>Ga0302310_10000655_pt1 | contig 31367 bp, 21 predicted proteins | sample III_Palsa_N1_2_FD_200451 | JGI IMG/M metagenome (GOLD analysis project Ga0302310, IMG submission 200451) | Peat permafrost microbial communities from Stordalen Mire near Abisko, Sweden - III_Palsa_N1_2 | ecosystem: Environmental > Terrestrial > Soil > Palsa > Peat permafrost | place: Sweden...
AGGCACGAGTGTGCTGGCTCGCCCGGCAGCGCAGGAAGGCACGAGTGTGCTGGCTCGCCCGGCAGCGCAGGAAGGCACGAGTGTGCTGGCTCGCCCGGCGGCTCAGGAAGGCACGAGTGTGCTGGCTCGCCCGGCGGCGCAGGAAGGCACGAGTGTAGTGTCGCGTCCGGCGGCTCAGGAAGGCACGAGTCGTGTTGCGCAACGTAGTTCGTCGGTGGGATCGGTAGCGGGTGGGTTTGGGCGCGCATCGGCTCAACGTGATGCGGCATGCTCGCTTGAAGAGATCGGCGCTACATCTCTCGGCTGTCCGTAATAGAAGCTACGGTAATTTATCGCTAGCGGCTGCCATGTCCTTTTTGGCAGCCGCTACCTTCAAAGAATTAGATGCCCTCCGGCGGTAACCTCCGCCGCCTGCCAATATTTTCGGCGCACGACGATTTCCGACGAAATCGAAGATTGCCAACCTAAACTTGATCTTTCGTTTATTCGAACAGAAGTCAGGTGGCACTATGTCTCATAACTTAGTTTGCTGGCGCTGCGGCGAATCTCTCGCGATGTTGAGCCTGCCGCTGCGCCGTCTTGATGCCTGCAAGAAGTGCGGTGCTGAGCTGCACGTTTGCAAAATGTGCATCGAGTACGATGTGAGCTACGCGAAGCATTGCAAGGAACCTACCGCTCAGGAAGTGCGCAAAAAGGATGAGGCAAACTTTTGCGATCACTTTCGACCGAAGGCGGGTGCTTACGTTGCGAAGAACACCGACGAAGTGCAGCGCGCACGGTCCGCATTAGATGACTTGTTTCGCAAATAACCTTTCCGTGCGGTAGTTTGTTTTTCTATATACCCGGACAGAATTTTTATCTCGCCATATAGCTATTTTTGCTAGAAACATACGATCTTAGTGACGTCCGGCCCGAACATGCGCGGACTGTCACATTTGACCCTCCTTCGATCAAAAATTACGCAAGCAAACGAAAGCGACAGCTTCGCTATGCATTGTTTTTTACGGGTTTTTCCGCAATTTTGGGCCTCCGTACCGCGCATTGGACGTGGTTGTTTCAGGGAAACCCTCATATTTCATTTCGGGATATACGGTCTTGATATGAAGGGCGTATAAATAGTGTAGGCACCAATTTTGAGGTCTGCCGGAGTTCCATCGGATGGCAACATCTCCGGGTTATGTGCGCTTAGCGTCTAGTGCTACGCGTACGTTGGCGGATTCGGCGTTCGACGCCCTGCGTGATGCAGTGATCGTCGTAGATACGCGTCTGACTCATTTACCTCTGATTTTAGCGAATGCCACCGCCCGTCGTTGTTTCGACGGCGATGCGGAAAATTCGAGTTTCGTAGACTCGTCCCTCTATTCCTTGCTGGGTTCGACCATGGACGATGTGGTCGAGGCGGTCATGGGCTCATTGGCCGGAGGCAAACCCTGCATCAAGCGGCCGGTGGCATGGCGGTTTCCTCACGGCGAAATGCCGATCCTGACTGAATTTAAACTGCTGGCCCAGGGTGGTCAGCATTGCCTCATGGCGACCTTCTCCGAGCCGTCGGCGGAACCCGCATCACAGCCAGGGATTCTCTCTGCCCTGGAACAGCTTCCCCTCGACATCCTGATCCTCGATAAGGAATTGACCGTCACGTATGCGAACGCCGGCGCGGCGCGGACGGCGGGCACTACCTCGGGTGCGATCCTGGGCTATTCGGCCCTGACATTGATCCCGACCTCGGCCGTGCCGCGGGATGCTCTGACGCGGGCATTGGAAGGCCTTCACTATCATGAAGAGGCTGTGTCGGTGAGGATGCCGGGGGCGGCGACCCGTTGGTTCGATGTGGATGTGCAGCCTCTCCAGGACAAGACCGCCATCGTCGGGGTCGTGGTGCAATCCATGGAAGTGACGGAGCGGCGGCTGCGCGCACGGACGGCCCAAGGCGGGGAGCGCCGGCTCCAGGCGCTGACGCAGAGTGCCCGGGATATTATTACGGTCGCGGGTCGCGAAGGTAATCTCATCTATGTCAGCGGCGCCGTATCGCACCTTCTGGGTTACACGCCGGAAGAGCGGCTGACGCAGACCATGTTCGATTTCGTGCACAGCGACGATGTGGGAAGCCTTCGCCAACAGTACTCGGAACTCGCGGCCGGACGGATCGGTAGCTTCTTGCAGCAGTACCAGATACTGCATGCCGACGGCTCGTACCGATGGCTGGAAGGAAACTTCGTGGCGGCGTTCAATCGCCCCCTCATCAATGGGGTGGTGTGCGATTGCCGCGACATCACGGAACGGAAGCTCGCCGAGCAGCGGGTCGGTCATTGCGACGAGGTGCTGCGACACGCCTCGGACGCGGTCCACGGCATCGTCTTCGAATGGGACTTGAGGCTGGGCGTCGTGCACCGTTCGCGTGGCGTCTACGATGTGCTTGGCCTGGAGCCCAAGGAGCTCGAAACCGAAGGCGCCTGGTCGGCCCGGATCCATCCCCAGGACAGCGCGGAATACGAAAAGATGGTCGCGGAAGCGCTGCGCAATCGGCAAGGCTGGACCGCGGCCTACCGTATTCGCAATTCCCGGGGCCGGTACCGGTCGGTCCTGGAGCGCGGCCTGATCCAGCGCAGCTCCAGCGGCGAGCCGTTGCGGGCCATCGGCTGCTGCGTCGATGTATCCGAGATCAAGCGCCTCACCGAGCTGCTCGCCGATACCCAGCGGGTCGCCAAGATCGGCGGCTGGGACTACAACTACGCCACGCATGAGCTGCAGTGGACGGAGGAGACCTACCGTATCTACGAGACCACAGCCCAGCAATTCACGGTGACCTGGAATTCCATGCTCTCGCGGTGTCCGCCGGAGTCCAAGGAGCGTCTCAATGAAGCCATCGATGCAGCCCACCTCGGCGACGGCCAACTCGACTTGGAACTCGAGATTCTGACGCTCAAGGAGCAGCGGGTGTGGGTGCACCTGGTGGGACAGATCGAGAAGCTGTATGGGGGGCCGTTCCGTGCCTATGGCTCCATTCAGAACATTCAGGACAAGAAGCTGTCGCAAATCGCGCTGGAAAAGAGCACGGACTGGTTGAAGCTCTCCATGAACATGGCTCACATGCATGGCTGGCGCTGGGACCGGGCGACGGATTCGCTGGAATTCGCGATCGTCGATGGACAGATGATGCACCTGCCACGCGTATTCCCGGGCATGAAAAGACTCTTGCGCAGTGTGCACCCGAAGGACCGGCTCGGCTTACGGCGCGCCATGGATCATGCCTTTGAGCACCATTCGGAGGGCCAGGCAGAGTTCCGTCTCCGGTCCCGCGCGGGGAATTATCGGACGTATATCGCGGTGGCGAGCCCGGTGTTCGATGCGATGGGCCAACCCAGCGGGTTGGTGGGGGTGACGCAGGATGTGACGGCGTACCGTGAGTCGGAACTGCGGGTGCGGCGCTCGGAGGAGCTACTGCGGACGACGACGGCGAACGCGGCCGACATTCTATTGCTGGTGGACACGGACCTGCGGGTGCGTTTCATCAACCGGGATGTCCGGGGCCTCACCGTGCAGGACATCGTGGGACAAGAGATTTCGGTTCTCATTCCACGGCCGGCGCGCGACAATGTCATTATGAAGCTGCGCGAGATACTCGTGACTGGCGACATCACGACGTTTGAATTCGCCGCGGACTGGGACGGAGAGACGCATTATTTCGAGGGACGAGCCGTGCTGGTAAGCGAGGAAGGAGTGGAGACCGGTATATCCATCGCCATTTGCGATTACACGGAGCGCAAGCGCCTGGAACGCGAGATACTCGATGTGTCCAGCCGCGAGCGTCATGCCATTGGTCGCGACCTGCACGACGGGCTGGGGCAAGAATTGACCGGGGTGTCACTCATGCTGCGCGGCTTGGCCACCCATCTGGAGCGGGAATGTCCTCGGTCGCTGGAGAGGGTCAACGAAATCGCCGACCTGGTCAAACAGTCCGTCGAGACGGCGCGCGGCCTGGCACGGGGGCTCTTGCCGGTGAATACGGACGGCGGTCTGCCGGAGGCACTGTATGCCCTCGCCGACCGCAACAGCGAACTCTACGGCCTGGACGTAGAGTGCCGAGTGGAAATGGCGCCCGCGATGAAGCTCGCCGAGACCACGGCGAGCCACCTGTACCGGATCGCCCAGGAGGCCCTCACCAATGCGGTCCGCCACGGCAGCGCGACCGCGGTGGCCGTGAATCTCAGCGTCACCTCGGCCCGATTTCAGCTGCGGGTGGCCGATAATGGGGTTGGACTGGGTGAAGTCCGTAAGTCCTCCGGCGGCATGGGGCTGAAAATCATGAAATACCGCGCCAGTATGATTGGCGCGATGTTCGAAATCGTGCCCAACTATCCTCAGGGTACGGTGGTGCGCGTTACCGGGCAGCAACCGGTGACGGCGGGTACGTTACTTACTGCTCATGTGAATTAAGGAGAAGGACTATGGCCGCAAGTAATTCATGGCTCCGCACTTCCCTGCCGCAATCCGGGGCGACAGCCGGCAAGCGCAGGGTGCGACGGGTATTGATCGTCGATGACCATCCCATCGTGCGGCAGGGCCTGCGCCGGGTCATGGAGAACGAGGACGATCTCACCGTGTGTGGTGAGGCGGAAACGGCACGCGATGCCCGCACGGCCATCAAGGAATTGAACCCCGACGTGGTGATCGCCGACATCAGCCTGAAACAGGGCGACGGCATCGAGCTGGTGCGGGACGTCCGGGCGCACTATCCGCACCTCCCCATCCTGGTGCTGTCCATGCACGATGAGACCATTTACGCTGAGCGCATGCTGTCCGCCGGGGCCAACGGCTACATCATGAAGCAGGCGGCCAGCGATCAGTTCCTGATTTCCCTGCGCCGGGTGCTCGACGGCAATATCTATGTGTCGGAAGCCGTCGGCAACAACATGATTCAGAAGTTCGCGGCGGGGGGCGCCTATATTTCGGCCAATCCCATCGACCGGTTGAGCAATCGCGAACTGCAAATCCTGCACATGATCGGCAAGGGCATGAGCACGCGCGAAACGGCGCACTCGCTCAACTTGAGCATCAAGACGGTGGAGTCGCACCGCCAGCGCATCAAACGCAAATTGAATCTCAGCACGGGCACTCAGTTGGTGCAATACGCGGTCAACTGGTTTACCGGCCGGGAGTCCAGCGGGGTCGAGTTTGCTATCAAGACGCCGTCGAACGAGCCATCGGAAACCGAGTAGGCTAGGTTAAATCCCCCAACGACCCTAGGCTTTCTGGGGTAGGGGCTTTGTTGCACTGCCCACGGGGGCGCGTGTCCTACACGCCGGCTTTGCCGACCTGAGCGGCAGTGCCGAGAATTCCCATCCCGTAATGCCGGACAATCAAGTCACGACCGGTCGAGCCGATAACCAGGGCTGACCAGCGGCTCTGCGGAGTTGTTATCTTGCACGATTTGGAAATTGCGACGACGATCACGGCCGACGCGCCGCGCACTATTCTGCTCGCGGAAGACGATCCCGTGGCGCGTATGCTCATGACGCGTTTCCTGAAAAAGGCGGGCTACGAGGTCGACGCGGTCAGCGACGGTGCCCAGGCCTTCGACAAGATGATGGAGCGCTACTACCCCATCCTCATTTCCGACTGGGAAATGCCGGGCATGGACGGCCTGTCGCTCTGCAAGGCCGTGCGCAATATGCAGCTGGACGGCTACGTGTACGCGCTGCTGCTGACCGCCAAGGACGCCAAGGAACACATCATTGCCGGCCTCGAAGCCGGCGCCGACGATTATCTGGTCAAGCCGGTGCATGAACCGGAACTGGTGGCTCGCTTGAACGCCGGCCGCCGTATTTTGGACCTCGAGCACTCGCTGCGCGTGGCCAATCAGCGCAATCGGGTGCTTTCCATTACCGATGCGCTCACCGGCGCCTACAACCGCCGCTATCTCATGGAACAGCTGCCGCGCGAAATCGAGCGCTGCCGGCGCTATGCCTATCCCTTGTCGGTGATCATGTGCGACGTCGACCATTTCAAGCAAATCAACGATGAAAAGGGACACGCGGCCGGGGACGACGTACTGCAGCTGTTCGTCAGCCGCATCCAAAAGACCATTCGCTCGAACAGCGACTGGGTGGCCCGATATGGCGGCGAAGAGTTCTTGTTGGTGCTGCCGGAGACCGAGCACGAAGCGGCGATGCTCGTGGCGGAAAAGCTTCGGGCGCTCATCGGCGGCCCCTTGTTCTCCACCCGCTCGGGCGACATTCGGGTGACCTCGAGTTTCGGGGTGGCTTCCACCGGTCCCGACGGGCCGGATCTGGCCATGAAGGTGGAAAACCTCATCAAGGCCGCGGATCAATGCCTGTACCGCAGCAAGGAAGCGGGCAGGGATCGCACCATGGGAGTGGAGATCCCCAATTCTCTGGCGATTATTCTTAGCGCCTAAGCGGCGGTCTGCGCCTCGGCGCGTCGACGTTTACGAGACCTGTGCCAGCCGCGCATTCACGGCCTGCAGCCGTACCTTGAGCAGGCGTACCAATTCATCGACCTCTTGCACCGAGTTGCGCCGAGCGGCGTTCTCCAGATTCGACGCGGCGGCGGTGAGCGTATGGGCGTGGATATTGGCGCTGGCGCCTTTCAAGGCATGGGCGCGCTTGCCGATGGTTTCCATGTCACTGACCGACAGGGCAGCGATGATTTCAGCCAAGCATTGATCGCCGCTATTCACGAAGGTTTCCACCAGTTCGCGCTCGAACTCGAGGTCGCCGCCGGTGAGTTCGCGCAACGCATCCAGATCCACATCCATCACGGTGGGGACGGCACCGGATTTCAAGTAACGGCCGAGACATTCCTCCAACTGCTCCGGGACGATGGGTTTGCACAAATGCGCATCCATGCCGGCGGCGGTGCAAAGCTCGCGATCCTCACTCATGACATTGGCGGTGAGGGCGATGATGGGTAGACGCTTGCCGCGTCCTTCGCGCGCTTCGTTGTCGCGGATTCGCCGGGCGGCGGTGAAACCATCCATAACCGGCATCTGGCAATCCATGAGCACGGCATCGAAGGGCCGTTCGGCCAGGCGTTCCAGGGCTTCTGCGCCATTATTGGCGATGACGACCTCGGCCGCGAGCTTTTGCAGCATGCGCTGCGCGACCCGTTGGTTCACGGGGTTGTCTTCGACCAACAGGATCTGGCGGCCGTAGTAGGTGGTAAGGGCGGTGCGCCGTTCGGGCTCGATGGTCACTTGCGGCGCATGGCCGGACAGCACGCTGTCGACGAGGTGCGCGAGCTTGGAGGAGCGGATGGGCTTGGTGCCAATGGCGTCGGGGCGATGCGCCCAATGCTCAATGTCGTGTTCGGAGCCGAACAGGCTCATGAGCACCAAAGGCAATGCTGCGAAGCGTGGGTCGGCACGCAGCGCGTTGAGCAGATCCAATCCGCCGCGCACCGGCATCAATTCGTCGGCCAACACCAGACTCGCTGGTGGCCCTTCCTCGAGAGCACGCAATGCGGCGTCGACGCTGTCCACCGCGACTGCCTCGTATGTGAAGTAACTGAGCTTGCGCACCAGACTCTCGCGGCTAGCCGCCACATCGTCGACCACGAGAATCCGTCGACCCTGTCCCACGTTGCCGAATCCAGGTTGCTGATCCGTCTCCTCGCTCGCGACGGTGAACCAGAAAGTTGACCCCGTGCCAGGAGCGCTGATCACGCCGACCTCGCCGCCCATGAGTTCGGCGAGCCGCTTGACGATGGAGAGCCCGAGGCCGGTGCCCCCGTAGTGACGGGTGGTGGAGGAATCGATTTGCGAGAATGTTTTGAACAGTCGGTCGATGCGATCGGCGGGGATGCCGATGCCGGTGTCGGTGACCGCAATGCGCAGCTTGCTCGGGCCCAATGCCGGGTCGGTACGCATCGCCGAGACGAGAATATGGCCCTCGTGGGTGAACTTGATGGCGTTGCCCAGCAGGTTCATGATGATTTGGCGCAATCGCCCCGGATCGCCGCGCAACACAATGGGAATGTGTGCGATGTCCACGATGATCTCGATGCCTTTTTGGGCGGATTGCAAGGCCATGACCGCGACGGTTTCGTACACCACGTCGCGCAAATCGAAAGTCACGTGCTCGATATCCAAGCGCCCTGCCTCGATCTTGGACAGATCGAGCACATCGTTGATGAGGGACAAGAGCGCCCCGGCGCTGCCGCGGATGATGTCCACGTATTCGCGCTGGGTGGGGTCCAACTGGGTCTCGGCGAGAATCTGGGTCATGCCGATGACCCCGTTCATGGGCGTGCGAATCTCATGGCTCACGTTCGCGAGGAAATTGCTCTTCGCTCGGTTGGCGGCTTCCGCGGCGTGCTTGGCGTCGATGGCCGCCTGTTCCGCATGTTTGCGATCGGTGATGAGCTGCATGGAACCGGCGAGCCAGGTGGGTTTACCCGCGGTATCGCGCTCGGTTTGGGCGCGCAGGCGCACCCATTCGTAGTGGCCGGCTTTGTGACGCAGCCTCAGCTCGAGGTCGAAGGGCGTGTTGTGCTTCAAGTGCGAGCGCAGGACTTCCTGCGCACCGGCCAGGTCCTCAGGGTGCAGCAGTTGCTCGACCTTCTCGCGCGAATTTTCAAGCTCGCCGGATTCGTAGCCGAGCAATTCCTCGGAGCGCTGGCCGAACCAGGTCGTGCCGTGGGGTATATCGAGTTCCCAAACACCGTCGCGGGTGCCGCGCATGGTGCGGGCGAGGCGTTTCTCGACCGAGTCCAAGGCCGCTTCGGTGCGCTTCAAGTGGGTAATGTCGACAATGGAGCCGGTGATGCGGTTCAGCTTGCCCTCGCGGCTGTGCGTGACCGTGGAGGTCTCGGTCACCCAGCGCTCGCTGCGATCCGGCAGGAGTACGCGGTATTCGCAGGTGTAGGACGGCGATTCGGCCGTGGTCTCGAAGCGCGCGCGGCGGATCTTCTCGAAGTCGTCGGGATGCACGGCGGCAAGGTGACCTTCGAGATCATCCAGCCGGGTGCTCGGCGCGAGGCCCAGCACTTCGTGAAAGTTGGCCGACGCCACCCAGCGCTTGTTGCCAAAATCCAAGTCCATGGTGACCACGCCGGCAACGGCCTGGGCGATGTTCAGGGATTCGGTGGTCTGGCGTAAGGTCTCTTCCAGCTGCTTGCGCCGGGTGATGTCGATGACGGTGCCGATGGCGCGGGCGGGAAAGCCCTCGGTGTCGCCGATGACTTGGCCTTGGCTGGCGAGCCAACAGGGTTCGCCGTTGAGGCGCAGCGTGCGATATTCGGCTTGGAAGCCGCCGCCGACCGTGATGGCCTCGTTGAGCCGTTGCACCACCGTCTCGTAGTCCTCGGGATGCACGGTGACCAGCCACGCCTCGCGGGTGAAAAGGCCGTCGTGAGGCACTAAACCTAAGAGTTCGAAGTACAGCGGGGTGCCGGTGATCTGGCCGGTGACCAAGTCCAGGTCGAACACACCGAACCCGCCGGCGGCTTGCGCGAATTCCAGGAATTCGGAGGAGCGGCGCAGTCGCGTTTCGCGTTCACGGCCGCGGAACACTGCTTTATGCAGGCGATTGGACAGGGCTTGGATTTCGTCGCCTGCCGGGGAGTCCGGGGTTGGCGCCGCGCCGCGATCCACTGCCTGGGAAAAGGACTCCTGTAGGTCGCGCAGGCGCCGGGACAGCGCGCTGATCATCAGCCACGCGCCGACCAACAGCATGAGGGTGGCGACGGCGATGGTGCCCAACAGGACGAGTCGGTCGATGAAGAAAGTGTGGCTGGCGTGCTCGACGGCCGCCGCTGCCGCCGTGTGCGCTGCATCAGGATAGGTCGACGCCGACTCGACCGCGGTACGAACCGCTTGTTCGTAAACCAGGCTGGACTCGAACAGGCAGGCAGCCGTCACCAGCAGCAGCAATACGGCTACGAGGGGGATAGCAAATAATTTGCGGCGAATCGGCCAGTTGCGCATGCGGACCCTAAGCCGCTGGTGGGCGCGGCCCAGGCCATGTATCGGCCGGGGCGAGGCCCTCTTGAGCTATGATCGGGAACGACTTTTTGAAGGGCTGGCTATGCGGACTGCAAAAATATTAGGGGCTGTGGTTGGCGGCCTGATCGCGTTGTTTTTAGTGGCGCTCTTGGCCGTGTGGCTGTTCGTCAATCCCAACGATTACAAGCCCAAGATCGTGGTAGCGGTGAAACAGGCCACGGGCCGGGATTTGGTGCTGTCCGGCGATTTGAAATTGTCGGTGTTTCCGTGGGTGGCGCTCGAAATGGGGCCCGCCTCCTTGGGGAATCCCGCCGGGTTCCCGGCGCAGCCCTTCGTGTCCTTCACCCATGCCTCGGTGCGGGTGCGGCTTTTACCGCTCTTGGCGAACCGCTTGGACGTCGGGCGCGTGGAGGTGGACGGACTCGATCTCAAGCTTCTCAAGAATGGCGAGGGCAAGGGCAATTGGGAGGACTTCGGCCACACGCCGGGTGCGACACCTGCTAGTTCCTCGCCCTCGGCGGCGTCGGACGAGCGCTTGGACGACATTGCCGGCGTCAAATTGACCAACGCGCGTGTGAGCTACCAAACGCTCACCTTGAGCAACATTACCTTGGAGACCGGCGCCTTCGTGGAACGGGGCCAGGTGCCGGTAAGCCTCACGTTGGAGGCCAGCCGCGGCATCGCGGATGAGCGCGCCAGTGTGGACGCCAAATTCGATTTGAGCGCGGATCTGGCACCCAAGCGCTTTCGCTTGTCGGCCCTCAATCTCAACAGCGTCGTCGCCTTGGCCGGCAATCCGCGCCCCATCCGTTGGAATATCACGGTGCCGAGCGTGCTCGCGGATCTCGGGGCGCAAACCTTGAGCGCGCCGTCCTTCGCGCTAGACCTTGCCGGCGCGCTGGTGAATGGCAGCGTCGAGGGAACGCAAATCCTCGACGCCCTGCGGGTCACGGGGCATGTGGCGCTTGCGCCCTTGGTGGTGCGGGAGTACCTGCCGCGCATGGGCGTGCCGTTGCCCAAGACCCGCGATCCCAAGGCCTTCTCCTCGTTATCCTTCGCCGGTGAGTTCGCCTACGGCGGCGGCGGCGCGCGCGTGGACCAGCTGCAGGTCACCTTGGACGACACGCACCTGAAGGGCGGTGCCGCGGTGACGCTGGGGAGTAACGCGATCGCGTTCAATCTCGATGTGGATACCATGGACCTCGATCGCTATCGCGCGCCCGACGGCGAACCTGTGGCCGCGACGCCTGATGTCGCGCCGGCGGCCGCCGACGCTTCGCCCGCGACGCCCGTGGACGTGAACGGCACGCTCTCGGTGGGGACCTTGCACGTGGCGCCCCTCGATATGTCGGCGGTGAAAGTGACCGTCGCGACCAAGGATCGCGTGATGCATCTTTTTCCGTTGAAGGCCCAGGTGGATGGCGGCCAGTACTCGGGGGATATCACGTTGGATAGCCGCACGCCCGTACCCGTGTTGTCCATGGATGAACACCTCACCGGCATCGATGTGGGCAAGCTCCTCGCCAGCCCGACGAAGGTCGCGCGGGTGAGCGGCAAGGGCAATGTGAATATCAAAGCCACCGGGCATGGGGTGGGAGCGGACGCGTTGCTCAAGACGCTCGCGGGACATTTCGATGCCGACGTGGCCAATGGCGCGGTGGAGGGCGTGGACATGGGCTTCGAGCTGGCGCGTGCCGAAGCCCTGCTGCGGCAGCAGAATGCCACCAATTTGCAAAACACCAAGCGCACGAAATTCGACGTGTTCAAATTGACGGCGGATATCGTGGGCGGCGTGGCGACGACCAAGGACCTCACCATCGATTCGGCGGTGATCAAGATCACGGGCGAGGGGAACGTGAATCTTCCGGCAAAGACCCTGGATTTGAGCCTCTTGGCGGATACCCTGCGAACCGCGGGCAATGTCCCGATACAAGTGCCCGTGAAAGTCACGGGAAGTCTGTCGGACCCTCGAGTGACTCCGGATGTGGAGGCGCTGGCCAAGGGCGCGCTGAAACAGAAACTTCAGGATGTGGTGCAGGATAAGTTGAAGAGTCTGTTCGGTAAGCCGTGAGCGAGGTTCTCGAACCCGTGAGCGAGGCCTCGCTCTTCACCGCCGCGCTGCTGCGCTGGTTCGATGTGCATGGGCGCAAAAACCTCCCGTGGCAGGTGAACACCACGCCGTATCGGGTGTGGGTGAGCGAGGTGATGCTGCAACAGACGCAAGTCGCCACGGTGATCCCGTACTACCAACGGTTCACGGAGCGCTTCCTCACCGTTCAAATGCTGGCCGCGGCACCGGCGGACGAAGTCATGCACCTGTGGACGGGCTTGGGCTACTACGCCCGCGCTCGGAATTTGCAGGCCTGCGCGCAGGTGTTGGTGGCTGAGCACGGTGGAGAATTTCCGCAAGGACTCGAGGCGGTGAACGCGCTGCCGGGTATCGGGCGCTCCACCGCGGGCGCGATTCTGGCGCTGTCGCGAGGCGAGCGACATCCGATTTTGGACGGCAACGTGAAGCGCGTGCTGACGCGGGTGTTCGGCATCGAAGGCGATCCGAGCTCCGCCGCTGTCACGGAGCGTCTCTGGGCGCAGGCGGATGAGTGCACGCCCGCTGAACGAGTGAGCGCCTATACCCAAGCCATCATGGACTTGGGTGCGACCTTGTGTACGCGCTCACGACCCGCCTGCACCGTGTGTCCCATGAATGTTTTTTGTATCGCCGCACGCGAAGGACGCCAGGCCGAGTTGCCCGGCAAGAAGCAGCGGCGCGAGCGTAAGGCCCGTGAGGCGACCTTACTGATCGCGGAGACGGTGAGCGGCGGATCGCGGGCGGTACTCCTCGAGAAGCGTCCCGCGCCCGGCATCTGGGGCGGCCTGTGGTCGCCGCCGCAGTTCGAGAATGAGGGCGAGGCGCTGGCCTGGTGCCGCCGTGAGTTGGGAGAGTTGGAGGGGCAGAGCGAGGCGCTAGAGCCCATCGATCACGCGTTCACGCATTTCGATTTGCGGCTGAATCCGCTCCGAGTGCTATGCGGCGCCCCGTCGATGGTGCGCGATGGCGGCGAACGACTGTGGTATTCGCTCGAATCTCCGCCCCGGGTGGGCCTGCCTCAGCCGATCCGCGCCTTGTTCGATCGATTGGGGCGGTTAGCGTAGAATCGCCGCATGGCAAGACGAGTCAATTGTGTAGTGCTCAAGCGCGAGGCCGATGGCCTCGACTACGGTCCGTATCCCGGCGACCTGGGTAAGCGGATTTACGCCAGCGTTTCCAAGGAAGCCTGGGGGCAGTGGGTGGCCCACCAGACCATGCTCATCAACGAAAATCGCCTCAGCACCATTGAGCCCAAGGCCCGCGCTTTCCTGGTGAAGGAGATGGAGAAGTTCTTTTTCGGCGAAGGCTCTGAAAAGCCTAAGGAATTTGTGCCAAAAGCCGAGATTTAGGGCCGCCGAGCGGCCCAGGGTCCCTCGTAAGTCCATGATTTATGGATTGTTCTTGACTCGGCCTTTGCGCGCCTGTTTAATACGCGGCTCTTCGGGCACGGCCAGGTAGCTCAGTTGGTAGAGCAGCGGACTGAAAATCCGCGTGTCGGGGGTTCAATTCCCTCCCTGGCCACCATTTCCTCTTAGACCCACTACGCTCGAGCGCGCTCACGTACGCCTGAGTACGTGTAACCCTTTGATTTTATTCGGTACGATTTCCAATATCGTCTGCCGGCGCGTTTCTGCGCGCATCCGAAGCCGAGCTCTGTTGGGGATAACTACGCGTGGAGTTATCCCCAAAAGTCAGGCCAAAAAGGCCTGTTATCCCCACGCTTTTCTAATCCGCACTAGGAGTTATCCCCAATGCTCTCCAAGCTATTGATTGAAAAAACGAAACACGGGTGCAAGACCTCCCGACTTTGGGATGGTCGCGGCATGTACCTCGAAATCACGCCCAAAGGCGGCAAATGGTGGCGATTTAAGTACCGATTTGCCGGGAAGGAACGACGAATGTCGCTGGGCATCTACCCGGACGTGGGCCTCGCGGATGCCCGAGAAAAGCGCGAGGAAGCCCGCCGGAAGGTCGCCGCTGGCATTGACCCCCAAGAGATTAGGAAAAACGAGGCGATTGCCTTGATCGAAAACACGGAGAACACTTTCGAGGCGATTGCTCGCGAATGGTTTGCGATGTTCTCGAAGCCGTGGGCTGCCAGCCACGCCGACAAGATCATTCGCCGGTTTGAGCTCAACGTGTTTCCCTGGATTGGCACCCGACCGATCAAAGCTATCACCGCGCCGGAGCTGTTGACTGTTCTCAGGCGTGTCGAGTCCCGCGGCGCGAACGAGACGGCGCATCGGGCACTACAGATCTGTGGTCGCGTCTTTCGGTTCGCGGTCGCCACCGGTCGAGCCGAGCGCGATCCGTCGCGGGACTTGAGCGGCGCGCTGGCCCCAACCAAAGAGAAGCATCTGGCATCAATTACAGATCCAGCGGAAGTAGGTGCGCTGCTGCGCGCGATCGATGCCTACACCGGTGCATGGATCACGCGGTGTGCGTTGCGGCTTGCGCCGCTGGTATTCGTGCGTCCCGGCGAATTGCGCCAGGCGAAGTGGGCGGAATTCGATTTTGAAAAGGCCGAATGGCGGATCCCTGGGGAGCGTATGAAGATGCGCGTGCTCCATATAGTGCCGCTGTCGACGCAGGCCATTGAAGTGCTTCGCGACCTAGAACCGCTTACTGGCCGCTTTGCATTTGTGTTCCCCGGTGTTCGGAGTCGGCTCCGACCCATGAGCGAAACTACCGTTATTGCGGCGTTACGACGGATGGGGTACAGCGGTCAAGACATGACGGGTCATGGATTTCGCAGCATGGCCTCCACCCTGCTCAATGAGCAAGGATGGAACCGGGATGCAATCGAGCGCCAGCTCGCGCATGGTGAGCGCGATGCAGTGAGGGCGGCGTATAACTATGCTCAGCACCTGCCGGAGCGGCGGAAGATGATGCAGGCATGGGCGGACTATTTGGATCAGCTCAAAGCGCAAGCACTGAAGGGTAAGCCACAAGACATAGCGCACTCCGTGCGCCGACCGATGTCGAAAAAGGAAGCAGCGGCTGTCGCGCGGCACGCCCGAAGCATTCACTAGAATGAACCGTTAAATGACGCGCGACATCGTCGAGAATAGTCCAACACGACGATGTCGCGCCTTTTTGGGGGCGAAGGGGAGGCAGCGTGAGCAGCGGTGGCCCACGCAAGCCCGCGATTGAGTGCATCTGTTCGATTGATGTATTCAACGAACGTATCGATCTCAGGCCTGATGAGATGCCGCTCCGAGCGTTCTAACAACTTTCCACTAGATACACCAAGGATCTGCTCTGCCACAGTTGCGCTGTGGCGGATGCATTGGTGTATGGGCTTTCAATGAAAAATCGGTCAGGAGTTACTATCATGAAGAGCAGAAACATTGTGGTCAGCGTGGGAATAACGTTAACGCTCGCCGTCTTTGCTGCCGGGGCAGTAGATGTGGCACAAGATAAGTACACTCTGAACGTGCCGAATGGGCTCGCGTTCTCCGAGTTCAGTGGATACGAAGGTTGGGAGCTTATCTCTATCAGTTATAACGGAGGACGAATGGCTGCCATACTCGGAAACCCCGCGATGATTGAGGCGTTTAAGGCCGGCATTCCCGGTAACGGCAAGCGCTTTCCCGACGGCGTCAAGATGGCGAAAATCCACTGGGAACCAATAAAGAACTTGTTCGCTCCCGGCCCGCCGCTGGTCCCGAACACTCTTCACGATGTCGATTTCATGGTTAAGGACAGCCAAAGATTTGCGGACAGCGCCGGCTGGGGATATGGCGAGTTTGAATACGATCTCACGACCGCGAAGTTTAGACCAGGCACGTCGGCAGATCACCCACCGCAGGCTAACGACGCCAAATGCGGTGCCGCTTGCCACACCATAGCGGCGAAGCAGGACTACGTTTTCACGGTTTACGCCAAGAGGTAATTTGCCACTCGGTAGCAACGTTACGGATGGATGCTTTTGTCGGCTCGTAACGGAGTACCCCAAACGTAACCGTCAAGACAGACGCCGCGAACACGGCGTTAAGATTTTGTCTAGTGTAATGGGTTTCGATAAATCGCGGCGATCTTGACCGTCGACGCGGTCGTTCAAGTATCGATCCGATAGCGCATGCGTATAGTGGTAGCTGAGGCCTACAAGAGACCGCAGAGACAGCACTTCATTCAGCTGCCGCTTGACGCTACAGGAAAAGCATTCTTCGTTGACCGTCGTGCGAAATAACGTCGGGAATCCCGTACTCTGATAGCCGACATCGGACACGGCTGCCTAGAGCGACTAATTCTGTTTGAGCAATCGTACTGCCTCAGCGCGCCGAGATTGGGTTACGTCCGCAGTCCCCGCGACAAGATCTATCGAGCTACCAGGAAGTTCTAACGGAAAGCCTTGATACGCGGCAGCCGCATTGGCCGGTAGGGTCAATGCCGACAATTCAACCAAGGCTAGCAATTATGCACTCAACGATACTATCCATATCTCGACGCGGCTTTCTTGTGACCATAGTGGCCGCGGCGCTCGCTGCTGTTGCAGCCTTGATTGTGTTGTGCGTATTTCTATATATCACATCGAGCTGCGGCGATGCGACTTTGCCTGCTAAGCCGCCCGGCACATCCATCCATGATACTGCAAGTCGCTACTACCCGATCGACGCTCCGGAATTAGCATTTTTTGAATTACGTCGTCATCCCGCCTAGTCACGGTTGCCATGACAACTTGCCTCAGGCATGAGCGGCGGAAGTTAGGCAAACGGATCGGTAGCGATCACCGAATATGAGATTGCAGCGAGCGCGTGCATTGCAACTGATATCGCTCGACTCCATGCACCGCGAGTCGATCTCCGACCTCGCGGCTTATTCCGATGCCAGAAGCACGCTGGCCCCCGTGTTGCCTCGCGTAATTTTGTTACCGGATGCCTCACGAGCGATGTTACTGAACCCATGATCTTGGGCTCGGTGACTATGCGAGACATGGATCGGTAAGAGAGAGGTTGTGGGGGCGATTTCTGAGTTCACAGATCAACCGCTAGAAGGCTTTTGCGGCCAAGTTTGGACTCGCTTCTGGACAGTGGGATAGGCATTCGGAAGGGGCCTATCGAGCGCAGGAAAACAGCCGGGCCTCAGGGGCTGCGACCGCAAATGGCCCGCTAGCGGCTGATTCCTTCCGATTGATAGAATTCGGCGAGATCGCCTGGCGTCATGAGTTTGATCTTCGGCAAGGTAATGTGCTCAAACATCTCAACGTAGCGTCTCCGGTTCTCGCGGGTCGTAGCCACTATATGGCGGATTATTGCCCACTTCACGCTGTCTTTGCCGCCTTCAAGGCCCCCAAGACGGCTACGTTCGTACCAGGACCGCCGGAAGTATCGTATAAGGCTATTGGCGGTCGATATGTCGAGCAGCATGAACCCTGTCGCGCGCGCGAGTCGCCGTGGTAGACAACGAGAGTAGTTGCCATCCATTACCCAGCTCTCGCCCAGGATGGCTTCATCGTGCAGCCTGATGAACTCTTCCTCCCGCCGAGGCTGCCAATCCGTATTTGGCCGATGGTAAAGCCGGTCTAGGTGAATAGGCGTCAGGTCACGAGCGTGCCCGATCACAGTCGCCAGAGTCGACTTACCGCTATTTGATGGCCCCATAATGCAGATGCGAGGCCCGAGCCCATTAAGCGTCATGATTGCGGTTCTACGTCCACGTACAGGTTCGCGACAACACGGTTTAAGCCAAGCAGAGTCTCTGGGCCATCGACCAATATGTTGATAGCTCACACAGGATTATCTTCCGCAATATACCTTCATGTTGCCTCTTAGTTCTAAAGGCATCATGGTCGTACGGCCCGCCGGTAACATCTCAGGTGAGGCAACGACCCGGCGTGGTACCATTTTTAATGAGGAAATGCGGGGGCGCTGGCTGCGAAGAAAGTCCAATCGACCTTCTCCGATCCAATAAAGTGGCATTTTCGCGGGATAATTTACAAGGATGAGAATCCAATGAGCGCTCTTCTCGCTGGGTATTATTTCTTGTGTTTCGACGGGATGGGCGGGCACACCGCAACCATTCAGTGACGATCTTTTCCTAGACTGGGGTCGATTGCGTAGTGCGCTGCGCGAGGACGGAATCGATGTTCGTGCTGGCTATATCTCGGAGACCGCCTCTAACGTTCAAGGCGGTGATAGGGAGATTTGGCGTTACGCCGATCAATGGACGTTTGCCGTGACGCTTGATTTGGATAAGCTTCTTGAGCTGAATCAAGCGCAGTTCAAGATCGCTATTACCGATCGCAACGGCCGAAGTTTGAGCGCCGATGCGCATCTCGATGACCTTCAGCAAGTTCAGGAAGTCTATGGGAGCAACCAGACCTGGTATTGGAGTCAGTTCTGGTACGACCAGAAATATCCAAACGGCAAACTTGACTGGAAAATCGGGCGAGTGTCGCCAGGGGAGGATTTCGCTGCATTCTCGTGCGAATTCATGAATTTCACTTTTTGTGGTTCATCGCCGGGCAATATTGCTGTAAGCGTCTGGTACAACTGGCCAGTAAGCCAATTGGCGAGTCGCGTCAGGGTCAACATGGACTTTGGATACCTACAGTTAGGTGCCTTTGAGGTCAACCCAAGCTATCTTCTGACCCAATATGCTTTGGATCTCAAGGATCCAGCAGGTGCGACGGGGCTGTTGGCGCCATTCGAAATTGGCTGGGTACCTACCTTTGGTGGTGGTTTGCGCGGTAGCTATAAGTTCGGCGCCTGGTATAACTCGTCGAAGGCGCCAGACGTTGTCGAGAATACCAGGGGGCAGGCGCTTGCGATTGATGGGGGAGTACCGCTCATGCGACACGGAGAGTACGGGGCATATTTCAATTTTCTCCAAAACCTGACGAGATTCTCAACCGGCGACCCCGAAAAAGGCGTCAAGGTCTTCATAAACAGCATCTACGCCGATCGGAGGACATCGACGCTGGACAGTCAAGTGGCAGCAGGAGTGTTGTATTCGGCGCCTTTTGCGTCACGGCCGAACGATGAGGTCGGTCTCGCGATAGGGCGTACCCATGTGAACAGTCGCGTAGCAGAAGTTGAAGCGCAAGACAACGTTGCAGGTCGGCTTGGAGTCGATGTTCAGGGCGCGGAATGTGTTGGCGAACTTTTCTACAAGGCCATGGCCACCGAGTGGCTGACTCTGCGCCCTAATGTTCAGTATGTTCATGAGCCGGGCGGCATCGCCAGAAACTCTGACGATCTCATCGTTGGACTGCGCCTATCGATCAACTTTTAGTAGAGGATGAGACCGTCAGTGATAAACCGAGTTAGCTCCGACCTTTCCCCGGAACACCCGGTAGCTGATGGCGGTGTACGCCAGCATGAGGGGCAATACGAATAGACCTTCTCCCCAGAACATGAATGCGAGGCTGCTATGCGGAGCGGCGGCTTCATCAATCGTGATCCCGAACGGAATTATGTAGGGCCAGAACGATACGGCAAAGGTGCCGAACGCAGCGGAAAACGTCGCAGCGACCAGGTAGAAAGGCGTGCGCTCGAATCGCCTACGAACGCTCAATACCAAGGCCACACCGGCAACGATGCCCAACAACGGAAAAGAAAATAGGTACGGCCTCTCGACCCATCTGCCTAAGACTCGAAGGTTCTCGCTCAGGGCTAGGAGAAGCACGACGGCGAGCACGGCCAGGGAAGCTAGGGACAAGGTGGGAATCAGTCGAAAGCAGTTGTTTTGGATGTCGCCTTCTGATTTGCGCACCAGCCAGCACGCCCCTAAAAGCGCGTACCCGAAACACAAACCGGCCCCGCACAGTAGTGAAAAAGGACTCAGCCAACTGAACTCCCCACCCGCGTAATTGCCGTTCAGAATAGGAAGTCCGTGCACGAGCGCGCCAACCATGGTCCCCTGCATGAATGCAGCGACCAGAGACCCGCCGGCGAAAGCCGTATCCCAAACCCAAGGTAAGTGCCGTGCTTTGTTGCGAAACTCAAAAGCTACGCCGCGCAGGACTAAGCCGGCAAGCATGAACAGCAACGGCAAGTAAAAAGCCGAAAATAGCGTTGCATAAACGATTGGAAATGCACCCCAAAGCACGACGCCCGAGACGATCAGCCAGGTCTCATTGCCGTCCCATACTGGTGCGACGGCGCTCATCAATGCGCGACGGGTCCGATCCGTGCGAGCGAGGCCATAGAGAATTCCGATGCCGAGATCGAAGCCGTCGAGCAGCACATAGAGCAGTATGCTCAAGGCAAGTACGGATACCCAGAAGTTGATCATGATGAAACCTCTCTATTTTCCATGTGCGAAATCATCGGCAAGCGACATTGGCTGGCGTGGAAAGGAGGCGACCGGTGGCAGAGTGAGGACGGAGCCTGGCCCCGCAAGCAGCATGCGATAGATAAAGAGCGCACCAAAAGTACCTATTACGATATACACGACGCAGTAGACAAGAAGCGAGATCAGCGCGGTACTCGTGGTTAGAATCGGGGTCACGGCGTCGCCGGTCCGAAGAACTCCATAGATAGTCCACGGTTGCCGACCCACCTCCGCGGTGAACCAACCGGTTAAAATAGCGATGAACGGCAGGGGAAAGCTCAAAAATGTGAGCCACATCAGTACTCGGTTCTGCTCTAGTCGACCCTTGCGGCTGAGGTATGTGCCCAACCACGCGATGAGCAGCATGGCAATCCCGCAGCCGACCATGATCCTAAATGCGAAAAATGGAACGGCCATCGGCGGCCGGTCCGCGCGCGGGAAGTCCGTAAGCCCGACCTCCTTCGAATGGAAGCTTAAGCTTCCGATCAAGCTGCCTAGTACGGGTACCTTGATCTCATAACGGTTGGTTTCGCTAGTGGAGTCTGGGAGGGCGATGAGGATTTCACTCGCGGGCTGTTCATCATGCCATCGTCCCTCGATGGCGGCGAACTTGACTGGTTGACGATCGTGCACATAGCCTCCGACCATGTGTCCAAAGAAAAGCTGAATCGGTAGGAGCATGGCGGCGAGGTACAGCCCCATGTGCAGCATTACCCGTGCCTCGGCGTTGAATTCCCGGCGCAGTACATACCACGCGCCGGTCGCCGCCACGCTGAACGTGCCCGCGAGGTACGAGGCGAGCAACATGTGAGGGAATCGCACCCAGACAACAGGGTTAAAGAGAATGCGCATCCATGAGGTGGGGGTGAAGACGCCATTGGCGACGACGTAGCCTGTGGGAACTTGCATCCAGCTGTTATTCACCATGATCCAATAGGCCGATAACGTTGTACCCAAGGCTACCATTGCAGTGGAGATCAGATAAAACCACGGAGGGACACGGGATCGTGCGAACAGCAGTATTCCGAAAAAGCTCGCCTCCAGAAAAAAGGCTGAGAATGTCTCGTAGGAGATGAGCGGCCCCTGAATTGGTCCGGCTAGGCGCGCAAGCACGCTCCAATTCATGCCGAATTGGAACGCCATGACAATGCCGGTAACCACGCCGATTCCGAAGGCTACAGCAAATATCTTGAGCCAGAATTCGAAGACCACCCGGTAGGTTGGACGCCCGGTCGCCTGATACAGGATTTCGAGAAACGTCAACCACGCTGCTACGCCGATGGTGAAAGACGGAAATATGATGTGGAATGAAATCGTGAAAGCGAACTGCAATCGGGAGAGTAAGAGCGCCGTAACATGCATGAAAGATCTCCTGCGAACGCTGCGGCCTCTACCGGGCCACGTGAAAGAGTTTAGTCAGTCATTTCACAACGCGACGATACACTCCACCTCAACAAGCGACCCACCTGCGAGCGCCGCGACACCGACTGCACCGCGCGCCGGATAGGGCTCGCGGAAGTACTCCGCCATAATTTTGTTTAAGAGGGCCGAGTGGGAGAGGTCCGTCAAATACACATTGACTTTCACCACGTCATCGAAAGTGGCGTCGGCTGCCGTGATGACCGCCTTGAGATTCTCGAAAACTCGCCTAATCTGGGTCTCGGCATCGCGCTCGACCAATTTGTTCGTCAGCGGGTCCAAGGGAATTTGGCCGGACAGCCAGACGGTGTTACCGACCCTGACGGCTTGGGAATAAATGCCGATAGCGGCAGGCGCGTTCGTGGTTGACACAATTTGCTTATTCATAAATCTCCAGTGATGTCTTAAAACCCAAGGAACCTTTTTTTATGCGTGCGCTTTCGCGTCGCGAAGAGATATTCGCCCGTGTTAGCGAGCGCAGATTGGATTGGCTGGCGCCCATTGGATATATCGGCTCGACTGCAAGTGGCGCTCAAATTGTTCATCAGAGAAAAGCTTGCCGCAGCTGTGATAACGGCGAAATATCCATTTCACACCCGTAGATCCAATTCACCGCCATTTCGAGTAGGCATCCTCCAACCGAGATGAGGGGCGTCTCGGTCCTCTACAGATAAATCAGGAGAACGCAATGGCACTAATCGTCCCAGACGGATCGCTTCAGAATGACGTTGACCGGAAGACTGTCGGCGCCGCGACGACCGATCTATGGCGGCTGCCGGCTACCGATCTAGCACGCATGATCCGGACTCAAAAGGTCTCGGCGCGCGAAGCGGCGGAAGCAGCGCTCCAAAGGCTCGATGAGGTCAACCCTTTGATCAACGCAATCGTTGCGCATGAGCCGGAACTCGTGCTGGAGCAAGCGGACCGTCTTGACGTGAGATTAGCCCGAGGCGAGGATCCCGGTCCGTTGGCGGGGGTTCCAATATCGGTGAAGATCAACACTGATATGGCGGGGTTCACCACCACCAATGGCACACGCCTGCAGAAAGACTGGCTTGCAAAGGAGAACAGCCCGGCAGTCGAGAATCTGGTGCAAGCGGGTGCGGTGCTTTTGGGACGCAGCAACGCTCCAACCTTTGCTCTGCGCTGGTTCACCAGCAACTCTCTCAATGGAACCACTCGCAACCCAAGGAACAACGCGATAACTCCTGGCGGCTCGACTGGCGGTGGGGCGGCTGCCGTGACGGCGGGAATCGGGCATTTAGCCGTAGGCACCGACATTGGCGGCTCATTACGATACCCCGCATATGCGTGCGGAGTGCATGGGCTACGGCCGACTCTCGGGCGCGTTCCGGCGTTTAATGCTTCTTCTCCGGAGCGTGCGATTGGTGCTCAAATGATGTCCTCCACCGGTCTTATCGCGCGCACCGTCGAGGATCTTCGAGTCGGTCTGGCAGCCATGTCGGCTGCTGATTTGCGCGACCCTTGGTGGGTTGCGGTTCCGCTCGAGGGTCCTCCCATGCCGCTTGTCGCCGCCATGTGCCTACGTCCGGGCGGGATGGAGGTTGCAAAAGAGGTAGGAGAGGCGGTTCTGGATGCAGGTAGGCGACTCTCCGATGCCGGATGGCGAGTGGAGGAAATTGTGGATGTGCCGCCGATACATGAGGCGGCGGATGTGCAAATGCGCTTATGGCTCGGTGATGGGTACGCAGGGCTCGTCGAAGCTGCTAAGCGCGACGGAGACCCGGGGGCAATTGCCGTGGTCGCTGCGGTGCGCGGCATGGCCGAAGCTCTTCCCTGCGATGTCGTCAGTCATGCATTGGTGCTTCGTACGACAATCCAGCGCGCATGGCGTTTGTTCTTCGCCAAGTATCCGGTGCTGCTGCTCCCGGTTTCTGGCGAACTACCGTTCCCTGACGGCCTCGACCTTCAGGGTGACGCAGGATTTCAACGCGTGTGGAACGCGCAACTTCCCATGAGGGCGCCGCCGGCCTTGGGATTGCCTGGCTTGGCCGTATCGACGAATATAGTGGGCTCAGTCCCGGTGGGGGTGCAAATCCTTGCGAGCCACTATCGGGAAGATTTGTGTCTGCTTGCTGGCAAGGCGATCGAGGCCCGAGGGACGCCTTGCTCACCCATTGATCCTGCGAGCTAGTATGCACGAGACATGGGTAATCCTCGGCGTTGTTGTGTTGGCGGTTGCCTTCATCGACGTATTCCTGGTTGTACTTAACTATGATGAGACCGGATTCCTCGCTACCCGGTTGTGCCGATTGCAGTGGTACTGTTTACGTAGCGTGACCCGACGCCTGTCACGACGGTGGCGCCCGTTCGCATTGCGCCAGGTTATGGGGCTCAATATTTTGCTCAGTGTGTCCGTCTGGCTCGGATTCGTCGTAGTTGGATTTGGACTTATTTACTACGGCATGATGGTTGGAGCCAATTTTTTATATGACGGCCGAGGTGTCGGTCCGGGATTGTTCAGCGCCATGTACTTGAGCGCCGCGCAATTATCTACCGTTGGCACCTCGCAGATCGGCGCCGAGACGGACTTGCTACGTGCATTGACTATAGCGGAGACCTTAAGCTCTCCGTTGCTGATTACTTTGATTCTTAGTTTCCTCCTCGGCGTGTATCAAGTCATACGAGACCTGCGGACCCTGTCCTCCAATTTTTCCGACGCGGAACACGGGCTAACCGATCCACTGACGAATCTTGAACCCTACCTTCCAGACGGTCGGGGATTGGACGGCTATCTCCAGGCGATCAGCGACAGTTTCTGGGCTTATGCCGACGGATTGCGCATGCATCATGTCGCTTACTTCTTCCAGAGCGGCCGAGATCAGTTTTCCCTACCTTATGTTCTTTATGTATTTGGTGAAACTTTGGCGGCATTGCGCTGGGGTATTCCTTCTAACAGCTCATTTTGTAAGCAGCCGCTTCTCACTCGGCTGACATCTCAGTTCGAGCGCTTTGTCGATTATTTGCATGGTCAACTTCGGTGGGAGAGCGATATGCCGGCCTTCATATCCCTCGAGGAGTTCTCCGTTGCTCACAAGGGCTCGGCGGAGATCCCCAATATATGGGTTGGTCGATTTCTACACTTAAGCCGCACTATGGAACAGCTGACACGACTTGTTCCCGCGAGGGACGCCGAAGAGGCCTACACGCGATATAAACAATGGTTGCCTTTCGCCTACAGGTGCGAGCGAGCGACGTCGGCAGTAAGCCAGGATTTGGCTTATCTACCGCTGCTGAGATCGGACTAGGTGCCGTCACGCGTGCGGGTGCGGAGTCCCTGCGCCGACGAGACGAAAAGGCGAATGTTCGCGGTATACGGGAATCGGCAACCTAACGTCATATAAACCATTTGCAGGTTGGTGGAGTATTCTAATGGGTAACCAATGGTCCGGCATGAAGTGCGTGTGGCGACTAGGAAGGCCATCAACATGGGATGTCATATATTCCGTCAACATGGGCATCGCCTGCTCGATCGCTTTCACGATCACGACGACGTTATTGGCCTCTGCCACTGAGCGTGACGATGATTTGCTGGGAGGAATGTGGGCCGCCGTGGCCGCGGCGTTCGTGTTCAGAGACACGCGGGCGCATAGCGCCTCGGCGGGACTTTCGCGGTTCGTCGCGACCTGCGTTAGTTTTTCACTCTGTATGCTCTACCTGACATTTCTCCCGCCCGCGTCAATCGCCATCCCAATCCTCGTCACACTTGGGGCAGTAGCGATGATGATGCTCAAGCGGCGGGAAGACATAATCACCACGACAATCACCACGATTGTCGTCATGGTCGTCGCGATCATCAATCCGGCTCATGCTCGAGCCCAGCCGCCCCTGCGCCTCCTTGACACCATGGTTGGGATCGCGATTGGCGTGGCCTTCAAATGGGTTGCTTCCACTGTATTTGCTGGAGTTCAACGTGAGAGCGCGAAAGATAAATCTGAAGGAACGCGTCGCTGATCCCGATAGCACCATAGGTGCGTGGCGCACTCTTTCACTACAATCCCTGCCGCACCTCGAGACCAATAGTGCGGGGCCGTAAAGTGGTGACGTTCGGAGTGTCATAGAGCCGAGCCGTGTTATCCAGGATGGGCCGAGAATTGCCGATGTTTTGGACATACAATCGAAGACCGTACGGACCCTTGCGCGACTCGATGCCGATGTTGGCGACGTCATATGCGTGCTGTACCTGAACTGGATCGGGAATTGTGCCTGAGCTTCCATTGGGGTAAGTGATGACGGCCGTTGATTCGAACTGACGAATGTTAGCCCCGTGATATTCGTAGTCGAGCCGCAGTTTCGATGCCCAGCCCCATGTCATGTGCAGTTGCAACTCGATATAGGCGTTTCCAGTCCACTCGGGGGTGTCGAGCAGAGGCTGGCCAATCTGGGCGGAGATGCCGGGAGCCGTGGCGGTGACCTCGGATTTCGAATAGCTTATTCCCGCACCGATGGTTACAGGTTTCGCCACCACTGCCTGCAACTCCGACTCCGCACCCTTGATTTGAGCTGCTCCGACGTTACCAATGAACTGAAAGCCGCAACTCGGTAGATTCACCTGCTGCTGGATATCTTTCCAACGTGTGTAATAGATGGCGGTGTCGAGCAGAAACCGACCTTCGCCAAAGGCATTTTTGTTCCCAATCTCGTAGGTCCAAAGACTGTCTGACTTGTAAGATCGAGGTGCACTTGGAATGTCGAGCTGCGAGAAATCTGGCGCGCACAGGGAACTCGACGTGTCGTATCGATTGACGCCACCGGCTCGAAATCCTTTGCTGGCGCTTGCATACAGCAGATGACCGTCTGCAGGGTGATACGTTATGGCATATTTTGGGTTCAGTCCAACGTCCGAACTATGCTCGTTCTTGACGGCAGTCGGACCGCCATTAATTACGCCAGAAAACGAGCTATTATAAGTTTGATCGATATTGAATCTGCGCAGACCCACGCCCACATCCCAGCGCTTAGACAGGGAGTAGGTGACATCTGCGAAGCCGGCGAGCTGGATGGTCCTGGTCAATTGCGTGCCTGTATACGTCACGTCTGTGCCCGAGCCGAATATGGCAGCAGATCCATCGGTTTCAATAACCTGTCGCAGGGCGTCGTACTGATTTTCGTACAAGAATCCTCCTACCCACTTCACGCTGGCGACCGGATCGGATGAAGCAAGACGGAGTTCTTCGCTTGACTTCGTGGTATTGGTTACGGAGCTGCTGGGTGAATCGTGGGATAGCAATTCCGGATACAGTCCGGCCACCCAATAGGTGTAGTCACGATCCCATACCCTTGAACGATCGGAATAGGCACTCAGCGAAGTCAACGTCACTGGACCCAATCGCTGGCCGACCGTCATGCTATAAATGTCGAGATCATCATGTGTAGGTTGCGGCATTCGCGCGGCGACTTGGAGGCCTGGTAGATTCATCCAGAAATACGGAGGCTCGGCCTCGTAGTTTCTCTGCACCGTTGCTTCCGGCAAGATGGTGATGCCGCTATCGAGCTCGAACCGGAGCGCAGCTCGAGCCCCAAGCTCCTGAATATTATTTGCATTGCGCTGAGCGACGCCGCCGCTCGAATCAAAGGCCAAAGGGGCGAATGGCGCCGGAGGCGCCGCGGCACCTCTATTAGGCCAAATTCCTTGCGCGCCAGGAACATAGTCGATGTATCCGCCATCGTTGCGGTAGGAGACTCCGACACGCATTGCGAGCTTGTCATCGACGAGAGGCACGTTCAAGACCCCCCCGGCGTTATAGGACATTGCGCCACCCTGCGTGCTCTCAGCCCCTGCCGAGGAGCTCACCTGCAACTCGGTCAGGTCGGGCTTATTTGTTACGTATTTGATCGCACCGCCCATTGCACTGCCGCCGTAGAGAGTTCCTTGAGGGCCCTTCATCACTTCGATGCGAGCGAGGTCAAACATCGGCAGATCGACGGCGCCGGAGAAGAAGGTCGCGATGGTAATGAGCGAAACGTCGTCAAGATAGATGCCGGTTGTGGGGCTAGAGGCCCCCGTACTTACGCCGCGAATAGAGTAGTTGCTCTGGCCAGGTTCGGTTCCCGAATACGACAAACCAGGGATGGTGAGCAACAAGTCGCGAAAGTCGTAAGTACCCAAGGCGTCCAGCCGTTCACCGGCTACGGCGGTGACCGAGATAGGCACGTCCTGTATATTCTGCTCGCGCTTCTGCGCCGTCACCACAATCTCTTGAAGGCCCTCGGCGTCATTCTTCGTCGTATCGGAATTTGCGTGCGCGATCGACGCCGCCAAGAACAGTAGAATGAAGGCCGGCCGACACTGTTGTCTGCCCGCGCTGAGAGTCAAGCGCTCGACGCTGGCGGCAGCGTAAAACGAAACACTGTGCCGCACGGTGCGCGGGGCGATGTCCATAAGCGTCCCCCATGAGCATCAATAACGCTGCGACAGATGGAAAGACCCATTCCCATTCCGTCCGGTTTAGTTGTGAAAAATGGTTCGAAAATCCGATCTGCGGTCCCAGAATCGAGTCCCCTGCCTGAATCCGTTACCGATATCAGTACGCCGCCAGTCTCGTGCGGCTCAGAGGTGATCGCCAATACCTTCTGCTGGTCGGTCACTGCGCTCATTGCTTCTAGGCCGTTTAGAATCACGTTCAATAGGACCTGCTGTAGCTGTACTAGGTCGCCCATGATTGGCACATCGGCGGCCTTAAGCGTGCTACGAAGCGATACGCCGCGTGCTTGAAACTCGCCGCGAGTCAACGCCAGAACGCCCCGGATCGCTTCGTCGATGTTGAGGCTGGTGCGATGGGATCCCGATTTCTTCGCAAGCGCCCTCAGGCCGTTGATCACTTCGCCGGCGCGGGCAGCGTCTCGGACGATGTGCGAGATCGACCTGCGTGCTGCTTCAATGTCCGGCTCGTCCCGATCCAGCCAGTTGAGAGCGGCGGTTGCGCTTGCTGCGACGGCGGTCAATGGCTGGTTGATCTCGTGCGCGATCGACGCGACCATCTCGCCCATCGTGGTAATCCGCATAACGCGGGCAAGTTCGGCTTGCGCGTTCCGGAGTGCCTCTTCTGCGTGCGTTTGCCCGGTTACGTCGATATTCGTTCCGATGTATTCGACATCGTCGGAATCGAAGTCGACCGCCCGCCCGATGGATCGCAGATGCTTGATCTGCCCATTGGGAAGCACGATCCTATAGGCGAGTTGGAAATGTTGCTTCTCGTCGACTGCCCGGCTCAGTTCCTGCTCGACAAGCAATCGATCCTCCAAGTGAATACGGTCCATGAAGGCAGGCAACAGTGGCTGCGAATGCCCGTCAAACTCATAAATGCGTAAAAGTTCTGCAGAGGGTGTGATTTCACCTGTTCCTATCCTCCAGCGCCAGCTCCCGGTGTTGCTTATCTCTTGTGCTTGTGTGAGGGCAGCCTCGCTACGGCGAAGTGCTGCCTCGGCTTTCTTGCGGTCGCGGTTCTCGCTGACCAAATCGGCATATAGGCGTGCGTTCTCGATCGAAATCGCAGCCTGAGATGCCAGCATCTTCAATATTGCGAGACGTTCCGAGGTGAAAACGCTAGGCGCCAGGTTGTTCTCCAGATAGAGCACACCAATCAGTTTGGCTTGCTTGACCAATGGCAGGCAGAGTAGCGATCGAACTTGCTTGTCGCGGATGTATTCATCCGATGAAAACCGCTCCTGGGCGGCCGCATCGTCCAAGAGCACACTGTCATGCGTGCGGACGACGTAGTGTAATACCGACAAGGGAAGGGCTGCTGGCGTCACCCGTGTTCCAAGCAGACTGACGGATACCGTGTTCGTGTCGGTCACTGCCTCGGCTTCAATTCTCTGTTCGTCGAGTCGCGGACACACCAAGAGGCCTCTCTCCGCTCCGGCGTGTTCGATTGCGATATTCATGAGCGTCTCGAGCAATTTCTCCGGGACGACTTCACTGAAGATAGCTCGCGAGGTCTTGATGACTGTGCCGAGGTCAAGTTGTTCATGCGGCGTTTCGAGAGTATCCGAAAATGAAGGCTGTGTGATCCTCTCGCGCAGGGATGGATGGGCCTTGTCGAGCCATCGCACTTTGCTGGACGCACCCCACGTCTGATAGCACTGGCGAGCACCGCGGAAATAAGTGTCCGCGATCGCAGCGAAGCCTTGAGCCGCATAGAATTGCGCCGCGAGCTCGTGCGCGATTGCCTGATTCCAGAGAAACCCGTGATCCCGACTAGAGCGTATCGCAGCCTCGTAGTAATGCATAGCCTCCGCCACACGGCCTTCGATGCGGGCACACTCGGCGAGAACCAGCGAGTAACGGTTGGCATAGTTCTCGGGCGCGTGCTGGGCCCAAAGCGCAAACTTCCGCCGGATCTTCCCGATTACCACGTCATATTTGCGCTGCTGCTCGGTTGAGGCTGCCGAATACAGTGCGGTCAGGGTGAGGGCGTGAAAAAAATGGTAGGTCGCTTCGATCGGCATGGCCATGACCGCACCCAGGATGGGTGCGGCACGATCAGCGCAGTCGAGCGCTTCTTCGTATCGAGAACCAAGAAAGGCTAGGACTTGTCTCATGACGTGATAGAAAACTATGCCGCAGCCGAAGCGGGCCTTCATGATGGTTTCGGCACAGGCCTCTTCGTCGAACCTGCCGCGGTCAAAACGAAGTTCTGTGCTGGTCTTGGACTGGAGAGCGGCGGCGAATTGCTGCTGGAGCCTGATTGTTTCGGAAACTGCATCATTGTGGCTCTGCTGTGCGAACGCTGCGTATTTCACGGAAAGAAGTTGCACGTTTTCGAGCGTCTCCCCCTTTTCAATGAACTGCCACAGTGTCTCGAAAGCAAGGTAGCCTGCGAAGACATGGTCGCCTGCTTCGAAGCAAGCGTGAATTGCCTTTTCGAGGATCGGGAAGTCAGTTGCGATGTGGCGCCGCCAGAAATTCACGTGATCGCCGTGCACGTGCAACAACTTTCCCCGCAAGCGGGGATTGTTGAATTTCTCGTTAAGCTCAAGCGACATCTCTGAAAACTGCACTGCTGCGGGAATGTCGCCGAGCCAGACCAGCATTACTGCATAATTGCCGTACACATAGCTGGACTGATCCGTGTGGCCGTGAGAGAGCGAGACGTTGACCGCCTTAAGAGTGAGCAACGGATAGAGTTCGGGTTGCCCGATGTAAAAGCACACCATCGCCTCGCCGAGCAAGTCAATGACGGCGCGAATGGCGGGGTCTGCCGCCGCTGGCGCATCCACTAGATCGCCGATCGCCCGTCCACAGAGATTCTTTGGGACTTCCTGAGATTCGGCGAATACAGCCGCCTCGATATCCGCCGGTGATTGAGGCAGTGTAATGCCGAAATGCTGCAGCGCTTCCACGGCAACGGCACAGCCGTCGGCGTATTTGCCGGCAACTTGGTAGAGTTTCATTTGGAGGCTATGGACTTTTGCTCGGTCTAGGTTGGAGCGCGCCTTGTCCAAGATCTGATCGAATAGCGCATCAGCTGCGACGAAGTGGCCCACTAGATATTCACATTCCGAAAATGCGAGATAGATCTCGAATGCCTCCTCCCACCGCCGTGTCCACGCGTCCGTCGGCAGTAATTCTGCGGCCTGTGCCAGGAATGTGCG
>Ga0302310_10000664_pt1 | contig 31135 bp, 24 predicted proteins | sample III_Palsa_N1_2_FD_200451 | JGI IMG/M metagenome (GOLD analysis project Ga0302310, IMG submission 200451) | Peat permafrost microbial communities from Stordalen Mire near Abisko, Sweden - III_Palsa_N1_2 | ecosystem: Environmental > Terrestrial > Soil > Palsa > Peat permafrost | place: Sweden...
TTGACTGCGGCGTGAGGCAGCGAATCCCAGGGATCGTTGGCTCCTCCGAACGCCATTAGCATGTCGAGCTTGTTATTGCTGCCTGACATCGAGATGCCGGTCTTCCAGTTATTGTGTGTCACCGAGCCGATGACAAGACCATTTCTGCTGGTGTTGTCGTAGAACGCTGCGACCTCAGCGCCCGTGGTTGCCAGGCCATTGGAGGATGCAGCGTTGTAAGGGACGAAGCCGTCGTTATCGAACGGTACTTGCAGGAAGACCGTATCCGTGGAAGAACTTGAGTCCACAGCGGCACCAAGATCCACCGCGCCCGTACTATTGACGACGAGCGGCGACATCTCATTCGAGCTGAGGCCAACACCATCCATCTCAAGCTGCGTAGTGAAGTGGTTCGTGCTTAGGAAGAAGCGCTGGATCAACTTGGGCGATCCATCGGTTGCGGTGAGCGTGATGTCCGTCTCCCCACTGGGAAGGTTCGTATTTGCGGTGCGCGTGTAGCTAGTCGACGTAGACTGATACAGCGTGTTACCGCTATACGCCTGTGCATAGAAGCTCGCGATCGTAGTCGCGCCGTTGTAGCTGTATGAGGCAAGACCGCTGGCCAGGTCATAAGTTACCGTATTGGCGCCGCTCGTCATGACGACCGTGTTTGGCGTTGGCGTTGTCGTTGGCTGATTAGCTGGACTCACCACCACATACACCACATCGGGTGAGTAGTTAGTACTGTTTCCGAGTTGGATCGTATTCGAGCTGCCTTTCTTGAGCGGGATGATCGTAGCTTCGGGTGGCGTGGGAACGTACCAGTTGTTCCCGGTGAACGGAAGGTTGATCGCAGTCCCGCCATTCACCACAGCCTGTAGTGTCTGGTTTCCGCCACCTTCGCAGGCGACAGCGGAGAGGATGTAGTTGCCATCAGCAGGAGCATAGACGTTATTGATCGTCACGGTGCTTCCATTACCCAGGCTGCCTACCTTGAGGCCATTGGCGCAGCCGATGCAACTGGCCACACCTCCACCCTTGATAGTGTTTGCCGGGTCCCACGCCTGATAGACGCAGGTCGAATTCGTGCAGGGCGCAATCTCCGTATAGGTGAACGCCTTAGGGTCAGTGAAGTCGCCATCCGACGGTGTGTCCACCGTGACATCAACAGCGCCGACCGTCGAACTTCCCGGAACAGTCGCCGTAATTTGTGTGGGACTAACATATGTAACGTTCTGTGCCGGGACACCACCGAACATTATCGACGCGCCCTGTTCGAAATTCGTTCCGGTGATGGTCACAGAACCGCCCGTAATCGGCGCCGTATTCGGTGCGAGCGAAGTGATCGTGGGGGTGGTTCCGCTGGTCGCTGTGTTTATCGTGACCGAGACGGCGTCCGGGGAGTAGCCATTCGCGTTGCCTACTTCGATGGTGTTCGATTGCCCTGCTTTCAGATATACGTTCATCGTGACGGGCGCCGCGGGATTGTTCCAATCACTTCCCGTTATGGGTAAGCTGACAGGTGCTCCACCATCCGTGATGACTTGATAATCTTGCGTTCCCCCGCCCTCACAAGCAACGAGCGAGATGGTGTAGTTACCATTTGCCGGCGCATAGATACCGTTGTAGATAACGTCCGCACCATAGCCGAGATTTCCGACCTTCTGGCCGCCGGGGCAGCCGGTGCATGACGCTATCTGCGCGCCTCCGACCAACGTGTTGATGGAGCTCGTTGCGAGATATGTGCATGGCAAGGTTGAGCACGCTGCGACGTAGGTCACCGCATTATTGAGTGTCACGCTGCCACCGCTGGCGGAAGAGACAACGACGTTGACGGGTCCCGCTGTTGCGGCAGCCGGCGCTACCGCGCTGAACTGCGTGGAACTCGTGTAATTGATGGAGGTAGCAGCTGCACCACCAAAGGTGGCCGTAATGTCAGGCGTAAAGTTCGTTCCCGTGAACGTTACGGGTCCACCGCTCTGAAGAAGCTGCGTAGGCGTGACATTGGTGACGGTAATCGGGTTGCTAACGAGAGAACTGATTTGGATATTCACCACATCTGGGGAGTAGGCACTCGCATTGCCCAGTTCCACCGTATTATTGGATCCGGCCTGCAGTGGGACTGTGATGGTGATCGGAGGAGCGGGGGCGTTCCAATTGCTACCACTGAGGGGAACGCTGACGGCAGCTCCCCCATCAACGATGACCTGGTAATCTTCAGTGCCACCACCTTCGCAGCCGGTGATCGTTAGGGTGTAATTGCCAGCTTTCGGCGCATAGACATTATTGATAATGACAAAAGCTCCATAGCCAAGATTGCCGACCTTTTCACCGTCCGGGCAGCCAGAACATGTGGCTACCTGGGCGCCCCCAACGAGCGTATTCGCGGGATCGTACGCTTTGTATGTGCACGGCAAAGAATTGCACGACGATGGCGTGACTACAGGCGGTGTGACATAAGAAAGCGCCTTGGACAGCGTCACGCTTCCATGTGAATTCGTGACTACAACGTCAACCGTAGACGGTGCAGAGACAGCGGGAGAGACCGCCGTGATCAGGGTCGAGTTCTGAAGATACACCTTTGTAGCGGCAACACCGCCGAACGTTACTGTTACGTCGGAAGTAAAGTTCGTACCAGCAAAGGCGACCTGTCCACCAGTGGTATAGATCTGCGACGGGGTCATGGACAAGACCGTCATCTCACCGATCGTGGCGGGGTTGCCGGAAGAGCACGCCGTCAATTGACAGAGAATACACGTGACGAAGATGCAAAAGATGATGAAGAATCTCTGGCGTATCTGAACTTTGGCTGGTGTGCAGTTGATTGACTGAAAGGTGCGCATTTTGCTCTCTCCTGAGCTTGTCTCTCGTACGTCCTGATGCAAGTTACATAACTTCTTGAGAGCGAAGCGGGGGAGCGCTTCGGTCTCGTCTTCAAAGGTGGCGATCTACCAAAGGAACTTCGCACCGAGTTGCACCTGACGCGCAACGTTGTTCTGTCCGGAGGAGCTCTTCACAATCTCGCCGAACTGGGGATCGGTAGGATTGTTGTCGTAGTTCGTCGCAAACGTCGGGTGGTTTACCACGTTGAACCCCTCGAGACGGAGTTGCAGTTTGAGGCGACCGACGATGGCGAAGTTTTTAGACAGGTTTACATCCCAGTCAGACGAGCCAGGGTTGCGTATCCCTGTGTAGTTCACGCTAGGGGCCGGCGCGTACTGCGGAACCACGATGAAGTTGTAGTTGCCGTTACAGACAGAGGGCAGACCCGATTGCTGAACGGGCATGAGTTGCCATGTGCCGTTACTCTGCTCCACATACTGGCCTGCGCAAGGCTTCACGCCTTGGATGACGTTGGGAGATGTCTTGCGAGACATGAATGGGCTTCCATAGACATAGGCGCCATTGTTACTCACCGTCCACGGTGTTCCCGTCTGGATGTAATAGACAGTGCCGAGCTCCCATCCTCCGATCGCTTCATCGAGAATCCGGTTCATGCCACCGCCGAAGCGCATGCCGCGTCCCACCGGAATGTAATACACGCCGGAAAGGGTTACGCGATGCGCAACATCGGAGGAATCGATGTTCCGGGAGGGAACACGGTAGACAGAGTCTGTGTAACCGCCCGAATCCATTTGCTTGGACCACGTCCAGGTTGCGTGCGCAACCAGGTTGTTGTCGAACTTGTGCTCCCCTGTGACCTGGAGGGCGTTATACCAGGAACGCCCGTCGTTCAATTGATACTCCGTAATATCCGTGTATTCCGGGAACGGCCGCGTGAGTTGCATCGCCTGAATCGTCGGAGCGGTGTAGTAATTGGTGCCCAGGAATGGCGCCACATTTTGGAACGGGTTCGTCACGTATCCCGCGGTCAGGCTGTTGCAACGGTTAGGATCACCACCAAGAAGAATGTTGCAGTTCGCGTACGACGTCTCGGCGATGTGGTTGATGTTGTCGCTGCTGTCGGTGTGATATGTGCGAGTGCCGACGTAGTTGATCTCCAACGTGTCGAACTTAGCGAAACGGTGCTCTATCCCCGCTGAGAAGGTTTGGAACTGCGGAGTTCGGTAGTGAGAGTTAATGAAGTATGGTCCTTGTCCAAGCTGCGTCAACAGGCCTTGCGACGATCCGGTTGGCTCAATGATCGTTGGGTAGGGATTCGAGAGGTTCTGCAACGGTGTCTGCATACCGTCAACCGACGGAACGTAGGGAGTGCTCGATGAAAATCCAAACGTGTTCGCGCCGGGGGCCGGGTTTCGGTACATCACTCCGAAACCACCGTGGAAGACCGTTGCCGGGTCCATCTGGAACGACAGGCCAAAGCGAGGCTGTACATCTGTGTTCGTTGAAGAATAGAACTGACGGGGATTTCCGCCGACTCCAACGAACGTCACTCCGCCCTTGAGGACTCCACCGGGGATCAGCGCGGGATTCACTAGAGACGTTACTGGATTCACAACTGACGTATTGAACGCGTAGTCGATGCGGTTGTGACGCTCGACCGGCGGCGAATTCAAGTCGTAGCGGATGCCGAGGTTCAACGTCAAGCGCGGAGTGATCTTCCAGTCGTCCTGAACGAAAGGGGCATAGTAGTGTTGCGAGTAGAAGTAGATGGAGCTGATATTGGCGTTACCGCTGCTCGCTGTGCCCAGCATCAGCGACGCGATCGAGTTGCCGGTCTGTCCGTCGCCTTGGTTGTAGACGGCTTGCGTCCACGTTCTATCGGTGTAGAGGCCAGCTCCCCCTTGGGCAAATCGTTGAGAGGACTGGAGGATGCGGTAGTCCATGCCAAGGGTGAAGGTGTGCTTGCTCTTCACCCACGTTAGGGTCGGCAGCATCGCATACGAGGCGCCGATCGTCTCTTGCCCTCCAGAGTTTCCGAGTTGCTGGAAATCAGGGAAGGTCGTATCGAGGAAGTGATTGGCGAAGCTTCCCAACTGCGATGACAGCGTCCCGGGTAGCCCGAGGTTCGTCAGGTTGAACCCCTGGGGGCCTGTGTTGGCGAAGTTCACCCGGTCGATACCCGAGGCGCGATAGTCAAAGAGTAGGTTCGAGGTAAAGGTGTGAACCCACTCAGCCGCGCCAGTGTTGCTGTGCTCTCCGTGCGGGAATTCACCTGACTGTGCAGGGCCGGCGGGCATGCCGCTCGTATTCTGCGTCTCGATACGATCCCAATAGCCATAACGAAGCGTGATACGGTCCTTACTCGAAATGACCTGGTCGATCTTGATGAGGGCGTTCCGGTACTTGTCGATAAGGGGGTCCGGTGCAGCGTAGTTGCTAACCCACGAGTTGGTGCCGGCAGCCGCTGTATGGTTCGGCGCCGGATAGTACGAGAGAATCTTAGCCGCAACAGGGTTGATGCGGTCTGATTTGATCATGTTTCCCGTGAAGGCATTGCGCACCAGTACACCAGAGCCGTTGTTGTGCAGCGTAAGCGGATCATAGATAACCGAAGGCTTGTAGGTCTGCGAGTTGGCGTCGAAGTACGTCAGGTCACTGAAGTTACCCTGCACCCACTGCGGCTCGGGAACCGAGGTGACAGCGGTGCCGGGGTCGGAGTTATACCAATTTTCGAACTGCAGGACGAAAAAAGTCTTGTCCCTCCCGTTATAGAGCTTCGGGATACGCACTGGGCCATCCAGTTCAAAGCCATACTGGTCGCGTTTCTGCGAGTTCTTGGATGTGCCGTAATGATCGTTCAGCCAGGAATTGGCATCGAGGAAGCTGCGCCGGGCAAACTCGTAGACGCTTCCGTGCAGTTTGTTCGTTCCAGACTTCAATGTCATGTCGATCACGCCGCCCGATGCGCGACCGTACTTCGCATCGTACGGGTTGGTTATCAGCTTGAACTCACCGACTGACTCAGCCGGGGGTTGATATCCGATCTGGCTGTTGGTGCCGTTGTACGCGTCGCCGTGAGCGGCCTCGTTCGAAACGCCGTCCAGCATAATCTCATTGTTGCCCACCCCACCGCCATTGATCGAGAGATTGGCCTGAGGGTCGTCGAACGGTCGAATGTACAGCGGGCTCACCTGCAGGTTTGCACCCGCGGTCAACTGAGTGAAATCCATCACATTGCCGCCGTTCAGCGGCAACTCGGTCACGCGCGTGTTCTCAACAACCTCGCCAACGTCTCCGCTGCCGGCCAGCAAAGATTCATCTTCCTTCACGGTGATGGTGTCCGTGACAGCACCGATCGCCATCCTGAAGTTGATGACAGCCGTCTGTCCCTGCTCGAGTGTGATCTGCGTGTGCTTATCCTGCTGGAAGCCCGGCGACTCTGCAGTAAGGGTGTACTTGCCGGGATGGAGGTACGGCACCGTATAGTCGCCGGCGCCGGTCGACTTCGTCTCGAGGACGACACCCGTCTCCTGATTGAGGACGGATATCTTGGCGTTCGGGATAGCAGCACCGGTCTTGTCGGCAACACGGCCCGTAAATTCCTGCGCTTTCAGATGGAACGCACCAAATATAAAAATAAGGCTCATAAGAACATGCGATATCGAAACCGTCTTGGATCTCGTCGTACCGAAGTTCGCGGCAAACTGGCGTGTGTTCAGTCGAAACATATACTCCCCTTGTACTCTCGCGAGTGCTCAGCGAACCGGCAAGCGCTTAATGTATCGGGTTACATTTTGACGCTGAAGGCGAGGTCGAAACAACCCATTGCCCAAGGACCATTGCTCCTTGGCGTCTCATAATGAATCCGGTTACAATCGACGAGAAAAATACATACCCGAGGTTGCTCCTGTCAACATTTTTTTTTGCGGACCCAATGAAGCCTTTCATGATCTCCACTAAAAAGCGAGATGTCATCCCCTATCGATCAATCACAAAACTGCGGCAATTTGCATTCCGAAAAGGCGAATTACATGACCGAACACCCGATCGTGAGGTGCACCTCTCACCGGTGCGCCCAAAGCATTTTGTTGCGAAGCCGACGGGCTTCAATCGCCGGCATACTCTGTCTGCTGCCGCTCTTCCTTGTCTTACCGCCCAAAGGAGAGGGACAAGCTGACCTGGCAAACGGCAACTTCCGTAACCCAATTCTTTATGCGGACTACTCAGATCCGGATGTAATCCGATCCGGTCGGGATTTTTATCTCGTCGCGTCCAGCTTTCACTTCATGCCGGGAATTCCCATCCTTCACTCGAGGGACCTCGTGAATTGGGAGATTATCGGACACGTGTACCCCAGGCTTGATTTGAGTCCAGACTATGACTTGATCGGAGGTAACCGATACGGCGGTGGAGCGTGGGCTCCTTCAATCCGGTTCCATGCTGGTCGTTACTACGTGTACTTTCCAATGCCAGACGAGGGGATATTCCAGAGTAATGCGACCTCTCCCTACGGCCCCTGGACCAAGCCTGTTGCCGTACTGTCAGGCAAGGGCCTCGAGGACCCATGTTCCTTCTGGGATGACGATGGGCAGGCCTATCTGATCCATTCCCGGCTAGGGGCTGGACCTCTGATTCTCCATCGGATGAACGCGGAAGGGACGGCAGTGCTCGACGAGGGAAATGTTATCGTAGACGATCCCGCGCAGCTGCCAACGCTTGAGGGACCCAAGCTCTATAAGAGGAACGGCTACTACTACATCTTTGCCCCATATGGGGGTGTCTGGAATGGTTCTCAGGTAGTGCTTCGTGCGAAGAATATCTTCGGGCCTTACGAGCATCGGACCGTCCTTGAACAAGGACAGACTTCTGTCACGGGCCCACATCAGGGCGGCTATGTGGAAACCCCAGATGGCAAAGGGTGGTTTGTCCACTTCCATGCGCAGGGAGCGTATGGCCGTATCGTCTACCTCGAACCTGTCCGATGGAAAAAGGGCTGGCCCGTCATTGGTGCATCGAAGGACGGTTCGACTGTGGGGGTTCCCGTAACGGAATGGAAAAAGCCGGTCCCAGGCCAACCGATCGAGGTGCCTTCCACCTCCGACGAATTCGATTCGGCAATCTTGAAGCCGCAATGGGAGTGGAATCATAATCCTGACGATACGCTTTGGTCTCTGCACGATCGCCCCGGCTTCCTTCGCCTTCGAAGCGGGTTCGCGGAAGACCTATATCATGCGCGAAACACTTTGACGGAACTCTCACAAGATCCTGCATACTCCGTTACCGTCAGCGTAGATCTTAAGGACATGACGGACGGTCAGCACATGGGATTGGCCCTGTTTTCCGAGCACGCATGCTGGATGGGGGTCATTCAATCAGGATCAGGGCGCCAGCTTCACTTCGAGTCAGTCTCCGATTCCATAACAGGGCCGCGCGTGTCGATGCTATCCATTCAACTTCGCGTAGAAGTCCGAGATGAGTTCGCGCTGTTTTCATACAGCGAAGACAACGGCCACAGCTTCACGGTTCTAGGGAAACCAACGCGCATACAGTTCAGTTGGTGGAAGGGAGCTCGACCGGCTGTGTTCAACTTCACCACGAAGAATGACCCTGACACATCCGGCATCGTTGACGTAGATTGGGTTCACTATAAGAGGCAATAGGTGCCGTGTAAAACGGCGGGGTAAGATCAGTGATGCTAGTTCTTCATCGAATCAATGGCATAAGCATTGCTATCCTTTTGGCGTACTTCGCGGTATCTGTCCTCATCGGCTGGATCGTCCGAAAGAAACGTACCAACGCGAATGATTTTCTGAATGCGACCGGTTCCCTTCCTCTGTGGATTGTGAGCTTGGCGTTCTTGGCCGCAAACTGCGGGGCACTCGACATCATTGGGCTGAGTGCGATGTCTGCTCAGTATGGCGTTCAGGCATTTCAGTTCTTCTGGATCGGAGCAATTCCAGGCATGATTTTCGTTGCCTTGTGGATGCTTCCCCAGTACGTTCGGATGGGTATTCGAAGCATCCCGGAGTATCTGGAACAACGGTACGATAAGCGCGTCAAACTGGTGAACGCCTGTACTCTTGCCGTGACAACGACGGTTTTCGCCGGAATCAACCTTTACGCAATCGGGCAAACACTGCAAGCTCTGATTGGGATTCCTTTCTTTGTAGGAGCGCTTCTAGCGGCTACTATCGTAGCTGCATATGTTCTGGTGGGCGGTTTGCGAGCCACTATTTACAACGAAGCCTTGCAACTCCTAATCATTCTGGCCGGACTGTTCCCCCTTCTCCTGAAGTTGCGACGAACTGGGTCGTTCAACCCAAGCCCAAATGCCCTTAGAGATCACCTCTGGACCAGTCTTCCTTTCGCAAACACGAAAGCTCCTTTTGATGATCTTGGGACCGTCATCGGCCTGGGCTTCGTTTTGGGTTTCGGATACTGGTGCACTGACTTCGTCCTCATGCAACGGGCGTTAGCGGCCCGCGGCCGATCCGATGCGCGAAAGGTTCCCCTGCTGGCTGGGTTTGGAAAAATCCTGATCTCATTTTTCGTAGTTTTGCCCGCATCGCACGCGGCGCGGTTTCTGCCGGGCATCGGCAATACCATTCGATACGACGCAGTCCTTCCAGAGATGATGGTCCGCCTGTACAGCCCCAGTTTGCTGGGCCTTGGCATGACCGCCTTGGTTGCCGGCCTTATGTCTGGTCTTGCTGCCAATGTATCGGCATTTGCGGCGATTTGGACCGAAGATATCTATAGGCCTTGGCTGGTTAAGGAACGATCAGAGAATCACTATCTGAGGATCGGCGCGGTCTCCACAGTAGCTGCGATGTTACTGGGATTGCTAGCCTCGGAGACTAGCTTTCGCTTCAGCAACTTGATGGAACACGTGCAGGTTGTGCTCTCAGTTTTCGGGCCACCTTTCTGGGCGGTGTTCCTTCTGGGGATCACGACCACAAGGGTTAACGCCAAAGCTGCTTTTGGTGGACTTGCCAGCGGCATCGCGCTGGCCATCGTGCACCACCTTCTCGTTCTGTCCACTCTCCTTCGATATGGGAGCCTCATGACGGCAAACTTCCACGTAGCGATCTACGGGTTCTCGACCAGTTTCGTTATCGCACTCCTGCTCAGCTATTCAGGGAGCCCGCGTTTGCGGGCTACAATGAGCGACCGAATAGACACAAAAAGGGTAAGCTGGGTCGGAGAGCTTCCGATCTACATCCTCGCAGGCCTGCTGGCGTTGGCTTGCGTGAGTTTGAACTGGATTTGGCGCTGAAATCGAAGTTTGAGCGTTTGGGACCACAGTCGCACTTTGTTACATTCGGATTGATATCATGAAGCGAAGATCCACTCCGGGCAAAAAGCCCGCCACGATGCGGGATGTAGCGAAAAAGGCGGGACTCTCCGTCGCGACCGTGTCGCGTGCGCTCGACGGATCATCACTCGTAACAGAAGAAACATGTCTGCTCGTGCGGCGGGCGGCTGAGGAACTCGACTTTGTGCCGAACATTTCGGCCAGAACACTTAAATACGGCCAAAGCCACGCAATAGGCGTTATCGTGCCCGATCTCACCAATCCCTTCTTTTCTGAGTTCTTACGCGAATTTGAAGCGCTTGCCTCCGCAAACGGACAAGTTATTCTACTGGCGAACGCAGAAACGAGTGTGGGAGGTGCCCGAACCTCGGTACGCCAGATGCTTATGCGGCGCGTGGATGGTGTTGTGGTGATGCCTTCAATCGACGAATTGGAGCCGTATCAACTGTTGACCTTGCGAAGCGTGCCAACTGTAGCGATCGACAGCAGGAAGGTTGGCCCCTGCTTCAGCGACGTGAGCCTGATGCATGAAGACGGCATGATGCAGACAATCGCCTATCTCAGTGGCCTGGGTCATCGTCGCATCGCCTTCATCGGGGGCTCCGAAGGGCTTCTGATTTCAGGTATTCGCTCCCAAGCATTTGCAAAAGCACTTCAGGCATATCACATCCCAGTGCGTCCCGAATACCTGCGAAATGGAAACTATCGGGTGGACTCTGGAGACAGCGAAATGCGGAAACTTATGGACCTTCGTACCCCGCCGACGGCTATCGTTGGTATCAACGATATGTCTGCATTGGGTGCATTGCGGGCCGCAAGAAACTTATCCATTCGGGTTCCTGAGGAAGTATCGATCGTCGGATTCGATGGAATTGAATTGGATCAGGTCGTGTATCCGACCCTGACGACGATGAGCGTCTCTAAAAAACTCATGGCGGAGAGCTGTCATTCGGCCCTCGAGGCTCTTCGAGGCTCCACGGGCAAACAAGGCGAACAACTTTATGTTCCGGTGGAACTGATGGTTCGGCAGTCTAGCGGGCGCGCTCCAAGCCCACGCCGCAAGTAATCTAATCCATAAGCTTGCGGCTCAGATAAGTATACATAGTCGCCCAGGTCTTGGCCTGCTGTCCAAGATCAGCGCCAGGCCCGTGACCGCCTTCCACGCTCTCTTGGTAAAGAAAGGGTTTGTGAAATTCTTCCAGACGCGCCGCAAACTTGCGGGCATGTGCCGGTCCAACACGATCATCTGTTGTAGTCGTGAGAATGAGAGGCTCTGGATAGTGGGTGGACGAATCGAGCTGGTTATATGGGGAGATTGAAGCGAGGAATTTGCGTTCGTTTGGGTTGGAGACAGAGCCGTACTCGCCAACCCAGGATGCACCTGCCGCGATTTGTTCGAATCGCAGCAAGTCGAGCACAGGAACCTGAATCACGACCGCATTCCACATCTCCGGATGTTGGGTGAACTCAACCCCCATAAGGAGGCCTCCATTGGAGCGGCCGTAGATTCCGAGCCGCCGGGGCGATGTGATCTTCCGGGTCACGAGGTCCTTGCCGACGGCTGCGAAATCATCAAAGATGAGTTGTCGGTTCGTCTTTAAGCCGGCATCGTGCCAACTGGGGCCGAACTCCCCACCACCACGGATATTGGCAACGACATAGACACCCCCGTGCTCGATCCAGAGCTTACCAATCTTTCCGTTGTAGCCTGGCGTTTGCGAAGACTGAAAGCCGCCGTAGGCATATAGCAGCGTCGGATTCGAACCGTCGTATCTAATATCCTTGCGGTGGACCATAAAATAAGGGATTTTGGTTTTGTCGCTTGAAACCGCTTCCATTTGTTCGACGACGAGATCGGAGGCGTCGAATTGTGGCGGCAAGGTCTTTGCAATTTTCAATCTACCAGTTCCAGCGTCTCCGAGCATAAGGGTGGAGGGAGTAATAAATCCCGTGAGACTGAGAAAGAACTTGTCGCTGGAATTACTAGCGCTTACGACAGACACGGAAAGGTTATCCGGAACAGGCAGTCGGCGGTAAGTCCATGTATTCCCCGCATCGCGGGCACACACGTATGCTCGCCCCTGAACGTGGTCGAGCGTGGTGAGAAGAAGGTGGTTCTTTGTCACTGTGGCGGACTGAACGAACTCTTGAGGCGAAGCGGGAAAAACAATCGTCGGTTTGAGGTGAATTGGGTCCCGCTTGATGGCGTCCAGATCAAGCGCAACGACAGAACCTTGGGGATAGACCGTTTTCGACCCCTGAGGCTTCCAGTCCTCATTCAAGGTGACAATCATCTGATTGTTGAGCAAATCGCCAATATCGATTTTGCCCGGCAACGCAATGATCTGCGGGCCGTCGGTCGAAAGAAGAGCGACCTCGCACTTGAAATAATCAACGTCTCGAATGAGGAGGATGGCATGATGTCCATGGCTGTCATCGAGTGTTTTCGCTATGGTGTCCACATCTGACTCCTTGCCGCGATACACCTCTCTAGCCTCGTCGAGGGATTGACCCCGCTTCCAGAGCTTCATGATGAAGGGATAGCCGGACTGCGTCATCGCGCCTGACCCCCAATCGCGCGTTACTAGAAGCGTGTCTCTATCGACCCAGACGACGTCTTGTTTTGATCTGGAAAGAGCGAAGCCATTTCTCACGAATTTTCTCGTGCGTAGGTCGAATTCGCGAAGTGTTTCCGCGTCCTCGCCGCCGGAAGATAGAGAAACGAGACACAAACTATTTCCGGGATAGAGACATCGGAGGCCGTTCCCTACCCACTTCTCGTTGTCCCGCTTCGAGAGAGAGTCGTAATCGACAACTGTGCGCCATTGAGGATTCGTTGCGAGATAACCAGCTACCGTAGTACGGCGCAGTATTCCATGGACATGATGATCGTCCTGCCAGAGGTTGTAGACAGAGTCGCCATGAAACTCCGGCGCCGCGATGCGGTCGGGGGATTCAAGTAACTTGAGCGCTTTAGCCGCGAGGTCGGGGTAACGAGAGTCAGCTTCCAACAGCTTCGCTGTTCTCTGGTTCTCTGCGTTCACCCAGGCCATAGACCTATTGCCCGAAACGTCCTCGAGCCATTGGTAGTTGTCGGGCTGTTCGAAGGAAACTTGGGCGACGGCATGTTGGCAGAAAGGAATCGAAGCGATAATGAGGCTGAGCAGAGCAATGGTCTTGTACTTCTTGAGGTGCATTTTCTTTCCTTTTAGTTTAAAAAACATCTGCAAAAGCGGGTTGATAGGCAAAAAGACCGGGGAGTCCGCCTGTCATGAGGAACAGAATTGCGTCGCCATCACCGTATGCCCCACTCCTCGCTGCGGACAGTAAGCCTGCGAACGCCTTGCCGGTGTACACCGGATCAAGTAGAAGCCCCTCAGCTCGGGCCATCGTTCGCACCGCGCTCAACATCGCCGGAGTCGGGATGCCATATCCATCCCCGAGTTGATCGCCAACCACATCGATTGTATTGGAGGCAATGGACTTGGCCGGGTCCATCAGCGCGAGAGTTGCGTTAGCAAGCGCGCAGGTAGTCTTCTGCGTTTTTTCCATGCCATTGAGAACGGCATACGAACGCACCCTTGCGGCATCCATCCCCATCGCGGCGAAGCCAGCAGCGAGTCCGGCATGCGTTCCGGAACTTCCATTTGCAACGATGATATGAGCAAAGCCGCCTACGATAGCCTGCTCCTGCTCTGCAATTTCTGCCGCGCATGCCGCATAGCCAAGGCAGCCCACTGGAGAGCTACCTCCTGCACCTACGACATACGGACGTCGGCCTTCTCTCCTCAGAACGTCGGCCCGCTCGTTAGCGAGATCCAGGGCGTCCTTCGTGCCGCCGAACATATGGATTGTTGCCCCGAATATTTCATCAAGAAGAATATTGCCGTTGCGCCGATACGCCGCATCCGTTCGCGGCACGACTTCAGTAAGGATGAGCTCGCATGCAAGCCCTGCTCGCACGGCGGATGCGGCGCTCAACCGTGCGTGATTTGATTGCAGGCCGCCAGTTGTGATGAAGGTATCGCATCCTTGCTCGATCGCCTCGCCTAGAAGGAACTCGAGTTTTCGAAGCTTGTTGCCGCCGCCGCCGAGCCCCATCAGGTCGTCCCGCTTTACAAAGAGGCGTACGCCATTTCCCAACATACGTTCCAAGCGATGTAGTCGCTGGATAGGTGTGGAACCCTCCAGAAGCTTCGTGCGGCGGAAACGCTGAAATAGGGATTGGTATTGGGCGGTCATCGTTGACACCTCATCGTGAATTTCCGTTCGATTTCAGTGATCGTGGGTTACTTTCGGGACGACGAAGTTCACGACGCCCTTATCGATTGTTTGGTGGTTCGGATTGACCAGTTCGATCAGGATCTTATGCGGTCCAGGAGGAAAACCATTCAGGATGAGCGGCTCGCCGCTGGCATCTGCCCAGTGCCAAGGGAGATCGTCCACGGTCACGTGAATGTGTCCGATGCGCGGAGACACAGTGAGCGCCGCGGGGCCGAACACGGGAACGATACGCAGGTTTTCGGTACGGTACTGGATGACAACCCGTCCGAACGAGAGCGGTCCTGCGAGCGGAGGATCTACAACGATTCTCGGTGCAGGTTCGCTCAGGAGCGGCACAACTGCCGCGGGACCACGAATTTCCTTTGCGGTCTGTGCAATCCCCGTTGTTGGATAAAGGGCGACTATAGCTGCAATCACACGTAAAACTTTGAGATGTTTCATAATTCCTCTTCCTGAAGATTTCATACTATTCCCGCTGACTCGCTTGGCCATCGATCAGCCAAATGTGAATACAAAGGCTTCAACGCCCGAGTCGAGAAACTCGATGTCGATTGTGTGATCCACGATAGGGTTCGGTTGCCTTATCAACTGATACATACGCTGTTCGCTGACCGCGCCGTTTCCTTGATCGTCAACATCGATTCCATGGGCAACGCCGGGAGGCCGTCCATCGATGAGCACACGAAATCGCACAGCGCTGCCTCGCGTTGCCGGTCCCATAACAAGGTGAAGATCACGCGCGTGAAACCGATAGATAATTCTTCCGTTAGCGGCGTTTAGCACTGCCCCTTGCTTCCCTACAGTCCAATCTCCGGAAAGCGCCCAATGATTGAGTTTCAGCTCCGTAGGGGTGGCATAAATCCGACTTTTGTTCCTTGCGGTACCGCCAACACTTCCAAAGTTGTCGCTGCGCTCATAACCGACGTAAGTCTCTGGAGACTTCAGGCTTCTCCAATCGGCCGCGGCTTCAGCACCGCGCGCATCGACAGAAACTAGCCGATGATCGAAGCCGTCTTTGCCCGCCTCATTGAGTAGCTGCTGAATGATAAGCTCCGCTTGTCCGTATCCGCCCTCGCCCAACTGATGATGGCGAACGTGTCCTTTCGCATCGATGAAATAGAGAGCCGGCCATGCTTCATTATCGAAGGCCCTCCATATCGCATGCTCATTGTCAATGGCTATCGGATAACTGAGTTTCATATCGTTCACAGCCCAGCGGACGTTATCGATCCTTTCTTCGAATGAGAACTCGGGCGCTTGTACCCCAATGACCACCAAGCCATCATCCTTATACTTTTCGGCCCATGCACGGAGATACGGAAGTGTGCGGATCGAATTTATGCAGGAATAAGTCCAGAAGTCGACGAGGACGACCTTTCCACGCAAGCCCGCCGGTGTCAAAGGCCCCGAATTGAGCCAGCTGGTAGCACCCCCAAGAGACGGAAATTCCCCTTCGACTGGTAATCGAACGCTTAGGGAGTAGTCGCTGTGTTGCGCTCTCGCACAACCAATCAACCCGAGTTGAAGGATCGCGAAAGCTGAAGCTGCAGCGCCAAGGAGGAGCCGATAGCGCGTGTTGCTTTTCATGGACATCTCTTGCGCTCCGATGGGAAGTGACCTGTCCGGCAAACGCGGCAGGCCACTCCCCTGACTGCTAACTCAGACGAGGTTGATTGCAACGCTGATGTTGCCGCGTGTGGCCTTGGAATACGGACAGGTTTGATGAGCGGTGTCGGTCAAAGCCTGTGCGACCCCGCGGTCTAGTCCCGGCAGACTGACGTTCAATCGCGCTTGGAGAAAATACGCGTCGCCGTTTAGGCACAGGTCGATTTCGGCGTCGATGGCCGCGTCGGGAGGAAACTTGACCTCCATCTTGCGTGCTGCGATCTTCATGGCACCGATGAAGCAGGCCGACCAGCCTGCGGCGAATAGCTGCTCCGGATTGGTGCCAGTTCCGGGAGTCCCTGGGATCGAAAGTTTGATATCGAGACGGCCATCGGAACTCCGTGATGTTCCACCATCCCGACCACCCGTGGTGTGATCCTTGGCGGTGTAAAGTACATTTCCTAGTTGCGACATATCGCTTCTCCTTGATAAAAGTGTCCTCGCAGCAGCGCTTCACAAGGCCTGCTGCACGTGTCCGATCACACCAGACCCATGCGGCAGAATCTACGGGACAAAGGTATCGATCACTACCTTCGCATGAACTTCCCGAAGGGAATTTGCGTCGTTACGTCGCTAAACCGGTACCAAAGCAGGATGGACTGTCGGGCCAATAAAGGAGCATCCTTGCTCTATGGATATCGGACAGGAGAGGGTCGAAGGGCAGGCTGAACTTAAACACGCCGCCAGTACCATCCCTAGATTTTCGCCGGGTGTCCGGTCCGCTCTCCAAGGCTATGGCCTTGCGGCCTCGTCCGTCTTAATGGCTCTCGGAGCGGCGCTTCTGCTTGCCAATTACAACTTCCGCGGAGTGGAATTTCCGCTGTTCCTGATGGCAATCGCTTTGACAGTCTGGTACGCGGGCATCGGCCCGGCCACTGTTGCTCTCGCCCTCTCCGCAGTTGCCTTCAATTACTTCTTTATCAAACCCTTCCACACCCTATACATCACACGAGAAGATCTTCCGTATTACGTAGTGTTCCTCTTATTTGCTCTACTTCTCACGTGGTTTAGCACGGTCCGCCGCCGCGTAGAACGTGAGCTGGTCAAGTCTCGCGATGAACTCCAGAGAGAGGTGGAGATTCGCACTCAGCAGGCAGACTTACTCAACCTCACTCACGACACCATTTTTGTTCGAGATATGAACGACCTCATCACCTACTGGAACCGAGGTGCGCAAGAGCTCTATGGGTGGTCTCCCTCAGAGGCAATTGGGGAGCGCACGCACCAACTTCTGCGAACAGTATTCCCGTTATCCCTGGAAGAAATACAGCTTGAGTTGCTCCGCGCCGGTCGCTGGGAAGGTGAACTGGAGCACACGAAAGCCGATGGAACCACCGTAGTTGTGGCGAGCCGGTGGTCTCTCCAATGCAACGAGTTGGATAAACCTGTTGCAATCTTGGAGACCAGCAATGACATCACGCAGCGCAAGCGGGGCGAGGAAGAGATTCGTACTTTGAACCGCGAGCTCGGGAAACGGACGATCGAACTTGAAGCGACCAATAAGGAATTGGAAGCATTCGCGTACTCGACTTCGCATGACTTGCGCGCCCCTCTGCGCCACGTGGCGGGCTATGCCGAACTGCTGCAACGGAATGCCGCGGCCGTGTTGGACGAAAAGGGCACGCAGTATGTCTCGATGATCCTGGAGTCGGCGAAGCGCATGGGCACTTTGATTGATGACCTTCTCGCCTTTTCACGAATCGGGCGAGCCGAAACCAGGAAATCTGTGGTCAGCCTGAACCAACTCGTCCGTGAGGCCCAAAGCGAGGTAGCTGATGAGATGGCTGGGCGGAAGATCGTTTGGAATATCGGTATTTTGCCGGACGTCTACGGGGACCGTTCGATGCTCAAGCTAGCATTCGTCAATCTCATCTCCAACGCGGTAAAGTTCACTGGAACGCGCACGCATGCAGAGATCGCGATTAGCTGCGATGAAAGAGGTGAGGATGGCGTTACTGTCTCTGTCAGGGATAATGGAGTGGGCTTCGACATGAAGTACGTGAATAAACTGTTCGGCGTCTTCCAACGTCTGCACCGGACAGAAGAATTTGAAGGCACCGGCATCGGTCTGGCCACGGTTCAGAGGATTATCCACCGACATGGGGGCCAGGTCTGGGCTGAATCATCCGTCGACGGCGGCGCTACCTTTTACGTTTCACTTTCCAAACATTAGGAGATTGACACTATGAGCAACACTCTCGGACGAATTTTGATGGTCGAGGACGATCCAAGAGACACCGATCTCACTCTGACAGCCCTTCAGGAATACAACCTTGGGAATGAGGTGATCGTGACAAGAGATGGCGAGGAAGCGCTGGACTACCTTTACTGCCGTGGGAAATTTCGGGGGCGAACGACCGAAAACCCGGCGGTCCTGTTGCTGGACCTTAAGCTGCCAAAGGTTGACGGCTTGGAAGTGCTGCAGCAGATCAAGGCCGACGAACAGTTGAAAATGATACCGGTCGTCGTGCTGACTTCATCTCGAGAGGAGCGCGACATGGTGGCAAGTTACAAACTTGGCGTAAACGCCTACGTGGTGAAGCCGGTCGATTTCCATGAATTCGTCAATGCCATCAAGGAGCTCGGAATTTTTTGGGCGATCATCAACGAGCCACCTCCGGGGAGCATAAGAAGGAGTTAGTTGACATGAAGTCTCCGTTGAAGATTTTGCATCTTGAAGACGACTCCAACGACGCAGAACTCGTTCGCGAGACACTGACTGCCGGAGGTGTTTGCTGCGACATTACTCGGGTGGACTCGCAGGGCTGCTTCGTCGCGGCCTTGAGTACGGGTGACTTCGACCTGGCTCTTGCAGACTACACGCTGCCTTCTTTCGATGGAATGTCAGCATTGACGATCGTCCGGGAGAGCCTCCCAGACTTACCTTTTCTCTTCGTTACCGGAACCTTGGGCGAGGAAGTCGCAATCGAGGCACTCAAGTTCGGCGCCACGGACTATGTTTTCAAAACACGGCTGTCCCGCTTGGTACCTTCCGTGCAACGTGCATTGCGGGAAGCGAACGATGTGCAGGACCGCAAGCGAGCTGAAGAGTTGCTATTAGCGGAAAAGCAGTTTCTCGAAATGGTCGCCGGCGGTCAATCGTTGCCGGCGATCCTTGACGCGATTTGTCGGCTCGTTGAAGGCACGGCTAGCGGATGTTACTGTAGCGTGGTCTTGGTAGATCCGAGCGGGGCCCGTCTCGAACAGGGGGCGGCACCAAGTCTTCCGCCGAGCTTTATAGCTTCCATCATCGGTCGGCCCGTAAACCCGGATTCGGGTCCGTGCGCTATGGCAGTATGGCTAAACGAACAGATCATCGCCACCGATCTCAGTTCGGAGACGCGCTGGGCGTCGTATGATTGGTGCCCGATGGCCCTCTCTCACGGCTTGAAGTCGTGTTGGTCTACCCCAATCTCGTCTGCGACCGGCAAGGTACTCGGCGCGTTCGCCATATACTACAACGAACCCAAAGATCCTACGCCGCGACACCTAGCTCTGATCGAGCAGTTTACGCACATCGCAAGCATCGCTATTGAGCGCGTGCAGGGCGACGCAGCTCTCAGGCGAAGCGAAGCATTTCTAGCGAAGGCCGAACGTCTTGCTTTGAGCGGTAGTTTTTCTTGGCGTGTTGCGTCCGACGAAGTCACCCTTTCGGAGCAGTACTATCGCATCTTTGAACTCGATCCAGCTTTGCCAGTATCGGTTGAACTTATCTGTACCCGAGTTCACCCAGAGGACATGGTTGTCTTAGCCGAAATGATCGAACGGGCTCGAAATGAGGGTACCGATTTCGAATATGAGCACCGACTTCTTATGCCCGATGGCAGCATCAAGTTTGTGGCGCTGGTCGCCCACGGAATCCGGGATGAACAGGGCCAGGTCGAGTACATCGGCGCGGTGCAGGATGTAACAAAGCGCCGGCTCGCAGAGGACGCACTGAGCAAAGTTCGCTCGGAACTCGCCTATGTGGCCAGGGTCACTAGCCTCGGGGCCATGACGGCCTCCATCGCTCACGAAGTTAATCAGCCATTGTTTGGGATCATCACCAATGCCAGCACCTGTCTTCGCATGTTGACCGCTAATCCTCCCAATATCGAGGGTGCGCTCAAAACCGCGCGACGCACGCTTCGCGATGGTAATCGAGCATCCGATGTTATTAAGCGTTTGCGTGCGCTCTTCAGCAAGAAGGAAGTCGTCACGGAATCTGTAGGCCTAAACGAGGCCGCGCGCGAGGTGGTGGCGTTGTCGTTGAATGAACTCCAAAGAAATCGCATCATCGTGCGTTGGGAACTCGCCAGCGACCTCCCGTCCATTATTGGCGATCGTGTCCAACTTCAGCAGGTGATTCTCAACCTCCTGCGGAATGCGACCGACGCAATGAGTGGCGTGACGGATCGTCCCAAACAGCTCGTGATTAAAACCGACCGCGAGGAAGGAGATTGTGTTCGTCTGACCGTTCAAGATACAGGTGTGGGGCTGGATGTTCAAAGTATTGACAAGCTTTTTCAAGCCTTTTACACGACGAAGAGGAGTGGAATGGGAATTGGGCTTTCCATAAGCCGTTCCATAATCGAGAATCATCGCGGGCGCCTTTGGGCGACGCCGAATACCGGCCCCGGAGCTACATTTTCCTTTTCAATACCTCGACGACCCGAGGCTGTAGTCGGTATCGACAGTCTCGGCACCGTTCTAAAACCTGCCATTACCAACGCAGAACGCATCATGGGGAACCCGTAATGGCCAATTATTCACTCGTATCACTTGTAGATGACGACGAGTCCGTACTCGAGTCACTTCCTGACTTATTGAAGGAATTCGGCTTCGCGGTTCGAGCATTCTCTTCCGCTGAAGAGTTTCTCGCGTCCGATAGTGTCGCCGCAACTGAATGCCTAATCCTCGACATCGCCATGCCTGGCATGACGGGCCCCGACCTTCAGCGAGAATTGACACTACGGCGGCAAGAGATTCCGATCGTTTTCATCACAGCCGATGAAGATGAAACGATCCGGCCGCGCATGCTCGAACAGGGTGCGGTAGACTGCCTCTTCAAGCCCGTCAGTGAGGCGGCCCTTCTCAAAGCACTTAACATGGCCTTTCGCGTGAATTGACTCTCTAATCCAATCTACTTAACGAGGACCTATGAGCGTAGCAACAGTATCTCAACATGCTTCGAGACCTTTACTGATATCGGACGCTACACCTACCGTGTTTGTTGTCGACGATGACGTTTCGGTGCGCGAGTCGTTGGAGTCGTTGATCGGCTGCGCAGGTTGGCGACCGGAGCTCTTCGCGTCTGCACAGGAGTTCCTCACTTATCCACGGAGCCCTGCTCCTAGCTGCCTGGTGCTCGACGTCGGACTCCCGGATCTCAACGGTCTCGATTTACAGAAGCGCATTACTGTGGACCGGATTGACATACCCATCATCTTCATCACGGGCGTCGGCGATGTTCCAATGTCGGTTCAGGCCATGAAAGCAGGTGCTGTCGAATTTCTAGAAAAACCAGTAAGCGAAGAGGTTTTGCTAGGCGCTATTCGGAATGCCATTGAACGAAACCGCGCCACGCTGGGCCAGGAAGAAAAGAGACGGGGGATTCGCGATAGTTATGGCTCCCTCACGCGTCGGGAACGGGAGGTAATGGCACTGGTTGTCACAGGTCGCCTGAACAAGCAAGTCGGTGGAGAGCTCGGAATCAGCGTGACTACCGTGAAGACCCACCGTGGCAATGTGATGCGAAAGATGAAGGCCGACTCTCTTCCCGACCTAGTAAAAATGGCTGCGAGGCTTCGTCTCACAACTGCGCCTACAAGCTGACGGTCCACAACAATTTTTTTTCGATTCGCTTCTTGCACTCATTCATTTCTGTCAATTTGCTCACCAATCTCCTTCCCTCGCATCCTCATCCTTCGGTACCGATTCATACCATCGTCCCATAGATTCGCCTACACGCTCATGTCAACCTTCTGACTGTCGGATATCCGACAAGGAGGATTCATGAGAAAGTCTAGTTTTATTTCTACGTCGTTGATGCTTTTCGCTCTCGCGTCCATTGGATCGAGTTCCATGCAGGCTCAGCGGGGCGAGCCCGTAGAGTCTGCCCCCGCACGGATGACCGTCACGCTTCGTGTGCAAGGTAGCAACAAGAAGGTGCCCGATGTCAATCGGGACGATGTTCTTGTCAAGCAAGGCAAAACAAACCTTCAGGTAACTCGCTGGACGCCGGCCGTCGGAGCCAGCTCCGGTCTTGATCTCTTCATCCTGCTCGACGATGCTTCAGATCCCATTCTCGGCTCTCAATTTGACGATCTTCGCGCCTTCATCATTGCCCAGCCGAAGTCTAGCTCGGTAGGTCTCGGCTACATGCAAAATGCGACAGTCCAGATCGTTCAGGACTTCACAACCGACCATGCTGCTGCGGCTGGCGCCCTGCGCCTCCCCTTGCCTTCCAGCGGAATCTACGGAAGTCCCTATCTCTCACTCATTGATCTCTTAAGCCGTTGGCCCAAAGACGGCAACCGGCGTGAGGTTGTCATGATCACGGATGGCATTGATCGATTCCGTGGTGACTCGCACTACAACGGCCTGAGTTTCATTAGTCCAGATGTTGATTCCGCAAGCCGTGCCGCTCAACGCACGGGGACCGTCATCGACACGATATTTACCCGCGGAGTCGGACGCCGCGCGAGGAATTATTGGGAGATCACCAATGGACAGAATGCCATTGCGAAGCTTTCAGATGAAACAGGTGGCGAGAGCTACTACCTCGGAGCGCAAAATCCAGTGAGTTTTTCGCCCTATCTCGATGATGTACAGAAGGCACTCGGGAACCAGTATCTGTTGGAATTTCGCGCCGTTCCTGGCAAGCGATCCGGACTGCAATACATCAACCTGAAAAGTTCGATTGCCGGCGTAGAACTTGACTCTGCCGATAGTGTTTGGGTGCCCGGACGATAGGCTGCCCAAACACCACATCTTCGCACGCGACCGATGTTGCGAACCTTCACGCCTCGAAAAGAATGGAATCCATGTTCGAACCTCAACAATTAGAGATCGCTCCACATATGTCATCCGTAATGGATCGGGCGTGGATTAGGAGGAGCTTGATTTGGCTCGAGTATCTACTGCTGCTATCAGGCATTTTAATCCTCGCAGTTGACTTGACGGCTTTGTCCGAGGGCAGGCTCCGGTCGCGAGCACTATTAAGGAGATTCACTGACCTTCGGCTCACAACCTCACAACCGCGCGGGAGTAGCGACAGCCGAGATCACAGTCCAAAAGACAATAGCCTCCCGCGCCAGAGCCAGCCGCTTGACAGTCATCATTCCGCAGCTGGTTCAAGCGCGGTGTTAGCGGTCCTTCGCATATCAAGGCTGGGTTTGGCTGTGCCACTGCTTGATGGCACAGACGCCCTGACTCTGAATCATTCGGCCGGACATATTGCTGGCACTGCGCGACCGGGCGAGGCAGGAAATATCGGCATAGCTGGACACCGAGACAGCTTCTTCCGCGGACTCAAGGATGTTCATGTCGGCGACGTTATTGATCTGGAGCGAACGAATGGTTCGGACAAATATACCGTCGACAACATTCTTATCGTCGCGCCAAGCGATGTATATGTTTTGCGGCGACGAAATACTCCATCACTGACCTTGATCACTTGTTACCCGTTTTATTTCATCGGCAACGCACCAGAACGCTTCGTCGTCGAGGCCTCTCTCAAGACAAAGTCCTAATTCCGAAAGGCGCAAGACGTCCACCTTCAAGCAACACCAATCATCAGCTCATAAGGAGAAGACAATGATCATCAATAACAAAATGCCCTTTATCGCACTTCGCACCCTGGTTCCAGTCCTTATCCTCACCTCAATGGTTGCCCCATCGCTGGCGCAGGATGTCACGGCGGCATCCGTCCACCACCACTCCCCGTCATACGAGACCGAAGTTCGCCATTCCAAAATTGTCTATGTAGAGGGGAATGATTTAGTGCTGAAGCTGGAGGACGGCAAGGTCGAACATCTCGTCGTGCCGGACAGCGACCGCTTTGTAATCGACGGCAAGAGCGTTTCGGTCACTGAACTGAAACCTGGCACAACACTAACGCAGACAATTACAACAGTCACAACCCCTCGCTATGTAAATAGCGTCAGGGTCCTCAAGGGCAAAATTTGGCACATAAACAGGCCAAACACTGTGATCTTGACGCTGCCAGACGGCACCAACCAATCTTATAAGATTCCCAATCACGCAACGGTGACGGTTGACGGCAGGCCGGCAAGTGTATTCGACCTGAAGAAGGGTCATATGCTGCAAGCGACCATTGTTACTGATGAGCCCCAGTCGATTGTTGCGCGGCACAAGACAGTGGTCGGCCAAGGACCTGCCCCTGCACTACCTCCTTTGGCTGGCGTGTTGCTGTTTCGCTCTGTCGCCCCTACCACCCTACCCGCGGTCGCCAGCGAATCGACGCAAGAACCGGTAACCGTAGCTAGCGAAGAGACCTTGCCAAAGGTCTTGCCGAAGACCGGGAGTCCTATACCACTTGTAGCTCTGGTGGGAGTCTTGGTCATCTTGACCTCGTTGGGAATGGGAGCAGTTCGAAAGGGTCCGGCGAACTAGCTAGTCGCTATCTCGAGACTCGTCTCCACGATCCCGTGGGGGCGAGTCCCGGCGGCCGCTTACCTTCAATCCGCACCTAAACATTCTTTACTCACCCACCAGGGATCCAATGGAGTCCATGACAATGGAAGCGAATCCGATTATTTTCCGCGATCTGACGTACATATTCGTAGCGGCTGCGCTCGGCGGACTGGTGGCGTGGCGACTTCGTCTTCCCCTAATCCTGGGATTCATCTTAGGTGGGATTGCCGTCAGTCCTTTTACTCCCGGGCCACACATCTCGGACCTGCACACCTTTGAGGTCTTTGCCGAAGTTGGTGTTGTGCTATTGATGTTTTCGATTGGAGTCGAATTCTCAATTCCGGATTTAATAAAAGTGAAATGGGTCGCCCTCATCGGAGCGCCAATCGGGATTCTGCTTCTCGTAGCGATAGCAACGGCCGCCGCGAAACTCCTGGGATGGAGCCTCACCGAAGGGACGGTAATCGGTGCGACGATAGCGGTCGCAAGCACGATGGTCATGACCCGCCTGCTCAGCGACTCCGGCAGGAACGCAAGTTACGGCCATGTGATGCTTGGAATCACGGTGGTGGAAGATCTCGCAGTCATCTGCATGACCGTTGTATTTCCGATACTAGGCAGCTCCGGAGAAGACCGATTTGGGAAAGCGGCATGGACTATCGGTAAGGCGTTGGCGCTGCTCATTCCTCTGGTGTTTTTCGCTATCAAAGTGATCCCACCCCTTCTTCGGAAGGTCAAGGAAACACACGATGCGGAACTGTCCTTATTGATCACGATCGCGGTCTGCCTGGGAACTGCGGCACTCGCCAGAGCTGTCGGTTTTTCAGTTTCCCTTGGCGCTTTCTTGGCTGGAATATCCATCAGTGGGTCGGCAGATCTTCACGACGCCAATATAAAGCTCGTTCCACTCCGCGATGCCTTTGTGGCGCTGTTCTTCGTGTCGGTAGGGACCCTCATCGATCCGAAATTGCTTTTGGCAAGCCTACCACTCCTAGGTTTAATGATCGTGCTGATCGTGGTGGGAAAGTTCATCGTTTGGCTCGCGATAGTTTGGGTGTTCCGCTACCCCTTCGGAACTGCCGTCGCCGTCGCTGCCGGGCTCACGCAGATCGGCGAATTATCGTTCGTCGTAGCGCAGGTGGGCCGCTCGTCCGGCATCGTCGACGAGAGCGTCTTCAGCACGGTCATCGCCGCCTCCCTCATCTCGATCTTGCTGAATGTTTTCATCGTGCGAGGTGCGCTGTCATGGCTGGCGCGTGGGTCCACCGGGCAGGTTGGGTTAGATCTGACCGAAACGGTCGGTCCGAGCTCTGACAAAACAAGCATGTCAACGTCGTCCATCCTCGGCTAATGAAGCAAACAAATTTGGACCCAACTTTAGTCAATTGCTCCCAGGGAGAATGTAATGAAACAGAAACGGTATAACTCAGGATGGATGCTAGCCGCCTCGCTGACACTGACAGCATCCATAGCATCACCACGACCTCTTTTAGCGATCTCTCCTTCCTTTTGGAGTGGGCAGAATCCGCGACTGTCACAGAGCAGTGGGATTAGCGGCGGACAACAGGGTCCGTCGCCGCGACCGCGGCAAAGTGGAAACAATGGATCGGGCGGAGAGGTCCACTCTCGACCACCTCGGAATGGCTCGCAACCTGAAAGCCCTGGATCACGACCGAATCCCGACCAACCTCGGCCCGGAGGCCCAGTTGGGAGTCCAGAGGTGCCCGACCCTCGCCCTTCCCACCCGCCGGCTCAAGGCCGGCCTCCAATACGCCCGTCCCCACAGCCACCCACGTATCACCACCCCTCTTATGGGCGTCCTCGCCCGGCCTACGGATGGGGAAACAATGGCTGGCGTCTCCACCAATATTTTTTTGGCAATAGACCTCGGACCTATCCTGCACGTAGACGGGCTTTCTTCGCCGGAGAATATTTTCCACTCGTATATCTGCCCTATCTCAAACCCATGCCGTCGCAAGTGTTGGAATATCTGCCACCGGTCCCCCCGGGATATGAAGTTGGCTATTTCGACGGTTATGGACTGGTCTACGATCCGAACACTTTGATCATCATCAGCGTCATTGACCTCTACCGCTACTAGCTCGGGCTACTGAGCCAATGTTTATCTCTGCTCTAAAAATCAACAAAGAAACCTCGAATCTCAAGGAGAACATCATGAACCAAGTAATTGCAATCACCGGAGCATCCAGCGGATTTGGTGCATTGACTTCGCACGAATTGGCGAAGGCAGGGCACGTTGTCTACGCTTGCCTGCCTGACATCCAAGGCATCAATGCGTCGCAGGTTAGGGCGCTCAAGAAGTTTGCGAAACAACAAAGTGTGGATCTGAGGCCTGTGGAGTTGAATGTCAGTTCACACGAATCTGCAGAGGCTGTAGTGCAACGTATCGTGAGTGAATGCGGACGATTGGACGTGGTTATTCACAATGCAGGGCCCGTGGTCTTTGGCCCCACAGAAGCCTTCACGACGGAGCAACTTGCGCAGCTCTACGATACCAATGTACTTAGTACCCAACGCGTGAACCGAGCGGCGCTCCCGGTTCTGCGGGAACAGGGAAAGGGTTTGGTGATTTGGGTTGCTGGCGGTGAAATACCCGGCGGAGCTCCGCCTTATCTTGGCCCCTACTTCGCCGCGAAAGCCGGTCTGGATGCCTTGGCCGTAAGCTACGCGGCCGAACTTGCACGGTGGAACATCGAAACGGCAATCATCATTCCAGGGCTGCTCCTATCCGGGGCAAACGACTTCGTTAGCTCTGAATCACCAAGCGATATATCGCGCCTCAAACAGTACACGTCTGGGCCAACTTCCGGATTGGCGAAACAAGTCATGAAGGGCTTCGAATGCTCCGTCTCTGCGGATGCCGTCGCATCGCAGGTAGCCAGAGCGATCGTTCAAGTTATCGACATGCCTTTCGGAACGCGGCCATTTAGAGTACATCTCGATCCAACTCAAAACGATGTCGAGATCGTTAATGGCATGGCCGACCGTGTTCGCGCGGAAATTTTACAGACTATGGGGCTCGCCGATTTACTTAGCCCCTCCTCACCGCCGGCGATCGACATTTACTCATAGGTCAGAGGTCCGCAGAGAAGCCTGCGTGGCTCCTTCAACAAACTCGGCGCACTTCGCAGAAGGCCGCACAGACGCTTCGTGCAAGCCAACCCCGAATGGTCGCAAGCAGCTCGACAGAAAGTCTCTATGAGCTGCTTGTGGCCCTAGGCGCCGTTCCTTGTGCTTAGTGTGCCGGCATCCGAAGCCACTCGAACCAGGACTTTCCCGAAGTTGCGCCCTTCCAACATCCCCATGAAAGCTTGCGGAGCATTCTCCAATCCGTCGGTTATGTCCTCCCGGGAGCGAACTCGCCCTTTGGCGACCGCCGCTGATACCACCCGAAGAAACTGAGGATAGTGCTCCTCAACGAAATCGGCACTTATGAAGCCACGCATGGTGAGGCTCTTGGTCAGCACTTCGCGCATGGTTGGCGCTAACCGGTGTGCCTCTTCCGAATCTCCCGGTCCGTTGTATTGCGCGATCAGTCCGCACACTGGCACGCGAGCAAACTGATTTAGCAGGGGCAACACAGCCTGCCAGACAGCGCCGCCTACATTCTCGAAATAGACATCGATCCCGTCCGGGCAAGCCCTCTTCAACTGTTCGGGAAAGCAGTGTTCACGATGATCAATTGCGGCGTCGAATCCCAATTCATCCCTCACATAACGGCATTTGTCCGCGCCCCCGGCGATGCCGACTGTCCGACAACCGGTGATCTTAGCAAGTTGACCTACCAGCGATCCGACCGGCCCACTCGCCGCCGCAACAGCGACGGTCTCGCCGCACCTGGGTTTGCCGATCAGAGTCAAGCCAGCATATGCCGTAAAGCCCGGCATTCCTAAGACGCCTAGAGCCGTGGTGATGGGTGCTAGCGCGGGGTCGAGCTTACGCAGCCCCTCCCCCGTCACCGCGGCGTGGGTTCTCCAGCCCGTCTGTGCGACCACCGTGTCGCCAACGGCATAAGCGGGATGCCCGGAGGCGATCACCTCGGCGATGCCTCGCCCTGGCATTGCTTCACCAAGAGAGACCGGCTTCGCGTAAGACTTCATATCGTCCATGCGTCCGCGCATGTAAGGATCGAGAGATAGATAGAGTACCCGCAACAATACACCGCCCGGTAGCATCACGGGCATTGCCGTCTTTTCGAAGCGGAAGTCATTGATGCTCGGCCGGCCATGGGGTCGCGCCGCGAGAACAATCTGATGCATAGTCGCTTCGGACATAAGGTTTCACTCCCCTACTTGTCGAGATTCCCGTTGTTGTTGTCCTTCTTGGGCGCGGACACGAAGAGTCTCAGAAAGGTTCCCTTTCCAAGGGTCATTGCAGCCACACTGAGCAAGATGTTGATCACTGTGACGAACACTCCGACCAGGATGACTTCACGTCCAGATAGCGCGCGAATGGAGGTTCGCCTATCTCATTGGCCTTGGACGCTAGCGGGATCGAAGTGGTGTCCATCTCTTGCGAGCGTGGGACCACCGCTAGGCGCATGAGAAAGCAGCAATGTGGGCACGAGGTCTCTTCAGGCGCCGAACTCACATGGTTGAGAGTATGAGGGTATGCCCTCAAGCATTCCGGACAGGCAACAACCATCGTCGAGGCATTCTCAATATTTAGTGAAAGGCGAGGCACCCATACTGGAACCTTCGTATCGCGGATAGATTGGAGCATGTTCCGGTCTTCGATAGCCCACAATATCTCAAAGAGTCGTGCAACGCTGCTCGCGCCTTTGGCATAAAACGCGTCCGCCGCAATTCCCGGAGGAACAGCAACGCCCCGATAAGCTCCGCTCATCGCGATCACCGCAATCTTTGGGAATCGCCGGCGTACAACGGATAGAAGCTCAAATCCCGACATGCCAGGCATGTTGAGGTCGGAGAGGAGGACGTCGGGCACATAATCTCTAATGGCCGCCAAAGCCGAGAAGCCGTCAGACGCTATCCGGACGGAATAGCCGCGACTCTTAAATATCTCCGATAGCGCATAGAGCAGCGAGGGATTGTCGTCGACAATGACGATCTTGCTCATTCCATTCAGCATCGTTCCCCCTTCGACACCAGGCCACCATGGAGAAGCATCTGGTCCGACGCAACTTGATAGGCGATGGCCATTGTGATGTGCCGCCCATTCGGATATCCGTTGACCAGTGGCGCTGTGGCGCTCTCCGCGCTCTCGGTCCACCGGCTCGCCGCGAGAGTTGCTGTCCGCGTCCCAAATCGTACTCTCACAGCCGTCGTTAAGGCTGACAGTCCTCTCTTCGCAGCAAGAATCTGCTCTTCGCCACTCTCGCAGCAGCGAGCCATCTCGGGGATGAGAATTACGGAGACGAAGCTTGGTTGTGGATAGGACGCAATCAAGGCATATTCCTCCCTTCACGAGTTTTCGAGTTACCTGACGTTGTAGCGCTCTGCAGCAGCGCTCAGTGACAGGTTTGGTATCATTTTTTGCCGGGCCGCTTCGTATGCTTCCCAATCCGCCATATCGGGGAGCGAAGGGATTGTGACCAACTCACCTTGCTCGAAACCGGCAATCGCAGCGTCAACCATCTCGACCACATTCATGACAACTTCCTTCGGTAGTCCACCGAGCGGAGTTCCAGAGTTGTCCCAGAAGTCCGTGGCCGTCGCGCCCGGCAGTACCGCTTGGACACGAATTTTCCGATCCGCGAACTCCTTATGGAGCGAAAGACTGAAGGCAAGCACGAAAGCCTTAGTACCTCCATATACCCCATAAAGCAGTTCAGGCACGATGCCCAGGACCGATGAGATGTTGATGATCGATCCGCCACCGCGGCTCAAGAAACTTGGCACGACTGCATAGGTCAAGCGTGCGAGGGCGGCAATGTTCAGCCCGATCATCTGGTCAATCTTTTCCACGCCTGAGTCAAGCAGCAACGGCGGTGCGCCGATGCCTGCGTTATTGACCAGCATTGTGATTGTGGAATCTGTGCGGAGGACCTGCTCAACACGAGCGAGATCGGAATGATCGTTCAGATCGGCAACAATGACTTGAACGGAGCGGCCGGAGCCCTCAATCAGACGTTTCGCTACAGCATCGAGCCGTCCCTGGTTCCGTGCGACGAGGATCAGATCATACCCTCGGCTCGCTAGCCGATCGGCGTACAGCGCTCCGATACCGGAGGAGGCCCCCGTGATAAGGGCGGTACCCTGCGAATCTGAATTCTGCAATGCCTTGTGTAAAGAATCTCGCTGTTCCTGATCAATTTTGTTCGACATGATTTTTCCTCTAAGTTCGGGTTACACAGACGGGTGGGAACACCGCGTGACGGAGATTCCCACCATCTGATTAGCGCAGTGGGCGGAATGCCGCTCGAAGCTC
>Ga0302310_10000669_pt1 | contig 31053 bp, 30 predicted proteins | sample III_Palsa_N1_2_FD_200451 | JGI IMG/M metagenome (GOLD analysis project Ga0302310, IMG submission 200451) | Peat permafrost microbial communities from Stordalen Mire near Abisko, Sweden - III_Palsa_N1_2 | ecosystem: Environmental > Terrestrial > Soil > Palsa > Peat permafrost | place: Sweden...
TCCTAGCGCACGCGCGTCATCAGGTAGCCGGCGATCAGCGCCAGCAGCGCGGTCGGCAGCCAGGCGAGCACGATCGGATCGAGCTGGAACACCACGGTGCCGCTCTCGACGGTTCGCTGCAGAAAAAAGTAGACGATCCCGACCCCTAAGCCGACCGTGGTGCGCGCACCGCCGCCGGCCGAGCGCATCGAGCCAAAGCCGAACGGCAGCGCGAACACCATCGCCACCAGCAGCGCCGTAGTGCGCGCGAGCTCCGCCCAGAATGCGAACTCATACTTCTCGGCACTGAGCTCGTTGGCTTTGAGATAATGGATGGTCTCGTACAGGGTCGCGATGCCAAGACTCTCCGGATCCGTTGCCGCCAGCTGCAGGAACGCGGCACTGGCCGTGGAAGTCAGATTATGCTCGGCGGCATGATCGACCAGGACCCGATCGCCATCGAAGCGCGAGACATCATAGTCGCTGAGGCGCCAGCCCTTGCCGGGCGAGGCAGTGGCGCGCGCCGCATGCGCGATCGAGGCGATGCGGTTCGGTTCCCCAAGCTCGAATAGCAGCATGCCACCGTAGACATCGACCTTGGCGCGGCCCTGGACGTTCATGATCGTGTTGCCATCGCGGATCCAGGCACCGCCGGCCGAGGCAAAGCTGATGTTGTGATACTTGGCCAGCGCCTTGCGCTGCTCGGCCAGCTGCTCCAGGGCCGGTGAGATGTATTCGCCCACCAGCAGCGCCACGACCGCCAGCAATGCGCCCCCGGTCAGTGCCGCGCGGATCAGGCGCAGCTTGGACATCCCCGAGCAGCGCATCACGGTCAGTTCATGCGAGCGTGCCAGCACGCCGATGCCCAGCATTGCACCGACCAGCACCGCGGCCGGCAGTGCCTGCAGTGCGATCGTCGGCAGGTTCAGCACCGAGTAGGTCAGCGCCTGCAGCGCACCGTAGCTGCCGGTGCCGATTTCATCCTGCTCGCCGATGAACAGTGACAGTGCGCCCAGCACCAGCAGCACCGAGAGCACCAGCGCAACCGCACCCAGCATCGTGCGCAGAATGTAGCGCTCGAGCTGACTCATGCGTTCGCCAGCGCCCGGCGGCGCGTGCTGATGCGATTGCGGATCCACGGGATCAGGCTCAGCGTCCCGGCAAACAGCAGGAACAGGCCGTGCACCCACCACAACCCCAGCTTTGCCGGAATCGAGCCGCGCGCGAGCCAGGCGTGACCGGCCTGCGCGAGTTCGGCATAGACCGCAAACAGCAGCACCGCCACCCAGATGCGCGCATAGCGGCCCTGGCGCGGACGCAGCCGTCCAATCGGTACCGCGCACAGCGAGACCACGAGTGCCATCAACGGCAGGCCAAGCCGCCACTGCAGCTGGGCCCGATCGCGGATATCGGCGCTTTGCAGCAGCTGCGCGGTCGGCTTGGCATCGATGCGCGCCGCCCCGGGGGCCGAGGCCTGCGGGGTAATCGGGATCGACTGCTCGGCAAAGCGCAGGATGCGAAATTTGGGATCCCCGGGCACGCCCTTGAGCACCTCGCCATCGAAGAGCTCGATCGTCTGCGTAACCCCATCGCTCGCGGTCACCCGCTGTGCGCGCCGCGCCACGGTCGCCTCGACCGCGGGCCCGATGGTGCGCTTGATGAACACATCCTCGAGCTGCCCGTTGGGGTTGGCGGCGCGCGCATACACCACGGTGCGCCCGCCGTTGAGGGAGCGGAAGGCGCCGGCTTCGATCGGGACCGCAGCCCCAACCCGCACCGCCTCGCGCCTCAGGTCCGCTTCACGCTGCGCCGCACGTGGCGCAATCGACAAACTGAACCAGGCGCACAGGCCCGCCACCGGCACCGCGAGCGCCAGCACCGGCAGGTAGCCACGCGCCACGCTGAATCCACAGGCACGGGCCGCGACCATTTCGCTGTCGGCATACAGGCGCCCGAGTGCCAGCACGATGCCCAGCAGCAGGCCGAGCGGTGGCAGCAGGACCGTGAAGGTCTGGATGGCGCCCAGGCCGATCAGCTCGAGCACCACCTGGTGCGGGTAGCCGAGCGCGGCGGCCCGCACCAGCACCGCGCCGACCTGGTAGATGAACAGGATGGCCGCCAGTGTCAGGGTCACACCGACGAAATTAATCGCCATCTCGCGCAGAAAGTACCGCTGCAGTAGGCGCAACCGTTCCTCACCTCTCCGCGGCTTGAGCTACACTGCGCGGCTACAGTCCACGGGTTATTACGTGGTCGGGACCGCCCCAGGCGGACCCCGGACGCGACCGCCCGAACGACGCCGTGGCGATGGGGTGATAACTTAACATAGGCTGTGGCACCCAAACCGCAGGGAAGCACGGGTGCGGCCGCGATCGCCGGCGAGCGAGCGCAAAAATTAAAGGAGTGAGCATGCAATTTCAGGCCTATAGCGGAAAAGCGAGCGAGCAACGCGGCGACTGTCTGGTCGTCGGCGCCTACGAAGAGCGCGAGCTCGGCGAGCTGGGCAAGCAGGCGGATCGCGCCACCGGCGGCAAGCTGCGCGCGCTGCTGGCGCGCGGGGATTTTTCCGGCAAGAGCGGCGAGTCGCAGCTGCTGTCCGAGGCCGGGGGGCTGCGCACTCGGGCGCTGCTGCTGGTCGGCCTGGGCGCCGCGCGCCAGTACAACCGCCGCGCCTGGCGCCGCGCAGTCGCCACCGCGATTGCAGCGCTGGCCAAGACCCGTATCGCGAGCGCCGTCATTGCACTCGAACGCCCGCCCGGTGCCGAACTGGATGGTTATTATCTGGGGCGCCTGAGCGCCGAGATCAGCGGCGCCACACTCTATCGGGTCAATGATCTCAAGAGCGGCAAGCGTCCCCGCCCGCCGGCGCTCGCGCGCCTGAGCATCGGGCCGATCCCTGCTGATTCACTGTCCGCCGCGCGCCGTGGCCTCACCGACGGCGCGGCCGTGGCCGAGAGCGCAGCGCTGCTGCGCAACCTCGGGAACCTGCCCGCCAATGTGTGCACGCCACGCTACCTCGCGAGCGAGGCCCAGCGCCTGGGCCGCACCTACCGCGGCCTTAAAGTGAAGATCCTCAATGAGGCCCAGATCCGCCGCCTGAAGATGGGCTGCTTTCTGGCCGTAACGCGCGGCAGTGCCGAACCGCCGCGCTTCCTGATCCTCGAGCATCGCGGCGGTCGCCGCGGCACAGCCCCCGTCGTGCTGGTGGGCAAGGGCGTCACCTTCGATACCGGCGGCATCTCGCTCAAAGACCCGGGGGCGATGGATGAGATGAAGTACGACATGTGCGGCAGCGCGACGGTGCTTGCCGCCATCGACCTGGCCGCGCGCCTGAAACTGCCGATCAACCTGGTCGGTCTGGTGCCGGCCTGCGAGAACATGCCCGATGGGCTGGCAATCAAGCCCGGCGATATCGTGACCAGCGCCGATGGCCAGACGGTCGAGATCCTGAACACCGATGCCGAGGGACGGCTGATCCTGTGCGATGCGCTCAACTACGCACGCCGCTACAAGCCGGCCGTGGTGATCGATATCGCAACGCTCACCGGCGCCTGCGTGATTGCGCTGGGCAATCACCACACCGGTGTGTTTGGCAATGATGATGAGCTCGCGCGCGATCTGGTCGCGGCCGGCCGGCGCACCGATGATCGGGCCTGGCAGATGCCACTGACCGAGGAGTATGGCGAGCAGCTCAAGACCAACTTCGCCGATGTCGCCAACGTCGCGGGCCGTGAAGGCGGCGCGATCACAGCGGCCGCCTTCCTCGGGCGCTTCACCAAGGGGATGAAGTGGGCGCACCTGGACATTGCCGGTACCGCGTGGCTGAGCGGCGCCGCGAAGGGCGCGACCGGTCGGCCGCTGTCGATGCTGGCGGATTATCTGCTGCATCGCGCCCGCGACTGACCCCTACCTCCTCTGATGGCACAGATCGAGTTCTATGTGCTGGAGGGGAGCGATGCGCGCGCCCGCTGGCGCTTTGCCTGCCGGGAAGTGGAAAAGGCCTACCTCGCCGGCGAACATGTGTATGTGGCGCTCGAGGATGAGGCGGAGCTGCAGGCGTTTGATAATCTGCTGTGGACCTTTGCCGATCGCAGCTTCGTGCCGCATGAGCCGCTCGCCGCAAGCTCGGCCTGGGATGACACCCCGGTGTTGCTCGGCACGAGCGCCGCGGCGCCCAGCGGCGCGCAGACGCTGGTGAACCTGGCCACGCCGCTGCCGGCAGGCGTTGCCGAAGCTGCGCGGGTCATCGAGATCATCGATGCCGATGAGGGCCGGCGGCGCGCCGGCCGCGTGCGCTTTCGCCAGTACCGCGAACGCGGGCTGGAGCCGCAGACGCGAAACGTCGGCGCCAAAGAGGCGGCTGCAACTTCTGACGGCGCCTGACGACCTCGTCATAGATTATTGTTTTTGCTATATTTTGGTGACAACAGCCGGGAACGGCTGTGCCGCCTGGCGGGTCTTTGACTCCGCTGCACCCCGAAACCCGAGCGAGCTGGATGGATAAGGTCTACTCCCCTGCTGACATCGAACAGCGCTGGTACCGCGAGTGGGAACAGCAGCACTGGTTCGCCCCGCGTCCGGGGAGCGGGAGCTTTTGCATCATGATCCCGCCGCCGAATGTCACCGGCACGCTGCACATGGGGCACGCCTTCCAGGACACGATCATGGATGCGCTGACCCGCTACCACCGCATGCGCGGCGAGCAGACGCTGTGGCAGCCGGGTACCGACCATGCCGGCATCGCAACGCAGATGGTCGTGGAGCGCCAGCTCAATGCCGAAGGCCGCAAGCGTACCGATCTGACGCGCGAGGCATTCGTCGCCCGCGTCTGGCAGTGGAAGGAGCAGTCCGGCGGGACCATCAGCCAGCAGTTGCGCCGCCTCGGTGCTTCGGTCGACTGGACGCGCGAGCGCTTCACGATGGATGCGGGCCTCTCGAAGGTCGTCACCGATGTCTTCGTGCGCCTGCACCGCGAGGATCTGATCTACCGCGGCCAGCGGCTGGTGAACTGGGATCCGGTGCTGCGCACCGCGCTCTCGGATCTCGAAGTGATCCCGACCGAGGAAGATGGGAGCCTGTGGCACCTGCGCTACCCGCTCTCCGATGGTTCTGGGGCGCTGATCGTGGCCACCACCCGCCCGGAGACGATGCTGGGTGACACGGCAGTCGCGGTGCATCCGGAGGATGAGCGCTATCGACATCTGATTGGCCGGATGCTCAAGCTCCCGCTGACCGAGCGCGAGATTCCGATCATTGCCGATAGCTACGTGGATCCGGCCTTCGGCACCGGTTGCGTGAAGATCACGCCCGCGCACGATTTCAACGACTACGCCGTCGCTCAGCGCCATCAGCTGCCGATGATCAACCTCTTCACGCCCGATGCGCGGCTGAACGAGAACGCACCGGCGCGCCTGCAGGGGCTGGATCGCTTCGAGGCGCGCACGCGTATTGTCGCGGAGCTCGAGGCCACAGGAGCGCTCGAGCGCATCGAGCCGCACAAACTCAAAGTCCCGCGCGGCGATCGCAGCAATGCGGTGATCGAGCCGTACCTGACGCTGCAGTGGTACGTGCGCGCCGCGCCGCTGGCGGCACCGGCGATCGAAGCCGTCGAGAGCGGCCGGGTGCGCTTCATCCCCGCCAACTGGGACAAGACCTACTACCAGTGGATGCGCAACATCGAGGACTGGTGCATCAGCCGCCAGCTGTGGTGGGGTCATCGCATTCCGGCCTGGTATGACGAGGCGGGCAACACCTATGTGGCTCATGACCTTGAGGCTGCCAGGGCGCAGGCGCGCGCGCGCCATGGGCACGAGGTGCCGCTGCGCCAGGACGAGGATGTGCTCGACACCTGGTTCTCCTCGGCCCTGTGGCCGTTCTCGACCTTGGGCTGGCCGGAGAAGACCCCGGAGCTTGCCACCTTCTATCCGACCAGCGTGCTGGTTACCGGCTTTGACATCATTTTCTTCTGGGTCGCGCGCATGATCATGATGGGCCTGAAGTTCATGGACGATGTGCCGTTCCGTGAGGTCTACATCCACGGCCTGGTGCGGGATGCCGAAGGCCAGAAGATGTCCAAGTCCAAGGGCAATGTCATCGATCCGCTCGATATCGTCGATGGCATCAGCCTCGAGGCGCTGCTGGCCAAGCGCACCAGCGGCCTGCTGCAGCCGCACCTGGCCCAGGGCATTGCCGCCGCAACGCGCAAGCACTACCCCGAAGGCATTGCCGCCTACGGCACCGATGCGCTGCGCTTCACGTTCGCGGCACTCGCGACCCAGTCGCGCGACATCCGCTTTGATCTGGGGCGCGTCGGAGGCTACCGCAACTTCTGCAACAAGCTGTGGAACGCGGCGCGCTTTGTGCTGCTGAAGCTCGAGGCCAGTGCCGATACCGACGGCGCGGGCGAGATGGAGCTGAGCAGCGCCGATCGCTGGATCCGCTCGCGCCTGGGCGACACGCTCGCCAAGGTCGATGCGGCCTTTGCCGAGTATCGCTTCGACTTCGCGGCCACGGCGCTGTACGAGTTCACCTGGTATGAGTTCTGCGACTGGTACCTGGAGCTGGTCAAGCCGGTGCTTGATGGCGAGCAGGCCGCGGCGCGGCGCGGTGCGCGCGCGACGCTGTTGCTCGTGCTCGAGGCCCTGCTCCGGGCGCTGCATCCGCTGATGCCCTTCATCACCGAGGAGATCTGGCAGCGCGTGGCGCCGCTCGCCAACCGCGCAGGGCCCAGCATCATGCTCGCGGCGTGGCCGAAGGCCTCCGACTACGCGCGCGATGCGGCGGCAGAAACCGAGATCAAATGGCTGACGCAGCTGGTGCTCGGCGTGCGCCAGATCCGCGGCGAGATGGATATCTCCCCGGCGCGCAAGCTCCCCGTGCTGCTGCTCAACGCCAGTGCCAATGACATCCAGCTGGCGGCCAGCAATGCGGCGCTGCTGAGGCGCCTGGCCGGACTCGAATCGGTGCGGGCCCTTCAGGCCACTGAAGCGGCACCGCCCTCGGCCTCGGCTGTCATTGGCGAGCTCACGCTGCTGGTGCCGATGGCGGGCTTGATCGATCCGGCAGCGGAGCTGGAGCGGCTGGGCAAGGGGATCAAGAAGATCCAGCAGGAGATCGCACGCGCCCGCGCCAAGCTTGATAATGAGAACTTCGTTCGCAGCGCCCCACCCGCGGTGGTCGCGCAGGAGCAGGAGCGGCTGGCGGACTTTCAGTCCAAACTCTCGGGGCTCGAGCGGCAGCTGGCACAGGTGCGCAAACTGGGAAATCCATGACCAAACTGACCACGGCACTGGCGGCAATCGAACAGGTGATCCTCGGCAAGAGCACCCAGGTGCGCATGTGCCTGGCCTGCCTGCTGGCGCGCGGCCACCTGCTGATCGAGGATGTGCCGGGGGTCGGCAAGACAACCCTCGCCAACACGCTGGCACGCGTGCTGGGCCTGGAGTGGCGACGCGTGCAGTTCACCAGTGATCTGCTGCCCGCCGATGTGATTGGCGTATCGATCTTCGATCGGCCTACAGGCCAGTTCCAGTTCCGGCCCGGGCCGCTGTTCACGCAGCTGCTGCTGGCCGATGAGATCAACCGCGCGAGCCCCAAGGCCCAGAGCGCGCTGCTCGAGGCCATGGAGGAGCGGCAGGTGAGCATCGATGGCCAGACCCATGCGCTGCCCGAACCGTTCTTCGTGGTCGCTACGCAAAATCCGCACGAACAGATCGGTACCTTCAGCCTGCCCGAATCGCAGCTCGATCGTTTCCTGATGCGCGTGACACTCGGCTATCCGGATCCGGCCGCCGAGCGCCGGCTGCTGCTGCATGGTGAGCGGCGCGAAATGCTTGAGCAGGTCGAGCCCGCACTCGGCGCCACGGAGCTGCTGGCCGCACAGCGTGCGGTGCGCGCCGTGTATGCCGGCCCCGCGCTGCTCGATTACGTGCAGGCGCTGGTCGCAGAGTCGCGCCGCGTGCACGTGCTGGGCCTCTCCCCGCGCGCAGCCCAGGGCCTGCTGCGTGCCGCTCAGGCCTGGGCGCTGCTGGCTGAGGAGCGCGCCGTGCTGCCTGAACACGTGCAGGCCGTGCTGCCTGCCGTGGCCGCGCATCGTCTGGTACGCCGGCAGGATGCCGGCGCGAGCAGTGGCGTTGAGCTCGCCGCCGAGTTGATCGCGGCGGTGCCGGTACCGGCCTGATTGAGCCTGCGCAGCCGCATCAGCGAGCGCGTATCGCGCTGGGCGGGCAAGCGCCAGGGGCTCGATGCGCTGCCCCTGATCCTTGCCTCGCGCCGCATCTACATCCTGCCCACCCGCGCCGGCATTGGCTTTGGCGTGCTGGCGCTCGTGATGCTGCTGGCCGGCCTGAACTACGCCAACAGCCTGGCGCTGCTGCTGACCTTCCTGCTGGTGGCGACGATGCTGGTGGGCATGCACGATTGCCACGCCACGTTGCGCTCGCTGCGGATCCTTGAGGTGCGCACCGGCGAGTGCTTCGCTGGTGCTTCGGCGGCACTGCAATTGCAGCTCGAGAACGATGCCCCGGTGCCGCGTCTGGCGCTGCAGCTCGAGTGTAGCGGCGAGGCGGCGCCCGCCTTCGCACTGGCGCCAGCCAGTCAGCTGGCGGTGCACTGCCATTTCACACCAGCACGGCGCGGGCGCGAGCGGCTGCCGCGCGTGCAGCTGGCGAGCAGTGCGCCACTGGGTCTGTTTCGGGCCTGGACGTGGCTGTATCTGCAAACCGAAGTCGTGGTCTACCCGCGCCCCGCCGGCACGCGCGCGCTGCCGCACAGCGCGGCACTGCGCCTGGGCCTGGATCAGAGCGGCAGCAGTGGCGAGGAAGAATGGGCCGGGCTGCGCCCCTACCAGCCATCCGATGGCCTGAAGCGCGTGGCCTGGAAACTGGTGGCGCGTGGCGGCCCGTTCCTGGTGTCCCAATACCAGGGCGCCTCTGGCCCAAGCCGGCAACTCGACTTCGATGACCTCTCGGATCTGGACACCGAAGCGCGCCTGAGCCAGCTGACCGCCTGGGTGCTCGAGTGCGATCAGGCCGGCGCGCCGTACGCGCTGCGGTTGCCGGGTCTTGAGATCCCGCTCGGCGGCGGCGCGGCGCAGCGGCGCGCCACGCTCCAGGCGCTGGCGCTGTTCGGGATGAGCGCGGCGTGAGCAGCGCCGCCAAACACCCCGCGCCGAGCGATGTGGAAGTCACGCAGACCACGGTGCTGCTGGCGCTGGTCGCGTTGCTCATGGCCACGGCGCTCAACGTGCATCACCTGGCGCTCTGGTGCCTGCCGCTGGCGCTGCTGGGCTCAGCCTGGCGCGCCTGGATGTCGCGGCGCGGACGTGCGCGCCGTGCCGCACCGAAGACGCTGCGCATCGCGGTGACGCTCGTGATGGTCGGTCTCGTGGTCCTGAACCTGCGAAGTTTGTCCGGCCTGGCCTCCGGCGCCTCGCTGCTGGTGGCGATGATCACGGCCAAGCTGTTTGAGATCCGGCGGCGGCGCGACTGGTATTTCATCTGTGGCGCGACGCTGTTCCTGCTGCTGGCCGCGTGCCTTGATGCCCAGCAGCTGTGGCGCCTGCCCCTGTATGGGCTCAACTTCTGGCTGATCGGCGCCACGCTCCACGGCCTGGGCGCGGGCAGCGAACCCTTGAGCGGCGTGCGCCTGATGCGCAGTGCCGGCCGCAAGCTGCTGCTGGCATTGCCGCTCGCGCTACTGCTGTTCGTGATCTTTCCCCGCTTGCCCGGCGCGTTCTGGGCCCTCCCGCAGAACGAGCAGGCGACCACGGGCTTGAGCGATGAAATGACCCCCGGCGGCATCTCGGATTTGAGCGAATCAGATGCCCCCGCGCTGCGGGTGCGCTTTGAGGGGGATCCGCCCCCGCCGCAGCTGCGCTACTGGCGCGGCCCGGTGCTGCATGATTTTGATGGCTACACCTGGCGCCGCGGCCTCGGACTGAACGTTGCACCGCCGGCGCTCAACTACATCGGTACCGGCATCCGCTATCAAGTCACGCTCGAGCCGAACAAGTACCGCACGCTGGTCGCCCTTGAGCGGGCCAAGCCCCCGGAGGCGCAGTTTGCGCTGATGAGCGGCGACTACCAGCTGTTCCGGCCCCATCCGGAAAACAGTGCCATCAGCTACACCCTCGAGTCCTTCACCAACGCCTTCAGCAGCGAGGCGCTGAACCCGCTCGCGCGGCGCATCGACACGAGCCTCCCCCCAAAGCGCAATCCGCGCACGCTCGAACTCGCCCGGCAAATGCGCGCCGACGTTGCCGATGATCGCGCCTACATTGATGCGGTACTGAATCTGTTTCGCACCGGGGGCTTCACTTACACGCTGACGCCGCCGCTGCTCGATCTGGACTCGGTTGACAGTTTCCTGTTTGGCACGCGTCAGGGATTTTGTGGCCACTACGCATCGGCGTTCGTGACGCTGATGCGCGCCGCCGGCATTCCCTCGCGCGTGGTCACCGGCTACCAGGGTGGCGACTGGAACAGCGTCGGTCAGTTTCTCACGGTGCGTCAGTCGCACGCGCATGCCTGGGGCGAGGTGTGGCTCGAGGGTCAGGGCTGGGTGCGAGTCGATCCGACCGGTGTCGTCGCGCCGCAGCGTCTGACGCGCGATTTGTACGAACTGCTGGGGTTCGGGGCGCAGGGCGCCGCGGCCCGACTGCGCTCGGCGCCGTGGATCGGCCATCTGGTGCAAGGCTGGGAGGCGATGAACTCCTGGTGGCAGGATGATGTGGTCGGCTTCAATTTCATCAAGCAATCAAACTTTCTCAACTCCCTCGGCCTGCACCCCGAGGACTGGCGCAGCGTCGCGCTCGTGCTTGGCGCCGGCAGCGCGCTCTGGTTTGCGTGGCTTGCCTGGACGCTGCGCGTGCACTGGAGCATGCCACCGCGCGATCCACTGGCGCGCTCGTGGCTGATGCTCGGGCGCAAGCTCGGCCGGCTCGGCCTCGCGCGGGCGGCGCACGAGGGACCGATCGCCTGGGGTGAACGGATCGCAGGCAGGCGTCCGGATCTGGCCTCGCAGCTATTACCGCTGGTGCGTCGCTATGCTGATCTACGCTACGGGCCGGACGCCGATCCAACCCAGGTGATTGCGTTCCGGCGCGCCGTACGGGGGCTGCATCTCGCGCGTCGACAAGCGGCCTAAGTACAAGCAAGGAGAGCGGCAATGTTCTCGTACATCTGTCTGGGAACCAACGATCTGGTGCGCGCCACGCGGTTCTACGATGCGACCCTGGGCGTGCTTGGCTACAAGCGCTGCGATACCGCCGGTGAAACCCACTGGGACGGCTGGCAGGGCTGGGGCACCTATGAGCAGCAAGGTGCCGTACAACTGGCGCTGTGGGTGTGCCGCCCGTTTGATGGCAAGCCCGCCACCGTCGGCAACGGTTCGATGGTGGGCCTGGTTTCACATACCTGGCGAGAGGTGGAGGAGTTTCACGCGGCCGCGCTGGCGCACGGCGGGGCCTGCGAAGGTCCGCCGGGCCTGCGCACCGAGTACAACCCCGATTTTTATGCCGCTTACGTGCGCGATCCCGACGGCAATAAACTTGCCATCGTGTGCCGCGGCTTTACTAAGCCGCAATCAGATCTATAGCACTCCAGCTGAACGCCACGGGACGAGGCGACACAGCAGCGTCTCTTGCGGTGGCGCGCGCCTGGGTGATAACCGGCTCAAGTCAGAAATTGGCGTCGCCAACCGGACATCGTACCTAGACGTGCACTCGAGGCTGTAACTGCAAGAAAAAAGAAAATTTAATGCGAGGGCAAATCTGAGAAAGTCCCACGTCTACTTTAGCGAGTCGAGCATCTTGCGACGAAGGATCGCATTGATGCGTGACTGGTAGCCCCTTCCTTGCGCCCTAAGCCACGCCAGCACATCCGAATCGATCCGCACGGTAGTGGAGGTCTTCGTGGGTTTGTAAAATCTGCCACGGATCGCGTTCTTAAAGAATGCCGCCGTCAACGGCGGTATATCGCTGAAATCGATCTCGCTATCAGATCGAGCGTTCAGCGCCGAAAGATTACTCTTCTGCTTCTTCGTCAAAGGCGGTAAGTCCGCGAGTTTGACCGAGTATTTAGCGGCTTTCTTGCTCATAACGATGCCTTTCCTTTCGATCGGCCGCGCGGGCCGAGATGATGCGAATGATCTCGACAGGTTGGCCACTCTCCATGCCCTCCCGAGTTGTATGTGCTATCAACACAAGCAGATATCTCTCAACGATCCCAAGCGTTTGCCAGCGTAGCTCACCACCCTCGATACCGATCTGATGCGAGATCGCAAAGGGGTCGGCAAACGCTCGTATGGCGACATCGAAGCTGATTCCGTGTTTGCGCAGATTGACCGCTGCTTTGGCGGAATCCCATTCGAACCGCATCGTCATTCATCGATGTTACTACATTAGTGTAGCTACATCATTAAAGTTTCGCCGACAGATGGGTAGTAGCCGGATAGCCAGGGCGGCCCCAAACAGCACCCAAAAAACAGCAAATACGCTCACGCCCGATGGTACGATCAAATGTACTGGCAAGCGTAGCCGCGTTACGATCCACACATGAATTTGGGGGCCAGGGCTTATGAAATCATTCCATCTCCTGACGCTTAGTGCGCTGGCACTGCTGGCTGCTCTCGGCAGCGCAACGCCATCCTGGGCAGACAGTTTGTTTCATGACAAGCCCGCGTCGCCACAGAGCCTCCCGGCCGATAATCTGCCGCCCTTTGGCATGCTCGATGCTCAGGGCAATCTCGTGCCGGTGCCCGACATCCCGGCCTCAGCCCTGCATCGTGGACCGGGCGCTCCGCCCGAATCCACCGCGCCGGGCCCCAAATTAAAGCTTGCGATCGCTGGGGCTCGCGCCGCGATCGCGGCCTGCGCCGCGCAGGGCTATCGGGTCGGAGTCACCGTCATTGATTCAGCCGGTGAGGCGCGCGCGATGCTGACCGCGGATGGGTCGGATGGCAGCCATGTATTCGTCGCAATGCGCAAGGCGATCACCGCACTCGCCTTCCAGATGCCGAGCTCCCAGGCCGATACCGAAGTACATCAGGACAAGACGCTGCTCAAGCGCGTCACGCCCGCGATGTTCGTGGAAGGCGGTGCACTGCCGATCCGCCTCAACGGCCAGGTCATCGGCGCGATCGGTGTCAGCGGCGCCGCCGGCGCACCGATTGGCCATCAGGACGAGGTGTGCGCAGCGGCGGGCTTGAAGAAGCTGCAGATGCAACCCAAGTAGCTGCGCGCAGTTTCCTCAGAACTTGGTCGAATAATTGATCGGCACCCAGCGATAGCCGGCACCATCGGCCTTGAGATGACCGATGCCGGGGAATGAGAGGTGCGCGCCCGCCACCCAGTAATTGCCGGCGGCCACCTCCGCATAGATCTTCACGCGCTGCGCGGCGCCCGCCTTCGGGTCCGAATCATATTGCTGCTCGAGCGCAGGCTTCGGGAATTGCACACTGGCGACATGCACTAGGTCCCCGAGCACGATCATCTTCTGGCCCTTGCTCTCGATCAGATAGCTGGTGTGTCCCGGCGTATGGCCGGGCGTGGCATAGGCCGAAACACCGGGGACCAGCACTCCATCGTGCTCAATCGGCGTGAACTTGCCGGCCTTGATGTAGGGCGTGATCAGTTCCTGCGCGTGCTGGAAACTGTCCTGCAAATCCTTCGGGGCAGCCGCCATCTGCTTGGCATCCAGCCAGTAATCCGCATCGGCCTTGCCGGCACGCACCACGGCATTCGGGAAAGTGCGCTCATTCCCGCTCATCAGTCCGCCAATATGGTCCCAGTGCATGTGCGTGACATAGACCTCATCGATCTGCGCCGGCTGGTAGCCTGCGGCCCGCAGGTTCCCAACCAGATGCCCGAGCGTCGCGCCATCGAGCGCGCCCCCGCCGGTATCAATCAACACCAGCTTGGTGCCGGTGTTCACCAGGAAAGCATTGAAGGAGGTCTCGACCGGACTCGCCAGATCATTCTTCGCCAGCATCTGGTCGATGGCCTCGGCCGAGAGGCTCGGGAACAGCATCCCGGCCGGCAATGGTTCGGTGCCATCATTGAGCGCGGTGATCTCGATGTCCCCGACCATCATGCGATAAAAGCCCGGCGCCTGAGTGCGCTGTTGGGGCGCCGCGGCCTGGGCCGAGGTTAGAGCACCGATCGAGAGCGCACCCATCAGCAGCGCAGAGATACGAATCAATTGGCGACGCATAGAATCCCCCGGGACGGAAACATGGATAAGGAAGCTGATCTGTCTCCGCGAAATCATCGGGAGCCCAGAGTGGCGCTATTGTAGCGAGGCCTGCTCCGGTGTGCGCACGCGCCACAGCACGCCACCGCCCACCAGGAACAGCACCGCTACGGCCCCAATGCCGGCCCGTGAATTGCCGGTGACCTGCGCTGTGATGCCGACGATCAGCGGGCCGAGCACCGCGCCAAACTTGCCGGTCATGTTGTAGAAACCAAAGTACTCGGCTGACTTGCCTTTGGGCACGAACTGTCCGAACAGCGCGCGCGAGAGGCTCTGCACGCCGCCCTGCACCAATCCGACGGTGACCGCCATGGCGAAGAACTGCCCGATTGTGTGCAACATGATCGCCCACAGCGTGACGCCCAGATACACCACCAGGCCCGCCAGTATCGACTGGCGCGCGCCGATCCGATTGCCAAGCCAGCCGAACAGCAGCGCGGCCGGAAAGGCGACGAACTGCGTCAACAGCAGCGCTTCAAGGAGGCTGCTGGCCGGCAGGCCGAGTGCAAGCCCATAGTCGATCGCCATCTTGACGATCGTGTTGACCCCATCGATATAGAGCCAGTAGGCCAGCAGGAACAGCCACAGCATGCGGTGCGCGGCGGCCGCCTTGAGCGTAGCGCGCAGCTCCGACCAGCTCGATCCGGAGGAGCTACGCACCTCCCCTGCCTCATGCACACCAAAGGCGAGCGGCAGCGCGAATACGAACCACCACACCGCCACGGTCAGGAACGAGTACTGCACGGCCTCGGCCATCGAAGCCAGACCAAACCACACCGGGTGCAGCGTCATCAGCACATTGAGCAGGAACAGTAGGCCGCCGCCCAGATAACCTAGTGAGTAGCCGTACGCCGAGACGCGGTTGTATTCGGCCGGGGAGGCGACGCGCAGCAGCAGCGAGTCATAAAATACAATGGCGCCACTGTAGGCGGCGGTCGCGGTCACAAACAACGCAATCGCGACGCCCCACTCGCCTTCGGGGACCCAGCGCAGGCCGCCGGTGGCGAAGATGCCGATCAGTGCAAAGAACAACAGGAAGCCCTTGCGATTCGAGCGCCGATCGGCGCTGGCACCGAGGAACGGCGCCGAGAGTGCTACCAGCAGGCCCGCGGCGCCGTTGGCAAGCCCCAGGCGAAAAGTGGTCGTGGTGGGGTTCGACCCCTGGCTCCAGAAGGCGTGGAAGAAAGTAGGAAAGAAGCCCGCCATCACCGTGGTCGAATACGCCGCGGTGGCCCAATCGTACAGAGCCCAGGACAGTACCGGCCGACGCAGGTACCAGCGGCTCACGCCTCCTCGCTCAGCGCGTGCTCACGCGTCTCGGCAAACTGGATATCGGGCCAGCGCTCCTGGGTCAGGGCCAGGTTGACGCGTGAGGGTGCCAGGTACACCAGCGCGCCGCTGTGATCGAGCGCCAGGTGGTCATGGGCACGCTCGCGAAACTCCTCGAGCTTGCGCGCATCGGTCGCGCTGATCCAGCGCGCAGTGTGTACGGCAATGTTCTCGAACACGCACTGCACGTTGTATTCATCCTGCAAGCGGAAAGCCACCACTTCGAACTGCAGCTGGCCGATGGCCCCCAGGATCATATCGGCATTGCGCAGCGGCCGGAACAGCTGCGTCGCGCCCTCCTCGCACAGCTGCGCCAGGCCCTTGCCGAGCGCCTTCATGCGCAGCGGATCCTTGAGCACCGCGCGCCGGAACATCTCTGGGGCGAAACTGGGCACGCCGGTGAAGTTCAGCCGCTCGCCTTCGGTAAAGGTATCGCCAATATTGATCGTGCCGTGGTTGTGCAGGCCGAGGATGTCGCCGGCATAGGCCTCTTCAGCCTGTTCGCGATCGGCCGCCATGAAGGTGAGTGCATCCGAGACCCGCACTTCCTTGGCCAGGCGCACATGGTGCAGGCGCATGCCCCTTTGGTAGCGCCCCGAGCACAGGCGCATGAAGGCGACGCGATCACGGTGGCCCGGGTCCATGTTGGCCTGGATCTTGAACACGAAGCCGCTGAGTTTCGGTTCCTGCGCCTCAACGGTGCGCTCCTGCGTTGGCCGCGGCAGCGGACCCGGCGCATGACGCACGAACTCGCCTAAGAGTTCCTCGACGCCAAAATTGCTGATGGCCGAGCCGAAGAACACCGGCGTCTGTATTCCTGCCAGGTAGGCCTCGGGATCAAAGGTCCCGGTCGCGCCCTGCACGAGCTCAATCTCATCGCGCAGCGCCTTGGAATCGCCGCCGAGAAACTCGGCAGCTTCCGGTGAGTTCAGGCCTTCGATGACACGGTTGCCGCCGACGCGACCCTTCTCGCCGGCCTCATAAACATAGATCCGATCCTGCAGCAGATGGTAGATCCCCTGCAGCTCGCGACCCATGCCAATGGGCCAGGTCACCGGCGCGGTGCTGATCTTCAGGACCTTCTCGATTTCATCGAGCAATTCGATCGGTGCCCGCCCATCGCGATCGAGCTTGTTGATGAAGGTCATGATCGGGGTGGCGCGCCTGCGGCACACCTCCATCAGCCGCACCGTGCGCTCCTCGACCCCCTTGGCGCAGTCGATGACCATCAGCGCTGAATCCACCGCCGTCAGCGTGCGATAGGTATCCTCGGAGAAATCCTCGTGCCCCGGCGTGTCGAGCAGGTTCACGATGCAATCGCGGTAGGGAAACTGCATCACGGAACTGGTGATCGAGATGCCGCGCTGCTGCTCCAGGCGCATCCAGTCGGAGGTCGCATGACGCGCGGCCTTGCGGCCCTTGACGGTACCGGCCATCTGGATCGCACCACCGAACAGCAACAGCTTCTCGGTCAGCGTGGTCTTGCCCGCATCGGGGTGGGAAATGATGGCAAACGTCCTTCGACGCTTGATTTCATTAGATATTTCTGCTTCTGTCACCAACCAGTTCCTCTAGTATGTACACGGTTATGTACACGGATCGCAAAGCACGCGAGCTTAACTTTGGCTTTGCCAGACAGCTTTCACTGGCCCTATAGGCCAGCGTAAGTGCCTGAACGGATTATACCGTAGTGCCTTGTTGACACGATAACCTAGAGAATGTAGAACTCCATTACCTAGAAGTGGACAAGCTCAATAACCTAAAAACCATCAGGCTAATTAACCTAGAAAGACGCAAATGGCTGCTCCTGCCGAAAAGCTCGCTGACTCTCTCTCCGCGCTGAAAGAGCTCCAAGACAAAGGTGTGGTCGCGATCCGCACCGGCCAGCTATCCCGCACGCACCGTGAGCGCCTGCTGAAGGCCGGTTTTATTCGTGAGGTGATGAAGGGCTGGTACACCCCAACGCGCCCTGATGAGCCGGCCGGCGAAAGCACAGGGTGGTATGCAACCTTCTGGTCGTTCTGCGCCGAATACCTCAGCGACCGTTTCGGCGAAGACTGGTGCCTGAGCCCAGAACAGTCCCTAAGCCTTCATATAGGCGATTGGACGGTTCCCAAGCAGCTGCTGGTCCGATCGACCAAGGGCGGAAATAAGCCCACCCAGCTCCTCTTTGGAACTTCCGTATTCGATGTCCGCTTGGAGCTTCCGCCTGCGGGTGATCGCGAACTCAAGAACGGTCTGCGCATCTTCAATCTACCGGCAGCCCTGATCGGATGTGCTCCAGGCCAGTTCACGGATCATCCCGATGACCTGCGGGCAGCCTTGGCAATGGTTGCGGAACCATCCGATGTTCTCCGCCGGCTACTTGGCGGCGGCCGAACTGTGGTGGCCGGCCGGCTGGCTGGCGGATTCCGGAATATTGGGCGAAATGAAATCGCGGATCAGATTCTTCGAGCAATGAGGGCCGCCGGCCACGCCGTCCATGAGGCCGACCCCTTCAATAGCAAACCCCCGATCATTTTTGCTGCGCGCGAGATATCCCCGTATGTCAACCGCTTGAAACTGCTCTGGGCGTCCATGCGCGCTCCAATTCTTCAAGCCTTCCCAGCCCCACCTGGAACAAGGGAGGATGCTGCCGCCTATCTCAAGCACGTCGATGAACTCTACGCCGCAGACGCCTACAACTCCCTATCCATAGAAGGGTATCGGGTTAGCGAAGCTTTGATCGAGCGCGTCCGCTCGGGCAATTGGAATCCCGACAACGACGAGAATGACAGCCAGAACCGAAATGCTTTAGCCGCACGCGGCTATTGGCAAGCATTCCAGCGTGTGAAAACAAGCCTTGAACGGATTCTCGCCGGCGAAAACCCTGGCGCTGTGGTGCGACGTGACTACGACGCATGGTACGCGGAACTCTTTGGCCCAAGCGTCACCGCCGGCATTCTCAACGCCGCCGACCTTGCAGGCTTCCGAAACGGTGCGGTCTACATTCGCCGCTCGATGCACGTTCCGCCGAACTACGAAGCAGTGCGGGAACTGATGCCTCAGTTTTTCGAACTTCTGCAGACGGAGACCGAACCGGCGGTTCGTGTCGTGCTGGGGCACTTCGTGTTCACACACGTCCATCCGTACATGGATGGGAACGGCCGCATGGGGCGCTTTCTGATGAATACGATGATGGCCGCCGGTGGCTATCCCTGGACGATTATTCCCGTTGAAAGACGTAGTGAGTACATGGCAGCCCTCGAGGCCGCCAGTGTTGGTCAGAACATCTCGCTCTTTGCGGAATTCTTGGCAAACCTCGTCAAGCCACCGAAAGCAGCAGCGAAGCAGTAGAGCGAGAGATAGGACGTGGCACAGGCGGAATCTTGAAGCAGCAGGAACTTCTTAACCGACTCCGCGACGAGCTCACGCATGTCGTCGCCCAGACCGAGGGCAATGCGGCGATGGGCCTCACGGACCACAACAAGATTGCCGTGGATACCTATTTTCCGCGCGCCCACTTGATCGAATGCCTGCGCACTCTGCAGGCGGACTTCTCAACGGTTGCAATCAATCTGCGCATTACGACCATGCAGGGCGGCGAGCGTTTGGTTCTCGACGGCACATGCGCGTTAGCGGTGACGATCACGGACGTGCCGGAGCTGAGCCCGGGTACCATAGAAAGGCAGCATCTATCCGAAGTGCAAATGGTGACCGTCTGTGCGCCATCGCATCCGCTGGCTGCAATCGCGGGGCCGATCCCGCGGGAGGAATTTGGCCGGCACATCCAACTTGTCGTAACCGACAATCAACCCGATGCCGAAAAGACGCAACAAGGCGTCGCCGGCGAACGCCAGTGGCGGGTGAATGACTTGGGCGCAAAGCACGATCTGCTTAAGGGAGGCTTGTGCTGGGGGCACATGCCGCGTCATATGGTTGCCGAAGATGTCGCGAAAGGAACGCTCGTCGAACTTAAACGGCGCGCATGGTACATGCGCCCCCTCACCTTCATGATCTCGCAGCGGCGCGGGTACTCGTTTTCCGAATGTGAGACACGGTTGGTCGAGTTCCTTGGGCATCGTCAGCGCGCGTGAAAGGATGCCGGCGAGCGCCCCCTTGCACGCAAAATCAAGCAAGCAGTGCAGGCCCGCCATCAGTGAGCAACCTATCTCGGTCATCTGAGAGTTCGCCCGACGTCAGGCGCTGTCCGCCAGGTGCTCGTCGCTGTGGGATTCACAAGACTGTGACCTACTCTCACTACTGCACAGCGGGCAGAGCTCGGTACCCACGTGCGTGCGACCCTGTTCTGCCTCCCACTCCCGCATCGTTACACCGAAGCGATGCTTTCCGAGAGCAGCCCTTAGCGCCGATGGATCAATTCCATAGGCGAGAAGGTCACGAAAGGACTTCTTACGTGATCTTGCCCATTCGAGAGTAACCAACGGGTAGCGCCCTACAGAAAACTTCCTGGGTTTCCCGGCAAAGCGATAGCGAAAATGCCAGTAACGAGCGCCCTTGGGCGTAACCTGGAGGTACAAGCCCTCTCCATCGGCAATCCACCGCTCATACCGGACCGGTTTGATCGCTTCGATCTGAGCTTCTGTCAGCATACTGACGCCTGCTGAGTTCTGGTGCAGTCGCGGACATTGGCCCCACGGATGCTCTGGCTCCCAGCTGTTGCATTGTCACCAGATGTCAGTGCGCGTGCCCATGCGTGCTTGAGCGAAGGCAACTCGTGCGGCCCACGCGAGCCGAAGCTGAACTGGCGCTTGCGAATACGATGCGCAAGCTCAATCCCTGCGAGTGTAATGGCGGCTGTACGAAAGGACTTCATGGCCAGCATTGCCGCACAACATCGCTTGATCGCGCGATGGTCCTGCTCGACGATGTTGTTGAGATACCGGCGACTCCTGATGTCGACGGACCGCCAGTGGGGATTTTCCTGTCGCAGCATGCGCAAGGCCCGGTGGCTCGCGGCATTTCCGTCGAGATTGAGCTTAGTCGGCCATCGAGGGTGATGGGTCTCTACGGCCTTACAAAAGAAGTCTCTGGCCGAGAGGTCGCTACGATCTGTGCAGAGCAGAGAATCGACCGTTTTGCCGTGCTTATCGACGGCCCGATAGAGGTAGTGATGTCCGCCACGTACCGGGACCGCCGTCTCGTCCATTCGCCAGGATGAATTTACGCTGCGGGCAAAACGGGACCATCGCCTCTCGAATTCGGGCACATACCGCTGTACCCAACGAAGAATGGTCGAGTGGGAAACCGCGATGCCCCGCTCGGCCATCATCTCGACAAGATCTCGGTAGCTGAGCCGATACGTGAGATACCAGCGGACACACAATTCGATAATTGCGGGCTGGAATCGGCGGCGTCGATATATGGGGTCGCGCGCGGCTTTGGTCATGGCGGCCTTCTCAGAAAAGGCCGAATTCTAAGCCCGTCGCTAATTGCACCAGAGCCCGTTTATGTACACAAAACGAGTGTCTCAGCGTGTCTCGCGATGACCCGGGCTGTCAGGGTCGGTACTGCAGAATACCTATCTTTATCGGGTTTTGGTTGATTCTTAGACCCGGCATGTCCCTAGGTGTCTGTGTGTAGGTGATCGGGATGGGAGATGATCGCAAAGGTGCGACGGCGCGCAATTTCCTGCTGAACAGCGTTCATGATTTAAGGCTACTTAGGGATCCAGGGAACAAGGGACGAAGCGGAGCGGTTCAAAAAGCGGCCGGATGATACCAGCCCGGCAGCTCCGCTAGGGTACTGGCCCCATAAGACGCATCACGATCGCGTCTTCCCGCCCCTGTTCAGCCTGATAGTAGCCACGGCGCACGCCGATCTGGGTGAAACCCGTGACCTCGTAGAGCCGGATGGCATCGACGTTGGAGGGCCGAACTTCCAGGAATACGACGCGGGCGCCAAGGCGGCCCATCTCGCGCAGCAGGTGCTCGAGCAGCCGCCGGCCGAGGCCCCGACAGCGAAATTCGGGCCGGATACAGATATTAAGGAGATGCGCCTCGCCAGCCCCGGTGCTGTAGATCGAATAGCCGGCGATGACGTAGCCGAGTTCCAGCACCGTGCAGCCGTAGCCGACCCGCAGGCAGTCGCGAAAAATCCCCTCGGTCCACGGAAAGCGGTAGTTGACCTGCTCGATGCGCACTACATCGGCGACATCGGCTTCGCGCATCGGCCGGATCGTCACTTCCGGTATCGGCGCCACCTCGCGCGGATTTACAGCCATGCCAGCCTCGATGCCCGCGTCCTCAGCGGCTCGCTTGCTGGCGCAGGCGCGCCAGTTCGTTGCGCACAAACTTCAAATCCGTCCACACGCGCCGCTTCTCGCTCGGGCTGCGCAGCAGGTAGGCGGGATGGTAGGTCACGATCAGTGGAATGCGTTGTTCGCCAAAGGCGTGCACGGCACCCCGCAGTTTGCCGATCGGCGTCTCGGTGGCCAGCAGGTTCTGCGCAGCAATGCGCCCGACAGCCAGCATCAGCCGCGGGGCGATCAGCGCAGTCTGCTGCTTCAGGTAGGGCAGGCAGCACGCTACCTCAGTCGGTGCGGGGTCGCGGTTATTGGGCGGCCGGCACTTGAGAATGTTGGCAATGTAGACCGTCTCCCGAGGAAACCCGCCGGCACGCAGCATGGAGTTGAGCAGCTGGCCGGCCCGGCCGACAAACGGCTCGCCCTGCTGATCCTCATCGGCCCCCGGCGCTTCGCCAACCACCAGCAGCTCCGCCTGCCGGTTGCCGACGCCAAACACCGTCTGGGTACGACTCGTTTGCAGGCCGCACAGCTGACAGGCGCGCACCGTGGCCGCCAAGGGCTCCCATGCCATCGCAAGCAACGGCTCAGACGGCCCTTCGGTTGACATAGTCCGGGCAACTGATGGGGCGGCCGCCGCGGGTGCCTGTGCAGTCGGGGTCGGGATGAGTTCGGGCGGCGGGTCGGGTTCGATCTGCGCCGGCTCAGCTGCCGCGCGGGTCCGCAGCGACCAGGTGTCGATCCCGAGAGCCTCGAGGTACTGAGCGCGCCGGTTCACAGAGGAGCTCGCAGATTGCTCGGCTCAGGCGGCCGAAGGGGGCTCGCTACGACGCCTGCGGCGCAGGCGCCGTACCACCCACACCAGCGGCGGCCAGAGCGCGTAGGTGCCAAAGAGCAGCAACAGCACCCGCGGCGGATCGCCGGCGATAAACACGAACACCAGCGCCAGCACGATCAACCACACAAAACGGATCGGTTTGGACAGATCGAACTGCTTGAAGCTGGGGTAACCAAAGCGGCTGACCATCAGCGCGCCGGCGAGCGCGGTCACGCCGAAGGCCAGGATCAGGCCAGGCAGTCCCGGCTCATGCCATTCGCTGAAGGCCCAGACGAAGGCGGCCACGACGGCGGCGGCCGAGGGGATCGGCAGTCCCTCGAAGTAGCGCTTGTCGAGAGAGCTGGCGCGGACATTGAAGCGCGCCAGGCGCAAGGCACCGCAGGCGGCAAAGAAGAAAGCCGCCAGCCAGCCAAAGCGGCCCCAGGCGCGGCCATATTCAGCGATACGGGCCACGCCCCACTGGTAGGAAACCAGTGCCGGCGCGAGGCCAAAGGCCACCAGGTCCGCCAGGCTGTCGTACTCCTTGCCAAAGGCGCTTTCAGTGTGGGTCAGCCGCGCGACGCGCCCGTCGAGCCCATCGAAGATCGCGGCAATGAATACGCCCATGCCAGCGCGCGAGAAGTTGCCATCGATCGCCGCCACAATGGCGTAGAAGCCCGAGAACAGGCAGGCGGTCGTGAGCAGGTTCGGCAGCAGGTAGATTGCCCGCCGGGATGGCCGGACTTCGACCGGGGTTTGGCTTTCCATGAGGCCGGCATCATAGGGGGCCGCTTCAGGCTCCACAACGCCCGGCTGGTTGGCCGGCTAAGTAGTCCATACAATTGCGGGCTGGCCCGGCCTCCGGGGCCCCCTGACCCCCTTTTGGACACCCAGTACGAGAATTCATGCGCTTATCGCAGTACCCGATCAATACCACCAAGGAAACGCCCGCCGAGGCCGAAGTCATCAGCCACCAGCTTATGCTGCGTGCCGGGCTGATCCGCCGCCTGGCCGCGGGCATCTACAGCTGGCTGCCGCTGGGCCTGCGCAGCCTGCGCAAGGTCGAGCGCATCATTCGCGAGGAGATGGATCGGGCCGGCGCCTTTGAACTGCTGATGCCGGCGGTACAGCCGGCCGAACTGTGGCAGGAGTCCAGGCGCTGGGAGGAGTACGGTCCGGAGCTGTTGCGCCTGAGCGATCGGCACAACCGCGCCTTTGTCATTGGCCCGACGCATGAGGAAGTGATCACCGACATCGCGCGCCGTGAACTGAAGAGCTACCGCCAGCTGCCGGTGAACTTCTACCAGATCCAGATCAAGTTCCGCGATGAAGTGCGGCCGCGATTTGGGGTGATGCGCGGGCGCGAGTTCATCATGAAGGATGCCTACTCGTTTCATCTGAATGAAGCCTCGCTGGCCGAGGGCTACGCCCTGATGAAGAGCGCCTACACGCGCATGTTCGAGCGCATGCAGCTGAACTTCCGCACGGTGCAGGCCGATACCGGCTCGATCGGTGGCGATGCCAGCGAGGAATTCCAGGTGCTGGCCGAATCCGGTGAGGATGCGATTGCGGTCTCGGATGGCGATGGGTTCGCCGCAAACATCGAACAGGCCGCGGCGCTTGCCCCCACGACGCCGCGCCCGGCCCCGGGCGCCGCGCTGACCGAGGTCGTGACCCCGCATATGCGCACGATCGCCGACATCGCCGCGTTCCTGAAGGTCCCAGCGACCCAGTGCCTGAAGACCCTGCTGGTCGCAGGCAGTGACGGTGGCGTCGTGGCGCTGCTGGTGCGCGGTGATCATGAACTCAATGCCATCAAGGCCCAGAAGCTCGCCGCCGTTGCCAATCCGCTGCGGATGGCCTCGATCGAGCAGTGCGTGGCCGCCAGTGGCGTAGAGCCTGGATTCATTGGTCCGCGCGGGCTCAAGTGCCCAGTGTATGCAGATCATGCAGTACTGGCCGGCGCGGACTGGGTCGCCGGCGCCAACAAGCCTGACCTGCACGTCACCGGTCTGAACTTCGGGCGCGACATGCCTGAGCCGATCGCCGCGGATCTGCGTAACGTCGTCGATGGCGATCCAAGCCCCTCAGGTAACGGCACACTCAAGATCGTGCGCGGCATCGAGGTCGGCCATATCTTCCAGCTCGGGCGCAAGTACAGCACCGCGATGAATGCGACTGTGCTCGATGAGAGCGGCAAGGCCGTGACCATGCTGATGGGCTGCTATGGAATCGGCGTGACGCGCATTGTCGCCGCGGCGATCGAGCAGAATCACGATGACAAGGGCATTATCTGGCCCGATCCGCTGGCGCCCTTCCACGTGGTGCTGGTGCCGATGAACCTGCACAAGAGTGCGCGCGTGCGCGAAGTCACTGATGCGCTCTACCAGGAGCTGAACGCCCTGGGCGTCGAGGTGCTCTACGATGATCGGGATGCGCGACCCGGCGTGAAGTTTGCCGATGCCGAGCTCCTGGGCATTCCACATCGCATCGTCATCGGCGATCGGGGACTTGAGACCGGCATGATCGAGTACCGCCACCGGCGCGCGAGCGAGAGTGAGAACCTGCCACTGGCGGGTGCGGCGGCGGCGATCCGCGCGCGGCTGACCCTTTGAGTCGCGCGGCGCTTGCTTAATCGGTCGTGAATTCGCTCGGGAAGGCCTCAGGCGCTAATCCTGCATGCTCGGTGCGCACCTCGATGACACGCGCAGCCGAGGGACCGACCCAGAGCCATTTAATCAGGGCCTGCACTGCTTCCTCCGGTCCGCACACCAGAACTTCAACGCGCCCATCCGCAAGGTTGCGTGCAAAGCCTTTGAGCCCCAGGCGCGCGGCCTGCTCCGCTGTGGAGGCGCGGTAGTAGACTCCCTGCACGCGCCCTGAGACCCAACAACGCACGCTATGCACCTGATGCACTCCTCCATCGCCGCACTTCAAAGGACGCCATGACTGAGATTCTGGTTCTCTATTATAGCCGCGGCGGTACGACCGCCGAACTGGCGCGCCAGGTATGCCGCGGTGTCGAAGCTGCGGGTGCCGAGGCGCTGCTGCGCACGGTCGCGCCGGTGAGCACTGGCCTTGAAACCACGCCCAACCCAGTGCCCGAGAGCGGGCCACCGTATGTCACGCAGGAAGATCTGAAGCGCGCTGCCGGACTGATCCTGGGCAGCCCGACACGCTTTGGCAACATGGCCGCGCCGCTGAAGTATTTTCTTGATGGCACGGCGAACCTGTGGCTGAGCGGCGCGCTGGCCGGAAAACCTGCGGGCGTATTCACCTCGACCCAGACGCAGCACGGCGGACAGGAGACGACGCTGCTGTCGATGATGCTGCCCCTCTTACATCACGGCATGGTGCTGGTTGGCATTCCGTACACGGAAGCCGCCCTGTCGGAGACCCGCACCGGCGGCTCACCTTACGGTGCCTCCCATGTGGCCGGCACCAGCAAGGGCGTATTGAGTGCCGAGGAGATCACCCTCGCCCGCGCACTCGGCGCCCGGATCGCCACGCTCGCCCTCAGGCTGGCGGCTGCGCCAGAACGTCGCGGATAAAGGGCACCGTCAGGCGCCGTCCGGCCTCGAGTGCGGCTTCATCGAGCGTGTCGAGCAGCGCGTAGAGACTGTCCATGTCGCGCGGGAAGCGCCGCTGCAGATAGAGCGCGGCCTCCTCGGGCAATTCCAGTCCACGCATCTGTGCCCGCAGGCGCAGTGCCGCGCGCTGCTCGTCTTCCTCGAGGCGCTTGATGGGCAGTAGATCCGCGGCGCTGAAACGCGAACCCAAGTCCGCCAGCGCGAACGCTAAACTCAGCGGCGGCACCTGGGCCGCGACGATCAGGCTGGCGCCGCGCTCCTCGGCCTCGCGATACAGATTAAAGAGCGCCCTCTCCCACGCCAGCTGGCCAATGACCGCTTCGATGTCATCCAGGCACAGCCAGCGCGACTCCTGCCAGCCCTCCAGTGTCTCAGGCCCGAGCTCGGCGAGCTCGGCCAGCGGCAGATAGACCGCGCTGGCGCCCGCCTGCGCACACACCGCCTGGAGCAGGTGCGTCTTGCCGCTGGCATCCGGGCCGAATAACCAGCTGACGCTGCGGCGCTCGGTGCGCGCCACCTGCTGCAGGTGCGCGATGCTTTCGGCATTGGCGCCCGGATAAAAACTCTCGAAGACCGCGCGATCGCGCAGCCGCACGGCCAGAGGCATTTGTCTCACGGGCGCATCCTTAAAGAGGTCCGCAGGCAGCCCTCAGACTGCCAGCTCCAGCGCGCGCCCGGCGTATTCACGCACATAACCGTAGCCACTGATCACAATACTCAGCAGCGTCAGGTATGCCAGGGCATCGAGCATGTAGTGCGGCGGCAAGCCGTAGGCGGCGTACACGATGATCAGCAGCACATACAGCAGCTGCAGCAGCGTGTTGATCTTGCTGCTCACAAGCGGGTGGCCATGCAGCGGGCCTATCCCCACGCGATAAGCCATCGCCCCGAGGATGATCATGAAATCCCGTCCCACCGCAGCAGCCGTCAGCCAGCGCGGGATCATGCCAAGCCAGGTCGCCACGAGGAACACGGAGACCAGCAGCAGTTTGTCTGCGGCCGGATCCAGGATCTTGCCGAGCCGGCTGGTCCAGCCAAAGCGCTTGGCGAGAAAGCCATCCAGGCCATCGCTCATGGCCGCCAGGAAGAACAGCGCCAGCGTGATGTCGTAGGTACCCTGCTCCAGGCTGCGCAGGATCGGCCAGATCAGCCCGATCCGTATCAGACAGATGATGTTCGGCAGGTGGCGCATGGCTTTAGGCTACTATAGCGCGCCTTGGGCGCCCCGGCGTGCGGGGGGCCCGCGCAGTCCCTCGGCCGCCAGGCAGTGTCAAATACCATGATCGAGAATCGCAGCTATACCTACCGCGATGCCGGCGTCGACATTGATGCCGGCGATGAGCTGGTCGAGCGCATCAAGCCGCTCGTCAAACGCACTCACCGGCCCGAAGTCCTGGCCGGCATCGGCGGCTTTGGTGCGCTGGTCGAAATCCCGATGGATCGCTATAAGCGTCCGGTGCTGGTCTCAGGCACCGATGGCGTGGGGACCAAGCTGCGCCTCGCGATCGAAACCGGCCGTCATGAAACCATCGGGATCGACCTGGTGGCGATGTGCGCCAACGACGTCGTGGTCCAGGGTGCCGAGCCGCTGTATTTCCTCGACTACTACGCCACCGGCAAGCTGCAGATCGAGGTGGCGCAAGTCGTGATCGCCGGCATCGCCGAGGGCTGCGTGCAGGCCGGTGCCGCGCTGGTCGGCGGTGAGACCGCCGAGATGCCCGGCATGTATCACAATGCCGATTATGATCTGGCCGGCTTCTGCGTCGGCGTCGTGGAGAAGGATCGCATCATTGATGGTAGCGCAGTCAGCGTAGGCGATGCGGTGATCGGTTTAAGTTCCTCCGGTGCCCACTCCAACGGCTACTCGCTGATCCGCAAACTCATCAGCGTCGCCGGTGCCGATGCGCAGACGCAGCTCGCGGGCCGCAGCCTGTTCGATCGGCTGCTCACCCCGACCCGGATCTACGTGAAATCGCTGCTGGCGCTGATCGGCGCCGTACCGGTCCATGGCCTGGCACACATCACTGGCGGCGGGCTGACTGACAATATCCCGCGCGTTTTAAGCGATAACTTACAGGTGCACCTGGAGCGGCATCGCTGGCCGCGCGATCCGGTGTTCGAATGGCTCGCCAAGACCGGCCATATCAGCGAACCTGAGATGCATCGCACCTTCAACTGTGGCATCGGCATGATTGCGATCGTCCCGAGCGCCGATGTCGAGCGCGCGCTTGCGGTGCTGAACGGGCACGGCGAGCAGGCACAGCTGATCGGCAGCGTCGAGCGCGGTGCTGGCGGCGTGCTGATCAGCGCATGAGCGCGGCGCCGCCGCTCAAAATCGCCGTTCTGATCTCCGGCCGCGGCAGCAACATGGCGGCCATCGCCAGTGCCGTGGTGCATGGGCTGCTGCGGGTACAGATCGTCGGCGTGATCGCCGATCGCCCGGATGCCGCCGGCCTCGTGATCGCCGCCGATCGCGGCCTGCCAACCACAATCATCGATGCCAAGGCACTGGGCAGTCGCACGACCTTCGAAGCCGCGCTGGCTGCAGATTTGGCGGAGCGGGGCGCCGAGCTGATTGTGCTCGCAGGCTTCATGCGCATCCTCTCGCCCGAGTTCACCGCGCTGTTTGCGGGGCGCATCGTGAATATCCACCCCTCGCTCCTGCCTGCCTACTCGGGGCTTCATACGCATGCGCGCGTGCTACAGGCTGGTGAAGTGGTGCACGGGGCGAGCGTGCACTTCGTGACCGCCGAACTCGATGGCGGCCCGGTAATCCTGCAGTCACAGGTGCCCGTCCATCCCGGAGACAGCGAGGCGAGTCTGGCCGCGCGGGTGCTGGTGCTCGAGCACCGGCTCTATCCGCAGGCGATCGCCTGGATAGCCGCCGGCCGCCTGCGCATGCAGGGCACTAATTATGAATTTGACGGTCAGACTCAGATGCAGCCGATGGAGCTGCCCGCGACTTAGTGCGTGTCACGCTGGAAGGGACCTATGCGAAGTTTCTGCATTCCTCTCGCTTCTTTGCTGCTCTTAGCGCCGCTCGCGCAGGCCGATGACCTGCAGCCTTTCCAGGCGAGCTACACCATGACGTATAGCGGTCTCGGGGAAGTCATGAGCTCCAGTGTCACGCTGACGCAGACTGGCCCCGATCAGTGGGATTACAAGTCGGTTGGCAGGCCACATGGGCTCGCCTCACTGATTGCGCCCAAAGAGGCGATCACTGAAAGTCACCTGCACATTACGGCCAGTGGCGTGCAGCCGCTCTCCTATCGCCAGGATGATGCCGCTGGACGGGACAGCCGTGCGATTAACATCCAATACGACTGGACCAACAACAAGATCACCGGTAAGGATTCTGGCCAGAACATCGACATGGCACTCAAGCCAGGCGTCCAGGATGACTCCTCGCTGCAGATCGCGCTGATGCACGATCTGCTGGCGGGCAAGGTGCCCACGACGGTGTCGATCTACGACAAGTCCGGGATTCGCGATTACCAGTTCTCGCAGACCGGCAACGAGACGCTGCACACGCCGATGGGTGACATTGCCACGGTAATCTACAAAAGCCAGCGCGCCACCTCACCGCGTTATAACTTGTACTGGTGTGCACCCTCGCTCGGCTTCCTTCCGCTGAAGGTCGAGCAGAAGCGGCTTAACGATGAGGTCTGGACGCTGACCGCGACGGCGGCCAAGCGCGGCGCGCCGAGCCCGTAGATCGCTCGCTGGCGTGGCCTCAGGCTTTGGGCAGCGTGACGCCCTGCTGACCCTGGTACTTGCCCCCGCGATCGGCGTAGGAAGTCTCGCACACCTCATCGGATTCGAAGAACAGCATCTGCGCGACGCCTTCGTTGGCGTAGATCTTTGCCGGCAGCGGCGTCGTGTTGGAGAACTCTAAAGTCACATGCCCTTCCCACTCGGGCTCGAGCGGCGTGACGTTGACGATGATGCCGCAGCGTGCGTAGGTCGAATTGTGGACGATAAGATCGTTGGCCACGAAGTTGTGTGGCCCGGGCACGGAGATGTCAAAGACCTCTTCCACACCTGCCGGTTCGATACTTTCCACCACATCCCACACGGGACCTTCCAGCAGCGAGTTGATTCCCGGATCCTGGGCAACGGCTGCCAATGTACGTGCCGCGGCGTAAGGCATTGACCGCGTTTCACTTGGATGTAGCCCGATAGAGTTGAGACTTGTTCCCATGAAGCGCGCCGACGCACCGAACATCGCCCAAGCTTGAGGTGGAAACGTATCGAAGTTGCTTCTGAGCCGCGGCTTCTCCGCAATCAGGGGTAGATAGCTTTCAAGACGCTGCTGTTTTATAGAACCCGCTGGCAGCCCGATCCGCTCGGCGAACCGGCATATCTGCTCCTTATCGGTGATCTGAATCTTGCAGGCACGCGTTCCGATGGCTGTCGTTTTTTCGCGGATCAGCGAAACAATTCCAAAGCGAAGCAAGAGGTGATGCACGTCCTCGATCAGACGACGGGATTTCGAGTAGTACTCAACAAAGTAGGTGCCACTCTTCGACTCATAAATGCCGCCATCGCCCGAAAACAAAGCCTGCAGGAACACTCGAACCGAACTCTCAGGCGCCGTGAAGATCGACTGCGGCACGAACTTGTCTCCGGAACCCACATTAAGCCGATGGCTCTTTAGCCAAAGATGCGCTCGATTGTGCTCCTGGACGCCGCCACGGCCTTTCCGATTGACGAGCCGGTACCCGTAGCGACCGTTATACGTAACTTCCCCAAAGCCAGAAGCCGCGACTGATTGCTCTAGCAGCTTGACCAGGACAGGGTCGGCGCTTGTGTAAGTTGGACTGTGCCCCGGCGTGTCGCACTGCC
>Ga0302310_10000672_pt1 | contig 30970 bp, 20 predicted proteins | sample III_Palsa_N1_2_FD_200451 | JGI IMG/M metagenome (GOLD analysis project Ga0302310, IMG submission 200451) | Peat permafrost microbial communities from Stordalen Mire near Abisko, Sweden - III_Palsa_N1_2 | ecosystem: Environmental > Terrestrial > Soil > Palsa > Peat permafrost | place: Sweden...
GACATAGCCCTTGATGGGAAATTTTCTGGGGGGCAGCAATTTATTAGCCAGCTGTTCCAGGCGGTATTTCCCGGGGATATTCCAGTTGTGAAAATTATAGCGGCCTACGTGGCGTGCGGCGTCGGCCCACCAATCCACTTTATCGTCGGCTGTCAGACAGGTGATGAATTCCTGGCCCTGGTTGGCCTCCAGGAAAGCATGGAAATCGGCTGCCGGACGCAAGGGGAAATCCTGTGCGGACAGGACGTTTACGTAATCGTACTTACCCCTGTGCAACACTTCACGTATCGCGTTGAGGGTTGCCTGCACAAGGCTGTACTGGCCCCAATATACTTTTGTACGGTGGTTGATGAGGAAGGTGCGTTCCCTGTTTTCCAAGTGGACGAAGGGGCCAATAGCCGATTTCGCATCCACATGTACATAGCAATCTATGTCAGGATGATCTAGTGCCTGCACAAGACGCTCCACCTGTGCGGGGTTCTTGTGGGCCAATATAACGTGGGCAATGCGCATGTGAAGCTAATATCAGTAGTAGTAAGACCTAAACTATTCAAATGTAACCAATTATTTAATGAATGTACAATGGGCTACTCATTAACAGGTAGTTATTGTATTCAATTATTGAGTGGGGATCCGTTCATTTCTAAACCGGGCAAGGCGGCCGCTGCCGCTTCCTGGAAACTTTCAGCCCAGCTGTCCCAATTCAGCAATTCCTCGTAACGCATACGGCTGGATTGCACTAATTGCTCGTATCGCTCCTGGTCTTTGAAGAGTTCGGAGATCAGCAAGGCATAGAGACGGCCATCGGCGTGGTATGGGAGGCAATACCCATTCACTCCATCCTGCACTATATCGGGGATACCCCCTGTTTCCGTCGTGATAGCGGGCACTCCATAAGCATTGGCTTCACAGGCTACCAATAGGGAGGCATCTGCCCTGGTGGGTATGAGTAAAAAGTGGACGGTTGATAATACTTCTGCAAACCGGATGCGATCGGCCTCGATATTTTTATCCAGAAAGGGGATCACCACCATATCGGGGTGCTCAATCCCTTCGGGAGGGATACAGCCACAGACAATGAGACGGGCGTCTTCCCCATGTACCTGGCGGAGCTCATTGAGGGCCTGGAAGGCCAGGTTGCCGCCCTTACGCGCCCATTCGACAGCCAGGAAGAGGACGGTCAGGCGGGGATTGGCAAACTTGCGGTTGACTTCGGTCTGCCCTGGAATATTATCCATATTGGCCCCGGGAGGTATGACGGTGACTTTGCGGGCATTCGTTTTATAATCCTGGATCGCTGAAGTGGCCGCCCATTCGCTGGAGAAAACAGCCAACTGGCTTTTCCTTAGCGAGCGCCGCTCCAATAGGTTGCCTTCCCAACGTGAGAAACGGGAGATCTTCAGGAAATCCTTCAGGTAATAGTGGGAGATCAACTGAAAGGTTGTATCTGTAATATAAATGATAGGAACGGCAGTCTTCATATAGGCCAGTTCAACAGCGGATGCCGGAGCGCAAATAACGTCGTAGTTCTTTCCCGCCATTTTCCTTTTCAGGACGCTGGCATAGTAAAGACTCAGCAAGATGCTGTATTGCGCAAAATATTCTGTCCTGAAAACCGTCCTTACGGCCTTAGCTATGCCCCTGAAACAGCGATCCAGCCAGAACGGGACCTTGATGGGGCCCAGGAAGTCGACTTCTCCTACGTGGCGTTGTAACGCCTTGCCTATGTAGTAGGTGGAACCCGACCAGGAACGCTTATCTCTTGGATCATCTCCGGTTAAATATGCAATCTTTATCTTTCGCAAAACAGGAAAAGGTTAATATCGTGTATTATAGAAGCAAGCAAATACGTTCTTATAAAATCAGCGCCCGCGGCCCAAAGGCGCGCCACGCGCGCCGCCCGAAGGGCCATCATTAGCGGCGATCCGCCGGTGGGCTAATTTAATCAGTTAGCCCACCGGCGGATCCTTCTCCCAAACAGTAAAAAAGCCACCTGAAAAGGTCGGCGGCAACCAATCCGCAATCACACAATCCATTTTTTGTAGTACTGGCAAGCGCTTTGCAAAGAAGGAAAACGGAAATACGTCTTCTATGAAATTGGCGCTTCCAAAACGGGTAATGGTAAACTTGTGTTCCGAAGATAAGCGATCCAGGTCTTTTCTGGAAAAGAACTGCACGTGGTCCAGGTTGTCGGCGGCCGATTGAACGGTGGTCCCACTATATCCGAACAGGCGCTTCGTCGCCTGGATGGTCTTCCACCAAAAACCGCCCGACGCACGCATCCTGAGAATAGGACGGGTTACCAGGCTCTCCCGGGGCCCCTTCCCGTTAGGGACGGTGACAATCAGTTTCCCCTTATCGGAAAGGCTGGCATAGAGTACTTCGAGCAATGAACCCGGGTTATCCAGGTGCTCCAGGACTTCACTGCAAATGATGGCGTCATATTTTGTGCCTTCGGCCACGAGCTCTTCCGCGCTTTTGCGGATAAAGGTGACGTTGGGCATGGGGTTTATGCTTCGGGCTATCTCTATGGTCTTGTCGCTGACGTCTATGCCTGTGACCTTGAAGCCTGACTGGCCCAGGTGACGGCTGATGACACCGTTCCCACAACCTACGTCCAGGACGTGGGCGCCGGAGGGTAGGTTCTCTTTCAACACCTGTTCTATGAAGTCCACCCTTTTCCGGTCTGCGATCCGGTTATATTCGTATTGTTTTGGCGCCTGATTGTTCATGTTGTCCGTTAAAATTTTGCACTGGCTTTTTTGCGCCTTGCGGCGCGGTCGATTGCGCGTCGGTGCGTATTGCTTGCGCGTCTTCGCTTTGCTAACTAATATTCAATGTCTCCAAATACAAGGCCTCTATGCGCCTCGTCATCCCACTCACGTCAAATCCATTCTCCATTGTGGTCCGGGCGGCGGCGCCCAGGGACCTGCGCCATTTGGCGTCTCCCGCCAGTTTCACCAGGACGGCGCTCAGGGCGGCGGTGTCCCCCGGGGGAACCATGACCCCGTTCACTCCATTCGTCACCAGCTCTTTGGAGCCGTCTACTTCGGTTGCAACGACAGCCCGGCTCATCGCCATAGCTTCCATCAGACCGATGGGCAATCCTTCCCAAAGGGAAGGCAAACAAAATACGTCCATGGCATTCAGGACGTCCGGTACGTCGGACCTGAATTTTTCAAAGATGACGTTCCGGTCTATTCCAAGCTCACTGGCCAGGTGCATGGCCTTCTCTTTCAGCTCTCCTTCTCCTACCATCACCAACACGGCCCTTTCATTTACTTTCAACACGGCGGGGAAAGCCATGATCAGCGCCAGGGGATTCTTTTGTACGGTCATGCGCGCCACAAAACCGAATACGCAGGCGTCAGGCGCCAGGCCCCATTCTCTTTTCACATCCTTGAACGTCCTCGTCGCATCAAACACGGACAGGTTGATCCCATTGGGGATCACCACCGAATTGAAGCGAGGTATGTTCCGGTAGCCGGTATCCTGGTTGCTGGCCGATACGGAGATGGTGTGGTTGACCGCACGGGTGATCCATTTCTCTACGAATATCCGGGCCCGCTTGATCCACCACGGCTGATCGTCGTGAAATGACCAACCGTGCACGGTATAGATGATTGGCAATCCTAATACTTTAGCTGCCCAATAGACGTTGGTATTGGCACGGGTCCCGTGTACGTGTACGAGGTCGATCTTCTCCCTGACGAGTAATCGGTGTACGGCTTTCCACGTGGATACATCGAAGGCCCGGACGGAAGCGATGACGTGATGATTCACGCCCATCCTTTCCAGGGTATCCATCATTTTACCATGCGTAAAGGCCAGGACCACCGGTTCAAACCTGCTGGTATCCATGTTCTCTACCAGGTTCAGGATGTGGGTCTCTCCCCCTCCTACCTTGCCCTGGCGTATCGCTTCGAGCACTCTTATTTTTTGTTTTTGCCACATGGGTTCTTTTTTGCCAAGGGCTTTCCGCTTGCTGCTGGCTGCGTCCAGGCGCCGCCTGGTCAATTTCGCCGGCCATAGGCCCGGCGCTGCCTGGGTCAGCCAACTCATACGAGCACCTCCCTGTTCAATTGGGAAGTTGGCACGGAGCGGCCCATCCACCTTTCATACCATAACTGGAAGACCAGCAGGTTCCAGAGCTTCTGGTAATTGACCTGTTCCCCCCTCAGATACGCCTGGCTCAGGCTCACGATGGGCTGGATATTAAATAAACCGCTTTCCTTCAACTTCCTTTCTCCCAGATAGTCGTGCATTTTCTCCTGCAATTCATCTTTGAACCACACTTTCAAGGGGGCTATGAACGGCATCTTGGGCCTGTCCATGAGTTCCTTGGGAATGTATTTATGCACGATTTGTTTTAAGATATATTTATTCACGTTCCCCCTGATCTTCAGACCGGCAGGCAACTGCGCCACAAACTCTATGAGGCGGTGGTCCAGCATGGGCTCCCTGCCTTCGAGCCCTACGGCCATGGTAGCCCTGTCCACTTTCACCAGGTTATTGTCCACCAGGAAGGTCTTGTAATCCACGGCCAGCATGCGGTTCAGGCTCCCTGTCGATAGGCCGGGCCGATGGGCAGGATCAAAGTTTGTTTCATACGCTCCGTAGGTGGGCCGGATGAATGACAAAACTTCGTCCTGGGGAATATAACGGCTAATCACCTTGAGTGCGGTCAGGGGATCTTTGGCTCCCCATATTTCCTGCATCTTGCGATAGCGGGTTGTAAAATTATATTTCTTATTGAAATAGGGTATGCGCTCCGGTGAGAGGAGTCCCATGGAGCCTGACAATAGGGATTGTACCGCCCTGGGTATGGATTCGGTATAGGCCAGGGACTGGTTGAACTTTTTATACCCTCCGAAGATCTCGTCTCCTCCGTCAGCTGACAGGGACACTTTCACATGCCTGGCCGCGAGCTGGGCGACAAGGGCAGTCGGCACCACGGAATTGTCGGCAAAGGGTTCGTCATAGATCTCCGGGAGTTGGTGGAATACCCCTGCGGCGTCTGCGGCCGTCACGTACCACTCATGATGGTCTGTCCCCAGGTATTCGGCCACTTTCCGAGCCTCTTTGGCTTCGTTAAATCCGGCTTCATGGAAGCCTATAGTAAAGGTCTTGATCTTTTCGGTGCGGTTGCATTGCAGGATGGAAGCGACACTGCAACTGTCGTATCCCCCACTCAGGAATACGCCTACAGGCACATCGGCCACCATGCGATATTCGTAGGCTGACACCAGGAGCCTTTCCACTTCATCCGTGGCTTCTTTTTCGCTGATGTCCAGGTGGGGCTTATTATAGCTGTCGGATACGTCCCAGTAAGGTTTTTCTGCAAATTGCCGGGTCTCCAGAGAGAGGGTCAGGGTATGGCCGGGCTTTAGCTTAGCGGTATTTTTGAAGATCGTGTAGGGGCCGGGAATATAACTGAATTGCAGGAAGAGCGCCAGGCTGTTGACGTCTATTTCCTTGGTAAAGGCCGGGTGCTGGTGGAGGCCCTTGAGCTCGGAAGCAAACAGGAAGTGCTGTCCGTCCCAGTAATAATAGAGGGGTTTGACGCCGGCCCTATCCCGGGTAATAGTGACCTGTCTTTTTTCCCGGTCCAGTATCACGTATGCAAACATACCAATGAACTTATCCACCACTGCAGGGCCCCAGCAATGGAACCCCTTCAGGATGACTTCAGTATCGGACCAGGAGTCGAACGTATAGCCTTTCTGCTCCAGTTCTGTGCGGATCTCTTTAAAATTGTATACTTCCCCATTGAACACCATGCTCAGGGGACCGAAATGCATAGGCTGGTGTCCCAGCGGGGAAAGGTCAAGGATGGATAAACGGCGTTGGCCCAGGCCGACAGCGGCCCCGGGTTGTTCTATGACTTCATAGCCCGCGTCATTGGGTCCCCGGTGGGTCATTACGTCGGTCATCCGGATCAGGGTATCCTTACCGGTCTTCCTGGTAAAATCAATAAAGCCTGCTATTCCGCACATAGTCCTCTTTTTAGTTAAACAAGCCCCTGTTAGTTGTACAAACGGCCATTAGTAACACAAGTTCCCTGTTAATTGGACCAGTTCCAGGCGAGCCCCTTCCAGAAGGCCTTCAGGTGGTTCGACTCGTGATTGTATAAAAACATCAGGGTATTCTTTGGAACCGTGAACAATGTAAAGTACACCGTAAAAACGAGAAGAGGCCATCCTTTGACATTTCTTCTCATGAACAGGATCCGGTTGCGATTCAGGTAAAAGGTCTTCAGGGTGCTATGTTTGCCCACTGTCATGGATTCCTTATGGTAGATCAGGGATTTAGGCTGATAATAGATCTGGTAGCCTTTCCGTTTAATCTGCTCGCACCAGTCAAATTCTTCGTAATAGAGAAAATAGACTTCCGGCATGAGACCGACTTCACTGATGACAGAGGCCGGCACCATCATTCCACCTCCGTGGGCGTAATGGGTGACACCTGGCTTGTCGTATTGGCCGTAGTCCTTCTTTTTGCATCCCACCATGACATTCCTGCCACTGAATATATTTACTTCTTCGTATCCCGCAAACTCTATGGTCCCGGGAAATTGATAATAATGAAATTTGGGGCTGACGGCTCCTGCGTCGGGATAGGTATCGAAGATCTCGACCAGTCCCTCCAGGATGTTGGGCGTCAGTACGGTATCGTTGTTGACGAAGAACAGGAAGTCCCCTGTGGCCGCTTTGATCCCCAGGTTATTGCCTCCGGCAAAGCCGAGATTTTCTTTGCTTAATATGATCCTTACATCGGGATAGGCCTTTTGGAGTTCTTCTATGGGGCTTTCCCGGGAAGCATTATCTACGACAATGACTTCAATATGGGGATAGGTCAGGTAGCCGATGGACCGAAGCAGGTCTACCGTAAGATAGGTCGTATTGTAATTGATGGTGATAATGCTCACCAATGGTTTAGCTGCCATGTTGCCGCTTGAAAACGTTATTACTAATGGTCGTCCTTGTGTGGAGGGTATGAATAAAAGTCTTGTTGGCGCTGCGAAGATGGAGCAGGTTGGCTGCCATCATGGCGATGGCGCCCGGCAACCGGAGCAGTGCCCGGTTCAGGTCTTTCCCGAACAGGCTCTTTGGAACGGACATCAGCAAAGTGCATGCATACAGTACCCATAAAGCAAGGCCGCAAAAACCCAGTACCGGGTCTATAAAGAAAGCGCCTACCGTCACCAGGGGTAATGCCCCCAGAAGCAGGGCCCTGGGCGGCACGAGATTGTTGCCCACCGCCAGGTTAAAATAGCTCACATTCCCCCTAAAGAGCTGTTTCCAGCCCGGAAAAAAGGACTGCAGGAGGTATACGTACTGGCTGGACAGCCACCGCCTGCGCTGGTTCTGGAAGGCTGCCGAGTTATCGATCTTCTCATCAAAGACGATCGCGTCATCCAGGTATTGTATGGGCGCTCCCGCTGCCACGACCTTCAATTGCAGGGGCTTGTCGAATCCACCGACGGCGTCTATGGATTCCAGGATACCCCGGAGCATTTTATAATCAAATGCCATCCCGGAGCCAATGACGGAAGAGGAAAGGCCAAGGCCGTTGGCGCCTTTACGGAAAATGTGGTTATTGATAGCTTCGCTGCATGCATCCAGGATGGCAAAGGGTGTATCCATATTTTTGGCCACCCGACGACCCTGTACAGCCCTGGCGCCCAGATCAAAGGCACGGTTGATCTTTTGCAGGAACAAAGGATCCAGCATATTATCGGCATCACAGATCAGGGCCAGATCGTAAGGATGGCGGTTCCGTGCGAAAAAGGCATTCAGGGAACGCGCCTTCGTACTTTTCCTGAAGGAGACTTCCCATACAAATAAAGGCAGGGATTGCAGCTTGTCAATGGTCCCCCGCTCCAATGAATCAGCGAGGATATGTACGTCAAAAGCAGTCGCAGGATAGTCCTGAGAGAGCAGGTTCTCGGCCGTTGCCATAATGATGCCGTCTTCCTTGTAGGCGGGTACCAGCACGGCAATCCTCCGAAAAGTATCCGGAGCGGTGCTATTCCCCGTCCAATGGTTTGTATACCTGTATTTACCCGCGAGGGTGAACAATAACAGATATCCTACCGAAAGGCCGAAATAAACCAATATGATTGTAACTATAAGCCAAAGGACCATGTTAGACGTCTGCTTTTTGAATTAATACTTTCGGCGTGTTGAGCAATATCCGCAAGTCATAAAAAAACGAATGCTGATTGGCATAATCGATGTCCAGGTTGATCCTTTCCTGAACGGACATATTGGGTTGCCCCCTCTTCTTAATCTGCCAAAGGCCCGTCATGCCGGCCGGAGCGAGGAAACGCTGGGCGGATTCATCGGCGGTCAGGGTGCAGGCTTCGTACAAAGGTAAAGGCCTGTTGCCTACCAGGGACATATCCCCCAAAAGCACATTGATCAACTGGGGCAGTTCGTCCATGCTGGTATTGCGCAGGAACCTTCCCAGACGAGTCACGCGGGGATCGTTATCTATCTTTAGAAAAGAAGGTCCGTTCTCTGAAGCGTCATACTGGTTGAGGTGTTTCACCTGGGCGATCCTGGCGTCCGCGTCTGCCACCATTGTCCTGAACTTGTAGAACTTGAAAATTCGGTAAGCCCTGCCTGCACGGGGAGAAGCGTACAGGATAGACCCCTTGGAATCCAGCCTGATGGCGGCGCCGATCAAAAGGAAAACCGGGGATAAGACGGTAAGGGCAGAGGCCGATACGATAATATCCAGGGTCCTTTGAAGGACGCGGCGAGGGCGGATCTTCTCCACGATGGCTTCGTTGGCGGTAGCGGGCTCCCTGTCATAATAAGGCAGGGTCTTATGAAAGTGCTTATATTTTTTCAGTACGTCGATCTTTGCACACAACTCGTCTACGGTGACTCCGCCGTCAAATACGTCATCCACCCCCCTGAAACCGGTAGGGTCAAACGAAGGCAGCGGGCTTCGACCCCCGTGATCATCGTTATCGTCTCCCAAAAGAACGATGAAGGGTATGCTGGCGTACTCTTTGGTCACTGACAAATAGCTCGCAAAATGGCTGATGAGGGACTCTTCCATGCGGATGTCGCAGATGATGGCGTCCGGCATGGGGCGGTCCATGCGGAAATATTCCAGGAGCAGGGTGTTCCTGGCCTCATGAATACTTCCAGTCTCATAGCAGACATACCCCTGGCGGTTCAGGCGCTGGCTGTAGGCGGCGGCAGCATCCCCTATTAACAATATGTTGCGGACGGGCGTTTCGCTATCCGTGGTAGATGCATTACGAAAATGCCACCTCCACTCAATAATACCGCTGGTTCTCGCTTCGTATGGATGTAAGGTCTGGATCATTGTCAGTTAGGGTTTAGGAGCAGTTAAGGTAGAATGCAGGTTATGAACAAGAGGGCGTCCGCCCATCGCACGGCGTTCTTCCAGTACGGCGGACACTTCATCTGATAAATAGATCGGATCAAAGGGCTTTTGAATGAACCGGGCCACATTCCCGGTCATGGTAGACTCCCGGGGTTTAGGCGAGCCGGTAAGAAGGATGACGGGTATGTCCCTGTATAGCCTGCTGGTGCATAAATGCGCCGCCAGTGCATATCCGTCTATATGTTCCATCTGTACGTCGCTGATGATCAGTTCCGGGCGAACTCCTTTTGATAAGAGGTGCAGGGCATCCACCCCGTCCGGGGCGGTAAATACGGAGTAATTCTTATCAAAGATCGATTTCAATAAGCGTAGTAAAGGCTCGTTATCATCTATAAGGAGTAAGGTTGGTTTCATGGTTTCAAAATAAAAATGTTAATAATAGGTGTTGTGCAGGAAGGTATAGCGTAGTTACGAAAACCGGGGGCCACTTCCCGGGCGGAAAGGCACCCCCGGAGGGGAGTAAAACTGGTAAGCTGTGTTATGCTTTTACGCATACTTGATCAATATTTAATTTTAGAGGAAGCAAAAAAAACCGTTCTTGGGCCTATTTTTTAGGTTCCAGGATACGGTTTGAGTGCAAATTATCATTCGATTCTTTATCCCAGGGGTCAAATTGGGTGAACGCAGGGAAAATCCTCGTAAACGCGTGAAAAAGGGCCGATCTGGAAAAATAGACCGGGTATTTCTGCCTATGCGGGAAGAATTGAGTGGGGTTATGGTCTCGTCAAGAAAAACTTCGGGGGTATTGGATAGAAATGGGGACATCGTATCTTAGCTTCATGCTTATCTGGAAAATCCTACTGTTTGCTTCCTGGGGAATCATTTTCTACAACTATGCTGGATATGCGATTATCGCGCTCATCTTTAATAAGTTATTCCCTTACAGAGACCACCTGACCATAGCCGATGAAGCGATCCCGGAAGAGCCTCCGGTCTCCTTTATTGTGGCGGCCTATAATGAAAGGCACTTTATCGAAACCAAGATCAAAAACTCCCTGGCCCAGGACTACCCGGCCTCGAAAATCGAATTCATCTTTGTCACAGACGGCTCTACGGACGAAACATACGACATCATTCATGCTCATCCCTCCATACACCTGCTCCACCGGCCGGAAAGGCTAGGTAAAACGGACGCCCTGAATAGGGCTGTGGCCGTAGCCAGCCACGAAGTCATCATTGTCAGTGACGCCAACACTATATTAAACAAGGACGCGGTCCGGTTAATCGCCGCCCATTACGCGCTGCCCCATGTGGGTGGCGTGGCGGGAGAGAAGAAGGTGGTTCCCGTGCTGCCAGTGGAGGGACAGGTAGGTTACCGGCTGGCGGCGGGGGGTGGAATGACAGGTGGCATTGTCCGCGACGCGGCGCATGACGACGGCCCCGGCGAAGGGGAAGGCCTCTATTGGAAATACGAATCGGCCCTGAAACGCATCGACTCCGAATTCTATTCGGTGGTGGGGGCGGCCGGGGAGCTATTCTCCTTCCGGAAATCCCTCTATGAACCGATCCCGGCCACTGTGATCCTGGACGACTTTATCATTTCGATGCGGATTGCGGAAAAAGGGTATCGTGTACTCTATGAACCAGGGGCTTATGCAATGGAAACGCCTTCGTTTTCCATGGAAGAAGAAAGAAAACGGAAGGTACGCATCGCGGCCGGGGGATTTCAATCCGTGGTCATGCTGTCCGAACTGCTTAGCTTCTGGAAATATCCCCGCCTCTCCTTCTTATATATATCACACCGGGTGCTGCGCTGGTTTGCCAGCCCCTTCTGCCTGGTCCTGGCCCTGGTGGCTGGGGTTATCCTCTGCCTGGGGGACCTGCATCCCTTCTACCAATGGCTGATGGCGGCCCAGCTCGCCTTTTTCGGCCTCGGCCTCCTATACCCTTTTCTGCCAGGAAGGGGTCCGCTGAGAATCTTCCGCCAGTTTGCCAAACTCTCCCGCTACTTCATTTTTATGAACTTCTCGGTGATCCTGGGATTTTGGCGTTGGCTCAGGAATAAGCAGCCGGCGGCCTGGGAAAAGTCGAGAAGGGCGAACTAAACGGGGTCGACAGCCCACCTTCCCGCCCGTAATTTCCGCGTTTACGAACAAAACTACCTCATTCACCCAATAGCCCTGGTTTGGAAAAGCCAAGGGTTTACTTTTACCATGCCAATATCCATATAATGAGGGACCGAATAAGAAATGCTTATCCCTATCACCACAAAACAACGTTTGATGATAAAGCTCTACGCTTCATTTTTGGTTATTCTAGGCTCCTGCTTGCAATTTGCTATGGGACAATCGATTATCAATCCTGCCGATACGATTGTCAACTATACTTCCACGAGCACTCCCACACAGCCCGCCTATAATACGATCGGTAAGTGGGGAAGGACCCCTTCCCTGGGATGGAATACCTCCGAATGGAAGTGCTATATCCTCAACGGATGCGCATTCCGGGTCCACTTTCCCGTAGGATACAATCCCACGGCGAATGACGGCAAAACGTATCCCATGCTGGTGTTCTATCACGGTGCAGGAGAAGCCGGTCCGATCACGGACAACGAAACTTCGTTGTTCCACGGAGGACAGCCCTTCCAGACGGCCGTTGACAACGGAACTTATCCCGGATACGTGCTGGTCATGCAAACGGTACAGTACTGGGGAACAGCCTATTACGCGGCTGTCGCCCAGATCATCGATTATATGATCGCCCATAATAAACTGGACATGGCCAGGGTTAGTATCAACGGCCTTTCTGCCGGAGGACAAGCCACCTGGCAGTTCTTCCAGGGGTATGCGCCTTATTGCGCCTCCGCCCTGCCGATGTCCGCTGTAGACATCTCCTACGAGTCATCTACCATCGTCCAGCAAATGAAATATACCCCCTACTGGCTTTTCCAGGGCGGGGAAGATGGATCTCCGGCTCCGAATACGGCAGCCCAGGTCATCCCTTATTTTTATAACGCCGGCGCTAATTTCACCTATACCCTATTTCCCACTCAGGGACACGATACGTGGGACAGCGCATGGCTGATGCCGAATTTCTTTCCCTTCATCGCCCAAGCCGATGCGGCCAACCCCTGGACATTGTTCGGGCGTACTGCATTTTGCCCGGGAAACAATATCAATGTAACCATCGGGCTTTGTCCCGGGTTCCAGAAATATCAGTGGCGTTTCAACGGGACAGTGATCCCGGGAGACTCTACCAATTCCATTGTGGCTACCCAGGCAGGTGTTTATGACGCCCGTGTAGAACGTAACTCGATCTGGTCGGCCTGGTCACCGCAACCTGTGAATATCATTGTACAGACCCCTACCGTCACACCACCGATTGTCATTAGCGGCACGCACAGCGATGCCATCCCTGCGTCTGACGGGTCTAATTCGGTGACCCTGGCCCTGCCTACCGGAGATTCCCTCTATACCTGGGAAAAACTGGGATCTTCCACGGTCATCGGAACGCAGTCCACGCTGTCGGTGACCACACCGGGTGATTATATTGCTTCCGTTATTCCCCGATATGGTTGCAGCAGCATCTTTTCGCCTTCTTTTGAAGTCATCAACGCCGCCGGACCCAATCCTCCTACGGCTGCCACCAGCCTGGTCGCCAATGCCCTTGGCAATACTAAGGTGCAACTGACCTGGGCCACCCAACCCAATCCTACAAATGCTCCTACGGCATTTGAAGTGTACAGGGGGCTTAAGACGGGCGGACCTTATACTTTCCTGGGCCAAACCCTGCCCACCACCCTGCAATACACGGATTCCCTGCTTTCAGCCGGGGTTAAATACTTCTATACGATCAGGGCGATAGATACGGCCGGAGCCGCTCCTTTATCAAATGAAGCGAACGCCACGACCTTATCCGACAAAACGCCGCCTACGGCGCCGACCAATCTGGCTATCGCCTTCACCACCAATAATTCGATCGCAGTGGGTTGGACCGCCTCTACAGACAATGTAGGTGTTGACCATTATAACATTTATGTAAATGGGACGTTGAGTGACGTGACGAAGAATACCAGCTTCACGCTGAACGGCCTTACCAAGGGCCAGTGGTATTCCATTTACGTAGTGGCCGCTGACGCCAGCGGAAACCTGTCCAATCCCAGCAACCAGGTAGATGGAGGGACCAGTTCCAACGGGCTGGCCTATAACTATTACATAATACCCTCTACCACCACGGTCCTGCCGACCTATTCCACGATGACCCCGACGGCGACCGGTGTGTCTCCCAATACGAATATCACCCTGTTCTCGGGTTCAACCTCTACCTACTTTGGGTACACCTGGTTGGGCTATATCACGATCCCTGTGGCAGGCACCTATACTTTTGCCACTGCCTCCGACGACGGAAGCGCCCTGTGGTTCAATTCCCTGACGCCTACGGGAGCAGTTACCACGGCTACCGTTGACAACGACGGTTCCCATGGAGTAACGACGGTCAGCAGTAAGGCTATCGCCCTGCAGCCCGGCACCTACCCCATCTTTATCGAATACTTCCAAGGCGGCGGCGGTTCCGGCATGACGGTATCCTGGAGCTGCCAGGCATTATACGGGAATACCACCCTGGTGCCCATCCCCAACCAGTATTTCGCTGGAAGTCCCGTGACGCCTCCGGGAACCATTCCCGCCAAGCCTACGCTCGTCACCGCCACGACCAAGTCTTACAAGCAGGTGAATGTGGGCTGGACGGATAACAGTAATAATGAAACGGGCTTTGAAGTATACAGGGCTACGTCGGACGCCGGCCCTTTCCAGATCGTCACGACAACGCCTTCCAATACGACGAGCTATGTAGATTCCTCGCTGAGTGCCTCCACCAAGTACTACTACAAGGTCCAGGCCATCAACAGCACAGGCGGATCCGGATTTGATTCCCTGTCCACCAGCGGTGTTAATTATAAACTTTATAGCGGGGCCTTTGGTTCTCCCATGCCGGATTACGACACGCTGACGCCTGTCTCTACCGGCGTACAGACCAATACTTCCCTTGCAGCTGCCGGCGCGTTCACGATTGACTTTGGCCTGAAATTCAGCGCTGTCATCAATATACCGGTGACCGGTACGTACACGTTCTCCACGACTTCGGACGACGCCAGCGCCCTCTATATCGGGGGTTATACCGCGGCCAATAAAGTAGTGAATAACGACTTCCAGCAAGGCGCCACCATCCGGTCAGGCACCATCGCCCTGACCAAGGGTACTTATCCCTTCTTCGTGGCCTACGACCAGGGCACCGGGGGCTATTCGCTGGTGACCAGCTGGAAGCTGCCTAATTCGACCGTGACTGCGGCCATACCTGATTCTGCCTTTTATAATAATAATTCCAGCGCGACTACGTTCGGCCTGCCTGCGGCGCCCGTTGCACCGACCCTGACAGGAAGCGCCTTGTCTTCTTCAGCGATCATATTGAATTGGACGGATACCTCCTCCAGTATCAGCGGTTACACACTGAACCGTTCCTTCGCGGACTCCCTTCACTTCAACCTGCTTACTGCCCCGGCAGCCGGCAGCAGTTCTTTGAAGGATTCCACCCTGTACGGTCACCAGACGTATTATTATCAACTTTCAGCCAGCGGCCCGGGTGGTAATTCCGCCAATACGCCGGCCCTGGGTATTGTCACAAAGGACAATTTCCCTGTGGTTGCCACCATCCCCAGCCAGAGCGCCCGGTACGGGACGACCAGCACCATCAAGGTGACGGCGACGGATGCAGATGGGGATGCCCTTGCATTCACCGGATTGAATCTGCCATCGTTCGCTACCCTGACTGACAATGGAAATGGTACTGCGGTACTCACGCTCACCCCTTCTGTGGCCAACGCAGGCGTTTATCCCGGTATCGGAGTCAGCGTCAACGATAATCACGGAGGAATCACTACCAGCACCTTTACGCTGACGGTGAACAATAACTATCCCCCGGTTGTCACGGCCATAGCTGCTCAGACGATCAATACGGGAACCCTGACCACTATCCCGCTCACGGCGACTTCGCCCAGCGGAGACAATATGACCTTTACCGTCACCGGCGCTCCTAATAACAATACACTGGTGGCCGGACCCAATGGCTCCGACACACTCAAGCTGAACCCCACCTTCGGAGCTACCGGCAAATACACGGTGATCGTGACCGTCAACGACGGCAACGGCGGCATCGTGAATGATACCTTCCCCGTGACAGTTAATTTCGTGGCGCCCACCAAACAGGTGTACCTGCGGATCAACGACGGAGATGCGGTTGGCTCACCCTGGAACAACATTACCGGCCAGATCACGACCGGGATCGTGGACGCTACGGGTGCCGCTACTCCATGGACCTTTAACTTCAACACCACCTGGTGGGGTGGAGCCGCTATCGGACCCACTACCGGTAATAACAGCGGTGTTTACCCTGACGCCGTATTGCATGATTTCTGGTTCTTCGGAGACTACGGGGCGCCCAACACGGTGGCACCGACACTCACCGGGCTCGATACGACCAAGAGCTACAATATCACGTTCTATGCGGGCAGCGTATTCAACAGCGTTTCCAACAACGGAACGACTGTCTATTCCGTAGGCAGCCAGAGCGCCTCGCTGTACGTCCAGAACAACACCCAGAACACGGTGACCTTAAGCAACCTGAAACCGGATCCAACAGGTACGATCACCATCAATATGTCCAAGCAGGACGCCAATACCCCGATCGGGTATATCAATGCCATGGTGGTCACCCAGCTCTTCGATGACGGCACGGTGCCCCTGAGCCCTTACAACCTGAGCGCCCAGATGGCCTCTACGGGTTCCGGTGTGGCACTTGCATGGGCGGATTCCGCTTACAATGAAACGGGTTATGAAATTTGGAGGGCTACCACTGCGGCCGGTCCTTTCACCCAGATATTACCGGATGCTCCGGCCAAGGCAACCGCCTTTACGGATTCTTCGGCCCTGGGATTTGCTACCTACTATTATAAAGTAAGGGCGCTCAACGCCCACGGGTACTCTTATTGGACCAATACGGTGCAGATCACTACACCGGATAAGGTACCGACATTGAACCCTGTATCCAACGTGAGTATCAACTGGGGTACTTCCGATACGGTGACTGTCACTACCAGCGGCGCCACCAATAATACGGTCGCGCTCACAGCCAGCAACCTGCCTGCCTTTGCCACCTTTACAGACAACGGCAATGGCACAGGTAAGCTGATCGTCGCCGCACCGGACAGCGTCACTGCCAACTACCAGAACCCGACCATCACCATGACGGATCAGGCAGACTCCACAAGGACGGCTACCTTCGCCATCAACGTGAAGAACCCCCTGTTAAGCTCCGTATATGTACACTTCTCCGATGGAGTGAACCTGGGCGGTACGCCATGGAATAATATCACGTTCTATCCGGAACCCGGATACAACATGCAGAACATGCTCAACGACGCGGGCACCAATTCAGGGATGTCACTCACCTTCTCTAACGGATTCCAGGGCAATATCGCCGGTGGAGAACGTCCGGGGAACGGGTCCGGCATCTATCCTGATCCGGTAATGAGGTCGGCAGAGTACGAAGGCGGCACACAGACGGATTCTATCCTGCTGGCCGGCCTGAACCCGAACCTGCAGTATAACTTCGTCCTGTTCAGCAGCGCTGATTGGGGTGTAAGCGGTACGACCAATTTCACCCTGCTCGGAAAATCACTGAGCCTCGCGCCGGCTTTCAACAGCAGCAACGTGGTGCAGTTCTCTAACCTGAACCCCAGGGCCAACGGTACAGTTTCCCTCGGTGTGACTAAATCGTCCACCAGTCAGTACTCCTTCCTCAATGACCTGGTCATCGAAGGATTCGATAGTACGAAACTGACCCTGCTCGGGCCTGCTAACCTGCACGTGACCGGCACCACCCGCAACACCGCCTCCCTGGCCTGGACAGACCAGTCATGGAATGAAACGGGCTTTGAAATCTGGCGCACGACAGACAGCACCGGGATCTACGCCAAGGTCGGTACGGTCGCCGCTAATGTTACCAAGTATACGGATGCAGGATTGACTTCCAACCAGACGTATTACTATATCGTCCGCGCGGCGAAGGGCACCGTGTTCTCTACGTACAGTAACGCAGTGGCCACTACGACCAGCAGCTATTCGATCTCATTGCAATTCAATATACCCAATACCAGCTTTGGCGGGGCGCCATGGAACAGCCTGAACCAGCAACCGTTTGCGGGCACCAGCTGGAGCAATTTCTCGGATGACCTGGGATCTCCCACCAGCACAGGCATGGTCATGAGCGGACTCTGGGCCGGTATGTCGAACCTGGGTAATGTGACGGGGAACAATTCCGGAGCCGTTCCGGACGCCGTCATCGCTGATTGTTATGTCCTGTTTGCCGGTCAGTCAGGGGGCTTTGTCCTCAACGGGCTGAATATCAACCAGACGTACGATATCACCTTCTTCGGAAGCCTGAACTTCCAGACGGACGCCAACGCCGCTTACACGGTCAACGGTAAAACGGTGATCCTGAACGGTTCGCTCAATAGCAATACCACTGTCACCGCTTACGGCGTCAAGCCGGATCAGAACGGAGACATCACGATCTCTATGGCACCGGCTGCCGCCAGTACGGAAGACGCGGTCATCAACGCCATGATCATCCGGGGTTACACAGCGGATACCAACCATATCCCTGCCCCTCCGGTGGCCAAATCAGTAGTACAGAACACCGTGAAGACGGGTACGGTCACTGCTGACGAGTCCCAGGCGCCTACCCTGTCTTCTAATGCGGACACCGTGATCTCTGCCTACCCGAATCCGTTCTCTTCGGCCTTTACCTTACAGGTACCGGCCCTGGCTTCGGGTGACAAGGCCCTCGTGGAAATGTACTCCGTCAGTGGAAACCTGGTCTACGGAAACCTGTTCAAGAACCTGAACGCCGGACCGAACTACCTGTCGATCCAGCCTGCTGAAGGAAACAGCCTGCAAACGGGGGTTTATATCCTGAAAGTCGTGATGAACGACGGGAAGGAAGAAAGTAAAACGATCAAACTGATCAAACAATAGTTCAAGCCTTATCCAATGAGGAGGGTCACCCGCCGTCGCTGGCCGGTGACCCTATCTTTAAGAGGTAGTCTGGAAGTTCTGATTTGCTTTCATTATATTTAATAAAGCATAAAAACATGGATTTTGCGTATTTATTGAGAGTGTTGTTAAAGAGGAAATGGATTGTAATCGGAGCCACCGTGCTCGCCGCACTGATAGCCTACCTGGTAGCAAGAGATGAACAGAGATTATACCGTTCCTATTCCCAGTTCTCCACCGGCTTCACGGCCAGTGATGAGGTCAGGGTCAACCCGGACAGCTATAATTTCATGGAAGCCGATACGAAATTCAACAATGTACTCGTCACCGCCAGCTCCCCTACTGTGGTGAGCTTACTGGGATACAAGCTGCTGATACACGACCTGACCAGCCCCCGGCCTTTTCGCCGCCTGGATGACAGGGATCTCCAGTCCAGCCTGGTGAAAAGCGTAGACATGGAAAAGGCTGCCCAGGTATTACAGAACAAATGGGAGACCATGAGCCTGCTGACTTCCTACCTCCCAGACGAGAAGAAGCTACTGGAACTCCTGGACCTCTATAAATACGACTACCGGTCTTTAAGTAAATACCTGGCTATTTACCGTATGCAGCATACGGACTTTGTGGAAGTCGATTACGAATCCGAAAACCCGGAACTATCGTCTTATACGGTCAACCAGTTGTTCCAGGAATTCATCCGCTATTATAAAAGCATCCGGAGCGAAAGGTCTTCGGAGAGCATCGATACGTTGCGCAGCCTCGTGGAAAAGAAAAAGGCTGACCTGGACGTGAAGAACGACGCCCTGCGCAAAGCGGGCCTCGTGGACGTTGGCATTGAAAGCACGAGCAAGTTCGACCTCATCCGGGAGCTGGAAACAGACCTGGAAGAAGAAAAGAAAAAACAGACCCAGATCCGGTATAGCCTGGAGCAGGTCAATAACCAACTGTCCAGGGTCAGTCCGGCCGGTCCTTCCACTAGCGCCAATACCGCCAATTCCGCCTCTTCCAATAACGAGATCCTTATTCTGGGAAAGGAAAGGGACCAGGCTTACCGCGACTACATTAATAGCGGTTCTAAAGACCAAACGCTATTGGATAAATACAATCGCCTGCTGGAAGAGTATAACCTGAAAGTGCAGAGCGCCCAGGGTCCTTCCACAGTTGTTCCTGAGACAGGTTCTCAAACCAAGGGGGACCTGGAGAACAGAAAGAGCAACCTGACGGTTGACCTGGCTGCTTCCAATTCCAATATCAATTCGGGACAGGCAACGATCGATTCTTTGAGAAGAAGCGTGGTCGCCAGCAGTTCAAAGGGCGCCGAAGTCGAAAGCCTGCTGAAAGACGCGGACCTGGCCAATAAGGAATACCTGGACGCCAAGTCCAAGTATAACGACGCCATGGATGCCAATTCTTCTGCGGTGAACAATTTCAGGCAGATCCTCATGGGACAGCCGGCCATTCAGCCGGAAGCGTCCAAGTTGGCTGTGATCGTAGCCCTGGCAGGGGTAAGCGCCTGCTTGCTGACCTTACTGGTCATTGTCTTCATCACCTACCTGGATTCTTCTGTCAAGACGCCTGTGATCTTTGATAAAATGGTAGGACTGAAACTGATCAGCATGATCAATTTCATGAACATCAAGAACAAGAAATTGTCCGACGTCGTAGCGGGTAACGCCGTTTCCAGCGACCACGCGGAAAAGAACAGGGACAACGTTTTCAGAGAGCTGCTGCGCAAGCTGCGCTTTGAAATTGAGAACTCAGGGAAAAAAGTATTTCTGTTCACCAGCACCTCCAAAGGAGAGGGTAAGACAACGTTGATTCAAGCCTTGTCGTACAGTATGTCCCTGAGTAAGAAGCGCATCCTCATCCTGGATACCAACTTTTGTAACAACGACCTCACCGTTCAGTTGAATGCCTCCCCCACCCTGGAACAAATGGAGGCCTACACCAGCGACGCGACCCTGCTGGATAAAGTAAAAGCGGCGGCTACCCATATCACCGGAGACATGGTATACGCCATCGGCTGCGAAGGAGGGGATTATACCCCTTATTGCTTCACCTGAAGTCCCTGACAAGCCTGTTCGACTACATATTCCTGGAAGGTCCGCCCCTGAATGATTTCTCGGACTCAAAGGAACTCGCCCAGCATGTGGAAGGGGTCATTGCTATCTTTTCTGCCCAGCATATCATCAAACAGATCGACCGGGAAGCCATCGGTTTCTTTAAGGGACTCAATGGCAAGTTCATCGGAGCGGTCCTGAACAAGGTGGAACTGGAAAACGTAAACGTTATATAACCGTTATGTCTGTCCCATCCAAAATATCCCTGCACCAGCGGTTGGTGATCCTTTTCACCGCTGCTGTCATGACCTTTTTATTCATTAAAGTGATTTTTTTCTAGTCCGATCATGCGAGAAGGAAAAACGAGGAAGATGATGGTTTCCGGGGGAGGGCGATTCTTGACAGGACCGCGAGCCTGGAGCCACTTGCCGGCGGAAAGGAAGCTGAACCACTGGATGGCATACCTGCTGATGGGGGGCATTGCCGTAATGGTAGGACTCCTAATGGCAGATAATCTAAAGATCGGCATGGGCTTCGCAGGAGGCGTCATAGGTACGGCTGTCGTTGTTGCCTGTATGGTGGATACGGCCGCCGGTCTGTTTATCAACGTGGTTTACTCATTCGTGGCCTTCTACCTATCCCGCCTGCTGTTCAGGGATGAGTTCCCGGTGGGCACTGCTTCGGACATACTCATCTTTTCTACCTTGCTGGGGCTGATCCTGCGCAAGGTGACCCTCAAGGAGACCTGGAATTCTTTTGCTTCTTCGGCCGCCGTCATTTGCTTTCTCGTATACCTGGGCTTTGGCATATTGCAACTCTTCAATCCCAACTCTCACTCATTCACGGCCTGGTATATTTCCATCCGGAAATTGACAGGCACTTATGTCATTTTGTTCGTCGCCTATGAAGTATTCAAAGACCCGGCGGCTATTCGCCGCTACCTGGCGCTGATCTTCTGGTGCTGCGTGGGCCTGGGCCTCTACGGCTGTATCCAACAATGGCACGGACTGTTCAACTTTGAGATCGAATGGGTCATGTCGGATGACCTGCGGTACGGGCTGATGTATATAGGAGGAGAATTCCGCAAGTTCTCGCTGCTGTCCGACCCTATGGCTTTCGGGTTGCTGATGGCGGCCTGCGGCCTGTTCTTTTTTATCCTGTCCATGGCGCTCACCGGGCGAAAAAGGTGGATCATGCGTCTGGGCACCATCCCTATGTTCCTGGGGATGGCTTACTCGGGAACCCGTACGGCCAATATCATGGTGGTAGCGGGAGCGGCCTTTTTTATCCTGCTGACCCTGGAGCGGAAAGGCACCCGGGTCTTTGCCGGCGCCGCCGCTGCTGTCCTGCTCCTGTTGCTCTACTTGCCGTTTTACAGCAATAACACCCTGAATCGCTTCCGAAGCAGCTTCCAGGGAAGTCAGGACGAATCCTACAAGGTCCGGGAAATGAACCGCCATTACATCCAACCGTATATATGGACCCATCCGATAGGCGGAGGACTTTGCACGACGGGCAGTCATGGGATGGAACTCAACCCGGGGCACTACCTGGCGGGCTTCCCCTGTGATAATGGGTACCTGGAAAAGGTGCTGGAAACGGGATGGATCGGCCTCGGGCTCTTGTGCGTACTCTATTTCCTCATCCTCAGAACGGGCATACAGGCATATTTTAAGGGCCGGACCCCTTACGAAAAGATCCTGGCTGCGGCCTGTACCTGCGGTATTTTCTCTTTTTATGTCGCCACCTATTCCCAAACGGCACTCGGACAAATTTCAGATATTGTCATATATTATCCTTTTATTGCGATCCTGCTGAGGCTGAATGAGCCTGGCGGCGCAAAGGCGGGCTCCGCCGAACAAAAGGCCGGCTCCGCCGGCCTGCCCGAAGGGCCATCATTAGCGATTTCCGGCAGGGCCGCTAATTTGTCGCTTAGCGGCCCTGCCGGAAATAAAAATTTACAACAATGATATCACGCTTTACCGTTCAGACCTTGTTTTTCTGCTTGCCCCTATTCCTGGTCTCCTTTGGTTCTTCGGCGCAGGATCTTCTTAGCGCCAGCCAAAAGATCGGCGGCATGGATACGGCCGGGATCGAAGAAAAGCTCGTTCGAATTGCCCTGAAACGCCCCGATTACGATGTAACGTATCACCAGATCCGCACGTCGGACCATGAGCTCAGCAAAGCCAAGAATTCCTGGCTGAACCTGCTGGCCATCTCCCTCAACTATAACGAAACGGATTTTGAAAAGAAATCTACTTCCACTGCCAACCAATACGTGTATCCCAAATACTTTTTCGGGATCACTATTCCCGTAGGACTGATCTTTACCCGGTCCAGCGATATTAAGATCGCCCGGGAGAACCAAGCCATCGCAAGGGACCATCAGTTGGAGTTGGTCCGGACCATCCGCGCGGACGTTCAGAGCAAATACCGTAGCCTCCTGAATTACCAGGCCATGCTGGCGGTGCAGAACATCATTGTCACCCAGCAGCAGGCGGAATTCCTGCAAGAGGAAAAGAACTTTAAGGACGCCAAGATCGGTATCGAAATCTATAATACCGCTTCCAAGAATTTTAACAACGAAATCCTGCGCCAGATCCAATATAAAATGCAAATGGACCAAGTGAAGGTGGATTTAGAACAGATCCTCGGGATGCCCCTGGAGGACGCGATAAAGTTGTAGGATGAGTGTAGTCAAAAAGAATAGGAATGGTGGAGCAGGTGCCGGGGCGGCTTTCGGCAAGGGCGCGCGCTCAGGCGCCGGTGTTGGCTTTGCCGGGAACTGGGTTTGGATCGTGGGCGCCATCGTGCTTTGCGGAATGGCAGGAGTCGTCGTGTGGCAGGTGAAGCGGCATACGGGAGGACATTGGAGCTATCCTCTGGACGATACCTATATTCATATGGCGCTGGCCCGTAACCTGGCGTTTTACCACAATTGGGGGATCACACACGATAGCTTTGCGGGGGCTTCTTCTTCCCTGCTCTATTCGCTTTTGCTGGCGCTGTTGTTTAAGCTGTTTTCGGTGCACCTGATGATACCGCTGGTGGTGAATGCCCTGGCGGGGATTGGCCTCGTGTTCGTTTTACAGCGGACGCTGGCGGGGGAAGGCATCCGCCCAGGGGCGCAGTTGCTCATTTTATTGGGTGTGATCGTGTTCACGCCGCTGCCGATATTGGTGGTGAGCGGGATGGAGCATACGCTGCAATGCTTGTTTTCGTTTTTGTTTATATACAGGTTTGCGGCTTGGGCAGGACGCGGTGGCTCGGCGGGTTCTGGCGCCAGGGGCGGTGTTGGCGGGCAACCGCTGCCATGGTCGATTTTATGGTATGCACTCCTGATGGTAGCGACGCGATATGAATGCCTCTTCCTCGTGGGCATTGCAGGGCTGGTGTTGTTATGGAAGGGGAAATGGAGAGACGCTTTTTTACTGGGCGGGTTTGCCTTGCTACCTGTGATTGCGTTCGGCGTTTATTCCATCAGTAAGGGAAGCTATTTCCTACCCAATTCTATTTTACTAAAATCGGGTACCGGCGAAGGTATCGGAGCATTCATCAATAGCATTTTTATTGACAAGCTCACCCTCTCCAAACAGGGTATTACAGGGCTGGCGACGCAGCGGCTGCTGCTTTTGTTGCCGTTGTTCTACCTGGTTTTCCGGAAGGCGTTTGCCGACAGGCCCGCATACGGCTATGTGCTGTTGCTCTGCACGGGGGGCACGTTACTACACTTGTGCCTGGCGTCAACGGGGTGGCTTTACCGGTATGAGGCGTACCTGGTCCTGAATTCGGTAATGATCATGGGTATTCTCCTGGCCCGTTACGCCGTGATCTTGTGGGAACAGTCCGCCTGGATCAACCGGGGGGTCGTTTTGTTCCTCACTTTTTTCCTGAGCCTTCCGCTCGTACTTAGGAGTACGGCAGCCTTTTCGAAGGTGGCGAGGGCCTCCCTGAACATTTATGAACAGCAATACCAAATGGGGCTGTTCCTTCAACACAATTACGATCATTCCACGGTAGCCGCCAATGATATAGGCGCGATCAGCTACCTGAGCGATATTCATACCCTGGACCTCTGGGGACTGGGCAATATTGACGTTGCCCGGAGTAAACGAAATCACACCTGGACTCCTTCCTTTCTGGACTCCCTGAGCCGGGTGAATAACGTCCGGGTGGCTATCGTCTATGATAGCTGGTTCGCTCCCGACCTGCTGAAACGCTGGACAAAAGTGGGCACTTGGACGATCCCCCAGAACGTGATTTGCGGGGATGAAACGGTTTCCTTTTATGCCATTGACCCTTCTGAAACAGACAGCCTCCGGCAAAAACTGCAGGAATGGGCGCCTTCCCTGCCTGCGGAAGTAAAAGCGGCGTACTACTGATGCAAACGAAGAACGGACATATTACCAGCCTGGACGGAGTAAGGGGCATTGCCATCTTACTGGTGATCGTATTCCATGCGGGCCTTGGTAATTATGGTTGGATCGGGGTTCAGTTGTTCTTCGTCCTCAGCGGATTCCTCATCACCGGGATCCTCTGGAAGGAAAAACAGGCCATGACTTCTCTGGGGTATAAGTTCCGTAAGTTCTGGACCCGGCGCGCCCTTCGAATCTTCCCCCTCTATTTCGGATACCTGGCGGCCCTGGGCGTTTTGTTTGTCCTTTTCCACTTCCCTCCCTATTACGGGAAGTTCATTGCATGGCTGGCGACGTATTCGTTCAACTATGCCAGGACGATGCCTTCCTGGCAGGATAATCCTCTGTTCACTCAGCTCTGGTCCCTCTGTGTGGAGGAGCAATTCTATATCTTTTTTCCTTTGGTCATCTTTCTCTGCCCCATCCGCTTCACTAAAAGTTTGATGGTCACAGTGATTGTGCTGGCGCCCCTGATCCGCTACGGCCTGGGGCTTTGGTACCTGCATCGCGGATATTCCATTGCAGTCGCCGGGGATGCTTTGTACCGCAATACCCTAAGCCACCTGGACGCCTTTTTCCTGGGAGGAATCATCCCCTTGTTGTCCCTGAACCAACGGATCAAAAGACCGGCAGGAGTGGCCCTGGGCGCATTGGTGCTGGTGGCAGGCGCAGGCGCCCTGAACTATGCCTATAGCCCTCATAAGTTTGCCTATATCTTCGAACTGGGGTATCCACAGTTTTCTATGGGAAATGATATGCATGTGTGGGGGTATACGCTGATCAACCTGTTCTTTGCAGCCTGTCTCCTATTGATTGTCAGTTTTCACCGCCCGGCTTTTATGACCGGAGTCTCTAAAGCCCTGTCTTCTCGCTGGCTGGTGCGGATCGGAACAGTTTCTTACGGGATGTATGTGTTTAACCTGGCTGTCTGGATGTATACTTTCGAACGGTGGACGCACGGGCGCGCTTCCATTCCGGTGTTGCTCGCGCTGTTTATTCCCTACCTGCTGGTCGTTTACGGGCTGGCGGAACTGAGTTATAACTTTTTTGAGTTGAAGTTTATCCGGTTGAAAGACCGGTGGTTCAGGGGGACGCCCGGGGGAGCGGCGGAGGTTTCGGCTTCGGTCGCGGGCGGCGCGGACGGGGCGACTTCAGGTGGCGCTGCGAGTGGCGCGGGCGGGGCGATTTCAGATAGCGCTGCGAGTGGCGCGGGCGGGGCGACGGGGACGGTGGCGTATTCTTCATTTAAATCGCAGGACCAGGTATGAATGCTCCCCGCTGGATATCGAAGGGATTGAACCTCCCGGCTTTACAAAAGAGTCGCCTGCATTGGGTGGACTACCTAAAGGGCATCGCCATTCTGCTGGTGGTATACCGGCACATCCTCATCGGCATGAACCGCAGCGGATTTCAGATCCCGTCGTATTTGTTCAGCGCCAATATGATCTTTTTCAGCTTCCGCATGCCCCTCTTCTTTATCCTGTCCGGGATATTCCTGGGTGGAAGCCTTGCTAAAAGGACGCCGGGCCAACTGGCCCTCCTGAAATTTGAGAACCTGCTCTACCCTTACCTGATCTGGGCGACGATCCAGGTCTCCCTGCAAATTGCCATGGGCCACTTGTCTCATTTCACGAACGCGGACAGGACACTCAGGGATTATACTTATATCCTCTACCAACCCCGCAATGTGGACCAGTTCTGGTACCTGCCGGCCTTATTCAACACCACCATCGTCTATATTTTTACCAAGACCCAACTCAAATTCCCGATCTATGCGCAACTGGCGTTTGGGGTTGCGTTATATTTTACCGCGCCTTTCGTCCAGGGAGTCAGCATGCTGAGCGACTGGATGGAGTTTTACATTTTCTTTGCCCTGGGAGACGCCCTCTCCAAGCAATTCTTTCAGCCTTCTTTCCAAAAGGTATTAAGGAACCCGCTTTCCCTGGTCCTTATCAGCCCGGTATTTATTTATGCCCAGATCTTTTACCTGGGACATGACGTCAATACCATTGAGTTCCTTGTCATCGCCCTGATCGGATGCGTTACTATGTTCATGATCGCTTTTTTGCTGGAGAGGATGAACGTGGCAAACTGGCTCCGGATACTGGGATATCATTCGCTCTACATTTACGTGATCCACGTCATGGTTGCCGCCGTCGTGCGCAACGTGATGACGCACGTATTCCATATTCATAATGTGTACGTGGTCCTGCTGACGGGCATTGCCCTGGGGCTGCTGCTACCCATCCTTTTCTACAATTACCTGGTGCAGGACGGACCGTTGTGGTTCCTGTTTTATTTCCGGAAGGACAGGGCGTCTTCCGGGAAGAAGCCCCGGGTGGGGGCGACGGGAGCGGCGGGTGACGCGGCGGCGGGCGAGGCGAAGCCGGGTGATGCAGCGGGAGCGACGACGGAGAAAAACGGAACAACGGATGGGCAAAACCCAACGCTGGCAACTCATCCATGAAACGTATCAGTACATATCGGGAGCCGCTGATGGGAATTGCTATCCTCTGGATCGTGCTGTTCCATGCGGAAGTCACTTTCCCCTCCTGGCTCCTGCCGCTGACATGGCTGAAAGAAGCGGGTTACGGGGGGGTGGATATCTTCCTGCTCTTATCGGGGCTGGGCTTGTATTTCAGCCTTGCAAAGGACGACCGGCTGCCGAGGTATTATAAGAATCGCTTTACCCGCATTCTGCCTACCTATTGGACTGTCATCGGACTGGCGACGGCCGTGGAATTCGTTTTATTGCACCGGCATTCTTCTTTGTTAAGCCTTTTTTACGTTTTTTCTACGCTTGGATTTTGGCTGAATGCGACAAAATTCGATTGGTATATCCCTTCAATACTCGTCCTTTATGCCGTCTTCCCTTTGTACTTTTATATCTTTCGGAGGAGCCGGCATAAGGCTTGGGTAACAGGGTCGGTCACGGGGATAGGAATCCTATTGAGCCTGGCTATCACATGGAGTCCACTCAATTATTTGCTGATCTTCACTACCCGTATCCCCATCTTCTTTATAGGCGCGCATATCGGATATCTCATCCGGGAGGGGAAGGCCGAAGGGCTTCCGGCCAAGGAAAGGCAGGAAACGGGAAGTCCCGTCGGGGGCCGGGAAGCGCAGGAATTTCCTGCACGGCATCGGGAGTCCCGCGAGCTTCCTCCCTTATTTAAAGGCCTGATCCTGGCCATGGGGGTTGCCTGGCTGGCGTACTCCTTTGGGACCTATACCGAGGCGGAGTTGTGGAAAACGGGGTTATGGTGGTACCCTTTCATACTGATCACGCCATTCTTGTGCGAGGGAATTGCAAAATCGTTTAAATGGTCTTCGGGGTTTGCCCTGAGTCACGGCCTCTCCAAGTGCCTGCATTTTTGTGGAAAATACAGCCTGGAGATCTACCTGGTGCACACCCTGGTATTCGGATTGCATAAGGAGACGGCCCGTTACTTTGCCTTTGATCGGAGCGGAATTTGCGCTTATACCATTTATTTCCTTGTTTCTCTGCCACTGGCCTTTATACTGCACCAGGCCGTTGGCTACCTGACTCAATGGCTCTTTACCCGTAAAAACGCTGTTACCCCTCATGTATAGTTTCTCTACCCGTTATGTGCTGGTGTTCAGGTCAATTCTCTGCCTTACGGCCTGGATCGCGCTGATTTTGCAATGTTCTATTGTGCTGACCGCAGCCGCCAGGGACGGGATTTCCATTCCCATGGCATTGGGTAATTTTTTGAGTTATTTTACCATCCTGACTAACGGTCTGATCGCATTCTCTCTGGGGGCGATGATCCTGTTCCCCCATTCCCGCTGGGGACAATATTTTGCTCTTCCGGCCGTACAATCTGCGATTGCCGGATGCATTGTTATGGTCTCCCTGATCTACCATGTTTCCCTGGCGAAAGCCTGGAATCCCCAGGGATTACAATGGGTAACGAACTTCCTGTTGCACGATGTGATCCCCCTTTTGTACGTTTTCCATTGGCTTTTGCTGGTGCCTAAGGGCACCCTTACCCGGAAGGCTCCTTTTCAATGGATGATCTACCCACTGATCTACTTGTTTATCATGCTTTTGCGGGGAGCCTGCACCGGATTTTACCCTTATCCGTTCGTCAATGTCCACTGGCATGGATATACAAGGGTGCTGGAAAATGTCGGGGTCCTGGTGCTGGGATTTTTCATCCTGTTCCAAATAGTCATAGTTATTGACATTTGGATGTGGAAACATTTTGACAACGTTTTACTAAAAAAATAGAAAGCGAACAATTATCTTCGCTGTAGGAGAAACACCAGATACACGGTGGAGCTCCGCCACAGGTCCGGCCGTTGCTGACCTGTTCGTTTCAAATCCAATTTTATCCGAACAACAGGGAGAAGCTCTTCAGCGTCTTCAGATAGGACCCGGGCTGATATCCGCTACGGCGGGCTATGTCATACCAAGTGATGCTCCTGTTCAGGTAAGAGAAGAAAAAGAAATGGAACAAAAAATGATCCGTCCCTACCAGTGATGTCAATCCAGGAATTGTAAAGACGTCCTGGCCCTCAGCCAAGGTTGACTGTCAACGCACTTCCATATTTGTCGTCCCGGTGGACCAGCACGACGTCCCTGATTTTCAGGGTTGATTGTCGGGCTCCTTGCCGGTACTACATTTTCAATACGGGCGTTCCTACATCCAATTGCTTACGGATTTCTTCAGTAATACCGGCCATGCGAAGGGACATATTATGTGTCATCAGATCGCTTTCAGACCGGCCAGCCTCCAGGCAGCGGAGGACTTCGGATACTTCAAACTGGAGTCCCTTTCCAGGCCAATCACATTCCCGGTTCACAGTGATCTCGCCGTTAATAACAATGGAGATGCCTTTGCATTTTTCCTGCCATTGCTCGCGCATGGTGATGGTTCCTTTTTCCCCGGTTAAGATGGCTTCGTCGCTGATATCAGCGAGCTGGGAGCATTCTACGGTGGCATACTGACCGCCGGGGTAAACCAACAGGCAGGAACAATATTCATCTATTCCTTCGTCGGTCACCCGGCCGATGGCCTTCACCGAATCGGGTTCCCCCAGCAGGAAAAGGCTCAGGAACAAGGGAAAATTTCCAAAATTCAGGAGGGCGCCGCCTTCGGGCAGGGCACCCTGGCCTTCATCATCCATGGGAACCTTGCCGGTTAAAGCGGCTTTTACAGATATGATATTACCTATCTTGTTGGTATGTAGCAGACTAAGGACGGTGTACAGGCTGGGAAGGAAGCGCAACGGCATTCCTTCCATGAAGAAGACGCCCGTGCGATTGGAGACGTCCGTAAGCGTGGATGCCTGGGCAATATTCAAGGCCACGGGCGACTCACAAAGAACAGGAACGCCGCCCTGGAGGCAACGGATCGCATAGGGATAACGAAACGGAGCTGGAGCGGCTATAAATACGGCATCCACCTGCGCTTCCTCCAGAAAGGCCTGCATGTCTGTATAAGATAACGGGACATTGAATTTATCTACAAAATCCTGTAATTCAGGTCCTTCCGGACCCAATACGGCTTTTACAAAACAGGCCCTCTCCATCACGTATTGAAGATCTTCCGTAAAGTCCCGTGCAACGGGACCTGTTCCAATGACGCCCCAGGCAAAGGGCTTCACAGAATTCCCAGGTATATTCATAATAGGGTTTTTTCTAAGGTTTATTGACCTACCCTCAGAAAGAATTATGCCACATACCCGGTTTCAGGCACCGCACATCCCTTTTATGCAAATGAGACCCATTAATAGCTCATGAAAACGATACCTGATGGCGTTGGAGGTATAATTCGATGGATTGGCCGACCTGCCGGATGAAGGCATTTGCTTCGTTGGATGGGGTGTCGACCCAATCTCCGGCTATATTTGAGATATCCAGAATGGGCTCGCCCGCCCGTAATACTTTGTATCTTCTTCTTCCCAACCGTTCCTGTTCGGGAAATATTCTGAAAGTGTAGTCTGCGCCTTGAAATGGCATAAAAATCACAAATCCTGCTTCCTCTTGCTCAAT
>Ga0302310_10000681_pt1 | contig 30742 bp, 25 predicted proteins | sample III_Palsa_N1_2_FD_200451 | JGI IMG/M metagenome (GOLD analysis project Ga0302310, IMG submission 200451) | Peat permafrost microbial communities from Stordalen Mire near Abisko, Sweden - III_Palsa_N1_2 | ecosystem: Environmental > Terrestrial > Soil > Palsa > Peat permafrost | place: Sweden...
AAGCGCGCGCGCAGCGCGGGGTCGCGTTCAAGCGTGCGGCGATTGACGTCCGCGACCAGCCCGAGCAGCGCGCTATATTGCGGCACCTCGGCGCGGTACATGTCGGACATCGCGCGCGAAAACAGCGTGCGGATGTTCGTGGGATCGATGAAATCTATCGGCGCCATGGCGATCTCCCGCGTCGTTGCGGCGATTACCTACGCGCAAACCCCCCCACTTCCAACCCGCGCCCGACGCAGGCCTGGATTTCTCAGCGATCGATCCGGGTGGAAAGGATAATTGCCGAAGTGGTCCGCTCCACGCCTTCAAGAATCCCGATCCGGTCGATCAGCCGATCAAGTTCTTGAATCGACGGCGCCACCACAATCGCGATCAGGTCGAAGGTGCCGCTGACCGAAAGCAGCGTGCGCACTTCGGGGATCTGCCGCAGCGCGCTCTCCACGCCGGCGGCCTGCTTCGACGGCGCAGTTATCATAACATGCGCCTTTATCAGGCGTTTTTCATACTCGTCGAAAGTGCGGAGGGTATATCCGGTGATCACGCCACCGCGCTCCAAGCGTTCGATCCGGCTCTGCACCGTGGTGCGCGACAGGCCGAGCCGGCGCGCGAGCAGCGCCGCCGGCGCGCGGGCGTTTTCACGCAACAACGCGAGTAATCGTTCATCGGCGGGGCTGATCGTCAACATGACAAAATCATACGTCGAATCGCCGAAAATTGCCAGACGAATCGCGAAAAAAACCCTTCCATTTGCCGAGCCAAGCGCAACAATGGCAGCACGCAGATGCAGTATCAGGAGGGTGTCATGCAGGATGTGGTCATCATCGGCGCCGGCAAGATCGGCGCCACCATTGCGGATATGCTGGCCGGCAGCGGCGATTACCGGGTCACCGTGGCCGACCGGTCGGAAGCGCAGTTGCGCGCGATCGCGACCCGGCCGGGGACCGCAGCTGCACGGCTCGACATCGAGGACAGTGACAGTCTGGATGCGCTGCTGCGGGGCAAATTCGCGGTGCTGAATGCGGCGCCCCATCATGCCACCATCCGCGTCGCCGAAGGTGCGGCGCGGGCCGGCGTGCATTATCTCGATCTTACCGAAGACGTCGCCAGCACCAGGCGAGTGAAGGAGCTTGCGGCAGGTGCGCAGACCGCGTTCATTCCGCAATGCGGCCTGGCGCCGGGCTTCATCTCGATTGCCGCCTTCGACATGATCGCGCATTTCGATAGTGTCGACAGCGTGCGGCTGCGGGTCGGCGCGCTGCCGCAATATCCGTCGAATGCGCTGAATTATAACCTGACCTGGAGCACCGACGGCGTCATCAACGAATATTGCGAACCCTGCGAAGCGATCGCGGACGGCGTGCTGGTGGAGGTTCCGGCGCTTGAGGAGCGGGAGGAATTTTCGCTCGACGGCGTGACCTATGAGGCCTTCAACACTTCAGGCGGGCTCGGGACTTTGTGCGAAACCCTCGCGGGCAAAGTGCGCACACTGAATTACCGGACGATTCGTTATCCCGGTCATGCCGCGATCATGAAGACGCTACTGAACGATCTGCGTTTGCGCGACCGGCGCGAGATGATGAAGGACATACTGGAAAACGCCCTGCCGGCGACGATGCAGGATGTGGTGATCGTGTTCGTAACGGTATCGGGCCGCAAGGATGGCAGGCTGGTGCAGGAGACCTACGCCAACAAGATCTACAGCCAGCTGGTCGGCGGCGTGATGCGGAGTGCGATTCAGGTGACCACTGCTGCAGGCATCACGGCGATGCTCGATTTGTTGGCGGCCGGGGAGCTGCCGCAAAAGGGCTTCGTCCGGCAGGAAAATGTGCAGCTCGCTTCGTTCCTGGGCAACCGCTTTGGCCGGGTTTACGCGGTTGCCGATCAGTCGCACAGATCCGCCGCGTAAGCCATTCCGTAGTGGCGGCTTTGGGCGGGAGCCGCCACATGGACTGCGACCAGCTACCCGTGAATAAGATTTATTAACGTTGCCGTGCTAACTCCCGCGGAGCGCGGGAGAATTACGATAGCATGATCGAACAGGACAAGTTCGCATCGGCGCCGAATGAGCAGCTCCAGATGCTCGAGGAGCTGATGGGGTGCGACGGGTTTGGCCCATTGATCGAGCGGGCCTGTTGGGACATCGAGCGGCGTCTCGCGGCCGCCTTGGCCGCGGAAGCCGACGGCGACGACAGCGAGCTCGGCAGGCAGGCGCATGGAATTTCCGGCATCGCTCTGAATCTCGGCTTGCGGCTGCTTCACCAGCGGGCGCAGGCGTTGGTGGTTTGTTGCAAGGGCGGCCGGCAGCCGGAAGTGGCACAGTTGCTAAGAGCGTTTCAGTCCACCGTCGAAGCTGCGTTGATCTTCTTGCGGGATTACAATCGCTCCCGGCTCCCCCCCAACTGACAAAGTTTTTTTGCTTCTTTTTGTTCACAAAAAGAAGACTTTCCCTTCCTTCCCGCTCGGGTTTATGTCTGGTCCCAACGGGGAGGACGAAAACGTGGCATACTCGCTCTCGATCAACGGCAGGCATTACGGTGTCGACGCCGACGGCGACACGCCTTTGCTCTGGGTGTTGCGCGATCATCTGGGCATGAAGGGCACCAAGTTCGGCTGTGGCATGGCGTTGTGCGGCGCCTGCACGGTGCATCTCGACGGCGCCGCGACCAGGTCGTGCCAGACCCCGCTTTCGAGCGTGGGTAATTCCCGGATCACCACGATCGAGGCGATCGGCGAAAGTCCGGTGGGCCGGCGGGTCCAGCAAGCCTGGATCATGCACGACGTACCGCAATGCGGTTATTGCCAAGCCGGTCAGATCATGACGGCGACGGCACTATTGACGGCAACGCCCAATCCGACCGACGGCCAGATCAACGACGCGATGTATGGCAACCTCTGCCGTTGCGGCACCTATCCGCGCATCCACGCCGCAATCAAGCACGCAGCCGGAAACGAAGAGGTGGCGGCATGAACCGGCGCACTCTGCTCAAGGCCGGGGCCGCGGCGGGCGGTGGGTTGTTCCTCAGTCTTGGTCTGCCGCCGATCGCGCGCCGGGTGCTGGCGCAGGCGCCGCCGATGATGAACGCACCGCTGCTGCCGTCGGCCTTTATCCGGATCGCGCCCGACAACATCATCACCATCGTGTCGCGCAATCCGGAGATCGGCGAGGGCGTGAAGACCATGCTGCCGATGCTGATTGCCGAAGAGCTCGACGCTGATTGGGCGAACGTGCGCACCGAGCAGGCCGATCTCGATCCGGCGAAATACGGTTTCCAGGGCACCGGGGGCAGTGGCGCCACGCCGGGCAACTGGGAGCCGATGCGCCGGGTCGGCGCCGCCGGCCGGGTGATGCTGATTGAAGCCGCGGCACAGCGCTGGGGCGTGCCTGCGGCGGAGTGTCGTACCGAACCGAGCCTGGTCGTCCATGATCGCAGCGATCGGCGTCTTAGCTATGGCGCGCTCGCCGATCAGGCCGCGTTGGTGCCGGTGCCGGCGATGGACGGCCTCAAGCTCAAGAATTCGCGGCAGTTTCGCATCATCGGCAAGCCGACCGGGGGCGTCGACGTGCCGGCGATCGTTACCGGCACACCGCTATTCGGAATCGATGTCGAGCTGCCCGGCATGCTTTACGCCGTATTCGAGAAGTGCCCGGTATTCGGCGGGAAGGTGATCGGCTTCAACAGCGACGAAGTCGGCCGGATGCCGGGGGTGCGCCAGGTGCTGAATGTGCCGGGTGACGGCGACCCGATGGGGCAATTCCAGGCCGGTGTTGCGATCGTCGCCGACAGCTGGTGGCAGGCGAGCAAAGCTCGCGACGCGCTGCGGGTGATGTGGGATGAAGGTCCCGGCGCGGGACAAAGCAGCGCGGATTTCGCGCGGCAGGCGGCGGCCCTGGCAAGTCAGCCGCCGGCACGCAATCTGAGCCGCGACGGCGATGTCGATACGGCACTCGTCCAAGCCGCGCATGTGGTCGAGGCGGCCTATTCGTATCCGTTCCTTGCCCACGCCACGCTGGAGCCGCAGAATTGCACCGCTCTGGTCGCCGGCGGCAAAGTCGAACTGTGGGTGCCGACCCAAAACCCTTCGCCCGGTGCGGAATTGGTCGCCCGAACGCTGGGAGTACCGGCGTCGGCGGTTACAGTTCATATTACGCGCTGCGGCGGCGGTTTCGGCCGGCGGTTGATGACCGACTACATGGCCGAAGCGGCCTGGATCGCGAGCAAGGCGGGCGCGCCGGTGAAGCTGCTGTGGAACCGCAAGGACGACATCCAGCATGATTTCTACCGGCCTTCGGGATTTCATTATCTTAAGGGCGGGGTCGATGCGGCGGGCAAGCTGATCGCTTGGCGTCAGCATTTCATCACCTGGGGCAACAACGGCGAGTTCGCCGCCGCCGCCAACGTCGGCGACGACAACTCACCGGCCGGTCTGGTGCCAAATTATACGCTGAACGTGTCGTTCCTGCCGCAAGTCGTTCCGACCGGACCGTTGCGGGCGCCTGTTTCCAACGCGCTCGCATTCGTGAGCCAGGGTTTCATCGATGAGTTGGCGGTCGCGGCGGCGCGCGATCCGCTGCAATTCAGGATCGACTTGCTGGGCGCACCCCGGGTGCTTCCGGGTGCCGGCGGTCCGCCGGGATTTCCGCCGATGCCGGGCCTCGACACCGGCCGGCTGCGCGGCGTGCTGGAGCTGGTGCGCGAAATGTCGGGGTGGGAGAAGCGCGCGGCGCTTGCCGCGGGCACCGGCATGGGGGTCGCGTGCTATTTCTGTCATCGCGGCTATTTCGCCGAGGTGGTGCAGGCCAGCGTAGCAAAGTCGGGCGCGGTTACGGTTGACCGGGTTTGGGCGGCGGGCGACGTCGGCAGCGAGATCATCAACCCGCTCGGCGCGGACGCGCAGGTTCAGGGGGCGGTACTGGATGGCCTGGCGGAAGCATTGGGCCAGGCCATCACGATCAAGAACGGTAGCGTCGAGCAGGAGAATTTCGACAGCTTCACACTGCTGCGCCATGGCGATGCACCACCGATGGAGATTCGTTTCCTGCGCACGCCATATACACCCACCGGTCTGGGCGAACCCGCGCTGCCCCCGGTGGTGTCTGCTTTATGCAATGCGATCTTTGCCGCGACCGGCAAACGGGTCCGCGATCTGCCGATCGATCCAGCAGCTTTGAAGACGGTTTAAGTGCGAGGGCGGTCGGGAAAGCAGCGGCAATCATCTAACACTTGTCTTTGTCTCTCCATGAACAAATCTTAAGGTTTTCTGCTCAGGGTAAAATTCTCGCACACGGATTCCTGATTGGTGGGTCGGCCTTTACTGTAGCATTCTGGCCACAATGATTCAGACAATGTGATCTGAGCGCCGCAAATCGTGGCGCAGCGGTTGACGGGTTTTAACTCTTCCGTCTGTATGCCCCCGTTTGGACGGACGGCCGAGATTCGTTTCGGTTGGTCGACCGTCCCATGATGAAATGCTTTGATCTGGGGAGAAACATAATGTTCATTCCGCCATGCCAGCGCAGGCCGTATAACAACACGCGTGCGATTGCGTTTGCTTCCGTGTCGTTGATTGCCCTCGGCGTCGGCGCCAAGCCGGTGTGGGCGCAAACCGCGACCGTCAACGCGGGCGCCACCTCGACCACGACCTCGGCAACGCCGGCGCCGGCCGCCTCCACCGCGATCAAGGAAATCACCGTCACCGCCGAGCGCCGGTCGCAGAATGTTCAGAAGGTAGCCGCCTCGGTCGTCGCGCTCAAAGGCAGCGACCTGCAAAACGAGGGTCGGATCTCGACCACCCAGATCCTGGAAGACGTGCCCAATGTCGTGGTGGGCAATCCCACCTCCGGCGACAACCCCAACGGCAACATCACCATCCGCGGCGTGCAGAGCACCCAGCAGACCGGCGGCGGCCCCGGCCCCTCGGCCACGGCGACCTACGTCGATGATGTCTATCAGGGCATCGGCGGCGATTACGACATCAACCGGGTCGAAGTGCTGCGAGGTCCGCAGGGCACGCTGTATGGGCGTTCCGCCACCGGCGGCGTGGTGGCGTTCCACACCAACGATCCCGTGCTCGGCAAATACAGCGTCGATCTGACCGGTGAGCTCGGCTCTTATTCCCTGCGCCAGGCGACGGCGGCGATCAATCTGCCGATCACCAGCCAGGTCGCGCTGCGCGTCGCGGCGCGTCAGTACGACACTTCGGGTTATTACAACGGCTCCGCCGGTGACAGTCAGGATCAGGAAGCCCGCGTCAAGCTGCTCTACCAGCCGCTCTCCAACCTGCGCTTTATCGCGGCCTGGTCGATCAATCAACAGCACACCGGTACCGGGGGCGAGCAGCAGGCACTGTCGGGCCCCAATGCGATCAATTTCGATCGCAGCACGATCGCGACCAACTCCGCCGAATCTCACGAGCACCAATATTCGCTCAATACCAATTATGATTTCGGCTACGGCAACGTCACCTGGATCGCGGCGCTGCATAATTTCACCCAAAACGGCAATACCGGCAGCATGGTACCGCCGCAGGGCGGGGTTATCGCGGGATACGGGCTGAACCCGCTCGACCAGTATCATACCGAGGAAATCCGCTTCTCGTCCGATCCCGGCAGCCTGCTTACCTGGCTGGTCGGCGGCAATTTCTACTCGAACGCGTTCAAGAACACCGCGGGTTCGATCCAGACCGTACCGGCGCCGGGTCGCACCGGTGCTCCCGACACCGAATACCCGGCGAGCCAGCTCGATAACGTGTTCCTGTTCTCCAATTACAATTCCGGTCTCACCACCGATTGGGGTGCCTTCACCGAAGAAACCTACCCGGTGCTGGACAATTTGCGCATCACCGGCGGCGCGCGCCTCGACCAGACGCGGGTGGAGAAATTCAGCAGCTACCTGTTCAACACCAACATCGACACCGACTTCAACTCGGTCAACCCGGCAACCAACCAGACCTTCGTCAGCGGCCCGTCGCCGAGCGTGCTGACCTTCAATAACTTCACCTACAAGGCGCGAGTGGAATACGACCTTACGCCCGCCAATATGCTCTACGGTTTGGTGGCAACCGGCTTCCTGCCGGGAGACGAACAATTCTCGCCGGTGGTTTCGGTCACGCCGGCGCCGATTGGGCCGCCCGCGGTCAACATTACCTTCAAGCTCCTGCCGTTCCAGCAGGAAAGGCTGACCTCGTTCGAACTCGGCAGCAAAAACCGGTTCCTCGACAACAGCTTGCAGTTCAACGCCGACGTTTTCTACTATAAATACTCCGGCTATCAGGAAGCGGTGAACATCGCTGCAGGCGGGCCGATCCCCGACTTCATCATTATTTCGGTGCCGGTGAGAATGACCGGTGTGGAATTCGATTCGACCTACCGACTCACTCCCGACGACGTGCTTCAGGCCAGCGGCGGCTACCTCGACGCGTCCATCACCAGCTACCCCAACGTCGCCGGGGTCGGGGCGACTCGCCAATACGCTGAATTAAGTCGCCTGCCTGGGATTGCGCCGCTCACCCTTGCCGCCAGCTACGCTCACACATTCGAAATCGCCGACGGCTCAACCTTGGTGCCACGGGCGGAAGTGCGCTATTCAAGCGCCGAGTATCTGAGCCAGGCGACCGAGTTCGAAGCCTTCGGCGGCGCGTTCCACGGGCCGGGCGGCAGCGGCATCGCCGCCAGCAGCCTGCCGTACGACCGGGTCGGCGCGGAGGCGGTGCTGGATGTCGGTGCTACCTGGACTTCGGCGAACTCGATGTATTCGGTTACCTTCTATGCCAATAACGTGACCGACCGAATCTATAAGAGCGGCGTGCAGCTCAGCAGCAACGGTCCGACCAATCTTTCGGTTACGCCTAGCGCGCCGCGGGTGTTCGGCGGGATTGTTGGGTTGAAGTTTTAAGGGAAGGGCAGAATCTTCTTTTTGTGAACAAAAAGAAGCAAAAAAACTTTGTCAATTTTAGCTTCGGTCCAATTGACAAAAGTTTTTTGCTTCTTTTTTTCAAAAAGGAAGATTTCTCCTTCCTATTTTCCGTCGGGCGCCGATTGGTCCGCAGCCAGAGCGCCCGGTGTGCTGCCAAGCGTGTCCCAGTGGTCGGTGATCTGGCCATGCTCGACCCGAAAGATATCCTGACCGAGCAGACCCTGCACGGTTACGATATCGTCGTCAGCGGTGACTTTTTGCACCAGTTGCGGGGCGCCCGGGCGCACCATCGCCTTGAAGAAAGGCACCGAATCAGCGTAGCCGACCACGGCCTTATGCATCATCGCCCGCGCCCGGTCGGAGTGGTCGACAAACTGCGGGCTGACATAGAGCTGGAACGCCAGATCGACTTTTCCGGCGTCGACCAGCTTACCGAAATTGATCAGCACTTGTTTCGCCGCGGTTTCTTGCCTGGTTACGGCAATGTGCCTGACGCCCGGAGGCGCACCCTGCGCCAGCGCCGTCCGCCCCGCCAGCAGCGCCACCGCGCCGAACAGCGCCGCAGCGACATTGTGGCGCAACCGGCGGGTAGTTCGAACCATGCTCGACTTCCTTCTAGATCCGCGGTCGCTACGGCGGCGGGGTCAGATCCACCACGCCGTTGCTGTCGCGATTGTCCTGCTCGCAATAATATTCGCTGTGGCCGGCCGGTGTCAGCAGATAGGTCCGCGTGTAGTGCCAGGGCTTGGTGAGCATATCGGGATTGATCAGGGTCGTATCGATGCGGAAGTGCAGCTTGTCCACCCGGCGCATGCGCTCGATCACATGGCTATTGGCGGTTTCCCGCAACCCCATGAAGATTTCCGCCTGCGGGACGATCCCGATCGTGTCCACCACCAGCGTATCGCCTTCCCAATGGCCGATCGAATCACCCGCGAAGGTCGGCACCAGATCGTCCCCCGAAGGGTGGCCGCGGCCGTCGGTATAGACGATTCGCACCTGATTGTTGTCGGGGATGATGGTGACCTGCCCGGGGCTGAGCAGAAACTGGAAGCCGTAGGGCGCTTGCATCACATCGGGCATCCCGTTCGGAATGCACCGGGCGGAGTTGTTGATCACGCCCGTGATCGGCCCCTGCCCGCCGCGTGCGGCGCCGTTGGCCAACCGTTTGGCCTCGAAGGTCGCGTTAAGCGGTGCACTGTTCGGAAGATCGGTGCGCGGATTGGTCGCCGCCTGGCGGCCCGCGGCGAAGGACACCGGATCGAGCGCGAAGGTGCCGCTCCAATCCGGCATTTGCGCGAGCTCCTGATAGGTGCGGCCCTGCAGTCCCGGCCAATGATTGGTGTTTTCCGCCATTGCTACGCCCGACAGCAACAGCAGCGCCGACAATGCCATCGTCATTCTGCTCATATTGTTTCCCCCCGGGGCACTAATTCATTATAAGGTGAATTTACACCAATCCATTCTGCTGGCAACCTTGGTAGGTCGCACAACCTAGTCCGATCGCAAAAAAAAATCGTGGAGTACATCAAATGCCCAAGGCCGAATTCGCAGATCGAACCGGCACCGCGCCCGGATGATAACGGCAGTCTATATCCTGACCGTCAATGATGATTTGACGTACCTTCCACTGAAGGCTTGGGTGTTTGGAATCGGTTGATGCCCAAGACCGAACCGGCGAGCGGATGAGGAGCGAACGAGTGGCACGCATTCTGATCACCAACGCGAATATCTTCGACGGCACCGGTGCCGCGGTATTCCCCGGCGAAGTGCTGATCGATGGCGCGCGCATCGTTGCGGTCGCGCGCGGCGGCGAGCACATCGATCCCGCCGGCGCCGAGCAAATCGATGGCAGCGGGGCGACGCTGATCCCCGGCCTCACCGAAGCCCACGGCCATCTCGGTTTCGGCTCGAGCGTCGACCGGATAACCACCCGACGCGACCTCAGCCCGCAGGAACGCATCCTGTTCACCGCCCACGCGGCGCGGGTGCTGCTCGACTTCGGCTTTACCAGCCTCTATTCCGCCGGTTCCGCCGACGCCAAAAGCGAGGTAGCGCTGCGCGACGCGATCGAGACGGGATGGATGCAAGGCTGCCGGATCGCGGCCTGCTCGTTCGAGCGCAGCGCTTCGGCTTTGGTGCCGAGCCTGGCGCAAGCGCAGACCCGCTACGCCGGGATCAGCACGCGCGCTCCCGATGTCGAAGGTTGCCGCAGCTTCGTGCATGAAATGGCCGATCTTGGCGTCGACAGCGTCAAATTCGTCGTCACCGGCGAAAGCGGCGTGGTGCCTGGCACTTCGCGCGTGCTGCAATTCTACGACGAGGAACTGCAGGCGGCGGGCGAAGCGGCCCGCGAGCGCGGCGTGTGGCTGAACGGTCACGTGCACTCGTGCGAGTCGATCAAGATGGCGCTGCGTCACGGCTTTCGTGTGCTCTATCATTGCACCTGGGCCGACGAAGAAGCGATGGATCTGCTGGAAGCCCAGAAGGACCGGATCTTCATCGCCCCGGCGCCGGGGATCAATTGGGCCAACTGCTACGAGGGCGAAGCTTTCGGAATCACCAAGGAGGTTGCCGAAAAGCAGGAGCAATTCATCACGCTGGAGCAGGTGCAGAAGGTGATGCCGGAACTGCACAAGCGCGGCTTGCGCATCCTGCCGGGCGGCGATTACGGTTTTCCGCACAACCCGATCGGCCGCGACGGGCGCGATCTTGAGCTGTTCGTAAAATTGTTCGGCTTCACGCCGGCCGAAGCGCTGAGCGCTGCGACCAAATGGGGCGGCGAAATCATGGGACGCGAGGAATTGGGGCTGATCAAGTCCGGCTATATCGCCGACCTATCGCTGGTCGAGGGAGATGTGCTGGCGGATCTGCGGCTGATCCAGGCGCGGGAGAACTTCCGGCTGATCATGCAGGACGGCCGGGTGCACAAATACGTTACCAAGGAAGCCGAGTATCGCGGGCGTGCCGCGGCTTGAAGTTGGCAGGAAGGGAAGGATCTTCTTTTTTGAAAAAAAGAAGCAAAAAACTTTTATTCGATTGGTTCCGTACGCAACGGTGAAGTTCCGTACCGGCCCTTCGCTCCAAAGTTTTTTTGCTTCTTTTTGTTCACAAAAAGAAGAATCTTCTCTTCACTTGCCTTCTGATTTGATTGATTCTCGTATTTGCGAGAAACTGAAAATCTAGACCAGGGAAGAACGACCGATGGCCGAAACCGGCACCAGCGAGTTTTCACGATTATCGATCGGCGCCGCGATAGCCGCAGCGGTCGGTGCCGCGGTGACGGTCGGGCCGATGATCGTGCCGACGTTCGGCATTTTCATGGTGGCATTCGGCAAGGCCTACGGCTGGACCCGCACGGAGTTCTCGTCAGTGATCCTGGTCACCGCCTGGATCGGCGCGATCGTCACCCCTTTCGCCGGCCGGCTGATCGATAAGTTCGGCGTGAGGCGCGTGATGCTGCCCGGCGTTGCGCTGTTCGGACTCGCGTTGATGTCGGTATCGCTGGTGCGGGGCAAATTATGGGAACTCTACGCCTTCTACGCGCTGGTTGGCCTCACCGCCGGGGTGCAGAACGCGGTGCCTTACTCCAAGCTGGTCGCGCTGTGGTTCAAGCGTCATCGCGGCGCGATTCTAGCCTGCGTCACCACCGCCTACGGGGTTTCCTACGCCATCATGCCGCAGGTGGTGCGGCCGCTGATTGCAAGTCATGGCTGGCAGGCGGGATATATATTCCTCGGTGGCCTTACCATCGCATCGCTCGTGGTGCTGGTGCCGCTCTTGCACACTCCCGCTACTGCGAGCCGGCTGTACACGGACAGCGCAAGCGCCCCGGGCTTGACCTTCGCCGAGGCGGTGCGAACACCGGCGTTCTGGCTGATCGGAGCGATGATCTTTCTCGCGGTCGACGCGCTGGTTGGCACTCTCGCCCATACTTTTCCGATGATCACCGACCGCGGGCTCTCGCCGATGCTCGCCACCAACGTGATCTCGACGGTGGCGCTGGGCAGCATGGTCGGGCAGATTTCGTTCGGATTTGTGCTCGATCGCTCCAATTCGCCGCGGGTAGGTGGGCTCTATTTCGCCTCCGCGCTGATCGGCGCATCGCTGATCCATTACGGGACCGGCGCGGGAACGCTGGTGCCCGGCGGCTTCATGATGGGCGTCGGCCAGGGCGCCGAGCTGGGTTTGGCGGCATATTTCGCCACCCGTTATTTCGGCACCAAGCACTTCGGCGAGATCTACGGCTGGCTTTACGCCGGCGCCACTGTCGCTTCCGGCTTGGGGCCGCTGCTGATGGGTCTCGCATTCGACCGCTTGGGCTCGTACCGGCCGATGGAGATCGTGGCGGAACTCTCGCTCGTGGTTGCGGTGATTTGCGTCGCCTTCCTGCCGGCTTACCGCTTCGCCGCGGGACGTTCGGCGGCGCCGATCGGTGCGCCATCACTGGCCGAAGCGAAATGAGTGTCGGTCCGGAATGATAGTAAATAAAATCAGCAGGGTAGAGATAGGGAAGAATCTTCTTTTTGTGAACAAAAAGAAGCAAAAACACTTTATCAATTTAATCAATTGCCAAGGATGCGTGGACAAATCGGGAACCAATTGAATAAAAGTTTTTTGCTGCTTTTTTTCAAAAAAGCAGACTTTTCGACTTTACTTAGCTAATACGTTGATATTCTTACATAAGAACTCGGACAGACACTAGGAGGTCGCAATCTTGATTACGCTCACCGTGAATGGTCGCCGCCACGAGGTCGACGTCGAGCCCGATATGATGCTCGCCTGGGTCTTGCGCGATAAATTGGGCTTGCGCGGCACCCATGTCTGTTGTGGCGCGGGCATCTGCGGTGCCTGCACGGTTCATGTCGATGGCGACGCGATGCGCAGCTGCAGCGTCGCGGTGGGAGATGTGCAGGGACATCAGATCACGACCATCGAAGGTCTGGGCGAGAATGGGCTGCACCCGGTGCAAAAAGCCTGGATCGCCGAGGACGTGGTCCAATGCGGCTATTGCCAATCCGGATTCATCATGGCGGCAGCTGCGTTTTTAAAAGCGACACCGACGCCGTCGGTCGCCGACATCAAGAACAACGTCACCAACATCTGCCGCTGCGGCACCTACGTGCGGGTCCAAAAAGCGATCTTGCGCGCGGCCGGCGCAACCGAGGTCGCGCTATGAACATCGCCAGACGTGGCTTCCTGGGAACCGCGGCCGCCGCGTTGATCCTGGGATTCGACGGCGCCGGCGAAATCGTGCGCGCGGCCTATGCGCCCGATGTGGTGGGGCCCAAATTATTCGGCATTTGGTTGTCGATCAGCCCTGACAATGTGATCACCGTGGTCAGTCCGGAGGTCGAGTTCGGTCAGGGCACGATCACCGCCAATGCGATGTTGGTCGCGGACGAGCTTGATGCGGACTGGAACAAGGTCGCGATCGTGCAAAGCGACGCCAACGTGGTGTATACCAATCCCAAATCGTACCGCCTCAGCACCGACGGATCGTGGGGCATGCGCGGCCGGTTCGAGCAGATGCGGCGCATCGGCGCCGTCACTCGCATGCTGATGGTTCAAGCGGCGGCGAACGCTTGGAGTGTCGCGCCCGGCGACTGCACCACTTCGGCGAGCTTCGTTCATCACGCTGGCTCCGGCCGCACGGCGAGCTACGGTTCGCTCGCCGGCGCGGCGGCAAAACTGCCGCTGCCCGCGCCTGCTTCAGTGATGTTGCGTGCGCCCGATCAGTGGCGCCTGATCGGTACGCCGCAGCCGCGGGTCGACATTGCGGTGAAATCCACCGGGCAGTCGCGCTACGGCGTCGATGTTGTCGTGCCGGGGATGTTGAGCGCCGCCTTCGCGCGTTGTCCGGTGCTCGGTGGCATCGCAAAATCATATGACGACAGCAAGATCAAATCACGCAAGGGCATAAGGCACATCGTGAACGTCGGCTACGGCGTCGCGGTGCTGGCCGACGATCCGTGGACCGCGCGCAAAGGCGTCGAGGATCTGATCGTGACCTGGGATAACGGTCCCGCCGCGCAGGTGAGCTCGGCGACCATCGCGCACGACTATTCCGACGCTTTGGCCAACACACCAGGCGTGGTTGCGAAGAAGTTGGGCGATGTCACGGCCAGTGGTGCCGCGAAAACCATCGACGTCGCATACACCGTCCCCTACCTCGCCCACATGTGCACCGAGCCCACCAACGCGACGGCGTGGTTTCACGACGGCGTGTGCGAATTCTGGACCGCGACCGCCTCGATGTCGAACGTGGTGAATTATGCCGGCTATCTGCTTGGCCTTTCGGCAGACAAGATCATCGTTCACCGCACGCCCTTCGTGGGCGGAAGTTTCGGCTTGCGCGGACGGGTCGATCCGGAACTGGAAGCGGCCCAGCTATCCGCCATCGTCCATGCGCCGGTCCAAGTGGTCAGGCGGCGCGAGGAGGACACCCAGCACGGCTGGTACCGCCCTTATCAAAAAGCCCGCATAATTGCCGGCATCGATGCGAACAGCGAAATCGTGAGCTGGCACGAGAAAGTCGCGGTGCAATCGATCAATGGTCAATATGCCGACGAGTTGATTCCGTTCGGCGTCGACATCGCCCAGGTCAACGCCGACATCAAGGCAAGCGCAGCCTTCTTCCGCCTGCCGGTCGATTTCTACGCCACCTCCGGCACACCGATCAGCGGCTCCTACAAAATCCCGAACCTGCTGATGGAATGGGTCAGAATGGAAACTCCATTGCGGCCGACCCATTGGCGCTCGGTCGGCTACTCGGGTAATGTCTTCATGACCGAAGGCGCGGTCGACGAACTTGCGGTGCTCGCAGGCCAGGACCCGGTCGCGTTTCGCCGTGCACAGCTTCAGCATGTGCCTCGCTTTCTCGCAGTGCTCGACGCCCTGGTCGCGAAATCAGGCTGGCCGGCGCAAAACGCCACCGCACAGGGCTGGGGCATGGCGCTGGGCGACGGCTTCGTGTCGTGCTGCGCGGCTGCGGTAAAGGTCGCCGTGAAGGGAAAGAAGATCACGATCGAGCGCGTCGTCTGCGTCTGCGATCAGGGCATCACCGTGAACCCCGAACAAACCGAAGCACAAATTCAAAGCGGCATCATCGATGGCCTCGCCACCGCCCTGTTCGGCGAAATCACCATAACCAACGGCCAGATCGATCAGGCGAATTTCAACGACTACCGCCTGTTTACCCTGGCCGAAATTCCGCCGATCGAAATTACCCTGCTGCCTAGCCGGCTGCCACCCGGCAGCATTACCGAAATTATTACCCCGATGCTCATCCCGGCACTGGCCCACGCCGTCGCGGGGGCGACCGGACAGCGGTATCGGGAACTGCCGTTATCCAAATACGGGTTTGACGTTTAGACGAAGAAAGGCAAGGCTTTTTTTTTGAAAAAAAGAAGCAAAAAACTTTTAATGCTTGCTGACGAATTGGTTGATGGTCTGGGCGACCAAACTAGGGGATTCAAAGGCGGCCAGATGGCCAGTTGGCAACGCTAGGAAACTGCCCTGAGGCAGAGCTTCGGCCAACGCTTCCACAGTGGTGGGCTTGCGCAGCGCGAAATAAATCGTCGCCACCATCAAGGCCGGACAACGAACCTTCGGAATGATCTCGGCAAAATTGCCGGTGGACGCCATTCGTACCGTGGCGATGCGGCTGGTTGGGTCGCTCCCCATCTGAATTCCGACAAAGCGCGCATAGCGCGCGGGATCAGTGCGCAAAAATGGTGGATAAAGACTATCAGCCTGCACCGCCATGTAGCCGCGCATACCGGACTTGGCGATGATGTCCGCGGGCGATGGGCCGATCGGCCCCGCCATTCGGCGCACCGGACGCGCCGACGCACCGGGTGCGCTCACCAGCGGACTGAAGACGATCACGCCTCGCACCTGGTCGGGATATAGGGCGGCATACGCGAGCGCAATGTTCCCGCCGACCGCACCACCTACCAGCGTAACCTTGCCCGCGATGTGCAGCGCCGCAAGCAAACCATGCAGATCGGCAACTTCGTCATCGAGGGTGATCGGGCCGCTGAATTTCTGCGAGAGCCCGAAACCGCGCAAATCGTAGCGCAGAATCTGATGCCCGCCGCGCAATTGCGGCACCACCTCGTCCCATCCCTCGAGCGTCATGCCGATTTCGTGGATGAGCACGATGGGAGAACCGCCGCCTCCCTGCAATTCATAGCGCAGACTCACACCATTGGCTTGGGCGAAACCGATCCGCGCCTGCGCTTGCGCGAGACAACCTGCCGCAAGTAGAACAACCAAAAGCAGCCGGCGCATGGCTTAACCACCAACCGAAGCGAGGAATCGTCGCAGCAACGGCCCCACCAATTCAGGCGATTCGTAGGGCGAAAAATGTCCGCTGTCGATCTGCTCGAATCTGCCGCCCGGAATCATCTGCGACAGCGCCTTAAGCTGCGCAGGGCTGTGCGCCTTGAACTGCGAAACGCCGACGATCTCGGCAGGCACAGAGATTTTTGGTAGAATACCCGCGAAGGCAGTCGCCTCGATCATGTGATAGGTAATGCTGAGGCTGACCGGGTCGGTCGCCATCTCCAGCGACTCGAACCGGGCAAAGCGGGCAGGATCTTTACGCAGATCGGCGGGATAGACGATGTTGGTGCCGCCCAACACATATTTTGCCAACGGCGCCTTGGCGATGCTGTCCGCCATCGCCATGCCGCGCGGATTCGTCGCCGGGTAAGCCGCAGGGCAGAACGCGATCACCGCGTTGGTGCGTTCCGGATGCGCCGCGGCGAACGCGAGCGCGATCGCGCCGCCGGCAGCACTGCCCACCACCGTCACCTTGCCTTGGATACCGAGTCCGTCCAGTAGGGCAGCAAGATCTTGAACTTCGTCATCCATGGTGATCGGCGCACGAAGTTTCTCGGATAGCCCAAACCCGGGCAGATCGTAGCGCAGGATGCGATGTCCCGGCTCGATGTAGGGCAGGACATCATCCCAACTCTCGAGGCTGATGCCCATTTCATGGATCAGCACCACCACCGGCCCACTCGTGCCGATCAGCTGATAGCGCAAGCTGACATTATTGGCCTCAATGAACTGAGGCGCCGGCAGCGCCGCCTGGGCCGCAACCGACGACGCGAACACAACGCCCCCCAAAGCCAAACCAATCGCAAGCTTCATGCTGGTTTCCCCGTGCCGATCGCTGCCGCGTCCAAATATAGCAATGCGGAGCCGTTATTCTTTGCTATAGGGAATTTACACGAATTACTGCCGGGGGCAATCGCTTTTCCGGCAGACGGATATAAGCGAAGATTATAACATGATAGGAACGAGGAATGACCAAACATAATTCCGGCATATCGCGGCGATCAATCTTGCAAGCGGCCGCAGCGTTCCCGCTGCTGCCGGCAGCGGCCCGCGCGCCCGTGAAGGACTATGTACTTATGGTGTTCACCAATCCGATTCCGGGAAAGGAAGCGGAGTACAACGATTTCTACGAGCACCGCCATATGCCCGATGTGGCCTCGGTACCGGGATTCGTGCGCGCGCAGAGATTCAAATTGGCGGTGCCGCAGCTTCGCGCCGGCAGCCCACCGCTACCTGATTACATGGTGTTCTACCAGATCACCACCGATTACCTCGCCGGCGTCTTCGCCGAGGTCGATTCCCGCCTCACGCGCGGTGTCACCAGATTCGAGCCGGTAATGGATCGCAACGGGATGGCGGCGCACACCTTCGAAGCGCTTGGTCCTGCGATCCCGCACGCCGGCGCGGTTGAAAGCCCGGACTGGCGCCAGCATTTTCTGCAACTGGTCTATTCCAATCCCGCACCGGGCATGGCGGCGGCCTATAACCAATGGTACGATCACGTGCACGCGCCGGAGGTGGTATCCTCACCCGATTTCGTCTCGGCGCGGCGCTATAAGCGCACCGATGTGCAGCTCGTTCCAAACAGCACCACCAATTATTTGGCGGTCTTCAAAATCAGCACGCCCGACTTCGCCGCTACGGTACGCAAATTCCAAGCCGGTGCGCCGCACGAAACCATGAGCAAGGCGTTCGACGGCAAGAGTGGCGGCGGTTATTCCTATCAGGCGATCGGCCCAGAAATCCGCGGCGATGACATTCGGGCGCAGCATCTGGCTCGTTCAGGGGTGAGCCTCGATAAATTGTAGCGCCGGCAGATTGGGCAGGGTGACGGGCTCGATCGTGTCACCCCAACGCAGCGCGCGATTGCTGGCGGTCTCGAACCGCGGCCATTCCGCGCCTGGATCGCCGTTTGCCGCGAACGCCGCGTAGGCCGCGGTGAAGGCCGCGGCGAGCGCGTGATCCTTCGGCTGCCACGGCCAGGCATGTGCCTGCAACGTATTGAACGCGTACCAGATTTCAGCGCCGTGATAGGCGCCGTAGCCTCCGGGCGGCAACGCTTCACGGAAGCAGCGGCCCGGCGCCACCGGCGGGGCGCGATCGAACAGGAACATCCACACCGGACTTTTTGCCCGCTGCCGGTGCAATTTGGCCCAGCGCCACGCCTGGTAGGCAAAGGCGGAATCGCGACGATAGGTAAAGCTGGCAGCGAGCGCGCCGCTATCGCTGACGCCCTGGTAGATACGCACGAACTCCGCCGCGTCGGCACCGAATTGTTGTTCCGCGTAGCTCGCAAGTTTGGCGGCGCTGTCGATTTCATGCACCGGATAGGGAGTGCCGTCTTCCGCGTTGAACCCGGTGATTAGAGGGATATCGGCCTGTTCGCCGGCGGCGAAGATTTCGTCCACGGTCGCGGGCAGCAGCTTGCCGTCCTGGATGATGTTCCAGAAGCGCGGTGGGCCGCCCATCACGTCGGCGGGCAGGTTGCGCAATTGCCGCAGGTCGCGGGCGCCGAGTTCCGCCAGCAGCCGCGCGCCTTTTTCTTCGGCCTCGGCGAGCACCAGCATCTTGCCGCCGAGCAGGCCGCCGCGGGCGCGGCCGCCGCTGTGGGCGATGGCGCGGTGGAACAGGCCGCGTGCTTGGGGCGACGCCATCAGCACGTGCAGATGCGCCGCCCCGGCCGATTGTCCGAACAGGGTGACGCGACCGGGATCGCCGCCAAACGCCGCGATGTTGCGCTGGACCCATTGCAGGGCGGCGATGATGTCGAGGCTGGCGTAATTCCCCGAGGTGCCGGATTCCTCGGTCAGCGCCGGGTGCGCGAGGTAGCCCAGCGCGCCGACGCGATAGTTGAGCGACACCACCACCAGTCCGAGCCGCGCCAGCGCCGCGCCGTCGGACGAAGGGTGTGATCCGCTGCCCAGGCGGTGTCCGCCGCCGTAGAGCCAAACGATGACGGGGTGCGGGCCGGCCGCGTTTGGCGTCCAGACGTTGAGGTAGAGGCAATCCTCGCTGATGCCGCATTCCGGCGGGGTGGCGAAGGAGAACTGGCGCATGATTGCGTCGTTCGGCAGCAGTGGCTGGATTGGCGCCGACCCGAACCGGTCGGCGGTTAGTACTCCGTGCCAAGGCGTGACCGGTTGTGGCGCGCGCCAGCGCAATTCCCCCACCGGCGGTGCCGCGAAGGGAATGCCCCGATAGATAGTCAGTTCGGGTTGTTCGATCCCCTCGAGTTGCCCGCTATCGATTTCGATCATCTGCTATCCTTAATTGACAAAAGTTTTTTGCTTCTTTTTTTCAAAAAAGAAGATTCTTCCTTTGCTTCTACAATTCGAATATCTGTTTCGGCGTTTTGTGCAGGCACTCGCTTGTACCTTGTGACGTAATCATGTAATTGTCGCATATCACCGAAAACTGGATATCGCGCTCGAACCCCGGGTGCACTGCCAGGCACATATTGGCGGCCAATTTCATGGTTTCGTCGCGTCGGATCAGCGGACGTTCCACCATGTCGTAGCCCTGGCCGTGGGCATAGAGTCGCAGTTCGGGGGGCAGGCCGCGCGCGCGCATGAAATCATCGTGTGCGGCCGCGATCGCCGCCGGATCGGCACCCGGCCGCAGCAGCGACAGCGTGTGATCCTGCGCTTCCTTGACCGCGGCGAAACCTTCCAGCAATTCGCTGGAAGCTTTGCCGAATACCATGGTTCGCGCAATTTCGGTGTAGAAACCGCCTGGACCGTTGATTTCGATCAGCAGCGAAAAATTATCACCGGCCTCGATGGTGCGCCCCTGCAAGTGCCGTCCCAGGAACGACGAGCGCTGTCCCAGTGGCGCCGAACCGCCGAGAAATATTCCCTGTTCACTGCCCAGACGCAGTCCTTCTTGTTCGGCGCAGGCAATAATGTCGATATCGCGCATACCTGGCCGGATTTTCTCCAACACCAGTGCGTACAGCCGGTCCTGCAAATCCGTTGCCGCGCGGATCAGATTGATTTCTTCCGGGCTCTTGATCGCCTTGATCTCATCGACCAGGTCGGTGGCATCGACCAGCACATCGCCGAGCCGGTCGCGCAAAGCCGCGACAAAACCGTGCGGAATCGCACCCTCCCGCACCAGGCCGATCTTCCGGTAGCCTCGTCGTTGCAGTACGTCCGCCGCGAGCTCGCCGTCGTAGCGATTGGTATAGCCGATCGAAAGAAATGCCGGCGTGCACAGGATCTCGCCGACGCCGCGATGCACCGGGTCCTTGCCGTCGAGCTTGCGCGCGACGCCGAAGCCACCGTTATCGATCACCGACATCAGATCGTCGGCGTGGAAGATCACGCTGCGCGGATATCCGTTCAACGCCGGTATATCGGTGAAATACTTCACGGTGCCGCCCAGCCAGTCGTTGTCGTTCTGCATCACCAGCGCGTCGATACCGTGGTCGCGCATCGCCGCGCGAGCAGCGGCCCAGCGGCGCTCCAGTTCCGCGTCCGAAATCGGATTTTGCACCCGGCTCATAGGATTACGCCTCCACTGCGCACAACATTTTTCATCAGATCAATTCGATCGGCGAGATAGGCTCGGAAATTCAGGGTCAAGGTCGGAATTGCCTGGTCGGCGTAAACATCGCTCATGCCGCCGATGTGCGGCGTCACGATCAGATTGTCGCAGCGCCAGAACGGATGGTCAGCCGGCAGCGGCTCGGTGGCGAATACGTCGAGCCCGGCCCCCGCGAGCCGCTTTTCCTGCAAGGCCGCCAGCAGCGCGGTTTCATCCACGATCCGTCCGCGCGACAGGTTGATCAGAATCGCATCCGGCTTCATCGCGCCGATCACGCTGGCGTCGATCATGTAATGGGTGTCAGCTGAATAGGGCAGCAGCACGATCAGGAAATCCGCGCCGGCTGCGGCTTCGATCAGCGCGGAACGCGGCAGGACCTGATCGAAACCTGGCGCTTCGCGCGGCCGGCCGCTGATGCCGAATACCTCCATGCCGAAAGCCTTGCAGCGCAGCGCCAGACTTTCGGCGATCGCGCCGACGCCCACCAGCACCGCGCGGCGTCCCCATAGCAGCCGCTGCGGCCGGCGCAGCCATTTCGCCTCGGCCTGCAGCGCCAGCATTCCGCGCAGATCGCGCGCCAGCGCCAGCATGTAAAGGATCGCGAGTTCCGCCATTTGCGGACCATGGATGCCGCGGAGCGAGGTGATCAGCACATCGGGTGCCAGCGCCGGCATGTCGAACAGCAGATTGTCGGTGCCAGTGGTCAGCGCCTGGATCCAGCGCAGCCGGGGCATCGCTTCGATCAGGCGCGGCGGGATGTAGGGCGCCAGCCCGACCAGGATCGTAGCGTCAGCACAACCAGAGAGCGCCTCGTCTTCGCTCGCGGCCGCGATAAATTCGAGCTCGGGCAACAACGGAGCGAGCTCGCGGGCATAATGCGCGGCTTCGCTGTCGAAGATTAGAACTTGCGGTTTCATGCGATGCGGCCTTCACGAAAAAGAAGAAAGTCTTCTTTTCTTGAAAGAAAAGAAGCAAAAGAACTTGATACGTTTTTCCTTCCCTACCTTCGCCAATCCTGCAAAGCCGCGACGGTGTCGCAATCACGCACAACGCCGTCGTCGTCCACGGCAACCTCGATCAGCAGATCGGCGTGGCGAGCTTGCAACCCGCGCCCGCCACGATCGCCGGTCACCTGACGCAACTCAGCGATGAAGCAGCGGTCCCACAGCACCGGATTGCCGCGCCGGCCGCAATAGACCGGCACGACAATCTGGCCAGGCATGAAGGCCGCAATCAAGCGGTCGATCGTGGCGGTGGTGACAAACGGCATATCGCCGAGGCAAACCATTACGCCCTCGACCCTGTCCGGCAGTGCTGCGAGTCCGGTGCGCAGACTTGCCGACAGTCCCTGCTCGTAATCCGAAGCCTCGACGAAATTGAGCCCACCCAACCCGGCCAGCGCCCGTTTGACGGCGTCCGCTTGATGACCGACGACCACCCAAACCGACTCGGCCACGCTCGCCACCACATGGCCCACGGTGCAGGCGATCAAGCTCTCACCGCCGCGGCCGTTCGCGAGTAACTTGTGCGCGGGTGCGGTGCGGCTCGATCGACCGGCGGCCAGCACCAGGACGGCGATCACGCGGCGCCCCGCCGCACCGCAATGATCTCGGCCAGGATCGCAATCGCGATTTCGCCCGCGCCGACAGCACCGATCGCGAGCCCGACCGGCCCGTGAATGCGCTCGAGCTCAGCGGCCGTGAAACCGGCCGCGGCGAGCCGCTCCCGCCGCGCCGCCTGGGTTCTGCGCGACCCCAAAGCACCGACGTAAAAGACCGGACTGCGGAGGGCTGCGGCCAGCGCCGGATCGTCGAATTTCGTATCGTGGCTCAGCACCACCACCGCGGTGTGCCGGTCCGGCCCAAGGGTTTCGAACGCGGCGCCCGGCCAGCTCCGGATCAATTCACATCCGGGAAAGCGCTCCGTAGTTGCGAATGCCGCGCGCGGATCGATCACGCTCACGACGAGCCCCAGCAGACGCGCGTGCTGCGCCAGGGTTTGCGCCAAATGAACCGCACCCACCACCACCAGCCGCGGCGTGGGCGGAAAATCATGCAGGAACCATTCGCCGTTGCGAGCGAGGTCGAGGCGGTTATCACGATCGCCGTCGGCGTCGAGCAGACGTTGCTCGCCGTCGGCAAGCCGGGTCGCGAGCACCACATGCCGGCGGTCGGCGATCGCAGCCCGCAACTCGGCCAGCAGCGCCGGCGTCAAGCCAGCCGCTCCACATACACTTGTAGCCCACCGCCGCACGGCAACCCGAATGCGAAGGCGCTCTGGTCGCTGACATCGAATGATAGGCGGCGCGGCTCACCGCTTCGGATCACCTCGAGCGCCGCGTCGATCACCGCGCTTTCCACGCAACCGCCGCTCACCGAACCCGCCACCCGCGACCGGCCGCTCACCGCCATCATGCTGCCGACCGGGCAAGGCGAACTGCCCCAGGCGGCGATCAAGGTGGCGAGCGCCACCGCCTCACCCTGGCCGTGCCACTCGGCGGCGAGATCCAGAATCCGCGCTTCCTCGTTCATGAGGCGACCTTTTTTGCCGTCTCCCGGGCTAACTCCGGGATGCCGGGAAAGTTGCGGCAGGCCTCGTGCAGGCAGGCGACGAAGGCTCGCGCGAGCGGTGACAGATCGCTCTGGGCCCGTCGCTTGATGCCGATCGTGCGGCCGCCTGCGCTTTCGAGCGGCACCGAACACAGGCCGCCGCGCTTGCGGCCCACCATCAGCAGTTGCGAAATGATGGTAATGCGGTCGGTATGGGTGACGATGCTTTCGATCAGCGACATCGAACCGGCGCCGATGCGGTTGGTGGGCCAGGGCACGCCGGCGGCGATGAAGATCGCCTCCAAATGACGGCGGTAGGAACTGTCGTTGCCCGGCACGATCCAGGCTTCGTCCTGCAGTTCGGCAAGCCTCAGGGATTTGCGCCGCGCCAGGCGGTGGTTGGGTCCGACCCCGATGCTGAAAGTATCCCTGATCAGGGTTTCTTCGATAATCCCGGCGGGGGCGGGATGAAGCCCCGCCACCGGGCAGACCAGAATGTCGATCTCGCCCGCAAGCAGGCGCGGTACCAGACGGTCGTCCGGACCTTCGATCACCGAGATCGAGAGCCGGGGGAACTGCGCGATCAACGCCTCCAGCGTGTCGGGGATCAGACGCAACATCGCGCTGGGGATCGCGCCGACGGTGAGCGGTCCCTCGATCCCCTGGTTCTTCAACCGCACTTCCTCTTCGATCTGGGTCAGCAGCGCTTCCAATGTCACTGCGCGCCGCGCCAGAATCTCCCCCACCTCGGTGAGCGTCGAGCCGCGCCGGGTGCGGTCCATCACCCGGGCATTCAGCTTGCGCTCGAGCATCGCCACGCTGTTGGAGAGCGCCGGTTGCGACAGGCCGCGCGCGGCGGCGGCGCGGTTGAACGAGCCATGTCGCACCACGGCGAGGAGGTTGGCGAGATGTCTGGGATCGATGGTCATGGCGCAATTCGAGGTTGACGTTTTGATTGATCGATTGGCGAAGCCGGCTGTCGCGCCGAGCGCGCGCGACAGCAGGAACAGCGGCGTATCATAAAGTCAAATCGAGAATCGTAGTCTACTTATAATCCGAGTGTATAACCTATTGCCCAAGCAATTGGAACCCGTGCTGGTAAAGCGGGCCACCGGATTGAAGTTTTTTTGCTTCTTTTTGTTCACAAAAGGAAGATTCTTAGCCGACCTGCCTGGGGCTCGCCTGAGCCCCAGGCCGGCTCGTCCCGGTCAGAGTTAATAGCTGACGTGCAGATTGAGGCCGTAGGTTCGCCCGATCGTGGGGGTCGCCTCGTAGACGTTGTTAACCAGGGTTTGGTTGGCGATGTAGACGTCGTTGCCGACGTTGCGGATATACCCGCCGATCGAATATTTGCCGTTGGCGGAGGTCCAGGTCAGCGCCAGGTTGCCGAGCGTCTGCGCCGGAATCCAGGTCGCGGCGAGGTTTGCCGCGAACGAGGTGCCGATGGTGGCGGGAATCGAGAGCAGGTTGAGCGGAGCAGAGTAGTAGCCCGCGAAATATTGCATATCCGCGTGCGCGTCGACGCTGGATCCGTCCTCGAAGTTGAAGGTGTGGTCATACGCCGCGGTCACGGTTTCCGGCGCGATGCCGGTGATGAATTTCTGGTAGATGAAGGTGTGGAAGGCACCAACCAGTCCATCATAACTGTCGTAGGTCACCGGGTTGGCGGTGAACTGCGCATTGATCGCCCCGAAGGTGACGTGAAGGGTGTCGTCGGGCGTGAGGCGATAGATTGCCTCGAGATCGATACCATACATGGTGGCCGGCGCGGTAACGGTGATGTGCGCTGCACCTGGCACGGTCGGCTCGGGTTGCGCATCGGCCTGATAACCCTGATAGAGGTAGTAATAGACCGAGCCGTTGATCTGCAGCCGGTTGTCGAGGAAGCGATTTTTGCTGCCGGCTTCGAAAGCGTGCAGGGTTTCCTCGCTGAAGCGGCGCGAATAGAGCGAGCCGTCGTTGTGGCTCGCGACTTGAACGTCGCCCGGCAAGAAGCCCGAAGACGCCAGCGCGTAGACCATGTTGGCCGGCGTCAGATCACGCTCCAATCGCACGTTGTAGGTGACGTTGGAAAAGTTGCTGCTGCCCTGGGCTGCGTCCACGCCGAGAATCGAGAAATCCTCCGGCAGGCCTTGGGTGGGACTGCCGAGCGCTCCACGGGTTTCGTTGTTCTCATCGAGCGCGGTGGTGGTGACCGGCGTGAGGTCGTAGCGCACCCCGCCGGTTAGCCTGGTCGCGCTGTCGAAAGCATAGGTGCCCTGCCCGAACACGCCGACATCCTGGGTCCGCCGGCGGAGATTGTTGTCGAACGCGATGGCGCCGGAATGAAACCATTGCAGATACGAACTGTTCTTATAGATGTTGTTGTAATAGAACACGCCGCCGATCCAGCTGAGCGGTGCGGTGCCGTTGGACGCCACCCGCAATTCCTGGGTGATGGTCTGATCCATCAGTGTCTGCATCGGATTATAGGCGATCGTGCCGATGCCCGGGATGGCGAAATAGCTGCCGGCGGGCTGGTAATACATCCGCCGGAAAGACGGCAGATAGGTCAGCGTCGCGGGACCGAAATCCCAGTTCGCGTTGCCCCAGAACTGATGCCCGTGGTCTTCGATCGCGCTAACCGGGCTGGGACTGCTCGGCGTCAACACGCCCGGGGCGGTTTCGGCGTAGACCGGGCCGCCGTTGTGGCGATGGTCTTCCTGGGTCGCGACCCCAATCAGAACCGAAAGATCGGCGTTGGGTTTATACAGCAGCTTGAGACGGCCGTCGGTTTGTTCCTGCGAGCCATCGTGAAGGTTCAGATAGCCGAGTTGGTCGGATTCCAAACCCGAGGCGCGCAGAGCGAGTTCAGGCGTGATCGGCAGGTTGACCGCCAACTGCAAATTACGAAAATCGTAGCTGCCGTAAGAAGCAGTCAGGTCGACACCAAATTTGCCGAGCACCGGATCCTTGGTGTAAGCCGCGATCACGCCGCCGGTGGCGCTGCGGCCATAGAGCGTGCCCTGCGGGCCGCGCAGCACTTCGACGCGATCGACATCGTAATTATTGCCGAGCCCCTGATAGATGCCATCGACATATACCGCGGTGGTGGGAGGGTTGGTGCCCGATGCACCGTTGGAGGGCACCACCCCGCGAATCACGACGTTGGCGTACGGGTCATAGGGATTGTTGGTGGCGGGCGTACCGCTGACGCCCGGAATGTCCTGCAGGTAGTCGGCGAGCGAGTAGCGGCCTTGCTTGTTCATCTCGTCGCCGGAACGCACCGAGATCGAGGCAGCGGTTTTCTGCACCGTCGATTTCCGGCGCTCCGCGGTCACCACGACTTCCTGCAGCGAGCCGCTGTTGGTCGCGGTGCTTGCGTTGGGGGGAGTTCCGGTTTGCGCGCGGGCGTCCGGTGACGCCACGGCGGAGAGCCCCAAAATAGTGGTTGCCAGTAACAATCTGCGCATTTTTTCCTCCGGTTGCCTTGCGAATTTGGACGTGTTGTGCGGCGGTCTGTTTTGAGCGTCTGTTAGAATAATGATAAGTGAAATCAATAGGTTACAAAAAATCAAGACGCATCTTTTTTGAAAAAAAGAAGCAAAAAACTTTTGATAATGTGGATCGGAGCGCGCATTCTGCCGGGCTGATGCCTGCCAGTTCTAAATTAACAAAGTTTTTTTGCTTCTTTTTGTTCACAAAAAGAAGATTCCTTCGGTGTCTCCTATTGCGCTCTAGGCGCAACATAACCGGGCTCACCCGGACGCGGGCCCTGAACATTTTGCTTTGGTACCGTGCCGACGTACCACCATTCGGCAATCTTGCCGTTCTGGATCCGGATGATGTTGCCCGCGATGTTGGAGAAATTCATGCTGTAATCATAACCATTCTTGCTGGTCGAAGGGTCGCCGCCCACGAACACCAAATCACCGTCTGCCATCAGGAACATGTGCGGGTGATCGGGCTGCGGTAATTTCATCGGACGTTTGCTAGCCGCCATCCGCGCGCGCAGCCAGTCCACCAGAGCTTGTGCGCCTACCGCGGGTTCGCGCGGGTCGTGGTTGCGAAAATCCGCGGTCATGTATTTCGGCCAAGCATTGAAATCGCCGCCCTGCCAAAAATCATGCAACCAATCGAGCACCAATTGCTTGTTGGCTTCCTGCTTGGCGATATCCGGAGTGCCGGAGGGCACATAGATCACCGCCGGCGGCGTGGGAGTAACAACGGTCTGGGCGCAGGCCTGGATCTGATAGCCCAGCATTCCGATCGCGATTACGGCGAGCAGCACGGTCTTCATCGAACGATTTCTCCACAACAGCCTTCTTGGCGCGATGCGTATTTCACAGCGGGTAGAATTAAGCAGCCCGCAACCGGCGGCGCAACGCAACCAGCCACCAAAACGGCGGTGTCGAGTTATGATATTTCAAGGCAAGACGAGAAGCTGGGGTTATGACGTGAACCGCGCATGCGGAAACGTTCCAGGGCTGGTGGAAGTAACGATCATTCCCGACTGCAAATATCGTGCTCTGATCGTCCGCGAGCAATGTTGTGCGTTCCGATCTATTTTACCCAATCGCGGGTCCTATGGGCGTCGCCGCGATCTTCCTTCTGGGCTTGGCGACCGTCCTGATGTGCGTGACCGGCTTGTATGTGTGGTGGCGCAAGCGACAACGCCTTCCACCAAACTCCGTCACTATTGCTCATAAGGGCATTTCCCGAGGCGGTAGTGATCAGATTTACTGCCAAAATTGCCCCGGAGAGACAGTGGCACAAATTGGCGGCTCCTGCCGTATCAAAACAATCTATCCGAACGGGTGCGGGAAACTAAGCCTAGGAAACAGGCGGCAAACAGCCAGTATACGGGGCCCTCTGAAAAACATAAAAACGAACGATATCAATATATTATGTCTGGCGGAGAGGGTGGGATTCGAACCCACGGTACGCTTGCACGCACAACGGTTTTCGAGACCGCCCCGATCGGCCACTCTGGCACCTCTCCGCAAGAGCGGCGCTTATAGAAGCGGTCGCAGCCAGGTGCAATAGAGCCGTCGGGGAGCGCCTTTCAGCGCGCGAGCATCGATCTCAACGGACCTCGCACCTCACATGGCGCTCCGTCATCGCGGAGCAGAACTGCGCCGCATCGTCGCGATCGGCAAAGCCGCCGGTGCGCAGCCGGTACATCAAGCGGCCGCTGACCAAGACGCTGGTGATGCGCGGCGTCCGGCCCTGGAACAGGTCCGGCATCCTGGCGCTAAGGCGCCGCCACTCCTTCAAAGCGTCGGCGTGAGTGGGCAGCGCACCCAACTGAACCAGGTGAACGCCGATCGCGGTGGCCGCTTCAGGTCCCGCTGCCGGCGCCGCTGCGGCCGCCGCACGATCGGGCTTGCTCGCCACCGCCGCCGGGGGCGCTGCCGCGGGTCCGAAATTCACCGCCGGAGCTGGTCCCGATGGGGCGGGGGCCGCTGGTGTTGCAGCCACCGGCGGCTGTGCTGCCAACTGCGCCGGCGCCGGCGTTTCCGGCCCCGGCGCCAATTGCCCATTGGCAGCACCACTGCCGCTTGATCCCAGCACGTCCTGATCCGCACCCGGCACCTGCAGCCCGCCGGGGTTGACCGGCGGGCTCTTAACCGCGGTGTTGTCGGCAGTGATCAGCGGCGTGCCACTGCTGTCGGTGGCCTGGGTCGCCGGCGTGTGCCCGCTGAGCAGCGAGCGCGCCAGTACTCCCACCGCGAGCAGCCCGACGATCCCGAGCACGATGATCCCGAGGCGCTTGGTTTCGGCCTTTTCCTGGTCGCGCGGCGCCCGCCGCTGATATGACCCAGCACTGAAAGATGGCGGCAGATCGGGTTGTTCGCTCACGGTTATCGCATCTCCTCAACCGGCGCCACGCCGAGCACAGCAAGCCCGGAGCGGATCACCGTAGCCACACACAGAACCAGGGCCAGCCGCGCCATGGTGCCGGCAGGGTCCTCGGCTTGGAGGAAGCGCAGCGCCGATTCGGTCTTTCCCTGGTTCCACAGCATATGAAAATCGCCCGCCAACTCATAGAGGAAAAACGCGATTCGGTGCGGCTCGCGGGCCTGCGCGGCGCCCTCCACCAGCCGCGGCCAGGCCATCAGACGCCGCATTACGTCGAGTTCCGAAGGCGCTACCAACTGCGTCACCGGTGCCGCCGCCAACGCAGCCGGGGTCACCGCAGCGGCACCATATGCCGCGACCGCAGCCCGCAACACCGACCGGCAACGCGCGTGCGCATACTGCACGTAGAACACCGGGTTTTCCCGGGTCTGTGCCACCACCGCGTCGAGGTCGAACTCCATCTGCGCGTCGGGCTTGCGCATCAGCATGGTGAAACGTACCGCGTCACGGCCGACCCATTCGATCAAGTCGCGGAGCGTGACGTAAGTCCCGGCGCGCTTCGACATCCGCACCGGCTGGCCGTTTTTCAGCACATGCACGATCTGGCACACCAGCACGTCGAGCCCGGCGTTGCGGTTGCCCGCCAGCGCCTTCACCGCCGACCTCATGCGCGAGACATAACCGCCGTGATCCGCACCCCAGACGTCGATCAGGATTTCGAAGTCGCGCGCCAATTTATCGGCGTGATAGGCGATGTCATTGGCGAAATAAGTGTTGGATCCGTCGGATTTGCGCAGCGGCCGGTCGACGTCGTCGCCGAAGCTTGTGGCGCGGAACAGCAGTTGCGGGCGCGGCTCCCAGTCGTCGAGCTGCTTGCCCTTGGGCGGCTCCAGCGTGCCGGTATAGATCAGGCCCTGCGCCGTGAGGACATCGATCTCGCGATCGACCGCGCCGCTGGCGAGCAGGGTGCGTTCGGAGGTGAAGACATCGTGGCGCACGCCGAGGGCGGCCAGGTCCTCACGGATTTCACCCAGCATCGCGTCGATCGTGAAATCGCGCACCAGATCGAGCCACTGCGCCGGGTCGGCGATCTGCGCACCGGGGGCGAGGCGATCGCCATAGGTTGCGACCAGTTGCTCGCCCACCGGCACCAGATAGTCGCCGCGATATTGCAGGCCACCGGGGACTTGGGCTGCGAATTCCTCCTCGGTGAGGCTGGTGCCGAGGGCTTGGAGGTAGCGCCAATAGGCCGCCCAGGCGAGGGTTTGCACCTGATTGCCGGCGTCGTTGATGTAGAACTCGCGGGTGACGGCGAAACCGGCCTTCTGCATCAGATTGGCCAGCGCGTCGCCCACCACCGCGCCGCGGCAATGGCCGATGTGCATCGGCCCGGTCGGGTTGGCCGAGACATACTCCAGATTGACCGGACGGCCGGCGCCGGTTTGGCTGTCGCCGTAATGGACGCCGGCGCGGAGGATTTCGGGCAGCACCGCTTGCAGCGTCGATTGTTGCAATCGCAGATTGATAAATCCCGGCCCGGCGGCG
>Ga0302310_10000687_pt1 | contig 30646 bp, 28 predicted proteins | sample III_Palsa_N1_2_FD_200451 | JGI IMG/M metagenome (GOLD analysis project Ga0302310, IMG submission 200451) | Peat permafrost microbial communities from Stordalen Mire near Abisko, Sweden - III_Palsa_N1_2 | ecosystem: Environmental > Terrestrial > Soil > Palsa > Peat permafrost | place: Sweden...
TGGTCGAGCCGCGCGCAATACTGCGCCAGGTCTTCGGCGATCAGGCGCTGTGCCTCGGATTCCAGCCAGCGCGCGGTGCGCGTCGGCAGGCTTTCGCGCGGGCCGCCGATGATCAGGCGATCATCGATTACGATCGGTTTGCGCCCCGCTTTGGCGCTCCATTCGATTGCGAGGTCCTGTCCGCGATAGGCGACGGTTGCGCCCGGCTCGATCGCCACCGCCACCGGCACGCGCGCAATCTGCGCGGCGAGCCAGTCGCTCCGTGATGTCGCAAAGGCCAGCGCCTCGTGCGTCGAGGCCCAGCGCGGCATCGACACGCGCACGGCATTGCCATCGGGCGCGAGTCGCAAGGTCAGGCGGCGGGCATGGGGCAGTTTGCGCACTTCGAGCGGCAGGATCCGGTCACCCACGCGTACTTGCGGCGGAGTCGGGGCTTGGGGCGGGCTCTTGCTGCTGATCCAGCCCGGCAACCTGATCACCAGGTCCAGCCGTCGGCTTCACCGTCTTTCATGGGCACGCCATCGGCATCGACGATATGGTCTTCGAGCGGCCCGGCGATCACTTCGCTGATCGCCTTGCCCACGACCGATTGCCCGGCGCGGTGGACGGCGTCGCGATCGCCCGATTCGAGGTAATGCCATTCGGGCAGGGGGCTGCCCTCTGCGCGCAGGCGATAGGCGCAGGTTTCGGGCAGCCACGGCACTTCGTTGACAAGGCGCAAAGTCAGGCGGAGGCAATCGGGCACGATTGCCTTGCGGTGGCGATAGTCGGAACAGCGCCCGGATTTCAGGTCGAGCAACCGGCACGCGACATTGGTGCGCCAGACATCGCCGGTGTCGTCGTCTTCCAGCTTGTGCAGGCAGCATTTGCCGCAGCCGTCGCACAGCGCTTCCCATTCCTCGCGGTTGAGCGCGGCGAGCGGCTTGTCCCAGAAGCGGTCCACTGGCGGCGTCATCCGACCCACTTTTCAAGTTCGGCGGCGACGGCCTTGCCATCCTGATCCGCGGGCAACAGCGCGATCGGCTTGCCGTCGGGGTCCATCAGGTAGGCGGCGCGGCTGTGGTCCATCAGGTATGTGCCTGGCGTCGCGCCATCACGTTTCTGGTAATACACCGCAAACGCCTTGGCCGCCGCGGCGATCTGGGCCGGGGTGCCGGTCAGGCCGATCAGTTCGGGGCCGAATGCGCCCGCGTATTGCCCGACGACGGCCGGCGTATCGCGCGCGGGATCGACGGTAATGAACATCGGTGCCACACGCCCGGCGAGCGCCGGATGCGCCTTGGCAAAAAGGTGATAGCCCAACATGATGTGCTGCAGATCGAGCGGGCAGACATCGGGGCAGAACGTATAGCCGAAATAGACGATCCGCCATTTGCCTGCAAAATCAGAGTAATGCACGATTTTGCCGGTTTTATCGACCAGCGTGAACGGCCCGCCCAGGGTCGATCCGGCCAACGGCGCCTCCGGTTTTGGCGCCTTCTGGCCGCATCCGGCGAGCGACAGCGACAACAGCGACGCTGCGCAGATGACAGGGAACAGGCGCGACGTGCGCTTCGGCATTTGCTGGGGTGTGGCTGGCATGGCGCTTCGGTTCATGCTCTGCTAACCCGCCGGTGGCAAGTGTCGCGCCAAAGCGGGACGATAAAAGACACTTGCGGATTTGGCGTTGTAATATGACGCTGAAACATCATCTTCGGCCGTGTAGACTACGCGCGCCCGCAATGGCCATGCGGGCAATTTTTTGAGGGATCAGACCGACGTGAACAGGAACTTTGGGTTGCGCGCACGCAAATCCTCCTTTGGTGGTGCGCTCGCCGCGGCGGTGTTGATCGCAGGCCTGGCCGCACCGATGCCGGCCGCAGCGCAGTTTTCCGAAAGCTATAAATTCCTCGACGCGGTCCGCAAAAAAGACGGCGATGTGATCAACGACATGTTGAGCAAGCCATCGACCCAGATCGTCAACACCGTCGACATCACCACCGGCGACAGCGCGCTGCACATCGTGACCGCGCGCCGCGACATGGTGTGGATGCAATTCCTGGTCGCCAAAGGCGGCAATGTGAACGCGCGCAACGCCAAGGGCGAAACCCCGCTCGAAATCGCGGCCGAACTCGGCTTTGTCGAAGGCGTCGACTTCCTGATCAGCACCGGCGCGCGCGTCGATGAAACCAACAACACCGGCAGCACCCCCCTGATCGACGCCGTCAGCCGCCGCGACCTGGAAGTCGTGCGCAGCCTGCTGAAAGCCGGCGCAAACCCCGACCGGCCGGACAATTCCGGGCGATCGGCGCGCGACTATGCCACGCTCGACGGCAAGGAAAGCCCCGTGCTGTCCGCGATCACCGATTCCACCCGAGCGCACAGCGGCGCCGGCGGGGAACACAAGACGTATGGCCCGACTTTCTGACCAAGAGCCAAACTTCTAGCTAAGAGAACGACGATGCAAGGCGACCATGACGACTTCCGGCTGCAACTGGCGCCCCTGATCGCCGACGCGGCAGCATTCGACGGCTGGACCGATACGGCAGTGCTCGCCGCCGCCGACATGGCCGGAGTCGATGGCGAAGCCGCGCGCTTCGTCTTCGGCGGCAAGGCAATGGCGATGATCGAAGCCTGGGTCGAAACAATCGACCGTGCGATGGTCGCCGCACTGCCACCCGAGCATCTCGCCACCCTCCCGATCCGCGAACGCATCCGCGTCATGATCGAATTCCGCATCGACGCCGTCCTGGGCCAGGAAGAATCCCTGCGCCGCGCGCTGATCGAAATGGCCAAGCCCCACCACGTCGCCGCCACCGCGCGCCTGGCCTGGCACACCGCCGACGTGATGTGGCGCCTCGCCGGTGATACTGCGACCGATTATAACCACTATACCAAGCGCATGACACTGGGCGGGATCTACGCCGCAACGCTGGCGGTACTCGCCGACGACCGCAGCGAGGACCGCGCCGACACGCGCGCGTTTCTGGGGCGCCGGATCGATGGGGTGATGCGGTTCGAGAAGTTGAAGGCGCAAGTGCTTCATCCGAAGGGGGATCGGTTCAGCTTTTCGCGGTTGGCTGGGCGGTTGAGGTATCCGGCTGCTTAAGAGCCTCCGGCGGGCGGTTTAGGTCCTCCGGCGGCCTAGGGCCATTGCCCTAGGAACCCGTTACCGTCTTGCTTCGCGTGCTGTTCATGCGTTTGCGTCCCGCCGCGCAGCGGCTGTATTGTCTACCGACGCAGCGGCTGGATGCTATGATACGAAGGCGCACCAACGCAGACGGTATCGGGTTCCTAGGGCAATGGCCCTAGGCCGCCGGAGGCCCTTCCTAATCATGACCAATCGCTAACCCACGTCTAATGCGAATGACTTGCAAATGTTCGCGGGCGGTGGCATTCCATGGTTGTGACGCTCGACGAACTCCCCATCCGCACACCGGCCCGCATTATAGCGGTCGATTGGGCCAGGCTGGTGCCTGAAGAGGCGCTGCGGTTGCAGGCGCTGGGGCTGGATGTGGGAGCGCATGTTCAGCTTGCGTATCGCGGTGTGTTTATGACGCGTGATCCGTTGGCGGTGGAAGTTGGGCGGATGACTGTGGCGCTGCGCCGCGTGCATGGCCATGCGATGGAAGTCGAACCTGTGACATCGGAAGCCGCATGAGCCGTTTGCCTGCCGTTGTTGCGCTTGTCGGCAATCCCAATGCGGGCAAGAGTGCGCTGTTTAATGCGCTGACTGGTGCGCGTCAGAAAATCGCGAATTATCCGGGTGTTACCGTTGAACGCAAGGCTGGGCGGATGCTGATGCCCAGTGGCGAGCCGGTTGAGCTGGTTGATTTGCCTGGTACTTACGGGCTTGCGACGACGAGCCCGGACGAAGAGGTTACGCGGCGCGTGATCATGGGCGAGCAGGCGGGGCAGGCGCGGCCTGAAGTGCTGGTGATCGTGCTCGATGCGTCGAATCTTGAGCAGCATCTGGTGCTTGCGCAGGAAATTATTGCGCTGGGGCGGCCGACGGTGGTTGCGCTTAATATGGTCGACCTGGCGGCGCGGGATGGGTTGACGCTTGATCCGGCGGCGTTGGCGGCGGAATTGGGCGTGCCGGTGATCGAGACGGTGGCGGTGCGCAAGCGCGGGCTGGTCGAGCTGGCCGAGGCGGTCAGTGTGGCGCGGGATCGGTCGGAGACCGAGGCGACGCGGCCGCGCGCGGCGCTGACTTTGGGTGAACGGCGGATGCTGGCGCGGACGATGGCGCGCGGGGCGGTGTTGTCCGAAACGTCGCAGCATCGCTTGCATGCGCGGCTTGATATGGTGCTGCTGCATCCGTGGCTGGGGCCGGTGATCCTGTTTGCGCTGCTGTTTGTGGTGTTCCAGGCGGTGTTTAGCTGGGCGGTGCCGTTCCAGAACGGGCTCGATGCGCTGTTTACGATGGCTTCGACCGAATTGCGCGTCGTCATGCCGCCGTCGTTGTTTCGTGATTTGCTGACTGATGGGGTTATTGCTGGCGTGGGTACGGTGATCGTATTTCTGCCGCAGATCCTGGTGCTGTTTTTCTTCATCCTGATGATGGAGGCGACCGGGTATATGGCGCGCGCCGCGTTCCTGATGGACCGGATGATGGCGGGCGTGGGCCTGTCGGGGCGCAGTTTTATCCCGTTGCTGTCGTCATTTGCGTGTGCGGTTCCGGGGATCATGTCGACGCGATCGATCACCGATCCGAAGGACCGGCTGACCACGATTTTGATTGCGCCGATGATGACCTGTTCGGCGCGGCTGCCGGTTTATGCGGTGATTATTGCGGCGTTTATTCCGGCGCGCGATGTGTTTCCGGGCATGGGCTTGCAGGGGCTGGTGCTGTTTGTGCTGTATATCGCCGGCATTGTCGGGGCGATGGCGGCGGCGTTGATTTTCCGGCGGTCGCTGACCAAAGGGGCGGCGTCGGGCTTTATCATGGAACTGCCGAAATATCAGTTGCCTACGGTCAAGGATATGGCGCTGGGGCTGTTTCAGCGTGGGTGGATATTCCTGCGCCGTGCGGGGACGATGATCTTTACGGTGGCGATCGTGCTGTGGTTGTTGCTGAATTTTCCGCGTGCCGAGCCGGGCCAGGACCAGGTCAATGCTTCGGTTGCCGGGCATATCGCCAATGGGCTGGCGGTGGTGGTAGAGCCGATCGGGTTCAATCGCGATATCGCGCTTAGCCTGATCCCGACGATGGCTGCGCGCGAAGTTGCGATCAGTTCGCTGGCGACGACGTATGCGGTTGGTGCCAAAGACGAAGATGCGCGCGCTGTGGGCCTGACCGGGCAGTTGAAGCGGCACTGGAGCCTGGCGACGGCGCTGGCGTTCCTGGCGTGGTTTGTGTTTGCGCCGCAATGCATGTCGACGATTGCGGTCACGCGGCGCGAAACCAATGGCTGGAAATGGCCGGTGTTCATGCTCAGCTATCTGTTTGGCGTGGCCTATGTGTTTTCCGGAATCGTGTACTGGAGCGCTGTTGCGTTCGGCCTGGGTTAAAATCCTGCGGACATCCTGCGCCGACCCTTTTGATCCCCGCGCCCGCATCGGCTACCCGTAGGGCAATTACGGCAAGGGAATCGATTCGATGGCAGGCAGCGTCAACAAGGTCATTTTGGTCGGCAATCTCGGCGCGGACCCTGAAACGCGGTCGTTCCAGAACGGCGGCAAAGTCTGCAATCTGCGCATTGCGACGTCTGAATCGTGGAAGGACAAGAACTCGGGCGACCGTCAGGAACGCACCGAGTGGCACACCGTGGCGATCTTTTCCGAAGGTCTGGTCGGGGTTGCCGAGCGTTTCCTGAAAAAGGGATCGAAAATCTACATCGAGGGTCAGTTGCGCACGCGCAAGTGGCAGGACAAGGATGGCCAGGACCGGTATTCGACCGAAGTCGTGTTGCAGGGGCCTGGCTCGGTGCTGACGATGCTCGACGGTCCGCCTGGTGGCGGCAGCGGTGGCGGTGGCGGTGGCGGTGATCGCGGCGGCTACGGCAATGGTGGCGGCGGTGGCCAGCGTTCGGGCGGTTCGTCTTCGGGCGGCGGTTATGGCGGTGGATCGTCGGGCGGCGGCTTTGGTGGCGGCTCGTCGGGCGGTGGTTCGTCAGGCGGCGGTTCGTCGGGCGGCTTTGGCGACGACCTCGACGACGACATCCCTTTCTGATCAGGTCCCGCGGGTATCGCCGTAAAGATGGATGTGCAGCCGGTCGGTGAAACGCCAGCCGGCTTGCACCGCCGCTTCGCTCAGCCAGCGTGATCGTGTGCGCAAGGTCGCGCTGTCGGTGCCTTCGGGCATGACGAACAGGCGTTCTGGCGTCATCGCGTAAGTTTGGGCGAGCGAGCGGACTTCGTCCAGATCGTCGGGGCTGGCGATCACGAATTTGAATAGGGCGCGCGGCTCTGCGGCCCATGCGGCGAGGCGTTCCGGTATGAGCGCAAGCGCCGCCGGATTGCCCGAATGCGCCAGCTTCGGGCTGACGTTGTATTGGTCGATCAACGCGTCGAGTGCGGGTGATGGCGCGACAGTGCCGTTGGTTTCGACTTCAACATGCAGCGCTGGCATCGTTTCGCGCAAGGCCACGATCATCTGCGCCAGGGCAGGGGCCTGCAACATCGGTTCGCCGCCGGTTACGACGATGCGCGGCACGCCGAATGCGGCAATGCGTGTGGCGACGACTGCGGAGTCCAAGGTGACCTGGTTGGCCCCGCGCTCGAACGCCAACCCATCGCGGTGCGGCCGATTATCGCCCGCAAACCGCCACGTATAGGCGGTGTCACACCACACACACGCCAGGTTGCACCGCGACAATCGCACAAACACCGAAGGTCGTCCGATCGAAGCGCCTTCGCCCTGCAACGAGGCGAAAATCTCCGCCTCGCCCGGCGTCGTGGTCGCAAGAACAAGCGAACTCACTTGATCCTCCCCCTTTGGGGGAGGGGGACCGCCCGAAGGGTGGTGGAGGGGCCTCGCCTCATGGCGCCACGCTCGCGAAGTCGCACCCGGCCAAACTGCGCGACTAGGCGAGGAACCATCCAGCCGCACCGCCCCTCCACCACGCTTCGCGCGGTCCCCCTCCCCGGAACGGGGAGGATTTTAGAGGCGTGCCAGCGCGGCACGCAGGCGCTCTGCTTCGGCGGTGTGGTGGGCGTGGTCGGCGCGGGCTTTTTCGACGGCTTCCGGTTTTGCACGTTCGACGAACGATGGGTTGTTCAACCGGCCGGCGAGGGCCTTGGCTTCCTTTTCGGACAGCGCCTGGGCTTTTTCCAGGCGTGCCTTTTCGGCGGCGATGTCGATCAGGCCTTCCAGTGGCACGATCAATGTCGCATCGCCGGCGCCGACCTGCATCGCCGCGCCTGCAGGTGCGGGCGCCAGATGGATCGCCGACAGGCGCGCCATCCGGTCGATCGCCGGGCCATTGGCCGCGATGATTGCGCGCGTCGCATCGCTCGGCTCGGGCAGATACGCCTCCAGCCGCACGCCGGGCGCAAGGCCCAGTTCGTTCTTCGCGGTACGGAATCCCGAGACCAGCGCGATCAGCCATTCGACTTCGACTTTGGCCGCCGCGTCGACCGATGCCGCCGGGTCAGGCCAGCGCGCGAGGATCAGGTCGTTATCCCGATCGCCCAGTGCATGCCACAGTTCCTCGGTGACGAACGGCATGAACGGGTGGAGCATGACCAGGATCTGGTCGAGCACCCAGCCGGCGACGGCCTTCGTTTCATCATCGAATGCGCCCTTGATGAACTCGATGTACCAGTCGCAGAACGTGTCCCACACGAAGTGATAGATCGCATTGGCCGCGGCATCGAACCGCAGGTCGGCCATCGCCTGGTTGAGCACGTCGAGCGTTTCAACGACTTCGCCGATGATCCAGCGGTTGACCGCGTGGCTGGCTGCAGGGGCGGCGAGCGACGACGACGCGCCGATCCCGTTGGCCTCGCAAAACCGCGCCGCGTTCCACAGCTTGGTCGCGAAGTTGCGATAGCCTTCGACCCGGCGCTCGTCCATTTTGACGTCGCGGCCCTGGCTCTCCATCGCGCACATGAAGAACCGCAAGGGGTCGGCGCCGTATTGGTCGATCAGCACGAGCGGATCGACGACGTTGCCCTTCGACTTCGACATTTTCTGGCCATCGGCGGCACGCACGAGGCCGTGCAGATAGAGCCGGCGCCATGGCACTTCGTCCATGAAATGCAGGCCCTGCATCGCCATGCGCGCATCCCAGAAGAACAGGATGTCGAAGCCCGAAACGAGCACGTCATTGGGGTAATGCCGCGCGACCATCGCCGCATCGACATCGGGCCAGCCGAGCGTCGCAAACGGCCACAGCGCCGACGAAAACCACGTATCGAGCACGTCTTCATCGCGCGTCAGCACCGCGTCAGGCCCGGCCAGCGCCTGCGCGCCCGCTTCGTCGGTCGCGACATAAGCTTTGCCATCGGCGTCGTACCAGGCCGGGATGCGGTGGCCCCACCACAACTGGCGCGATACGCACCACGGCTGAATGTTTTCCATCCAGTTGAAGAACGTTTTTTCCCAGGTCTTGGGCACGATCTCGATCGCGCCCGACCGCACGGCGGCCATCGGTTTTTCCGCAAGCGTGGCTGCATCGACATACCACTGGTCGGTCAGCCACGGCTCGATCACCACGCCGCCGCGATCGCCGAATGGCGTCTGGATCGTGCGCGGTTCGAATTCGTGCTCCGCGCCGTCCTTGTCGATGTGCGGCACCAGTTGCCCGCCCTCGATCAGGGCCGCGACCACAGCCTTGCGCGCGTCGAACCGGTCCATGCCGATGTACACGTCAGGAATCAGGCCATCGGAAGTCTGCACCACGCGCGCTTCGGCGTCGAACATGTTGAACATGTCCGATGCCTTGAACCCGGCGCGCTTGCCCACTTCGAAATCGTTGAAATCGTGCCCGGGCGTGATCTTGACCGCGCCGGAGCCCAGTTCGGGATCGGCGTGTTCGTCGGCCACAATGCGGATGCGCCGGCCGGTCAGCGGCAGCGTCACATACGCGCCGATCACCGACTGATAGCGCGCATCATCGGGATGCACCGCGACCGCCATGTCGGCGAGCATCGTTTCGGGCCGCGTCGTGGCGACTTCGATATAATCGAGCCCATCGGCGCGGACCACGCCATCGGCCAGCGGATAGCGAAACCGCCAGAACCCGCCCTTGATTTCGCGCGTTTCGACTTCGAGGTCGGAAATCGCGGTCTTCAGCTTCGGGTCCCAGTTGACCAGGCGCTTGTCGCGATAGATCAGGCCCTGGTTGTGCAGGTCGACGAACACTTTGACGACCGCGTGGGTGAAATGCGGGTCCATCGTGAACTGTTCGCGGCTCCAGTCCATCGAACAGCCGAGCCGGCGCAACTGGTTGGTGATCGTGCCGCCGCTTTCGGCTTTCCATTCCCAGATCTTGGCAACGAAATCCTCGCGCGTGTAATTCGTGCGCTTGTCCTGGCGCGCCTCCATCTGGCGCTCGACGACCATTTGCGTGGCGATTCCGGCGTGATCGGTGCCGACCACCCACAGCGCATCTTTGCCGCGCAGCCGCTCGTAACGGATCAAAACGTCCTGCAACGTGTTATCCAGGGCATGACCGATATGCAGGCTGCCGGTCACATTGGGGGGCGGATTGACGATTGTGAACGGTACGGCGTCGGGACGCGCAGGGCGGAATGCGCCACTGGTTTCCCAATGGCGGTACCATTTCGCCTCGATCGTGGCGGGTTCAAACGTCTTGGCCAGCGTTTGGGTTTCGGCTTCTTGAAGGGTGTTCTCGGTCATGACCTCCGCGCCTTGCCATTCCTGCAGGCCTTGCGCAACAGGCGGAGCGGTTTGGCGCGCCTGCGCAACAGTTTGTCTCATTGCAAGCGCTTGCCGTGATACAAAATATGCCGCATGACGGGCAGCGATGACGCAAGCGCCCGATTTCACTCTGAACCATGGCGATGACGGCGACACTATTGCGTTGACGGGCGCCCTGCTGGTTTCCACGGTCGGCGCGCTCGACCGGCGGCTGCGTGGCGTTGACGGCCCCATTGCCCAGCTCGATCTGGGCGGCGTGACCGCGATCGACACGGTCGGCGCGTGGATCTGCCTGCGCACGATGGCCGATACGAAGGCGAAGCTGGTCAACGCCGACGATGTCGCGACCCGCCTGATCGAGGCGCTGGGTCATGCCGACGATGGCGACCCGGTCGAAGAGCCGAAGCGTGAGCCGGTATGGATTCGCGTGCCCGAAAAGGTCGGCGAAGCGGTCGTCGGGCTGGGCTTCGGCTTTGTTGGCGTGCTTGGTTTTATCGGCGAAATGATCCTGTCCATGGGCGCGGTGATCCGGAACCCGGGGCGCGTTCGCGGGCGTGCGCTGGTGCACCAGATGGAGCTGGTCGGCGTGAACGCGCTGGCGATCGTCGGATTGATGAGCTTTCTGGTGGGGATCGTGATCACCCAGCAGGGCGCGGCGCAATTGCGGCAGTTCGGCGCGGATATCTATACGGTCAATCTCGTGGGGCGGCTGACCTTGCGCGAGCTGGGCATCCTGATGACCGCGATCATGGTCGCGGGCCGGTCGGGGTCTGCGTTTGCAGCCGAGCTCGGTACGATGAAACTGACCGAGGAAGTCGATGCGATGCGCACGATCGGGGTCGGCCCGATGGAAGTGCTGGTCGTGCCGCGGATCATGGCGACGGTGATCATGATGCCACTGCTGGGCGTCTATTCGGCAGTGATCGGGATCATCGGCGGTGCATTCCTGGCGCAGTTCACGCTCGGCATTCCGTTCGTGACATTCCTGTTGCGCATCCGCGAAGTCGTGCCGACGTATGACATCTGGGTCGGCCTGATCAAAGGGCCGGTGTTCGGGCTGATCGTGGCGCTGGCCGGGTGTTACCAGGGCATGCAGGTGCGCGACAATGCCGAGGAAGTGGGCAAGCGCACGACCGCGGCGGTGGTCCTGGCGATCTTTACCGTGATCGTGCTCGATGCGTTCTTTGCGGTGTTCTTTACCGAGGTGGGTTGGGGATGAGCGACCACGACTCCAGCCACGGGCACGAATCCAATCATGGGCACGACCACAAGCCCAGCCACGGGCACAAGCGCAAGCATATGGTGCGCGCGAGCGATTCGACCGACGAATCGAAGCGCGATTGCGAATTTGCGATCCAGATCCGGGGCTTGCGCAACGATTTTGGCACGTTCACTGTCCATGAAAATCTCGATCTGGACGTACGCCGGGGCGAAATCCTGGGTGTCGTCGGCGGATCGGGCACGGGCAAATCGGTGCTGATGCGGTCGATCATCGGGCTGCAGATACCGACCGCCGGGACGATCGACGTGCTCGGCGATTCGATTACCGATGCGCGCGTCGATTCCGAAATTTCGATCCGCGACCGCTGGGGCGTGCTGTTCCAGGGCGGCGCGCTGTTTTCGACGCTGACCGTGGGCGAAAACGTCGAAGTGCCGTTGCGCGAATTCTATCCCGAAATCGACGAAATCCTGCTCGCCGAAATCGCACGGTTCAAAGTGCTGCTGACCGGGCTGGGCACCGATGCCGCCAACAAATTTCCGTCCGAACTTTCGGGCGGGATGCGCAAACGCGCCGCGTTGGCGCGCGCGCTGGCGCTCGATCCCGAATTGCTGTTTCTCGATGAACCGACCGCCGGGCTCGATCCGATCGGCGCGGCCGCGTTCGATCAATTGATCCTGGGGCTGCAGCACACGCTGGGGCTGACGGTGTTCCTGATCACCCACGATCTCGACACATTGCACGAAATCTGCGACCGGGTGGCGGTGATCGCCGACAAACATGTGATCGCGGTGGGCACGATCCCCGAACTGATCGCGACCGATCACCCGTGGATCCAGGAATATTTCAAGGGCCCGCGTGGGCGCGCCGCATCGGCCGCGCACAGTTCAGAACACAAATATGCTTCCACGGACAACGCGGAAGACAAGAATACCTCAGAAAACTCCAAGACAGACCCAAAACCCGACAATATTCCCTCGGCTCTCGAAGCCTAGGAAGGATCAGGCACGACAATGGAAACGCGCGCAAATTATGTCTGGGTCGGGGCGGTCACGCTGGCCTTGTTTATTGCGTCCGCCCTGCTCGTGGTGTGGATCGCGCGGCTCAGCCATCCCGAGCAGAACCGCTATGACATCTTTTTCAAACAGTCGGTCGATGGCGTGACCAAAGGCGCCAGCGTGTCGTTTTCCGGGGTGCCGGTCGGGCAGGTGTCCACGATCGCGCTGTGGAAGAAAGACCCCGCCTATGTCCGCGTGCGGATCACGGTGAACAAGAATGTGCCGATCCTGATCGGCACCACCGCCAGCCTGCAGGGCAGCTTTACCGGCGTGACCACGATCCAGCTCAAAGGCGCGATCAAGGGCATGCCGCCGATCACCGATCCGGGCCCCGACGGCGTGCCCGAAATCCCGACCAAGAGCAGCGGCCTTGGCGAACTGCTGTCGAGCGCGCCGGTCCTGCTGGAAAAACTGACCAACCTGACCGATCGCCTGGCGCTCGTGCTGTCGGACAAGAACGTCAAGACGATCGGCGATATCCTGACAAACACCGAAAAGGTCAGCGGCAGCCTCGCGTCGACCGCGCCGCAGATCAAGGCGACCTTGAACGAGTTGCAGTCGACGATTCACCAGGCGAACGGCACGCTCGCGAGCTTCCAGCGCCTGGCTGATTCGACCAACAGCGCGGTCAATGACCAGGACAAGGGCCTGATCAGGCAGATGCATGAAACGCTGAAATCGGCGAATGCCGCGGCGGTGTCGTTGCAGCAGATGGTCGAGGAAACCCGGCCCGCGGTACACAATCTGAACGACCGCACATTGCCCGCAGCCGACCATGCGATCCACGACCTGCAAGGGACGATCCGCTCGCTGCGCGATCTGACCGACCAGATGAAGGATCGCGGTGTGGGCACATTGATCGGTGGGCCGCAATTGCCCGACTACAAGCATTAAGGGTGGGATTAGCCATGAACTTTGACACCATGCGCAAGGCTGTGTTTGTGCCGTTGCTGCTGATCCCGGCGCTGGGCGGGTGCATCAACCTGGGTCTGGGCAATGCCAAGACCCCGCCCGCGCTGCTGACTCTGACCGCCACGACGCCCGAAGTCGATGGCAGCACGATCGTCGGCACGCCCGGAAACGCGCTCAGCGTGATGGAGCCGGGCGCCGCGGCAAAGCTGGAAGTCGTACGCGTGCCCGTCACTGTCGACGCCGCGCGCGTGGCCTATCTGAAAAAGGCGCAATGGGTCGAACGGCCCTCACGCCTGTTCCAGCACCTGCTCGCCGAAACCTTGCGCGCCAGCGGCAAGCGCCTGGTGGTCGAAGGCGATTCCTTTACCCACGGCCAGATCCTCAACGGGGAACTGATCGATTTCGGCTATGATGCGCGCTCGCGCTCGGCCGTGGTGCGGTACGATGCCACGCGGACCATGCCGGACGGCACAACCCAGACGCGCCGCTTCGAAGCGAGCGTGAGCGGGATCGACGCCGACGTCGGCCAGGTCGGGCCTGCGTTGAACGTGGCCGCGAACAAAGTGGCGCAGGACGTATCGGTCTGGATTGGGTGAAACCCTCGCGCTCGTCCCGCGGGGCATGACGCCACAGGCGCTGACATAGCCAATTTTCGTCGTCCCGGACTTGATCCGGGACCCCACTGCCTTCCGCGCGAACCAGGCCTCATTGGCGCTAACACGCGATTGCGATCATGCGAACTTGTCGGTTTTTTAAAGGGCCTCCGGCGGCCTAGGGCCATTGCCCTAGGAACCCGTTACCGTCTTGAACTGCGTGCTGCCTAAGCATTTGCGCGCCCTTGCTTAGCGGAATGGTCTCCCGACGCAGCGGCGGGATGCCCCGCCGAACAGACACATCAACGCGGACGGTAACGGGATGCAAGGGCCCTTGGCCCTTGCCCGCCGGAGGCATCTTAAACGCCCACCGCGCTGAGCTTGTCGAAGCAACCTCACGTCAGCGCGAAAAGGCAGTGGGGTCCCGGGTCAAGCCCGGGACGACGTAATCGGGCTAGGGTCTGACCAATTGCGCGAAGCGCGCGGCGGCCATGAAATCGGTGTATTGCCGGGCGCGGCGGGCTTCGGCTTCGGGTTCCTTGCCCCATAGTTCGGCCTGCCACAGTTCTTCGAGGCTGGCCGCATCCCACAGTGCCGCGAGCGGGGCATCGGGGTCGAGTGCGGCCAGGCCGATGATTACCGAGACCGCAAGGCCGGCCAGATTGCGCAGCGCGGCGAGCGTGAAGGGGTCGAACGTGGCGATATGCGCGTCGATTGCGGCGATTGTCGCGGGTGGTTGCGGGCGGGGCATGACGCCGGAAATGCGCGTGAACTGCACGTCGAAGCGCGCCTCTGCGGCGGTGACGATTGGATCCCATTGGGCGGCCTGGTGCGCGGCGATCGGTTCGTCGGGGAAACCGCGATAACATAATGTGTCGCTGCTGGCGTATCCGGCCAGCGCGGCGATTGTTGCGGCGGGGTCGGGGGCGATTACGTCGATTGCGTAATCGGCCATGTCGCGGCAGGCGAAGCGCGACAGGTCGATCGTTTCGCCCTGGCCTGCCCATTCGGCGACCATTGCCTGGCCGAGTGCGGCGGTTGGGACGACTTGCGCCTTGCCACCCTGCGTCTTGATCGGGCGCCCGTCGAGCAGCACGCGAAAGCCGGTTGGCACCTGGTCGAGTGTAACTTCGCGGTAGAAACGCTTCATGTCTGGCGCTTCCAGTGTTTCGAGAGTGCGTAGGGGATGAAGAAAAATGCGGCCGCGCCGCCCGCGAGCGCCGCATAGCCCACAAGATCGGGCACATGCGCCAGCGCTGGCTGGCCATGGCTGAGAATGACTGCGCCTGTCAGCGCGATCAATGCACCGATCAGGCGCACGACTTGCAACAGGACGAAGCGCGCCACCGCCGGGTCGTGGCTCATGCTGCGAACGCGCGCAGCAGCGTGCGCAATTCGTCGATCGATCCGGCGACCGCGTCGGCGCCGGCGGCGACCAGGTCGGTGGGCTGGTGATAGCCCCAATCGACGCCGATCGCGTGGACCCCGGCGTTGACGGCCATTGCCATGTCATAGCTGGTGTCGCCGATCATCACGGTGCGGGCAGGGGCCGCGCCGGTCGCTTCGAGGCAGGCGAGGGCCATCGACGGATCGGGTTTCGACGGATGGCGGTCGGCGGTCTGCAAGGTGACGAAATGCTCCGTCAGGCCGTGGCGTTCCAGGCAATGCGCCAGGCCACGGTCGCTTTTGCCGGTGGCCACGCCCAGCAGCCAGCCTTCGCCAGCGAGTTCGGCGATCAGTTCGGCGATGCCGTCGTACAGCGGTTCGAGCACGGTGCCGGCGGCGCGGTTGGCGCGGAAGGCGTCCTTGTATCCGGCGACCAGCGATGCGGTGGTTTGCGCATCGACGGCGGGGGCGAGCTGGCGGATCGCTTCGGTCAGCGACAGCCCGACGATCCGGCGGATTTGCGCGCGCGGGGGGGCTTGCAGGCCATGCGCGGCGAACGCGGCCTCCATCGCGGTGGCAATATCGGCCTGGCTGTCGACCAGCGTGCCGTCGCAATCGAAAATCGCGAGCCGTGCGGTCATGGTGCAATCATCCGCATCATGGCCGCGATCGCCGATGATCCCGTCGTCTCCAGCCCATCAGCGACGCGGGCGCGGTCTTCGGCGGATTTGTTCTGCGACAGTTTGAAAGTCGGGCGCCAGGTGGCCACGTCCATTTCAAACCCCACGATCGCATCGAGCAGGCGAGACAGCGACGCGGGCGGTACTTTGTCCATGGTCCAGGGTTTACCCTCGATCCGTGCTTCGTGCCGCGCCGACAGCGCAGTCAGCAGGCCGATCAGCCCATCGCGGTCCAGGCGCGCCACGGTGCCTTCGCCTTCGAGAGCGACATAGTTCCACGTCGGCACTTGCGCCGGATCGGCGTACCAGCGCGGCGTGATGTAGCCATCGGGGCCATTGACCACGATCAACGCAGTGGCATCCGCCAGATGCCGCGTCAGTGCATTGCCGCGCGCCAGGTGGAACGCGATCTTGCCATTCGCCTGCAACACCAGCGGCGTGTGCGCCACGCGCGGGCCATCGGGCGTGGTCAGGAACACCATGCCGAACCCGATTTCATCGATCACCTGCGTGCGCAGTGCCGGGTCATCGTGCCGAAACGCGGAATTGGGATGCATGGCGGGGTCCTAGCCGCGCGGGGTCCGCGATGGTGGGCGCGATGATGGGCGCGCAGGCCGGCCGCCGGGTTTTGGCGGACCGCTGCGTGGCGTCGTCGGCTTTGATCCGGGCGCCTTGGGGAATGCCGACTTGGCTGGCGCGCGTCCGACAGGCTTACCCACAGGTTTTGCACCCGCTTTTACCGGTGACCGTCCACCGGGTTTGCCGGACTTGCCCACAGGTTTGTCCCCAGGGCGATTGGCCGGTTTGCGCTCGGTGCGCTTGAGATCGTCGCTGCCACGGCCGCGGCGTTCGCCCTTGCGATCGCGCCGCAGATCTTTCGAATGCGCGCGGGCGGCGCGTTTTTCGATCGTCTTGGGGTCGGCCTTGGGCGCGTCTTCCAGCGGCAGGTCGCCTTCGGATTCGGTAAAGCCCAGTTGCGTCAGGCTCGCTGCGAAATGTTCGGGCAGGGGCGCCGTTACATCCAGCGTATCGCCTTCGGGATGCGGGATGATCAGGCGGCGCGCGTGCAGATGCATCTTGCGGCTGATCGATCCGGTCAGGAATGCGCCCTGGCCGCCGTATTTCCCATCGCCCACGATCGGATGCCCGATCGCCGCCATATGCACGCGCAACTGGTGCGTGCGCCCGGTCAGCGGCTGGAGCTCGACCCAGGCGGTGCTGTTGCCCGCGCGATCGATCACGCGATAGCGGGTGCGCGCGGTCTGGCCTTCACCAGATTCGTCGACCATCATCTTTTCGCCGCCGGTACCGGGCTGTTTCGACAGCGGCAGTTCGATCATACCGTCATAGACTTCGGGAATGCCGACAACGAGCGCCCAATAGACTTTCCGCGCCGTACGGCCGGCGAAATGACGCGCGAAAAACGCCGCACTGCCCGCAGTGCGCGCGACCAGCAAGACGCCCGAGGTATCCTTGTCGAGCCGGTGGACCAGGCGCGGGCGCGGGCCCGTTCCGGTGACATAAGCGTCGAGCAGGCCATCGACATGCGAAAACGTGCCGCTGCCACCTTGCGTGGCCAGGCCAGGTGGTTTGTTGATAATGATCGCGGCGCGGTCCTGCGTCATCAGCATGGCGTCGGCTGCGGCAATTTCGTCGTCGGTCAGCGGCTTGCGCGCCTTGTCGCCGGCAGGACCTGGCGGCAGAGCGCCACCCGGGGGCACGCGCAGCGATTGGCCGGCGACGAGCCGCGTATCGACTTCGGCGCGTTTGCCGTCGACGCGGATCTGGCCGGTGCGCGCCCAGCGCGACACGGTGGCAAAGCCGACATCGGGCAGATGGCGCTTGAACCAGCGATCGAGCCGCACGCCTTCGTCATCGGGGCGCACGGTGAACTGGCGCACGACTTCGGCGGCCTTGCTGGTTTTTTTCAGGATATCGGGAGTCTTCATGCCGCGGCCCTCATCATTGCAAGCCCGGCAAACAAGGCGCCAATCCCGGCGAGCAGGGATATCGCGACATAAACAAAGCCCAGGCCCAGCGCGCCGCGTTCGACAAACAGGCCGAATTCGAGCACGAACGAGGAAAAGGTGGTGAACCCGCCGAGCACCCCGACGCCGAGCAGCAGCCGCCAGCTATCGCCGCCGGTCGCGTTCCGCGCCAGCCAGCCGGCGAGCAGGCCCATGGCGAGCGAGCCGAGGATGTTGACGGTCAGGGTGGGCCAGGGAAAACCGGCCGCGGAAACCGGGCCGCTGGCCATGGTCCACAGGCGCTCGGTGACGAAGCGCAGCCAGGAACCGACCGCGCCGCCACTGGCCACCAGCAGCGATGCGATGGGAAAGGATGGATATGATTGCATTGCGCCCCCATAGAGCAAGACGCGAAAAAGTGGTAATGTGAATTCGCGGGGCTGGATTTGCGTGATTTCAAGTGGATTTGGCGTCGTTCAAGCGCTTGCAACCACCCGGTCAAAGTGTTAGTGGCCCCGCATCAAGTGCCGATCCCGGTTGGGAATCGGCCCTTTTGTTATTTTTGTGTATCGGTTTTCCCCCGGTTTTGATCGTGCGCCACGGGTTGTGCGCGGCAATCGGGGTTCTGGCCTGTACCAACCGTGAGGTGGCTTTTTTTATGCAGATTCTCGTCCGGGACAACAATGTCGATCAGGCTCTCCGCGCGCTCAAGAAGAAGCTGCAGCGTGAAGGCGTGTACCGTGAGATGAAGCTGCGCCGTCACTTTGAAAAGCCGTCGGAAAAGCGCGCCCGTGAAAAGGCTGCTGCTATCCGCCGTGCTCGCAAGCTGGAACGCAAGCGCGTAGAACGCGACGGCGGGAAGTAGGACCTGCGGTGAAGTCGCGAGATAGCGTTAAAGCTTCTCGCAAAACTTCATCCAAAGGCTTGCGACCGAGCCCGCGCTGGGCCAAGAGGGCGCCGTTATTGCGGCGCCCTTTCGCTTGTCCGGCCTGATGGTTTTACCTCGGGGCGCTCGTGCGAATCGGTGCCTCGCCGGGCCAATTGCCCAGAATTCATGCCAAAGGGGTCGTCATGACGGATATCACCCGCGTTCCGCTTCAGCCTGTTGCCAAAGGCGCGCTGCCCATGTTGTGGATCGGCATCGCCCTGGCCGTCGCGCTGGGCGGAGCGGTGGCCTTTGAATCGCGCCAGAAGGGCCTGCAGGTCGTGACCGAGCACCCCGGAACTGGCCCGATGCCAGCGACGACCGATTATGTGTTGATCAACTATGTCGGTCATCTGGCGAGCGGCAAGGAATTCGACCACGGCGAGCATGTGCCGATCCCGGTCTCGGGCGTGATCCCCGGCTTTTCCAAGGCGCTGCAGCAGATGCAGAAGGGCGGAAAATACCACGTCTTTATTCCGGCGCGCCTGGCCTATGGCGCGGCGGAACAGAAAAACCAGCAGACCGGCGAAGTGTCGATCCCGGCCAATAGCGACCTGACGTTCGATATCGACCTGATCGATTACAAGAGCGAACAGGACGTAATGCGCCAGCGCATGATGATGCAGCAGTTGCAACAGCAGATGCAGGCCGGTGGCGCGCACGGTGCGGGCCAGGGCGCGCAAAGCGGCGCAATGCCTGGCGGCGCGGCCGATCCATCGGTCCAGTAAAGCAGATATTATCCCGGTCGCAGGTGCGGCCGGGAAACCAGAAGGAACAGGGCATGTCAGTCGCCCCTGCCGACGTGGCGAAAATCGCCGCCCTGGCCCGGATCAAAGTCACGCCCGAAGACCTGGCCGCGATGGTGCCCGAATTGAACGGCATCCTGAGCTGGGTCGAACAATTGGGCGAAGTCGATGTGACCGGCATCGAACCGATGACCGCGGTCATTCCCAACAATCTGCGCCTGCGCGCCGATGTCGTCGGCGCCGATCCGCTGACCGGCGGCAATGTCCGCGACAAGGTGCTGGCCAATGCGCCGGCGCCCGAACACGGATTTTTCGGCGTGCCCAAGGTAATCGAATAACATGAGCGAACTGACCGACCTGGGCATTGCCGCGATCCGCGATGGCGTTGCCGGTGGCGAATTCACCGCGACCGAAGTCGCCGGCGCGTTCAATTCGGCGGTGGCCGAGGCCAATCCCGTGCTCAACGCGTTTATCGTCACGACGCCCGACCATGCGCTGGCGGCGGCGGCGAAAGTCGATGCGGCGCGTGCTGCGGGCGAAGCGCTTGGCCCTCTGGCTGGCGTGCCGATCGGCATGAAGGACCTGTTTGCCACGCAGGGCGTGCAGACCACGGCGGCGAGCCACATTCTCGAAGGGTTTGTGCCGCAGTACGAATCGACCGTGTCGCAGAAGCTGTGGGACGCGGGCGCGGGCATGCTGGGCAAGCTCAATCTCGATCAGTTCGCGATGGGATCGTCCAATGAAAGCAGTGCTTTCGGCCGTGTGATCTCGCCCTGGCGCGCGACCGGCGAAACTGCGCCGCGCACACCCGGCGGATCGTCGGGCGGATCGTCGGCGGCGGTTGCGGCACGGATCGCAGCGGCGGCGACGGGCACCGATACCGGCGGATCGATCCGCCAGCCTGCGGCCTATACCGGCATTTCCGGGATCAAGCCGACGTATGGCCGGTGCAGCCGTTGGGGCATTATCGCTTATGCCTCGTCGCTCGACCAGGCGGGCGCGATGGCGCACGATGTGACCGATTGCGCGATCATGCTCGGCGCGATGGCGGGCTTCGATGCCAAGGATTCGACCAGTCTCGACTTGCCGGTGCCTGCGTGGGCCGCCGGATTGTCGGACGATCTGCGCGGTCTGAAGGTCGGTATTCCGCGCGAATATCGCATCGACGGCTTGAATGCCGATGTCGCCAAAGGCTGGGACGACGGGATCGCCTGGCTGAAAGATGCGGGCGCAGAGATCGTCGATATCAGCCTGCCGCACACCAAATATGCGCTGGCGACGTATTACATCATCGCGCCGGCCGAGGCCTCGTCCAATCTCGCGCGCTATGACGGCGTGCGTTACGGCTTGCGCGATCTGCCCGATGGTGCGGGGCTGCAGGATATGTACGCCGCAACGCGCGCCGCCGGGTTTGGCGATGAAGTCAAACGCCGCATCCTGATCGGCACATATGTGCTGTCGGCCGGCTATTACGACGCCTATTATACGCAGGCGCAGAAAGTCCGTGCGTTGATCTCGCGCGATTTCGAAGACGCGTTCAAGCAGGTCGACGTGATCCTGACCCCGACCGCGCCGTCCGCGGCGTTCGTGCTTGGACAGAAAAGCGACGATCCGCTCGAAATGTACCTGAACGACGTGTTTTCGGTGCCCGCTTCGCTCGCCGGATTGCCGTCGATGTCGGTGCCGTGCGGGCTCGATCGCCAGGGCCTGCCTTTGGGCCTGCATCTGGCCGGTCGGCCTTTCGACGAACAGGGCGTGCTCAACGCCGGCCTCGCCATCGAGCGGCGTGCCGGATTTACGGCCAAGCCGGCAAAGTGGTGGTAAGATGAGCTATCGTATCGAGGGCGCCACCGGCGAGTGGGAAGTGGTCATCGGGCTGGAAGTCCATGCCCAGATCAGCACGCAGGCCAAACTTTTTTCGGGCGCGGCAACTGCGTTTGGTGCCGAGCCGAACACGCAGGTCAGCCTGGTCGACGCGGCGATGCCCGGGATGTTGCCGGTGCTGAACGCCGAATGCATTCGCCAGGCGGTGCGCACGGGGCTGGCGATCGACGCGCAGATCAACAAATGGTCGCGGTTCGATCGCAAGAACTACTTCTACGCCGATCTGCCGCAGGGCTACCAGATCAGCCAGCTGTACCATCCGATCGTCGGCGAAGGCGCGGTCGAGATCGTGCCCGATGACAAGCACCCCGACCGGAGCAAAGTGATCGGCGTCGAGCGCATCCATGTCGAACAGGACGCGGGCAAGCTGATGCACGATCAGCACCCGACGATGAGCTATGTCGATTTGAACCGGTCTGGCGTGGCGCTGATGGAAATCGTCAGCAAGCCCGACATGACGAGCCCGGCCGAAGCGGGCGCATACCTGGCGAAATTGCGCAGCATTCTGCGCTATGTCGGGTCGTGCGACGGCAATATGGACCAGGGCTCGATGCGCGCCGACGTCAATGTCTCGGTGCGCCGCGCGGGTGAACCGCTCGGCACGCGCACCGAAACCAAGAACGTCAATTCGGTGCGCTTTGTCATGGCGACCGTCGAATACGAGGCGAGCCGCCAGGTCGACGTGCTCGAAGCCGGCGGCAAGATCGTCCAGGAAACACGCCTGTTCGATCCCGACAGCGGCACGACACGGTCGATGCGCAGCAAGGAAGACGCGCACGACTATCGCTATTTCCCCGATCCCGACTTGCTGCCGCTGGTGCTGACCGACGAATTCGTCGAGGAATGCCGCGCCAGCCTGCCCGAACTGCCCGACGCCAAGCGCAAACGCTATGAAGGCGCGCTGGGCCTGAGCGCTTATAACGCGGGCGTGCTGACCGCCGATGCGGATACCGCACGCTGGTTCGAACACCTGCTGACCAACAGCGCGCAGCGCCAGGGCAAAGCCGAAGGCGATGTGGCGAAAGCTGCCGCGAACTGGCTGACCAGCGAACTGTTCGGCGCGCTGAACAAGCACGGCCGCAGCCTGTCCGACAGCCCGATCAGCGCCGAGGCGGGCGGGGAACTGCTCGCATTGGTCGGCGATGGCACGATTTCGGGCTCAGCCGCCAAGCAGGTGCTCGAGAAAATGCTCGAAACCGGCGACGCGCCCGGCGTGATTGTCGAGCGCGAAGGCCTGACGCAGACCAGCGACACCGGCGCGATCGAAGCAGCGGTCGATGCGATCCTGGCCGCCAATGCGGACAAAGTCGAACAGTACCGCGCTGGCAAAGAAGCGCTGTTCGGGTTCTTCGTCGGCCAGACGATGAAAGCGATGCAGGGCAAGGGCAATCCGCAACTGGTCAACCAGGTGCTCAAGGCCAAGCTGTGACCGACCTGCGCGGATCATGCCAGTGCGGCACGGTCACGTACGAGGTTGCCGACGAATTCCAGTATGCAGTGAATTGCCACTGCTCGTTGTGCCGCCGCACGACGGGCGCGGCGTTCAAGCCGATCGCCGGCATTGAAGCTGCGAAATTGCGGCTGACCGGCGGTCAGGATTCGATCAAGGTCATCGGTGCCGATGGTTGGCATGACGAACGCTGCGACCAGTGCGGATCGTTCCTCTATGCCGTGGTGCGCGAGGGCGCGTACGTGCATGTCGCAATGGGCACGTTGATTGACGATCCGACCATCCGGCCGACCGCGCATATCTTTGTCGGGTCAAAAGCTGGCTGGTTCACGATCACTGACGATTTGCCGCAATATGACGGACATAATGTCGATACCTGAGAGTGTTATCTAACAAGGTCCGCTCATCCTGAGCCTGTCGAAGGATGCGCGCCAACATTCGCCCAAGGCATGGGCGGTAAACACCAAGACCCGCGGTCGCGCGCATCCTTCGACGGGCTCAGGATGAGCGGACGTGGTTATTGTTGTTGTTGTTGCTGATTAACAGAGGGCCGCCTCACTCCGCCGCTTTGACCTCCTCAACCGGCAAACCCAGCGAAACCAGTTGCGGCCTGATCTTCGCCGCATCACCCACGACCACCCATACAATCCGCGAGGGATCGATCTGCGCGTGGATCGCCTTGTCGAGATCGGTGGTCGTCATCGCGCGGTAGCGGGTAGGCAGTTTCGTGTAATAGTCGTCCGGGCGGTGGTATTCGACGATCTTGGCAATGCCGTCGAGTGTCGCGCCCGATGTTTCGAACATGCCGGGCAGTTTCAGCGCGGCGCCGGTTGCGGCGAAGGTCAGTTCTGCCGGTGTCGTGGGTTTCGTGCCTGGGAAAGCGGCGATTTCCTTGCGCAGTTCGGCGATGGCGGGGCCTGCCTTGTCGATCTGCACCGGGGCGTAAATGCGCAGCGCGACGCGGTTTTCGCGGTCGCCGATCCCCGAATAGGCGCCGTACGACCAGCCTTTCTGTTCGCGCAGGTTCTGCGTGAACCGGCCGAGGAAATCGCCGCTCACATCGTTGGCAGCGCGCAGGGTGAGCAGGTCGTCGGTGCCGCTGACGGAAAGCACTTCGCCGCCGGCGATCATCGCCTGGGGAGTGCCGGGGCGATCGATCAGGACGATGTGTTCGTGCGTCTGGGGCAGCGCCATGTCGAAATGTTTGACCGGCGCGGCCTGTGCGGGCGCGGTCCAGGAGCCAAAGCTGGTTTCGAGCAGCGGTTTGACCGCGGCCAGCGTGGTATCGCCGACCACGAACAGAATGGCGCGGTCGGGGCGCAGCCAGGCGTCATGCCAGTGCGCCAGATCGTTGCGCGTCAGTTTTGCCACGCTGGCTTTGGTGCCCGTGCCGGTCAGCGCGGTGCCATACGGATGATCGGCGCCATAGATCGTGGGGTACAGTACGCGCGTCGCGGCGTCGTTGGGGTCTTGCGTTTCGGCATCGATCGCCGAGATCTGCTGCCCGCGCACGCGCACCAGATCATCTTCGCGCAAACCGGGATGGCGCACGAAATCGCTCAGCAGGCCAAGCGATGCGGCCAGATTGGGCACCAGCGCATCGAGCTGGAACGCGGTCTGATCGGGCCCCGATTGCGCCTCGATCGACGCGCCCAGCCGTTCGCGCGCGCGCGCCAGCGACACCGCGTCGAGCGCTTGCGTGCCTTCGTCCATCAGTTTCAGCAGCAGCGCTTCGGTGCCGCGGCCACCCTGCGGATCGGCGGCATAGCCGGCATCGAACGACACGCGCACCGAGACAACCGGCACCGCGCTGCGCCGGGCAAAATAGACTTTGATCCCGTTCGACAGCGTCGTGCGCTCGATCGCGGGGAACGGCAGCGGTGCGACGGCCGCGGCGACCGGCAGATGGCTGCGATCGCCATCGGGGCTGGTGACGGTCAGGCCTGCGGGCACAGCGGGCGGGGGCTTGATCGGCGGTAGTGCGCTGTCGCCGCCGCGGTTTTCGCCGCCGGTGGTGCGGTTGCCGGGCTCGACCGTCAGGCGCAGGCCGGGATGCCGCAGCCATTGCTGCATGGCGGCGCGCACCTCGGCCGGGGTCAGCTTTGCGATGCGATCGAGCTCGGTGCGGTAATGCGCCGGGTCGTTCGAATACAGCAGCCCCTGCGCCAGCACCGGCGCCTGGCCAGTGTTGCCACCGGTCAATTCGAGCGCGCGGATCGTGGTGCTGACTTCGGCCATCGCGGCGCGCTGCAATTCGTCCGGAGTCGGGCCCTGATCGATCAGCCGGGTGATTTCAGCATCGAGCGCTGCGCCTACCACTTTGGCATCCTGCCCCGGTTTGACATCGGCATACGCTTCGAAAAAGCCCGCCTGCGCGTGAATTTCGGCGCTCGCCGCCACGTCTACCGCGATCTGGCGGCCATGGACCAGAGTATCGGTCAGCCGCGAACTGGACAATCCGCCGAGGATTTCGGCGCCGATCGACAGCGGCAGGTAATCGGGATCGTTCAGCCCGGGCATCGCCCAGGTGCGGTATATGCGCGTCGTCGCGACCTGATCGTGCAGCGTGATTTCGACCGGCGCAGCCAGCGGTACGACCGGCACCACTACCGGCTGAACCTTTGGCCCCGGCGTTACTGCGCCGAACCATTGCGTGACTTTGGCTTTGGCCGTGGCCAGGTCGATATCGCCCGCCAGCGCGAGAACCGCATTGTCGGGGCCGTAATGGTCGTGGAACCAGGCTTTCACGTCGTCGAGCGAAGCCTTGTCGAGGTCGTCCATCGATCCGATCGTAGAATGGTGATACGGATTGCCGGCGGCGAACAGGTCTTCGGTTTCTTCGTATTGGACCAAGCCATAGGGCTGATTGTCGTCTTGGCGTTTTTCGTTTTTGACGACCGCGCGCTGCGCATCGACTCTTTCCTGCGTCATCGCCGGCAGCAGCCAGCCCATGCGATCGCTTTCCATCATCAGCGCACGATCGAGTGCGGCGGTCGGCACCGTTTCGAAATAGGTGGTACGATCGAGCCAGGTGTTGCCATTCAAATCGGTCGCGCCGATTTCGGCCAAAGGCGCGAAGTAATTGCCCGGCACATGTTCCGAGCCATAGAACATCAGGTGTTCGAACAGATGCGCAAACCCCGTCCGCCCGCGCGGTTCGTTTTTCGACCCCACGCCATACCACACCGACACCGCGACCACCGGCGCCTTGTGATCTGTGTGTACCAGCACGCGCAGGCCATTGGGCAAGGTGAACTGCTCGTAGGGAATGTCGACTTTGCTGACCAGGTCGGCGACCGGCGCGGGGGCCTGTTGCGCCTGGACAAGCGGGGCAAACAGCAACGAAGCGGTCGACGCGAGAAGAAGGCTGTGGCGCATGATGGCTCCGTATCCAGGTTCGGACAGATATGGTCTCATTCCAAACCACATCGCCGTTGAACAGGAGAAAATGCGCCAGCCCGCGAAAATCCTCCCCGAAACGGGGAGGGGGAGGAGTTAGGCAGCATCTTCCAGCGCGTAGATCCGGCAGTGTTCGAGATACGCCGCCTCATGCATCGCGACCAGATCGACCACCGCTTTCCACAGCCATAACGGCGCATCCAGCGAGCGGCCATGCGCCGCGGTCAAAGTCTGGTGCCATTTCGCGCGGGTCTTCGCGTCCATCTGCCGCGCATGCGCCTTGCCGACGACGCGCGCCAGGCTGCGCGCCGATGCGATCGCTTCCGCGCCGGTGAACTGCTCGATCTCGATCTTCAGGTCCTGCGGCAGCAATTCGCGCACGATCACCGATTTGCCCAGCAGCGTGGCCGCGACCATACGATCGCCCAGATACGGCGACAGCGCCCGCGCGCCGGCCACAACCCGCGCCGCCGGTTCGTCGGGCATCGTCGCGCCTTCGGCCACGGGCGCGACACTCGTGGTCGCTTCCTTGATGTCGATCAGGCCATAAGTCTGCGCGTCCTTGCCGGTTTCGACGCCGATCAGCACGGCATAGCGCAACAGCCCCAGCGAACTGCACCCCTTGCGCCAATACGCGGCGTCATGGATGTGCACTTTGCTGTCCTTGGGCGACTGGAACGACGTCAGCGCCAGTTTCGTTACCAGCGGCGTGTGGATCAGCTCATGCAAGCCCTCGCGTTCGGCGTCATCGATCGGCCAGTATTTCTTGCCCAGCGGGATCGTCGGCTTGGCATTCTCGATGCGTTCGCGCGCGAGGTGTTTCCAGCGGCGACCCAGCGCACGCTTGCGCACGGTGCGCACGATATCGGATTCAGGCTCGGCGTCTTCATCGGGCAGGAACGCACGTTCGTAACTGTCGGCAACCGCCTCGACCATCCGCGCCGAAACCACGCCGGGCAAGTCCGACCCGCGCACCGCAGTCTGCAAGCTGAGCGCAAGACGCAGAATATCATGCGCCGGATTGCCGATCACGGTCTGATCGAGATCGCGGATCTGGATCTCGACATTGTTGTCGGCGTCGGCTACCGGGCCCAGATTGCCGACATGGCAATCGCCGCAAATCCAGATTGGCGGGCCGACCGGCAGCGTTGCGGCGACTGGTGACTGTGCCAGCCATTCATAGAATTTGGCGGTATTGCCACGCACATAAGCATGCGTTGACTGTGCCATTTTCAACTGCCGTGTATCGTCCAGCGCGGCTTTGCGCCGGTCTGGCGTAATGAACTTTGGCAATGATCTACCCCCATGTGACATATCTATGACAGTATAACGCGCGAAACGACGGACTGATCCTCCCCGAAACGGGGAGGGGGACCGCCCGCAGGGTGGTGGAGGGGCCTCTCGCCTGTGTGATACTTGGCGATATCGCGCTGTGTGCGTCGCGCGACCTATCGTTTGTTCAGGGCCTCCGGCGGCCTAGGGCCATTGCCCTAGGGACCCGTTACCGTCTTGAACTGCGCGCCGAACATGCGTTTGCACCCTCCGCGCAGCGAATAATAGTCTTCCGACACAGCGGCAGGATGCACCGCCGAACAGGGACATCAACGAGGACGGTAACGGGATGCAAGGGCCCCTGGCCCTTGCCCGCCGGAGGCACCTTAAACGCCTGCCGGAGGCAACAGCAAAGTCTCGGTCATCGAAGTCAGCGCTTCGGGCCAGGCCCCACCACCACAGCTTCGCGTGGTCCCCCTCCCCGGAGCGGGGAGGATTTTTTGCGGCTTACCTTGTGTTGCTGAAAAGCAACACTACCTTCCGGGCATAAGGAGTTCACCGAGCCATGAATCTCGAAAAATTTACCGACCGTGCCAAAGGTTTTCTGCAGGCTGCACAGACGCTCGCGATCCGGCTGAACCATCAGCGGATCACGCCCGAGCATGTGCTGAAAGTCCTGCTCGAGGATTCCGAGGGCATGGCCAGCGGGCTGATCCAGCGCGCCGGGGGCAATCCCGCAGTCGCCAACGCCGAAGTCGACAAGGCGCTCGCCAAGATTCCTGCGGTCAGCGGGGCGGGTGCGCAGGCGTCGCCGGGGCTCGACAACGACACCGTGCGCCTGCTCGACCAGGCCGAACAGATCGCGACCAAATCGGCCGACAGCTTTGTCACGGTCGAGCGCATTCTGGTTGCGCTGACGCTGTCGACCACGACGGCTGCGGGCGCTGCGCTGAAAACCGCCAATGTCACTGCGCCCGCGCTGGAGGCGGCGATTTCCGCGCTGCGCGGTGGGCGCAATGCCGACAGCGCGTCGGCCGAAAACGCCTATGACGCGATGAAGAAATACGCCCGCGACCTGACCGAAGTGGCGCGCAGCGGCAAGCTCGATCCGGTGATCGGCCGCGACGAGGAAATCCGTCGCACGATCCAGATCTTGGCGCGGCGGACGAAGAACAACCCTGCGCTGATCGGCGAGCCGGGCGTGGGCAAGACCGCGATCGCCGAAGGCCTCGCGCTGCGCATTGCCAATGGCGACGTGCCCGAAAGCCTGCGCAATCGCCGGTTGATGGCGCTCGACATGGGCTCGCTGATCGCGGGCGCCAAATATCGCGGCGAATTCGAGGAACGGCTGAAGGCCGTGCTCGACGAAGTCAAAAGCGCCGAGGGTGAAATCATCCTGTTCATCGACGAAATGCACACGCTGATCGGCGCGGGCAAGACCGAGGGCGCGATGGATGCGTCGAACCTGCTGAAACCTGCGCTCGCGCGGGGTGAACTGCATTGCATCGGCGCGACGACGCTCGACGAATACCAGAAATACGTCGAAAAAGACCCCGCGCTGCAGCGCCGGTTTCAGCCGGTGTTCGTCGGCGAACCGACCGTCGAGGATACCATCTCGATCTTGCGCGGGATTAAGGAAAAGTACGAATTGCACCACGGCGTGCGCATCGCCGATGCCGCGATCGTGGCCGCGGCGACGCTGTCGAACCGCTATATCGCCGACCGCTTCCTGCCCGACAAGGCGATCGACCTGATGGACGAAGCCGCCAGCCGCATCCGCATGGAAGTCGAATCCAAGCCCGAGGAAATCGAAAACCTCGACCGCCGGATTATCCAGTTGAAGATCGAAGACATGGCGCTCGCCAAGGAAAGCGATGCCGCGTCGAAAGACCGCCTGGTTGCGCTGCGCGAAGACCTGGCCAATCTGGAACAGCGCTCGAGCGAATTGACCACGCGCTGGCAGAACGAACGCGACAAGATTGCCGCCGAGGGTAAGATCAAGGAAGCGCTTGACACCGCGAAGATCGAGCTCGACCAGGCGCAGCGCCAGGGTGATCTCGGCCGCGCCGGGGAACTGGCCTATGGCCGAATTCCGGAACTCGAACGCCAGCTTGCCGATGCGCAAGGCCAGGCGGAAAACGCACTGCTGCGCGAGGAAGTCACCGCCGACGATATCGCCGGCGTGGTCAGCCGCTGGACCGGCATCCCGGTCGACCGCATGCTCGCGGGCGAACGCGAAAAACTGCTGAGCATGGAAACCACGCTCGGCAAACGCGTAATCGGCCAGACTCACGCGGTGTCCGCCGTGTCAAAAGCCGTGCGCCGCGCGCGCGCCGGCCTGCAGGATCCCAATCGCCCGCTCGGCAGCTTCCTGTTCCTCGGGCCCACGGGCGTCGGCAAGACCGAGCTGACCAAGGCACTCGCCGGTTTCATGTTCGACGACGACAACGCGATGGTGCGCATCGACATGTCCGAATTCATGGAAAAACACAGCGTCAGCCGCCTGATCGGCGCGCCCCCGGGCTATGTCGGCTACGATCAGGGCGGCGTCCTGACCGAAGCCGTGCGCCGGCGCCCCTATCAGGTCGTCCTCTTCGACGAAGTCGAAAAGGCCCACCCCGATGTGTTCAACGTCTTGCTGCAAGTGCTCGACGACGGCCGCCTGACCGATGGCCAGGGCCGCGTCGTCGATTTCACCAACACCGTGATCATCCTGACCAGCAACCTGGGCAGCCAGTACCTCGCTAACCTCGACGAAGACCACGACGTCAGCAGCGTCGAACCCCAGGTCATGGACATCGTCCGCGCCCACTTCCGCCCCGAATTCCTCAACCGCCTCGACGAAATCATCCTGTTCCACCGCCTGGGCCAGCAACACATGGCCCCGATCGTCGACATTCAGGTCGCCCGCGTCGCCAACCTGCTGAAAGACCGCAAGATCACGCTCGATCTGTCCGAAGCCGCCAAGCGCTGGCTCGGCCGCGTCGGCTATGACCCGGTCTATGGCGCTCGCCCGCTCAAACGCGCGGTGCAGCGGTATATCCAGGACCCGCTGGCGGAGAAATTGCTCGGCGGGGAAGTGCCTGATGGGCATGTGGTGCATATCGATGAGGGGGATGGGGCGTTGACGTTCGACGTCGAGTAAAGAGCCTCCGGCGGCCAAGGGCCAACGCCCTTGGATCCCGTTAACTTTTGCGTGTGAGCGCGGTCGCGTCGTAGTGTTCTGATACTTTATTGCCGCTTTGCGGCGGGGCACTACGCGTACCCCATTCGTCATCCCGGGCTTGACCCGGGATCCCACTTTCTTCTCAAGCTTGGTGCAATTTGCTGGGGTCGCGCAAAAGGCA
>Ga0302310_10000688_pt1 | contig 30634 bp, 22 predicted proteins | sample III_Palsa_N1_2_FD_200451 | JGI IMG/M metagenome (GOLD analysis project Ga0302310, IMG submission 200451) | Peat permafrost microbial communities from Stordalen Mire near Abisko, Sweden - III_Palsa_N1_2 | ecosystem: Environmental > Terrestrial > Soil > Palsa > Peat permafrost | place: Sweden...
CGAACTCGCGGCGTACACCGCCGGCGTGCTGGGAATCCTGGAAGAGACCGGGCCCGAGCAGATCGCACTCATTCAGTGCGACACCGAAGTGCGCGACGTGAGCTACTTGCAGCCCGGCGAGAGCTTCGACAAGATCACCGTGAAGGGCAGGGGAGGCACCCGCTTCCAGCCCGCGTTCGATTGGATCGCGGAGTCCGGCTTCGATCCGAGCGCGATCGTCTATGCGACGGACCTGTTTTGCCGGGAAGCTCCCACCGATCCCGGAACACCCGTGATCTGGCTCACCCCGACCCGCGGTCTGTCCGTCTCGTTCGGCGAGATCATCAACATCACAATCTGAAATCCGCTCGCATCCAGCGGCAACGATTGCCAGTGCGGCCTCCGCAACCCTGCCCCGCGGCGGCTTCGCCGCCGCAGGGCAGGGCCGCTCGGTCGCATTGGCAATCACCGCCGCTGGCTGCGGACGCTGGAGTCGATCTCGAAATCGAGACGAACCAGAAGGAATCCAGAACATGAAGACATTGGAACGACTCAAAATCGCCGCCGGCGCCGTGCTGATGGCGGCGGTGATGTGGGTTTTCTTCGCGCTGCCGGGCATCTTGTCCGACCGCGATTCAACCGTGCCTGTGAGCGTCGAGACGGGAGGCCGCTGATGACGGAGCCCGCAAAACCCACGATCACCGTCCGCTACAGCGCCGTGGACGGATACAGCGCCAGGAAAAGATTTGCATCTCTGCAAGAAGCACAAAAGTTCGCGCGCAAATGGGTCGGCGATCACCCCGAGATTGGCAGCAACTACGCCATCAGTGACGACGGCGTCGGGAAAGTCACCGTCTCCGGCACGACCCTGACTGAACTGTTTCCGGCAATGTCCGACCGCAATCAGCAGTGAAAGGCAGCAACAATGACGCGAATTCCGACCTGCCCGCGCTGCGGCAGCACCAACATCATCGTAGAGGCGACCGCACGCTTCAATCCCGCCTCCGAGAGCTGGGAGCTCGGCGATCTCTACGACGATTACGCCTGCATCGATTGCGAGCACGAAACCAACGATCCCACCTGGATCGATCAACCGAGCCCGGCCGTTGCGCCGGGCTTCTTTGTTTCTGGAGCCACGCCATGACCGACACCGAACCGACACAAGATTCCACTCCCTGGGATGAGAAGAACCGCGAGCACGAGCGCCGGGCCGACGAATTGCTTCCCGCGAACAAGGCTGCCTTGTTCGACGTCCTCGCTGCGGCCGGGATCACAATCGTCACCGTTGATTTCGACGGGTATAGCGACAGTGGTCAAATCGAGAACATCGAGGCCAAAGCCGGTGACGAAGTAGCTACGTTGCCCTCCGTCCCGATCGAACTCGCATATCCTGTCTGGGACAGCTCCGATATCGAGCGCCGGGTCCAATCGGTCAGCGAGGCCATCGAGACGCTGACCTACGCCTTTCTCAACCGTGCCCACCAGGGCTGGGAAGAAAGCGAAGGCGCATACGGCGAATTCACGTTCGATGTCGCCGCTCGAACGATCACGCTCGATTACAACGAGCGCTACACCGAAACCAATAACTATCAACACGAGTTTTGAGGAGTTATCGATGGCGCATCCGCATCACCACGCGCTTTCTTCCGTGAAGAAATGGGGCGGTACCGTGGAGGATTTCCGACCACTACATAGCTGGTTCGATGAATCGAAGATTCTTACTGCGGACTTCCGGCATAGAGCCCTACGCCACCACGCAGAAGGCATATTTATGCTGGAACGCTTCTACGGTCAAACAATTGCGATTTCGACCGGCCGTGTGGTTCCGGTGCGATTCATCGGCGAACAGCACGTGATCGAAGATCTCGGTTTCATCCCAAGCTTTTCCGATTGGGTGCGTTGCATCCGGCCAGAGCCGTGGATGGGGCGCGCCCAGCCGATCCATCTCGAAGTCGATCCTGTAATCAGCAACGGCTGACCCAGACGTCCAGCATTATTTTCGAAAACCACCGCCGAAAGCGGTGCTTTCGCGTTCAAGGCACGCACGCGTGACCGAGAACCTCGCAACACTGAACACCGGAGGCACCCATGGGCGGTGAATGGACTGAAGGCGCTATTTGCCTGCTGCGACAATATTGGGCGGAGGGGCACTCGACCGCAGAGATCGGGCGACGGATAGGTATTTCCAAGAACGCGGTTGTCGGCAAGACGCACCGCCTGGATCTTTCCGGACGCCCCTCACCAATACGGAGCAGTGGCGCCATCTCGCCCGTCCCGGCTCAGCCGCGAGCGCCGCGGCTCGCCGAGATGATGCCGCTTTCCCGCGACAGACCGGAGACAGCGGCGCCGGCGGAAGCGCCGGAGAAGGCGCCCGCTCTTCCGGCAAAGCCCGCTATCGCGCGCCTCGTGCCCGCCACCCAGCGTGAACCGGCGATCACCTCCAACCAACCGTGCTGTTGGCCGGTTGGTGAACCCGGAAGGGCGGGTTTCCACTTCTGCGGCGCCTCGGCGCTGCTCGGCAAACCCTACTGCGGCGACCATGCCCAACTCGCCTACAAGCCCAAGCCGCCAAGAGAACCACCCATCGCAGCGGCTACATTCTACCCGAGTTTTGTCCGGCCGATTGCGGAGGAGGTCGCCGAAATGCTGCCGTCGTCTTGGCTGGGCGGCACCCAGCCGTGGAATTACGACGTCGATCGGCTCGCCGGCAACGACTGATCATTTCATTCCCCTACCGTCAGCCCCGCGGAAAGCCCAGCCATCGAGCTGGGTTTTCGCATTTCTGGAGACCGAACATGGCCAATTATAGCCGGCCAACCGTCATTCAACCGACGATCCCCGCGGCTGCCATGACCCCGCTGGAGCGTCTTCTGCTCACCCGCATCTTCGACAGCGAACCCGACGGCGAGGGCTTGTATTTCTTCGCCGAGGAATCCCCGACCGACATGGTTTGGGTTGACCTCGTTGAACTCCGGGCCGCACTCGCCGCGTCGGAAGTCACCGAAAGCACCGCGAACGCTTATGTGGCCGAGCGACTGGCGCAATACTCGCTAGACGCGGCCGAAGTCGAATTAGATTTGAGCGGGACCTCGTGGACATTTTTTCTACAAGATATTGTGCGGCGTTCGCCCACCCTCGATAATGTCACGGCCGTCACCTCCTTCACCTGTTCTAAGATGCGGCCGGATGGTTTCGGCGGAATGGTTGTTCTAATCGCCGCCGACGCCATCAAGGGAAAGAGCACGGAGGATATTCTCTGCGAGCTTCTGGATGAGCACGAAAACGGCGAATTATTGGCCGCTCCCGGTTTCGGAGTCCACACAGTGCTCAGTCTCGACGAACGAAGGGTTCGCGCTGCGATCCCGAGCATCATCGAGACCGACGAAACCTTGACAGGGCTAGCAGACGATGCGGTCACGGCCGAGGACATCCGCGCAGGATGCTGCGCCGCGATCGCCCAAATGGATCTGTCCGAGGAGCAAGGTTCAACCGTTTTTCACGCAGCCTTGGCCGCAATTCGCTTGGCCCAGCAAAGACACCTTCCGGGCATTGGATCCGAACCATGAAAACGGAAATGGAAATATAAAAAAGGTGCAGAACCCCGCACTTTCCGGTCCTGCGCCTCTCGGGTTGCCGCGGTCTAGGCCGGTCGTCACTCACTCGAACCCCCGCCTCGCGTCGCTCGGCGCCTCCGGTTCCGGGCGCTCCGTGTCGCTGCGCTCCCGCACCATCCGCGCCCTTCAGAAGTTACCGCTCACTCCTTTCCCGGCCAAGTCGACCGCACCCGAGAGGCCCAGGACCGGCAAGTGCCGGGCCCCCTCACGCGGATGAAAATGAATGGAGAACGACAATGGCTGGTTATTTGAACAAGGTGCAGTTGATCGGCAATCTTGGCCAGGACCCGGATGTGCGCGCCACGCAGAGCGGCGGGAAGATCGTGAACCTCTCGATCGCGACGTCCGAAAGCTGGACCGACAAGAGCACCGGCGCGAAGCGCGAGCGGACCGAATGGCACCGCGTGGTGATCTTCAGCAACGGCCTGGCCGAGGTCGTCGAGCGCTACTTGCGCAAGGGCAGCAAGATTTACGTTGAAGGCGCCCTGCAGACGCGCAAGTGGACCGACGATGCCGGTCACGAGAGATATTCCACCGAGATCGTGCTGCAGCCCTTCAACGGGAAGCTTTTGATGCTGGATGGACCAACCGGTCGTGGCAACGGCAATTCCGCTGGCGTTGCGGGCTCCGGCGGCGAGAGCGACGCCGGCACGAACGCCGATCTCGACAGCGAGATACCGTTTTAGCCGCCTGCGTGATCACGGCCGCGCCATGGGAGGCGCGGCCCTTCCCCCCTCGTTACAATCCGCCTCATACCAACGAGGACTCTCGGAGGACCGCGACGGCGCTGACGATTTCGAGGAGTCGCGAGTGGTAAGAATCACACGCTTGATACCCCCTAACGGTATGGCGGGGATCGACCCGAGTCGGGCGTAGACTGGTCCGAGGGGTGATCTCAGGAGCGGACATTCAGCGTCGCACGGTGCCGACGGCAAGGCGCCCATCTCGGACCTAGGGGCGCGTTCTCCCGCTTCCCGAAAGCTGACACTTCCGGCCGCATGCCGAGGTTGGGGTCGAGGGTTCAGATTCCTTCGCCCGCCCAGATTTCTGTTTATCCTGAATGGACTACGCGCGTGATGCCGGATTTGAACATTGTGCTGGACCAGGGTGGTGTCCACATGGTGGCCACGGTGGCTTGAGCGCACGGACAGCATGCGAAGCGCGTCAAGGTGAGCGCGCTGAGGCAGTGATGAGCACCGTCGCGACGAATCAATGGAAAGCTGCGAACGGCCGCTAGCAGGCGGCCGCATTTCATGACCATTCTGATTATTCCCGAGGGAGATCATCGATAGTCAAATGAGCTCCTGCTGCACGTGACCGAGCAGGACAACCGGAGGGCTAATGGCAAACATCCCCAACCAGCCCGCCGACGACGGGTATCGCGACCGAGTCGTGGGGTTTGTCGATATCCTCGGCTTTGCCGACCTCGTCCGGCGCGCTGACCGCGACGCAACGTTACGCCGCGAAATCGCGGAGGCCCTCGGGCGGGTCCGCGGGGTCTCTCCGCCTGAGGGTGGCGAGACGGACCTCCGCACCCAGAACTTCTCCGACAGCCTTATCCTTTCCGCAGCGGACACGCCCGAAGGGCTCTGGCATCTGCTCCTCTCGATCGATGCGCTCGCCTGGAACCTCTTACAGCTCGGCATCCTCATTCGCGGCGGCGTGACGATCGGCGGGATGAAGCATGACGATCAGCTCGTCTTCGGACTGGGCGTCAACGAAGCCTACCGCCTGGAATCGAGCGTCGCGAAAACGCCCCGGGTCGTGCTCGGCGCCAGGGCGTTCGACGCCGCTCAGCGCTATGCCGCCCAAGACGAGGTCTGGGCGGTCTACAGGAACGCCCGCCTCCTCCGGGACCGCGACGGCGTCTGGTTTCTCAACTACCTGACCGAACTCGGTTGCTTCAATCGACAGGACCCCAAGAACCCTGACATTCTGCGCCATCCGATGGGCGCGGTCGGCCGCTCGATCCAGCAGATCATCCAGTCGAAACTGGACCGCACACTCGACCAGCCCGACGTCTACGCGAAGATCGAATGGCTCGCCCGCTATTGGAACGCCGAGGTCGCAACACATGCTGACGCTTCTGCGACGCCTGTGATCGGGCCCGTCAACCTCGCCGGCGCCGAACCGCGAGCTACGCCCCTCCCGTTCCGAAGCTTCTGAGCGTAGCAGCCGAAGAACGGAACTCCCATGACCGAAGCGCCGGCCGATCGCTCGGCACCGCCGACTGCCTCGCCGCCACCACCAGTGGTCTTCCTCACGCCGCATGGCGTCCCGAGGCAGGATGCGCCTGCTGAAGGAGAGGTCGCGTTTGTGCGTGATCCCCAAGGCGCGTGGCGTCCTTGGCACGGCGACCTACTCTACGAAATCGAGGCCGAGTGCGTCCGCCTGCACGACGCGTTCGCTGCCACGCTGTTCGGAGACATTCGGCTCTATCACCAGCTCCAGCCCGTGATCCCTCTGTTCGTTCCGGAGGCGGGCCTCAATTCGGAATCGACTGTGTCGCGCGAGAACTTCGAGAAGTTTGTCGGAGCTCTTCGGGACATGCCGTTCCTCAACCAGCTTCCCTACCTCTACGACTGCCGCAAGCTCGTTTCCGGCATCCAGGAATGCACGAAGGAAGTCTGCTATCTGATCGGCGAGTTCTACAGGACGCTGAGCCTCGACGAGCTCTTCTTCCCCCCGGTTCCAGAGCCTGACGGCGTGCGCTGGATGACGTCACCTGTGGTGACGAACCTCACGGCAACCCTCAACGTCATCTACATCCGCCTGCACAGCCTGCTCGATTATACGACCAAGCTGGTCTACGAAATCGAGCACCTGCGAGCTGACTTCACGTCCTATCCGAAGCTCTCGTCCTCCAACATCCAGTTCGGCGATCGCCGCAGGACCGGCTGGGGCGAAGCTCCGGGGACCTTGTTCGAGGCGGGGGAGCCGGTTACCGAGGTCGAGCTAGTCCGGAATCTCGTAATCCACGACGGACTGCTTGATGACATGCCGAAAGCCTATAAGGTCGTGAAAGACGGGCGCGCGATCGAGAAGTTCGTCCTCATGCCGGACCGGACCGGCGGTCGGCTCGACCGATACCAGAATCGCAGCCTGTTCTACAGCCGCGAGGACAAGATCAATCTCCGGCTGCCGAGCCTCATGGCCGACTTCCAGGCCAAGCAGCTGGCCACGCTCCAGCGCGGGTTGGCCCGGCTGGTCGAAGTCGGCAAGGAGCGCCACAAGCTTGCGGCGACCGAAGCGCCGCAGGCGACGTAGGGCGCCACCGACCAAAGCAGCGGCGCCCCTGCATCAGCCGCCGTGCTCGGCGATGCCGGAAGCCATAGCATCGACCGTCATTGCGAATGTCGCCGGTTGAGCTATGGCCGCCTTTAGCGTCTCCGGCCACTCCGGGTGCGCATCCACCCAGGCCATGATCTTGGGCGGGTTCAGCTGCCGGTGACGAGCAAGATGCCGTGACGAGATCTTTGCCGGGACCGACTCACGTACGAACCGCGCATTGGCAGGCCGGATGGACGCGAACAGCGCGTACGCCTTCGCCGGATCGGCAGGTTGGGTGCGGACGCCTGGGTAACCGCCTCGCAGCTTCGGCAGGACAGCTTCGGCCGTACGTGGCGGACGACACGGAACGAGTCCGGCACATACTCCAGGATCTCGGTCACGTCCTCGCCCCGGGGGGCGCAGCACGCCGCCGCAGGCGAGACACGCACCGGTCTTGTCGCAACAAGGTGCCGCATGCTCGACGACGTCGCGCGGCAGCGTCTCCGGCGAGGGACACTTGGCGGGCTTGGCGGGCTGGTGTTCATCGGCATCTGCGGCCGCATCGTCGCCGAGCGTATGCGATGACCCGGGCGGGTCGGTAGCCGTCGCTTACTTTGCGCTGGCTGGACGTCCGCTTCCCCCAACCGGCCGCTCCGAAGCTGACGGTCCGTTCCCGGCCCTGTCCCGCCATAAGGCGAATGTCCGGCTTCCGCCTTCCTCGGCCGTAATCAGACCGCCCGCTTCCCACCCGACCCGGTCGTTCCCGATTATTCGCATGTGGGTACCAAGCATGTGATTTTGACCACCGGCGAATGCCGATGGTGCCGATGCGGGAAAAGCCAATCCTCATTTGCCGTGATGAGTTCTCCTCATCGGAGTCTCGAAGCGCGGGGGCCTTGCGCCCCCCACCCGGTGTCCCTCAGCTCAGGGCCTCCCGTTCGGCGGCCGCCGAGCGGCTTGTGATCGGCGGGAGCCGCTTGCGGCGTCACGTAGGGCTTCGATTCCTCGCCGGTCACTTCCGCGCAGGCGTGCCCCCACTCTGATAGCAGCGGCCAGCAGGGTGAAGACGGGGAGGGCCCGAGCAGCAAAATTGGGGGCGCAACCGGCTCCCTCTCTCCGGGCGCCCAAGCTCCTCGTCTTTGTTGCAGTCTTCATTGGCGAGCTTGATGGTGAGATTGCGAGCCTCGCTGGCTTCGCTGCCATAGAACTGCGTCTCGCCGGGGCAACCGACGAACATCCAGACGACGTGACAAATGGATCCGCACCGCAGTCTCGCCGGCGAGTGCAGCGTCCGCCCGCGGCCCATCAGTTACTGGGTCTCATCGCGCGAACGAACTCGTCCTACTTAGTCGGGGTGATCCCGGCGCCACGACAGTTTCGACCGTTCCAAGAAGGGCGGGCGCCAATCCCGTGAATTTTCCAAGATGATCATCTGGCGACGCTGCCCGGCGCTGGAAACCGCAGTCTGACCTTGGGTCTGCACCTTCTCGCGGTCAGGGCCCGGATCACTTTCACATCCAAAAAAGTCGCGAACCCTGTGCCCTTGCTTACCCTCTCGGTTAGGAGAGGTGTAAAACCCATGCCGGGCGGATGCTACCCCCAAGCTCGCCGAGGCGAGTGATCCACGCGTGCCGCGCCAGGGCCGGTTCGCACCCGGTGCAGAGCAAAAGAATTCAATTTGCCAGGAAAATGAAAGAGATTTGGCAAATTGGATCCTTCTGCTCCGCCCCAGCCGCAAACCGACCCGGCTAGCGCGCATGGCTCAGGGGTAGCATCCGCCCGTCACGGGTTTTTGCACACCTCTACCGAGAGGGAAATCAAGGGCACAGGGCCCGCGACCCTCCCGGGTGTGAAAGTGATCCCGTCATGTCCGCGAAAAAGACCCAGACCCAGACCCAAGCTCAGACCGCAGCTCCCCGCACCGAGCAGCCCCGCCAGGCGATCACCCTCGAACTGGTCACCAGATTAGCACCCACCCTCGGGCAGGCCGAGAAGATGTCCACCGCCTTCGGGATCGGTCCGATCGGCGAGGAAGAGTACAATTTCGCTCGCGAGGAGACCGAGGAACTGATCGGCCGCCACGCCGAAACGCTGAAACATTCCTACCTCAGCGAGACGGCGGTAAGAATCCATTTGCAGCGGATCGTAGGGTCATTCGTCCAATCCGCCCACGGCGCAGCGCAGTTTTACGGCAGCAAAGCCAGCGAAGCTCGCAATCTCACCACCAAGCTCTCCAACGACGACCGCGACGAGGACAGCTTGGGAGTTTCCGGCTTCGAGAGCAAAGCCGCCCGCGCCCGCAACTTCGCCGCCCAAGCGGGCCTCACCGCCTTCACCCTGCTGGCCGCCGCGACCGGAGCGGTTCACGCCTACGCCGAAGTGACCGGCGAGGAATGGAAGCCCTACGTGACGCCCCAAGCGGCTCCCGCCTCGATCACCCGCCGCTCGGCCGCCGCCGAACTGGAGGCCCTGAGCTAAGGGACGCCGGGCGGGGGTCGCAAGGCCCCCGCTCTTCTTTGCTTGTTGGGACGGCTGGAAAACCAAAGGGCACGCAACCTACAGCATGGCCAGGTTGCGCACCTCAAAGATTGAGCCGCACCGACGGCGGCCGGTCACTAATTTCGAAACCACGACTGAGCATTCAATGAAACGTCGATATTGAAGCATCAGATTGTCCGGCGCCGTGGTTGAGCATCATCCGATAACCCCTGGTCATCATCCAGTGGCCGCGTGCCAGGTGAGATTCCCAGCAGCGCAGGCTTTGCTCCGGCTCCGCGACAGGATCTCGGTGCAGCGCGACCCTAGCCACTTCTTGCCAAGCGGAACCCAAGACGTCGGCAACCAACAAGCGCAGATAGGTGACCATATGCTGTTCGTCATAGAAGGTCAGTTCATCGGCCGAAGGCGCTCGATCGGCGACGGCTAGGTCAACACAGGGTGCTATCATGTAATCCATCGGTGATTTGGTCTCTCCTCGGAGGGGCGAGTGGGAATTATGGCCTAGACTATCCTATTATGGGATAAACCTAAAGTGGGATTATTGGGCATGTCGGTCTCAGCCTCAACAGCCTGTCGATATGCCCCGCTCGCTCCGCACACCCCAACATTTGCGATTGCAGGAATTGCTCGCAAATCTGCGTAAGTCGAAGCGTCTCTCCCAAACGGAGCTGGCGCAACGGCTTGGGCGACCGCAATCTTTTGTCGCCAAATACGAAGGGGGAGAAAGGCGGCTGGACGTCATTGAATTTGTCGAGGTCGTGCAGGCGTTAGAAAGTGATCCCTCCGAGTTACTGGCGAAGCTGAGCGGCCCCTGAGTTCGGAGGGGAAGTCGGGTGGATTCCGGACAATTATTCTCTTCCGGATGGGCGAGCGGGCGTTTTTTCGGTCACGGTTTTGCCAAGAACGAACGGGACAATATCCGTGACGACGAGCGGGCCGCATTTAAGAAGCTCGCGACCGAAGGGTGGCCTTGGACGACAAGGCCCTGGCCAAGGCTATAGGTAGCGGAACTCTGACAGAGGTGGATTACAATGGCTAAGCAGTATCGAAGTTCGATGATGGCCTCGATCCACGAAACGGCCGAAGGGCTGCACGCGGCCGGCGTGATGGACAAGCAGACGATGCGAAAATTCGACGATGCGTGCCTCACGCCCGTCCGCTCCCTGGCCGCCGAGGAAATCCGCACCTTGCGGGAGCGCGAAGGTGCGAGCCAGGCAGTTTTCGCCCGCCACCTCAACGTCACGACGGGCCTCATCAGCCAATGGGAGCGGGGTGAGAAGCATCCGCAGGGCGCCTCACTCAAACTTCTGTCCCTCGTGGCCAAGCACGGGCTCGGCACGGTTGCGTAAGCCGTCACGGGAAGGAGCAGGGAAGGGGCGAGGAATCTCCATCAATGTTTAGCAAACAGACTTCCGAGGTTCGCGCTGTTTTGGCCGATCCTGGGGCATCAGATTGGCTCAAGACCGCGTTGATCACTGCGTTGGATCGAGATCCAGTCGATGCAACAAATGATGCTGAGATATTGGCCGGCCTGTTGGCTCGCAACCTGGACCTGATTTTCAGCCTTCACGGACAATAGCGAAAAGAAATAATGAGGGCGCGAGTCAAATCCGCGCACTCGAAGAATCTTCAAGCTCGACCTAACCCCGGAGGCGGCGCGATGTCCGACCAAAGTGACCAAGCAAAATCCCCAAATGCTCGCTGGGAGATCAAGCCCCGCCCAACCGCCCTTGGCGGCGGTTGGCGTCTCCACCTGACCGAGGATGGCGAGGAAGTGGGCGGCGGCGTGTTTCCTGCCGCTGCGGACGAGGAGTCCAGCCGTGCTGCCTATGAGGACGCGGTAGCCGAGGCGGAAGCGTGGTTCGCGCGGTACCAGCTAGGTTGAGCAGAAAGAATATCCCGGTTTCAGGCTACTTCGGCGGGTACCACCGGGGCAATGCAAGCGAACGCAAGCTATACTTGCTTTTGCTTTCATTTCGCATTAGAGAGAACGTCATGGCCAACGCACGCAACAAGACCCCGAGCACGAGCACCGCGCGAGATTCCGGCGCAAGGCGTTCCGGCGCCCCGAAGAAAGTCGCTATCACGCTTCGCCTGGATCCGGACCGGGCCAGGCGGCTACAGATCTTGGCCGAAACTGAGAACCGCACCCTCACCAATTATGTCGAGACCGCACTGATCCGCGACCTTTCGCTGCGAGAAGAGGCCGCGCGCGCGATCACCATTCTCGCCGCTCCCGGGACCTCCAGCATCATAGCCCCCGACGACGTCGTACGGGGAGCGGAGGAATCCGACGCCGCTTTCGCCAGGCGACGTGACTTGGCAGTAGACCTCTGGTCGATCCCAGATAACGGCTAGGAGACCAATTCGATGGTCCCCGGCGCGTTTGTCCGAGTCTATTTTCCGACGCACGAAAAGCCCCGCAAACCGGGGCTTCTTCATATCGGCTACATTCTTGCAAACTCCCCCCTAGAAGCGATGGTAGCATATACGACATCACAACCCTGGCCGACAGGAACACCACTCTCAGCCGGCGTAAGGTTGTTCACGGCAGAGGAAGCCAAGCGACTGAATCAATCGCGGCCCTTTGTGCTCCGCTTGGATGTGCTGGCGAAACTGCCGATGAACCCGCAGTGGTTTCCAGAGATTGAGAAGGAAGGGGAGGGGGTCATCGCCGTCGTTCCCAGCCGGTTGCAGGAAGAGTTGACCGACCTCGCCACAAACTTGGTACGCCGGCGGCGAGACCTAATCCAAATGCGGGGAATATGACCACTGAATCTCGGTGACATTTCTATCGGTGACTTACACTTGGTGTCGCATAATCTACATTATGCAACAATATCAAGGGAGTAGGGTGAGTTTGCCGGGATTCACAGATCGTGACAATAGCTGTATCTCGGTCCTATGGATCGCCTAGCAAGGAGCCAAGTTGCGCCCCCGATGCCGTCATTGTTCATCTTCCTCGGAGTATTTGGATTTCTGCATTACTTTTTGCACCTCCCCCTGCAGCTTGGGATTATAGCCGCGTTCATCAGCGTGGCCGGCCTTTGGGTTCTTTGGAAGCTCCGCTACATAATTCTCGGAATTGTGGGCTTGGAATTCCTACTTGGTAACGACGAATAGGAACTAGCCAAAGTTATATAAGCAGCGGCGATCTCGTGCGCTTCGGTCTGTTGCCGGGCCTGCGCCACGAAAGCGTCGGCGTCGAACCGCTCATCGAAGACATTGATTTTGGTGCTCTGCTCGCCGACAAAGCATTCGACACAAATTGGCTACGTGCCGAGTTAAACGAACGCGGTAGCATTGCCGTTATCCCACCCAAATCCAACCGTGTCGAAAAGGTCGAAAGGGTCGATTGCGATTTCGAGATGTATCTGTGGTGCCACCTTGTCGAAAACTTTTTCTGCAAACTCAAAGAGTTTCGGCGGATCGCCACCCGCTACGACAAAACCGGCGAGAGTTTCACCTCAATGATCCATCTCGTCAGTTCTCTCATCGCAATCCCTTAAATGTCCACAGACCCCAGCATATAGCTAAATTGACAAAATGTTTTTGCTTCTTTTTTCAAAAAGAAAACCTCACTGATACTTAACTTATTAAGTTATTTATATATATGTTTCAAGCAGTCTCTTGAGGACATCGCGCGCGACTATGTGATGCCCGTTAACGTTGCGGGACAAACGCGTCACCCGATCGGCCGCGCATGCGTCAAACTTTAAAACTCGTAGGCAGCGTAATGCACGCTGCCAATGTCGCCGCTGCCCCACGCCATGCTCAACGGTTGTGCCTTGCCCGCCTGCGCCCCCGATGAACCCCACCAACCATAGGGATAAAACGTGCCCTGGCTGCCAATATCGGCGGTCACGATCGCAACCTGTCCGTACGGGCGCGGCTGCACATATTCACTGCCCTTAAGCCCCGCCAGCACCAGCCAGCCAGCGGTCGCCTTGCTGGCGGCGTCAGCAGCATTATTGAGCGGCACCCACTTGCCGCCCCCGCCGGTGATTTGGGACACGATGTCATCGGCGCTGCCGCTCAGCGCGACCCCCACGCCACCAGCGGCACGCACGGCAAACGCCGCATTATCATACTGGTTTTGATCATAAATCGCGTTGCATACCGCAATTACGCTGCGCGCCTTGGCCGTGGCGGCGCTGTTAACCGTAGAAGGTGAATCCTTGCCCTCGTCGGTTTTACCGCCTTGCCGCGCCGCAGTCTGGCCGCTCATCATCGAGCCAAGATTGGCAAGCCCGCCAGTGGCCATCTCGCTGATCTCGTGGAACACAAAGGCCCCGCCTGCCAGCATGCCGCCCGAAAGGATGATATCGATGCCGTTCCAAAACCAGCCTTGGACGCCGCCCGGCGGCGGCTCGTTGACTTCGAGAAGCACGCTCAAGACCCGCACGCCGCTCAGCGCGAGCAGGATGCCCAGAGTTAGCGCTGCAACCGATGCCGGCCCGTTGGCGGGCGGATTATCGGCATTGACGGTTGGATCGTGGCGGCTGGGTCCGTTCTTGCCGGTGGCACCAAGATACACTTCGACGGCCCGTTCAATCACGATGGTCAACAGCGCCATATTCTCCAGCCGCTGTACCAGCCGGCCGGCCGCGTTAGTGGCAAATTGCAACTCGAACGGCGGCGTCAGAAGATGGAACCCAACTCCCAGCAGCACGACGCTCGCCACCAGCAGAATCACAATCCCCAGGTTCGAGCGGCCGAACCCCATAAATCTATTTCCTACGCCGAACCTGCCAATAGGTGCGAAATTTATCATCGTGGCCCCAACCTCCTTGCTCATCGACGCGTTCATTCGTTTCGCCAAGCGCCGCGTATCAACCAGCCAAAGCGGGGTGAGCGCGGGTCATGATTCTATCCTATTTGCCAGGACCGTAATCGTTGCGCCGCAAAAGTAAATCCATTGCCATATAGCAATTAGCTTGCAGACCACTTTTATTTTGTTTAGGCTACCTCGGTATTGTAGTGGTGTGGCGACTGCGTCCGCGGAGCGTGCGCGCGTCTGGCATTCGGGGGCTCCATGCCTATCACGCTTCAGCTCGTGAGCAACCCGTTCTGCCAAATCGCCGCAATGGCTACGGGTCCAGTCCTGAACGCGGATGGTGTCTCCATCCTCACCCTCACCAGCATTACCGTTACGCTGCCGACGGGCGCGCTTGCCGCGTTCGTGTTGCCGCCTACCTGCACGATGCCCGCTGCCGTGCTGGGGGCATTCTTCGGGGTGCCAAATGCTGGCGTTTATAACCTGAAATCTGCGGCTCAGATTGGCTCAGACGCGCAAGACCTGACTGACGACATTGCCAATGTTGCCAGCGAGGCCCTGAAGCAGGCCGCGCGCAACCAGATGAAGGCATGGGAAGACGCCAAAACCGCTCTGACAGCCGCGCTGGCCAGCAACAATCTGCTAATTTCGGCCGCCGGAGGCGCCAACAGTTTTCTGGGCGCACAGACGCTGGCGGGCGCCGCAATCTCCGCCACCCTGTCCATCGCCATGGAGCAGCTGCTGGATGGCAGCTCGCCCGCCGGCGGTTATCTGCTGCGGGCCGAGGCCAGCGCCAGCGTCAATGCCACCCTGTTTGGTGCGGGTGCAGCGGCGGCGGGCGCCTGCACCGCCAGCATCGCCTTTCTGCTGCGGCGGGGCGGGCTGAACGGCGCGCCGTTCGAAAGTTTCCTGCTGCCCCGCCTGCGCCCGGCGGCCGGCGCGGCTTCGGCCTTCGATCCCGGCTGGTCGGACCCCATTCTTTTCGCCGGACCCCACCTGAACATCGCCCTGCCAGACCCGACCCGCCTGCTCGATTTCGGCGTGCCCGCCCTGCTTGGCGGCGGCACCATGCCGATCACCATCAATTGGACCGTGCCGGTCCCGTCCCTCGGCCTTGCGCTCGCCCTCAACAATGGAGATCTCACCATTCCGCTTCCTCCCGCGGCGGGTGCGGCCGGCGACATCCTGTTTACTCCTGCCGGCGCTGCCGCCAGCACCATAATCGGCCAAATCCAGGGATTCCGCTTTGGCCTCGCTGGCGGCAGCGTGACCCTGACGGGCCAGCTGGTGCTGGGCGCCGCCCAGCCGCTGGTGCCGCCAACCCCGCTCGCCGCACGGAGTTTTGTTAGCCGCAGCCTGCCGATTTTGATTGACATACCCGCGCCCACGCTCAGCATCACCGCGTCCGGCGGCCCCGGCAACCAACTCACCGTGAATCTCGCCAACCCGCTCGCAGGCACGGGGCAATTGGTCACGCTGCTACAATTCCGGAATTTAAAACTCTCGGCCGCTTCGGACCCCACGCTCTTCCTCGCGTTCGATGCCGATGTCACCTTCCGCTGCGATATCTCCACCGGCGCGCTCAGCGCGGGGCTGACGGCGCTCAAGATCACCGCCCCCAACAAGCTCGAACTGATCACCGCCTTGGGCCAAACCGCTTTGCCGGGTGCGCTACGGCTATTATCGCTGATCAGTCCGAACGATCCAGTCAGCGCCGACCCCAATGAGCTGGCGGCCGTGATCAACATTCTCGGCCGCTTTGCCGCGATTATCGCCGCCTCGCTTGCAGATGCTGCCGCCATACTTGGTTCTGCCTTGCTGGATGCCTCTGCCTTTCTGTTGAATGCCGCCGAGACGATGGTGCAGGCGCTGCGCAATGCGATGACCGCGATCGACAGCTACCTGCTGATCGAGCTGCGGCTCGATGCCAGAAGCTGGGCCCTCCAGCAAATCGGCGTAACTCGGGCCGGCACCGCCCCTACCCAGCCAACGCAGTTCAGCACCGCTGCCCTCACCCTCAATCTTCCGGCGGATTGGCAGCCGGGGTTGCTGCTCGATTTCACCGGGCCGCGCCCATTCCTCGGCCTGATGGCCTTTCAGCGCGCGGGCGTGCCCAGCACGTCGCCATTGACCCTGTCCACCGATCTCTGGCTCGGTCACGCCAACGCCCCCAGCGAGCCGGTTCGCGCCATCGACTCCACAAGCGGCGGCGGAACGGACACAGGTAGCGCCCCGTTGCTGCAGGTCACCGCCTCGTTTCAACCAAACATCCAGGCGGTGGCACTGCTGTCTTTTTGCGGCGGCGCCGCCAAATTCTTCCAGGCCGTAGTCGCCGATCAAAGCCTGAGCGAGGTAGTCGCCCTCGCCATCGCCAGCGCCGCCGGCCCGCGACCAATCCCCGGACAGGTCGCCCTGCTTGGCGCATCAAGTGGACTGGTGATCAAACCATTCGGCCCTGGCGATCTCACCTTTGGCGGCCAATTGGCAAAGAATGTCCAAAGCCGCCTGCTGCCCTTCTTGCTGGGACCCGCATCAAATCCCACCGGTCCGGGCGTTACCTCCGTCTGGGGTCAATCGATCGCGATCGGCTCCGGCCTGGGCACCGCCACCTTCGATTCGGCCCGCTTTACCCTGAGCTTCCCGATCCCGATCATCCTGACGCTCGATACGCTCCAGGCTTCCGGCAAAATCACCTTCGTGCTCGATCTCGTCACGTTGAAAGCCAGCCTTTCGGCCAATGCACCGATCGAAATTTGCGGCCCCGCAACCGCAACAACCCAGCAGTTGCTTGGCCTGACAGCGGCCATTTCCGCACAGCCTGCGGGCGGCGCCGTTCCAGCCCCCGATGCGCAGTTCAAGCAATTCACCCTCGATTTTAGCGATGGCGACATCCGCCTCGCGTTCGCTAACGACACCGCCGTCTTGAAGCTCTCCTACCCGCGCATCGCCAGCAGCGGACCCGGCCTTGTCTTCATCGTCGATGATTTCGCCATTGCCAAGAGCGGCATTGATCTCACCGCCCATGCCGACGACACCGCCGCCGTGCCGCTGGCCGGCATCGAGGTGCCGTTTCGCTTCACCGATGGCGGCGTGCAGATCAAATCGAGCAAGCTGCAGAGCTTTCACATCACCGGCAAGGGACAGCTGCCGCCCACCTTGATCGGCGAGGCCAACCTCACCGCCGCGCTCGATTTCGGCCTGAACGAGCAGCAGGCGCTCACCTTCAAATCCGCCAGCGTCACGCTCGACAAGGGCAGCAGCCCGATCCGTTCGGACAGCACCTGCATCTCGCTTTCGCTGCAAAAGGTCGAGCTCACGGCGAAGGATTTCGGCGATGACGGCATTCATTTCTGGTTCATGCTGAGCGGCTCCGGCCGCTTCGCGCCCTCGAACGGCCAATTCGCCGACGGGCTGCTCAAGAACCTCGCCGATCTCGAAATCGAATTCGACAATGCGCCGCTGACTACCAACATCACGGTGCTGAAACGCTATCTGGGCGATTTCCAGATCGCGGTGCGCACCAAAAATAAAATCAATTTCTTCGATCTGTTCAGCTTCGAGCTGCGCAGCTTCGGGCTGCACCCGCAATCGCCGCGGTTCAATAACGACCCGGCGATTGCGATCTCGGGCCAGATGAATTTCGCCGAGACCGGCGATACGGTCAATCCGAGCATCGATTTTCACCAGCTCTGGATCGCGCCACCCGCCAAAGGCCAGTCGCTGCCGCGCATCGCCTTCGATGGGCTCGGCGTCGCCATGACCATCGGCGGCGCGCAGATCACCGCGACGGCGCTCACCGTCGATGGCAGCATGCCCACGCTTGATAACGCCGCCGCACCCAATCCCCACTTCGTCGCGCACGGGTTCCTGGCCGATGGCAGCCTGATCATCGAGGGCTGGGCGCCGATGGCGGCGGCGCTTGGTTTTTTACAAATTTCACCCTCCGGCGGTGGTGATCAGCGACTCTCGTTCTTCGTTTACGGCGAGGCGCGGCAGCTTTCGATCATGATCCCCACCCCGGTCTCCACCCTCTATCTGCGCGAGGTTGGGTTCGGGCTAGGGTATCGCTACACCTTCGCGGGTCTCGCCGCCGCCGATCAGGTGAAAAGCCCCAATGAGCTGGTAACCATACTCGACGAGGTCTCGAAGCGCCAAGGACAATTGAGCAGCTTCGCCGCCTGGGCGCCCGAGCCCGAGGGCAACAACCTCACCCTCGCCATGCGCGCCCTTTTCACGGTCGCCTCGGCGAGCGCCGAAGGGTCCACCGCCGTCACGGAAGCGGAACGTGTGCTGGCCAACCCATTCCTGTTCGACGTCGCCGCAGCGCTCCGCTCCGATCTCACCTTTCTGCTCACCGCGCGGGTCTGGCTCAACACCAATTATTACACCTGGGTCTATGGCGAGCTGGACGACGATACGCCCGGCGCCCCCCCCAAGGTGCGGGCGGCCGATATCCAAACCTCGCCCGCCCTGCGCGGCTACCTCTATCTGTCGGCGCCGCGCAAAACCTTCCTGGGCCGCGTGCTGTCTGATGGCACCGGTTATCTGGGCAATACCCCGCCGCTCAATCCCGACATCGAGAAGGCCATGCGCAACGTCGCCTGGTCGGCGACGATGTTGATCCAGCCGGGGCTGTTCCATTTCGAACTGGGCTGGCCCTACGAGCTGACAATCCATTTCGTCGACAATAGCGATTTCAGCCAGATGAAGGTCGATCTGTTCGGCGGCTTGATCTTCCGCATTGAGGACGGGGCTATGCTGTATGGCATCGCCTTTCGCGGCTCGGGCTTTGCCCAACTCGGCGGCACCGTCGGCAGCGACAGTTTCGGCGCCAGCGCCAAGGCCCAGACCGATTTCCAGATCGATGGCAAATTCATCGCCTACATCGCCGTGGCGGACCCCAGCCGCACCCTGTTTTATGGCGCGTTCAGCTTCTCCTGCACCACCTCGCTTTCGATCAATGTCTGGCTGCGCATCCACACCTTCCTGGGCCACATCAAACTGTCGCTCGGCCTATCGCTCAGCCGCACCATCACCCTCGCGCTCGAAGTGGCGGCGACGCCCGACACGCTGGGCGGCCGCGGCTCGGCCAGCGTTGCCTTCTCCGCCTTTGGCCGCACGGTGCAAATCGGCGCGTCGCTGGCGTTCAACGCCGACAAGGTGGAGCAAGCCCGCCAGCGCGTGCAGCGTTTCATGGCGCTCGGCATAGCTGCCGCCATTCCCGATCCAGCGCAAGGATTACAGCCGCCGCCCACCGCGGTGCCTCCCTCCACCGCCGCGGTCCAGACCGACCGGACTGCGCAGGACCGCCAAGCCCTCACCAATGCGGTGGCGCCTGCTAATCCCCCGCCTGCGCAAGCTGCAGGCACTCAAGCCGCAACGGCGCCGGGCCTCAGCGCGGCCGACGTCAACACCCCCTCCTTCTGGGCGGTGCTGTTTGCCGTTCCGGCCGATCCCGGCAAGTTGCTGATCCTGCTGGTGCCGCGCGATCATACCGAGTTGCCCGGCGTGCCCGGTGCAAATGCGCCGCCACCGCCTGATCCGCAAAACCTGCCCAGTACCTTTCCGCCCAGTACCTTTTATGTGGTGCCGTCCAATAGTTTCATCACCAGCCCCGACCCAAGCGCGCTGACGGATTTCGAGATCACCGCCGATGCTGCCCTGCTGCCGCTATTGATCCCCGCCGATTACGATTACGCTTCGTTCCCTGGCGGTGCGGCGCCGTCGGACGCCACTCACCTCCGGCGCCGGGTGTACCGGTCCAAGACATTGAGCAATGGTCAAGCGCCGGACGGCAGCACCATCAACTTCCAGCTCAACGACCTGCTGTATCATTGCTATCTGCTGCTCGACCAGAACGGCGCGCGCTTGGATGATGGTCATTATCTAAGCCTGCTCAGCGGCAAGCTGCCGGCATTCAATCTGCGCGAACCGCCTTACATCCCGATCGATCCCAGCCCTCAGCGCTTGCCCGCCGATCAGGCCGCCGCAACCGAATCCTTGCGCGCCGCGGGCGAAAAACAATTGCCCATCGCCCCCGCCACCGCCATTTGCGGCATGACCGAGCTGGTCGATTATGCCCGCGAGGTCGAGGAGCGCCGGTCCTCGATCCTGACCGCCATTACCGAAAGCGCCGCCGATTTGGCCAGCGCCGCCAACATGCAGGGCGGGACCCTTGCGTTCCCCGGCTCCACCACCGGCATGATCGACGCGCGCGACTTCGGCCTGCTGTTTCTGGTGGATCGAGATCGGCTGGAGCCTGGTGACGCCGCCACCCAACTGTTTGCCACACCCGCCGCCTCTGACGTGCCGGCGATTTCGCGCTTCACCATCATCGCCCGGACGGACCCCCATACTTCGACCCCGATCAACACCCAGACGCCCCAGCCGGTTTGGCTGCTCAACCCACCGAGCCGGTTCTTCGAACTGCAAAACCCCATGCTCGACGGCGCGCAAGCCCGCCTTACCCGCAACGGCATCGAGCTCGATTGGGATCTGACGCCGCTCTGGGGTGCTGCGGTGGGGCCTTATAACGATCCCGAATTCCAGGTTCGCCACTATCTGATCCGCCGCGACCTGTTGACCGGCGACGGCATCCCCGACCCGCGCTTCCCCTCGCTCGAGATCAATGTCAAAGCCGGCGCGCCGCATCAACGCACGATCGATGCCAATGGCGCGCTGCGCCTCGCCCGCCTGCGCCATAGCGCCCATTTCGTCGACCGGCTCGACGATGTGGCCGCGATCCAGCCGGAGCTCGCCGGTGCGCTGCTGCAGAATGGCGAAGACCCCTGGGCGGCGTGGAACCAGGCGCAGATGGATCACCTTGGCTACAGCCTGCTTTATACCGTGGTGCCGGTGGACCTGGCCGGCACGCGCGGCGCGCCCGCCGTGATCGCCTTCGCACCCCAAAAGCCGCAAGAAAACCCCTGCCCGCTGCGCAAGGTGGAACTCACCTTCCAATACCGGCTCAACGGGCTCGATGACGCGCTGCCCGAACAGGGCGATGCGGCAACGCTGCGCGCGCCGCTCTTGTTTCTGCGCATCGACGATCCCACCCTGCCCGCGGGCGCGACCCCGCCGCAGCCCTATCAGCCGGTGTTGCCGCCCGATGGCACCCAATACCGGTTGCGGTTCCGCCGTGAGATTGCGCAGCCAGGCGGCATTTTCGGCATCGATTCACTCAATCAGGCCGCTGCCCGTCCCACCCCCGCGCAGTTCGGCGCCGAACTGCGCGGGCAGGATTTCGAAATCATCGTGGAGATGACCAACTCCGAGCAGGTGCTGGCCGATGACCCCGATGGCATCAGCCGTCCCTTCACCAACGCGGATCGCTTCCAGCCGCTGCCGATTTACGCCACCATACCGCCCCCAAAAAATCCGTCCCAAAAAAATCCGATCCGCGGCGACGCCTGTTTCCTGGCGAAGCGCATCATCTCCTTCCCCGGAGATGGCGGGGATCCGGTCATCGCCGCACTGTCACAGTCTGATCTCGACGAGCTGCTGCGCCAGCTCGTGCAGAGCTGGCCCGCCGGCAAGCCGCCCCAGCAAGCCGAACTCGTCGCCTATCGCGCGGGGGCGGCAAGGCTATCGGGGCGGCCGCTCACGACCGGCTTCGCGCCAGATCTCACCAACTTTGCCTGGTGTCCGGCCGATCTGTGCCTGCTGGTAAGCCCGGTGACCGGGAGCGGCACGGCCGCCGCTGGCGGACCCGGTCCGCTGATCGAAACCATGGTGGAATTGTTCGAGCATCCGCGCCAGCTCGTCTTCGATGCGCTGCCCTTCGAAGATGTCGATGGCGCGACAGGCCGCCTCGATCTGTATGTGCCCGCCCCGGATAGTACGCTCGAACAATTGGCGAACAAGGATCCGGCCAGCATTCGCAGATGCGTCGATCCCAACCGGCGCACCGCCACCAGGCTGCGCTGGGATGCGGTGCCTTCGGTCCCAGAACTAACACCCCAGGATCTAAGCGTGCTCACGGCCCGGAAAATCGCCGTGCCCGGCCATTATCCGGTCCTAATCGGCGGCTTCGACATTTTCGAAACCGACATGGCGCGGGTGATCACGCCAGCCGATTTCGTTCCCCTCACCCGCCGCATCGGCCGCGTGCAACGCCTGCCCGACGATCAACGCGGGCTGAATCCGGCCGAAATCGCCGATTTTCAGAAAATCGAGGCCTTCTACCCCAGCGCCGTGCTGTGCAGCGGCAACGCTGCGCCCGATGGCGGCGGCCCAACCACGGACGGCCCAGCCAGAGGCGGCAAAGCCGGCTGGTTCTCGACCGCCGAATCCTCGCTGCTGTGGCCCGCGCCAATGCTGCGGCGGTTCCTGGGATTGACCGCGCCGCTCGCCGAGCTGATGCCGCTATTCAATCACGGCCAACCGCTGATGCTGTGCATCAGCGCCACCCTCCCCGCCGCGCCGTCCGACCTGGTCCCAAGCCCGATCCGGCTGGTGCTCGCCAGCTTGCAATCGAGCGGCAGCTCCTGCACCCCACTGACGTCCGACCAAGCAGCGCTCCTGCCCAACCGCGATCTCCTTCGATTCAAATTCACACTTCCGGTGGACGCGAATGGGAATCAGGCGCGCTGGATGCCCTCTCAACTCGCGGGCCTGCTGGCGGGTCTCTATTGGACCGATATCGGGCCGGACGACAAGGCCCTTCAAAACCAGATTCCGATCCACCAGAATCTGGACGCTCGCTACTTCGCCGGCGGCAGCAATCTGACGGCGACCATCACCGTGGAAGCCTGGCTCAACACGCCCGCCAACCCTCGGGCGCTCGCCGACGAGGCGATGTCGTTCACCACCGATCTCGCGCCGCGCCTGCATCCCGTGCTGGCCGATGTGGTGGACCGGCTGCGCTGGTGGTTGCCTGGCGACACGGATAATACCCCCGCCCATCGCCGTTACGAGCCCGTGCTCGACGGCCCGCCGGCCAGCAAGGCCGCCAGCCTCGCCGATTACATGGCCGAATTGCCACCCGCGCGCGATCCCTATGGCTGGGGGCTGTTGCGCAGGCTGGGCCTCGCCACCGGCGTCAAGCTCTATGATCTCGAGCGTTGCGTCTTTCAGCAAGCGGCGCAAACCCTGCCGCAGGTCCAAACCGCCCTGAGCCAGATTCTCGGTGTGTACCTGGGCCAGCTGCCCCCGGCTTCCGCCGATACGCTCGGCCAGCCCTTCGTCGATATCCTGGCCGGCACTGACGGCTTGTTCTCGCTGTCCTCCTTCGATTCCGGCGTTCCGAAGGTGGGCGATGACGATATGAGCAGCTTCGTGAATGACAGCGTCGTCTGCCTGGTGCAGATCGCCTTGCGCCCAGTTCCCGAGGGCTTGGTTTCTCCGAACAGCCCCCCGGTGACCTACGCGCTGGTCGAATACGTCCTGCCTGATCCCCCGGCGCCACTGCCCATCATACCGCACCCGCCGCAGGCCGGCGCGGCGCTGTTCGAATTCATCGATATTTCCGGCGGGCAGAGCGCTGTCCAACGCGTGCCGGCCGGAAGCGATACCGCCTTGTGCAATGGGTTGCCTGCCACCGGCCTGCAGATCAGCGCGGGCTGCCCAAACGGCTTGGGCCTGATCCGCGCCACCCTCACCCAAGACGTGGCAGCAGATTACCTTACCAACCGCGGCTTCAAAGGCGTGCCGGGCATTTCGAATTTCGCCCCGATTCTCAAGCCTCAGATTCTGGGCGGTGCGCCAACGCGATCGAACGGTCAGAAGCTGACCTCCGATCCGTTTGGGCGTTTCGATCCGCTTCTTGGCCAGGCGCTCTACGCGCTGCATGTTCCGCTGCCCGGTGCGGCGCCGGGCGGCGCGGCCCCGCCCAGCGCCTTTTCGGCCCAGAGCTTGAACCGGTTTTTCGCTTATGCAAGCGCCCGCGGCATCGGCGAACCGCCGATCACCCGGTCACTGGCGATCGCTCCGGGGACACCGGAACAGACCGCCTTCCAAAAAGACTGCGCCAGGCTATCGGAAATACACGCGTTCCTCGGCAGGTTCAGCACCTATGGCGCCACCCAGGCGCCCGCCGCGGACGGTCCGGACGGCGTGCCCATACCCTTTGCCCTCGCCTCCCTGGTCAGCCACGATCCCTGGCGCACCACGCCCACCGCCGATGGTGTGATGAGCGCCTTGTTCATCCATGATGATGGCTGGGCGCGGCGGCGGCGCTATGTGGTGCGCCCGTTCGGCCGCTACGAGAATTTGATGAACGGCGCCACCAATGCCAGCCTTCCCGCCACCCAGACGGCGGCTTCGCTGCCCGGCATCGCCGATATCGCGTCGCTGCCCATCGTCAACCCCGATCTCGATTTCGGCGCGCGCAGCATCGATCTGTGCACGCCGCGCACCCAGCCGCTGCTGCCGCCCACCTTCCTCTCGGCACGCCGCCTCGACGCGCAAGAGCCGGTGGATGCCCTCGATCCCAACAACACCGAGATGCGCCGCCTTCCCGGACGCCAGATCGAATTTGTGCTGCAGCGCCACGCCGAGGAGATATTTTCGGAGGCCAATTGGGTGGTCGCCGATGCCTACCAGTTCGAGGGCACCGGCCTGCATTTCTTCCGCGAATATGCCTACCCCAGCTGGGCGCTTGGTTTTGGGCGGCTGCCCGCACCACCCGTCATTGACGGCGTTGCTCAACCTGCCCCCTGGCCGGTGGACCTGGAATTGGCGCCAGCCCTGGCGGCGACCCTGGCCAGCCCCGACCCGCTACCGCTTTCATTCCCGGATGCCAGCTTTAGCGAGATCGCCGACGCCATCAGCGCGAATAACCCTGCATCGGCCGTTTCGCCCTATGATCAATCCCTCACCGCCCGCTTCCCGGATGCCTGGAAGGGCATTGTGGCGTGGCGCACCGCCGACACGCTCTATTTCGATCGCCTGCATGCGGCGGTTCATGCCCGTGCCGGGGTGGTGGTTTCGGATGTCGCCGCCGCCACCGTGCCCGAAGGGCGGGCCGTGCCCCGCCTACCCTGGGCCATTCCCGATTGGGCGGGCGCCAATTTGCGCGCGCAGCAATCCGCCAAGCCCGTCTGGTCCGTGGCCTGGGCAGATTCCGGCGCGCCCCCTCCGGGCGGTAAAATTCTGGTCCTCACCGTCAATTTCACCCTGTTGCGCCACCTCGATGCAGTCACTGCGCCCGATTACGCGACCTGGTTGCAACCCCTGCCTGCATTGCCCGCGGTGCTGCAAATCCCCGACCCCATCGCCTGCTACGCGCTGGCGCTGGAGGCCGGTAGTGCGGCAAGCGGCGCGCGCGAGGTGGCGGCCGAATTGATCCCCTTGCGCCCGTCCGGCGATCCGCCGCGTGCGGCTTATGCGGTCACCTGCGCCGGAACCCGGTTCAAGCTCTACGGCCCGATTGCCGCAGGCCAACTGCCACGCTGCGTGCCGGTCTGGCAAGGCGGCGCCTGGAAGGCTCAGCTCACGCTCTCCCGTGCCGAGGCCGCTGCAGCCCCGGCGGTGACCGAGCCCACTCTGATCATCACCGGCGACGCCGCATGGCGGGTTTTGTGCGGTTTCCTGTTCGACCCCAACGCATTCGCATCCGACGCCATGCGCTCAGCCTGGTTCACCTGGAGCCGGATGATCTCGCTGACGGTCACTTGCGCCTTCGCCCGCGCGGTTAGCAGCAGCGTAGCGGATTGGGGCCACTACCAGCAGATATTGCAGGCTCTGCTCGCCACCTACCAGCGACTGGCCAACGATCCCGCCACCGCTGCGGATTCCGCCTGCGTAAAGCTACTCAAGAAGATGGCGGCGCTCAATTCCGATCAAGCCTGGCGCAATCTGCCGGAACCGACCGGCATTCATCGTGAAGCGGTGGCGGGCTGGACCCCCGGCCTGCCGCAGCAGGCGATTGACAGCGGCACCACTTATTTCACCGTGCAACCGCTCCCCGCGGCGGTAATTCTGCCCTCGCCCGCGGCTCCGCCCATCCAGCCGTGGCAGATCAAAATCACGCGCAATGCCAGCTTTATTCCGTCCCGGCGCGGTCTGGCGCGCATGCTGCTTCACAACAACCTGACCTTGCAGCAAGCGGGCAGCAATCCGGGCGATTGCATCACGCTGATCGGCCGGCTTTGGGGCGCCATGCGTGGCGTGATGCTGCAATCCATGGCCAGCCTCAGCGCCCCAACCCATGGCTACGCGCCGGTCAGCACCAAGATCGATGGCGTGCTGTCGCCGCTGCTGGCGCCGGGCGTGGTTGCGCTGCTGGGTGGCGGAACGATCCCCGCGGTGTTCGAACTGCCGCAGCAGATCTCGATCCCCACGAACCCGCTTGCCGCAGCGGCGCCAGGCCAGCCGCCGCCAGCCAATGCGCTCATCGAGGCCGCCGCCGCGTTGCTCCAGCAGATCGAGACCGCGCCGATCCCTGGCGACGATCAATTGGATCCGCGCGCGGCCATCGCCAGCAGCTACGCCTCGCTCGATGAGGCGGTGCGTTATGCGGACACGCTGCTGGCTGGTCCCCAGCCCGCCGCAGCGCCGCCGGTGATCGTGCTGACCCTGGCCCAAGGCGTGCGCCGCTGGCCCACCTATCAGCAACCCATCGCCGCTTTGATTGCGGCCGCCCCGCAGCAAGCAGGCCAGGCGCCAAGCTTCGCGCTGCCCGCCAGCCTGATCATGCGCCGCCCCCCAACCGACGCCGAGTTCGGGCTGCTGGCGGCCGCACTCGCCCCGGTTCTGACCGCAGACCAAGTCCGCGGCGTTCTGGTGCGGCTGCGCGCGCTCGCCAGCGATCAATTGCTGGGGAGCGGCAGAACGCTCAGCGTGCGCATCACCCGCGGATTTGCCGTACCCGTCTCGGACGTGATTGAAAGGGGCCCGCCATGAGTGACAGCCTCACCGGCCTGCGCCGCGTTATCGTGCAATCGCTGGCCGCGACCGACGCCTCGCCCGCCTCGGGCGCGCCGCCAACCCCGTTCTGGCGCACCACCCTGGTCAGCGGCCTGCTCAACCTCGGTGTGGCCCCCGCGCAAGACGCCTGGTATCGTAACCCTTCCGTCCGCCTTGTCGCCCAGGACCGCACTGCCTCCAACCTCACGGCCAATGCCAACACCAAATTCGCCTCGCAGCATGGCGATTACTTCACCCCGCGCCTGATCGAGGCCGCCCTGCGCCCGGCTACCGCGGGTGACTTCGCTGCCGGCGCCATCCTGTCCCCGCCGCTGAACCAGCTGCTCATCGGCCCTGGCGGTGGCGCGGCGGCCATCGCTTCAGGCGCCATCGCCGCCTTCGATGACCCCCCAAACCCCGAACCTTATTCCGACGTGCTGCTGGCGTTGAACGCGCCGATCACCACAATTCCCGATCAGGAAATCAATCTGCCCGGCACGACGCTGGCCAGTGGCGCCATCACCGTGCGGCTCATCGCCCAAGCCAATGATCCGGCGATCACCCATCCGCGCCTGAATGCGTGGCTTGCGATCGCCAATATCGCACCCGGCGCGGCGCCCGCCCCTGGCACTGCCAAACTCTTCTCGGCGGCGTCGTTCGTGACCGTGGCCACCACCGGCACGGCGGGATTTACCTTCATCAAAGCGGAGCTGGTGCCCAGCGGCATCGAATTCCAGGCCACCATCGCCAACCCCTTCACGCCAGCGCCTGACCCGTTGACATTGCAAATGCGCCTGGAATATGCGGCTGAGCGCGACTGTTTCCTGCTGCGTCCGGTCGACGACGGCACCACGCCGGCTATCACTCTGCGCACGACGTTCAATGCCTGGCTCGCTGGCTTTCAGGCCAACGGCGATTGGCAGCATAATCCTTTGCTGCTCGAGCTCAATCAGCAAGGCTTGCCCTTCGCGTGGGATTTGGGGGGTGGCCTGCGCGGCGCGGCGCCGGGCCGGCCGCTCTGCCTGGATGCCGCCAATCAATTGCTGGTGCTCGATCATGCTCCCACCAGCCTGCGCGCCGCCCTGAACACCAATCCGGCGCCCGGCACCGACATTCCTTCGACCTGCCGCCTCAATGTCACGCAAGCGACGATCACATTCGGCAACCCGCCAGCCAACGCTCCCATTCTGGTGCTAAAATGCTTCCCGCAGCCGCCGTCCGCCCCGGCGGCCGCGCCTGGCTGGACCCCGCCGCAGGAGCAATCGCCGTCGCTCAGCATCGTCTGGCCGCAGGATATGGCGCTGCCCCAGTCGCCTGCGCGCGGCGCATGGCTGGATACCTCCAGCCTGCGCCAGGAGCTGCTCAAGCGTTATCAAGCGGCGGGCTTGCTACCGGCCGAACCGGCTTTGAACCAGGCCCCCCGGCTCGCGGCCTTTCTGCCGCTGGAACGCGGCATTGTGCAACTGCATTTGCCTGAACCGCCGCCACCACCCCCGCCAACTACGCCATCAGCGCCCATAATCGCGGCGCCGCCCCAGGCCTTCACCGGCTTGATCAGCACCCGCCTCAACATCACCGGCAGGGCGCAAGAACTGGCGAACCCATCGCTGCAGATCGGCGGCGCCGAGTGGCTCCGCCTAACGCTCCAAAGCGGGACCGTTGCCGTTCCAGCGCCGACCCTGACGGTGGATTTCTACCGGCAGCGCGGACGTCTGCGCGGCTTGATCTTCGCCGCCGCTGCCACGCCCGGCCGCGATTCGATCCTGCCCCCGCTTGATGGCGGCGCGGTGAGTTGCGAGCCGCTCGACATCCTCTTCAACGACCCCGATCTGGCCGCCGGCGACCCGGAACTCAGCGTCTTGCCCACCGTGGGCTGGAGCATTCAGCCGGCCGGCGCCGTCGCGGGCAGCTCGGCGATGCTCATCCTCACCCTCGCCAATCTGCAACCCAACCCGCCTGCCGGGTCGCAACCCAACGTCAATCGCGGCTATGCGTGGCTGGCGCATGATCGGATGGCGCTCGTGACCACCATGCCGATGACGCGCCTGACCCAAAACGCGGCCAAACCCAGTTCCAGCCGCGATCTGACGCCATTTGCCATCACCGGCGCCACCCCCAACACCACGCCCAGCCTCAAGCTCACCTCCTACATCACGCCAGGCGGGCCGAGCCTGCCCAGCCTTCAGCTCGGCCCCAGCACGGGCCTTGCCGCCTGTTCGAACGCCAACGGCGAGCTTTCCTGGCCCTGGCCGAAAGCCACCGACGACGGCTCCGACCTTAATAGCGACCTCCCGGCCGCCAATGTCACCCTGGCCGCCCTCACCCTGCCCGGCATCGAGTACATCGCCACCGGGATCAACGCCGACTTGGCCGGGAATTGGAGCTTCGCGATCCAAGGCTCGGCGCGCTACGATCTGCCCTTGCTCACCGAACTATTCGCCAGCGCCGCCCCGGCCCCGCCGCAGCCGCCAGCCGATCCGGCAGCGCCGCCGGCCACCGCACTCGATCCTGGCGGGCTGAGCAAGGCCTGGACCCTGATGGCGAATGGCGCCGCCACCACGCGCACCGTGGGTGATCGCATTACCAACTGGCTGGCGCCCGATCAGCCCCAACCCCAACCCCAGATCCTCACTAGCCTGATCGCGCCCTACCAATTCACCACCAGCTTCGCCTTGACCACGGTTCCGGACCATAACCGCCTGCCCTTGGGCGCCTATACGCTCCTCGGCCAGACCCTTGCCGGCACCAGCGCGCTTGGCGGCTTCAGCGGCCAATTGGCCAACCCCGCCGCGGGCCAGAACACCATTCCCGGCGCGCCGGAGCCACCCTCTTTCACCCTAACGGGTTATGCGCTCAGCCCGTTCAAGCAGGGCGGTTATCAGTTCGATCAGACCGGCGCCGGGCTCGGGGTGAAGCCTGAAGCGATTATATCCCCCGCCAACCTCAACAACGCCAATGCCGTCACCATCCGTGCGCTCGCGCAAAAGCAGTTGAGCGGACCTGCAATCAACCTTGCCCCTGCACCGGCGGCGCACCCGCTGCAGGCGGTGCTGGGTTGCAGGCAATTCTTCGCGGTTACGGTTCCCCGCCTCAGCTTTAACTGTGGAGACACCCGGCTCGGCCTGCGCCTGCGCGATCTGCCCGCCTCCCGCGGCAATGCAGCGCCGCTCGCCTACCTATTCGACAGCACCGCGCTGCAAGGAGGCGACCGGATCGTCACCGGCCTGGAAGGACATACCGGCCCAACCGGCGCCAGCATGGCGCGCGATGCGCTACCCGCCTCGCTCTATGAATGGAGCCTGTTCGACCCCACCCTCGACACCCCCTCCTTCGCGATCAATTTCCGCGGCTGGCGCTTGCGGCCGCTGCGCCTGATCCGGCTTGGCCTGACGGTTCCGGCCCTGCAAGTAGATGGGGTCGCCACAGCGGCCCCTGTGATGACCGAATTGGAGCTGATCGCCAATGTCGAGTTCCCCTCTTCCGCCGCCTCGTCCTCCACCGCGATGGATGACGACCAGCCCTACTCCACCGGCAACCCGATCGCGATCGCCTTCAGCTTCGACGCCAATGGCAACGCCACCATCGGCGCCGTCTCCGAAGTGAAGGTAGAGGGCGGATGCATCATGGTGGTGGCGGCTCCAAGCGCGCC
>Ga0302310_10000691_pt1 | contig 30614 bp, 20 predicted proteins | sample III_Palsa_N1_2_FD_200451 | JGI IMG/M metagenome (GOLD analysis project Ga0302310, IMG submission 200451) | Peat permafrost microbial communities from Stordalen Mire near Abisko, Sweden - III_Palsa_N1_2 | ecosystem: Environmental > Terrestrial > Soil > Palsa > Peat permafrost | place: Sweden...
GTTTTTCATGATGGCGGCGTGGTTGCCGATGACCATGGTCACAGCAATCGTTTCGCCCAGAGCGCGGCCGAGCCCAAGAATCACAGACCCGATAATTCCCATCCGTGCGTTGCGCAAAACGCCGATGCGCAGCATCTCCCATCGCGTAGCGCCGAGCGCGAGAACTGCCTCGCGTTGGTGGACGGGCACTGCGCGCATGACATCGCGGCTGATGGAACTAATGACCGGGAAGATCATGATGGCCAGGATCACGCTGGCCGAAAACATGTTCACCCCAAAGTTTGGCTCGACAAAGAGACCCGTCCAACCCAAGTATTTCTCCAGCACCGGGCCAGCCTGGTCACGAATGATGGGCACCAGTACAAAGACGCCCCAGAGACCGTACACAACGCTTGGAATCGCTGCCAGCAACTCGGTGAGAAAGGAGATGGGCGCCCGCAGAAATTTCGGGCAGATATCCAACAGAAAGATGGACGTAGCCAGGGCTAGCGGCACTGCCATGCAAACAGCCAGCATCGAGGACACCACCGTTCCATAGATGAATGGCAGTGCGCCAAAGTCGCCCGAAACCGGATCCCATGTCCGGGTCGAAAAGAAATGCCAACCGAACGCCTTGATGGATAGCTGCGAGTGCGAGACCAGGACGGAGACGATCAGGATCACGATCGCGAAGATACTCAGCGCGCAAACCACCATCAGGGATGCGAAGGCTCCATCGGCCATCCGGCCTGAACTCTTTGCCTGCAAGAACATGCGGACCGCTGACGGCGTCACTGGGGCCATCGCGACGGGCGAGCCCATCTCCGTCTGCGGAATCATGGTCTTGATCATAGGAGGGGGTGTGATCCTGTGTGGCGCCGAAGGGAGCTCCTCGGGCGCGGGGGGCAACGGTATGATCTTTGGCTCATTCATGGGCTGCTCGCAGGCTCCCCTATCACTTTATGAAAGGAATGTGAATGGACCGTGAATCTCGGCGGCCAGCCCAGCGTTGCCAAAACGTCGAACAGCAAGAAAATAAAGGGGAACCGGCGCTACAGGCAGGTCCCCCTTTTTCGGGGTTTAGTGAACGGTTGCGATGGTCTTGCGCACCATCTTGATCACTGCCGGCGGCAGCGGAGCGTAGGTCATGCTCGAAGCCTCGGCCTCACCGTGATCCAGCATCCACTGCAGGAAGTCATGCAGCACCTTGCCCTTGGCCGAGTCCTTGGAGGGGTCCGGAATGAGTAGCCAGGTAAAGGATGAGATGGGATAGGCGTCCGTTCCGGCGGCATTCGTGATCGACACGCGGTAGTCAGCGGGCATGGCCTTCGCTGCTCCTGCTGCTGCCGCGCTCACCGAATCCGTCGAGGCCTTAATCCATTTCCCACTCGAATTCTTGACGACGCCAAACAGCATTTTGTTCTGCTCCGCGTAGATCAACTCAACGTACCCAAACGAGAACGGGCTGTTGCGGATCATTCCTGCCACGCCCTCATTGCCCTTCTGACCCACACCACCGGGCCACTGCACCGACGTCGCAGAGCCGATCTTCTGCTTGAAGTCGGGGCTGACCTTGCTAAGGTAGTCCGTGAAGATGTAGTTGGTGCCTGATCCGTCCGAACGATAGACGGGAAGAATCGGATGGTTCGGCAGATTGACGCCCGGATTATCCTTCGCGATGCGAGGGTCGTTCCACTTGGTGATCTTGCCCAGGTAGATATCGGCAATCACGTCGCCGGAGAACTTCAGTTCCGCGCTGAGGCCCGGCAGGTTATAGGCCGGCACCACGGCGCCCAGCACCGTCGGAATATGCAGCAGCTTCTGCTTCGAGTCTGAGAGTTGCTTGTCGGTCATCGGTCCGTCCGATGCGCCGAAGTCCACAATGCCCTGCGAGATCTGCCGAATGCCAGCGCCGGACCCTACTGACTGGTAGTTGATCTGCACGCCGGGATGCGCCTTGCTGTACTCGGTGAACCAACGCTGATAGATAGGGTTGGGGAACGTTCCACCTGCTCCCGTAAGATGCTGCGCTACGGCGGGCATGACGCTTGCCGTCATCGCCGCGATCGCAACCAGGGATAAAAGTTTTGTCTTCATGATGTCTCCTGAGCCGCAAGCGAGCAGTTAGTCCCTACCGCGGCTGTAATGTTTGCTTATGTCGGTAACTGGCCCTTCCGTTCAGGAAGGGCCAGTCACGAATAGCTCCACTCAAAATCCTACGAGAATCGGCGAGCGTGAACGCGACGTTATTTGATGCTACGCCACGCTCCTTCGCCCATCTGCAGGAAATGGCAGATGTTACGAGCCATCACCCTAGGGGATGAAATAACGCATGCTGATGTGGATCATCGGCTCCGTAGCGCGAGCACCGGACGGGCTGGTGATGGGGCCTGTGGCCGGAATATTGTTACCGGACCAGAGGTTACGCTGGATGTAGCTATAGGTGGCCTCATACTGCAGGCGACCATACTTCGGACTGTTGACGGCGCGCCAGATGAACCCACCCATGGCTTCCTGAATGTAGCGGGTCGGGGAAGCGCAACTCGAGGCCGAGATGGAGCCAGCTGTACCGCTGCTGTTGCCGCTTAATGCTGGCAGGTTGTAGCAACCGGTGTCGCTGAGGTTGCGCGGACCATAACCGATCAGAGCATTTCCAGTCGGCGTGACAATGTCGTATACCGTGCGCTGGGCGTACTCACCACCGTAGTAGGTGAAGAAGTCCCAGTTCTTGCTCGGGTGGAGGACGAGGCTGAACAAGCCGTGGTAGTTGCGGATAGGCTCGAGGGTCTCATTCGGCTTCAAGGTAGCGTCGGCGAGCTGCGAGGAACCATAACGTCCCACGCCGGTGCCCGCCATTGCTTGTACCGCAACCTCAAACAGGGGCATCGGCTTCACACGAAGGCTTCCGAATATGCCGCCAGCTTTAGCGGTATTGGTCTCGAGGGTTGTTCCATAGGTATAGATCGGAGTGGATGCCGTTCCGGCTACGGTCAAGACTGGGAATAACTCGTTGCGCAGGAAGCGTCCAATGCCGCCTACTTCAAAGTGCATCCAGGGCTCATCGAAGGCAGCTTTCACGATCACGTCAGGAGCGACGTTATTGGCGTAGGTGCTGATGGCTCCCGTGCCTGCCGTATTGCCAGCAGTGACGTTGCCCGCTGCGTTGTAGAGACCGCCGTTCTGGCCGATGCCACCGAAGAAGAAGGACGTCGGAATCGATCCTGAAGCGGTAAAGCTGGTGATCTGCGCCTGCTCGGCTGACGCCGCAATGGTAACGGCTCCGCCGGTGTAGGTACCGAAGCGCTGCTCAACACGGATGCCCGGCTGACGCGTCCAGGTATAGCCCACGAGGTATTGAGGATCGACGGTCAGCGGCTGAATCTCAGTCCGCGGATCGTCGCCCTTCGCATCTTCCGTTACGAGCGACCACATCTGACCGCCGGTTACAGAGAAGCCGCCTGCTGTCTCACCCCTGCCCCAAATCTGCCGCTGACGCAGTACATAGCTGTTGCTCTGGTTGTTGTTCGATGACGTGCCTGTTCCGAGCCAGTCCATTTCCCAGTAGCCAGTCAGTTTGTAGCTGCCCGCATCGCCCGTCACCAGTACGGACAAACGGCTTTGACGGCCGGAGAAGTTCAACTCGCTCACATGCCCTTCATTCGCGCTTGGGAAAGGAATGCTATTGAACGGGGTGTTGATGTCGGAGTTCACCGAGTGCTGGCGCCACACACCTTCAAATGCCGCGTAGCCACCAGGAGTGATGTTCACGCCCTTGTAGTGCAGGGTCGCGGGCGAATTGATTTCATCCTCCACCTTCCGCTGGTTGGCGATCACGTTGTCGTTGAGGGTGGTGGTCGTCGTCTGAAGCTCCGTCACGCTGCTCGAAGCCGCGTCGGCTTTGGTAGCAGCTGCAGTTGCCGCGGCCTGTGCCTGCGCTGCAGAAGCGGCTGCCGCGGCAGCCTGTGACTGCGCGTCGGCTGCGGTCTGCTGGGCGGCGGTCGCGTCGCTGCTCTTGGATGAGATCTGCGCTTTCAGTGCGTCAATCTCGTCCTGCTGCGCCTTCAAAGCTTCCCTCATCTCGCGCAGCTGAATCTCTGCCGGGGTCTCCTTGCGCGGCTTGGCCTGCTTCGCCGTCTTGGGCTTAGAGGTACTGTTTGTCGTCTGGGCACTCATCGGAAGCTGGGTCGTCAACAGCGTCATTGCGACCAGCGCAGCACTCAATACGTTATATCGTTTCATCATTCCTCAGGGACGGTGGCTAAGGCGCGCGAACTCTCTCAGGGATTCGTGAACTACCTTGCCAGATTTGTCCGTGAGTTGATCCTCGCAACCCTGTATGAATGAACAGGAAACGAAGCATGAATAGAAGATGAATAGGCTCTAAAGTGGCCGACGTTTTCCACTTCGGTGCCGCGCTGGCCGTGCAAATGCGGCGGATTAGGCCTCTAACACCGGCACTGGATAGACCATGAGTGGAAGCGTAAAACAAAAGCGGCTGCCTCGGCCGAGCTCGCTCTCGACCCACATGCGGCCCTTATGCGACTCCACAATATGCTTCGCAATCGAGAGACCGAGGCCCGTGCCACCAGACTCTCGCGAGCGCGTTTTATCCACCCGGTAGAACCGCTCGAACAGACGGCTCAAATGTTCCGAGGCGATTCCCGCACCGAAATCTTCGACGCAGAACCTTACGTCCTGCGACCCGTCCAGGATGGCCGCACTCAACACCACCAGAGCTCCATCTGATGATTGGCCCGGCAGCCCCTGGGTCGCGCTGGCGGGAGTGACACCGTAGTTCAGCGCATTCTCGATCAGGTTGCTGAGCACCTGGACGATGGCATCAAGGTCCGCGATCACTTCCACGCTCGGGAACTCGCCAATCTCCAGCACTCCATGCTTCTCGCGCGCAAGCGCCGCCACGGCGTCCTCCGCCTCTTGGATCAGGATGCCCACCTCCACCGGTTGCGGTCGCAACTTCTGCTCGCCGGAGTCCACCCGCGCCATCGCCAGCAGATCATCGGTCAGCCGGCCCATCCGTTTCGCACTCTTATAGATGGCCTCCAGAAATTCTCTTACCTGCGGCGTGAAGAAGAGGCCCGTCCGTTCATCCTCAAGCAGTGTCTCGACATACCCCGAGATGGACGTCAGTGGCGTCCGCAACTCATGCGAGACATTCGCGACAAACTCTCTCTGGGTGCGTTCCACTTGCTCCACGTGGGTGATGTCCTGCATCACCACGACCGCGCCACCCTCAGGCATGGGCGCAGCACTGACTGCAAAGATTCTGCCCATGGGCATAGATACGGGCCGCATCTCGACATACTCGCGCTTCTCGAGCGCCTCCTGGACGCACTCAAGGATCTCGGGGGAACGAATCGTCTGCACCAGGGAGTGCCCCGCGCGCACACTTCCCGAAGACTCGGCGACCAACTTCTGCATGGGCACGTTCGCCCACACGATGCGGCCTGCTCCGTCGACGCTGGTCACGGCGTCCTGCATGGAATCGAGTAGCGCTTCTAGCTTTCGCCGGCTCTCGGAGCTGGCCTCGAGTTGTCGAACGACCTCGGCCGCGGACAGATGCAGCGCGTGCATCAGCGGCTCCATCTGGCGAAACGGAGCGTCTGGCCAGCGCGAATCCCGGCCAGCTACCGACGCTGCGGCAGGCTCAATGATCTCGATAGCCGTGGTGACAACACTGGTACCCCATGCAGCGATCCATAGCGCCACGAGGAAGCCGGTGCCAATCACCAGCCACCAGCGCGGAAACAGCAGCGTAGCCGCTGCCATCACCCCGATGCCCACCGCGATGCGCCAAAACAGCGCCAGGTACAAGCTCTTTCGCAGCCACGATCCCATGCGAGCAGACTACTCGGTTGCCGCGCCCACCGCACTCCCGATCGAAGCTTCCTTCGCCTTGGGAAGATCAAACCGGTAGCCAGCTCCGCGCATCGTCTTCAGGAAACGCGGCGTCTCAGGATCAACCTCAATCTTCTCCCGAATTCGCCGCACATAGACGTCCACACTTCGCGGCGTCACAAACCGGGCATCGCCCCATACCGCATCCAGCAGATGGTCGCGGCTGAATACCCGTCCCGGATGCCGGGCAAGATAATCCAGCAGGCGAAACTCGGTCGCCGTGGTGGTCACCAGCTCGTTATTCACGCGAAGCTGCATGGAGTTTCCGTCAATCTCAAGGGTGTCGATATTCAAGACAGAGGAAGCACCTTGAGTCTCGGTAGGTCGCTCGAACCTCCGCAGAACGGCTTTCACCCGCGCCAACAGCTCGCGCATGGCAAACGGCTTGGTGATGTAGTCGTCCGCGCCCAGCTCGAGACCGTGAACGCGATCGTTCTCGCCCGCACGCGCGGTCAAGAAGATGATGGGCACGCTGGCAAGCGTGGGGTTCAGCCGCAGCCGTCGGCAGAGGTCGAGCCCGTCGCCGCCCGGCACCATGATATCCAGCAGAAACAGCGCCGGCCGCTGCCGCTCCGCATCCTGCACAATCGATCCCACTGCCGGATACGCTCGCACCACGTATCCCGCGCCCTCCAGCTGATACTGCACCAGCCGCCGGATGTCCGAATCATCTTCCAGGACGAAGACTACCTGACTCACATTTGCTCCAGTCCGCGTCAACCCACCCGCATCCGCGTTCAGGTTAGCGCATCCAGCCAACCCCAGCGAATAAAAGACGATGAATCGTGCGGAGATTGATTCCCGAGAGCATGACAGGAACCGTCAGAATTTGCGGGTTAAAATTACTACTTGACATCACACACTGTGCATCATACAGTAGTTGACATACAGTATGGATACCACTTCAAATCCGTTGGTTGAGCCCCAGATCTTCGATTCCCTTCGCCTCGAACTGCGCCGCGGCTGCCTGATCGTTGCTGTTCTGGCGCAATTGAGGGTCGAGCACTACGGTTACACACTCCGCAAAGCCCTCGCCGACCAGGGTCTGGCGATCGAAGAAAGCACCCTCTACCCCCTACTCCGCCGCCTGGAAACCCAGCAGCTCCTGACCAGCCAGTGGCGCGAGGAGGACAAGCGCAACAAGCGCTTCTACAAGCTCTCCCCCGAAGGCGAAACCATCCTCGTCCAGCTTCTTGCCGAGTGGAATGGCATCAACGACTCCGTCAATAACATCCTCCAGCACTCTGATCAAAGGTTAATCCCATGAACCCCACCTCCGACCTCTTAGCCCGCTACCTCCAGGCCATCGGCGATCACCTCCCGGCCGCCTCCCGCGACGACGTCCTCGCCGAACTCCGCGCTAACCTCCAGGCTCAGATGGACGACCGCGCGGAAGAGTTGAACCGCCCGCTGACGGATGCCGAAGTTGCGGGTGTCCTAAGAGACCACGGTCGGCCCATCGTCGTCGCCGCACGCTATCTTCCGCAGCAATACCTTATCGGGCCGGCGATCTTCCCCTACTACCTTATGACGCTGCGAAAAGCTGCGCCGTTCGCGCTCATCCTCATCTTTCTCGCCAATTGCGCAAACATCCTCTTCGTCCACACGATGCCCGAACTCATCGCCGGAATCCTTCGCGCCCTTGGCCAGCTGATCCCCGACCTGCTTATCTTCGCTGCCTGGATCACCGTCGCCTTCGTCATCGCAGAGTACGTCTACACCAGCAACAACGCCAAACCCTTCTGCGCCTCCTGGGATCCCACCAAGCTCCCGGCCATCAAACCCCAAATCAAGGGCAAATCCCGCGCCAGCCGCATCTTCGACCTCATCTTCCACTGCCTCTGGATCCTTTACGTCCTCGCCATCCCTGGCCATCCGTTCCTCATCCTTGGGCCCGGAGAGATCGCCTTGCGCGCATTTCCTGTGACGCTCGCGCCGGCCTGGCAAACGTTCTACGTCCTTCTCCTCGTCCTTCTTGCCTTCCAGCTCATCACCAAAATCGTCGCGCTCAACACCAGCTACGACCGAGGGCAGGCTGTCCTCGATCTCGTCACGAAGCTCTTCGGAATCGCGACGACCGCCTATCTCGTCACCATGAAAACCTATTTCGTTGCGACCGGCCCGTCCGCCAACCTAACCATGCTCGCGAACGTCAATCACTGGATCGGTTTCGGCTTCCGCGTCGTCCTGCTCATCACGCTAATAGACTTCCTCGTCGAAGCCTGGAAGCTGGTGCGCCCTTCCATCAGCGCTCGAAGCCTCGTCTTCTAAGCGTAACCCCACCGGCGGCTGGTCTTCCAGCCGCCATCAGCTACCATAGCTGCAACACCCTTAAGTTGCAGCTCTTCCCAACCGCTTGTCCGGCAAGAGCATCCCTGCACTTCTACTCTTCAACGAGGTGATGATGCCTTCCGACGCGACCGCACCCGACCACCCCTCGTACGACGGCGCCAAGTTGGCCGCAGCCGAATCCTTCGGGCTCCGCCACAACGCTCTCTCGCCCATCGAGACCCTCGCCCAATCCATCTCCACCATCGCTCCCAGCACCTCCCCGCAACTCACCATCCCGCTCGTCTTCGTACTCGCCGGCCAGGGTACGGCGATCGCCTATCTCATCGCCATGGGCCTGATGGTGCTGGTCGGGCTGTGCATCGCAGCGTTTGCGCGTGAGTCCTCTTCCCCCGGCTCGCTTTACAGCTACACGCGCAGGTCACTGCCGCCCATCTTCTCCTCCATCACGGCGCTCGCACTGTTCTTCGCGTACATCACCACCGCCTCGGCAGTCATCGGTGGCTTCGTCGCCTTCGCCTACATCTTCCTCGACCCGCTTCACGCCCGCTTCGGTTTCCCGCACATCCCTGCGCTGGTGCTGGTCTCCGTGGCTGCGGCCGTCGCCGGCTTCGTCGCTTATCACGACGTCAAAGTCTCGGCGCGCCTCATGCTCTATATAGAGGGCATCTCCGTCACCCTCATCGCGATCGTCACCGCCACCCTCCTCCTCCGCCAAGGCTTCCACTTCGACCACCCTCAGCTCCACCTGGCCAGCATGAGTCCGCGCGGCATTGGGCTGGGCGTAATGCTCGCCATCTTCAGCTTTGTTGGATTCGAATCTGCCACAACGCTTGGCTCGGAAGCCCGTAACCCTCTCCGCTCCATCCCCCGAGCCGTCATCCAATCCGCACTCCTCGCCGGAGTCTTCTTCGTCGTGGCCGGCTATGGAGAAGTCCTCGGCTTCCGCAATTCCGCTATCGCCCTCGGAGACAGCTCCAACCCCTTCCGCTATCTCAGCGCCCAGGCAGGCATTCCCTTCCTCGGCCCCATCATCGACATCGGCGTCCTCATCAGCATGTTTGCGGCCACGCTCGCCTGCGTCATCGCAGCATCCCGAGTCCTGCTTCTCATGGCCCATCACGGCCTCGCACCCCAGCGCCTCACCCACACCAACACCACACACGAAACCCCCGGCGAAGCGAGTATCCTCGCTGCCGTCCTCGCTTTCCTTCCGACTGCCGGTCTCGCTCTGCACGGAACCGGCGGTGCGGACATCTACGGGTGGATGGGCACGCTAGCCGTATATGGCTTCCTCACGGCTTATGGGCTGGTAGCAGTAGCCCTCGCGTTCCACCTTCGACATTCCCGGCGGCTAAGTTTTGGCTACATCCTATTAACTAGCGCCGCCACGCTGGCGATGCTGCTGGCGATGGCCAGCAACTTCTATCCCGTTCCGCCGGCGCCCCTGCGTTACTTCCCTTACCTCTACGCAGCCTATCTAGCCACAGCGCTCCTTTGGCTAGCCTTGACCAACAGGCAAAGCCGCACCCCGTCTTTGTAACACCGCGCGAAGCAATTCGCCGTCCGCGAAGGACTCAGCCGAAGTCTCGCGACCTTCCCCATACCACCGGCCACGGCTCCTTCAGATGATGACAAACCAGAATCTGCGGATGATCCACCGACTCCTCATTCTGCACGTCATACGGCAGATGAACCATCCCCACCACCGAGCAGCTCTCGAAGAAGTGGCTCTCCTCCTCCAGCCGCCCGCCCACAATAATCAACGTCTCCGGCTCGAACGACCCCCACCCGCGATCATAAAAATCATTCACGGTAGCAATCGGCACCGGCAGCCCATACTTTGGCCCGTACAGCGCGACCGCCCCCGCCGCTCCATAGTTCTCCCCTAGCACCGCATAGTTCCCACGCTCAGCCGCCGGCAACCCATCCCGCGCCGCCGCAACCTCCGCCACCAACTCCGGCCAGCCAACCTCATTCGCCAGATCGGAGTTGTTCTTCATCTGCCAGTTCCACGCCGCCGATCCCGGCCGCCATATCGGCAGAGTGGCCCACGCCATAGCTCCAACCTCAAGCAGCACCGCCACCACCACGGCCACATACACCACCCCGCGCACCGCCTTTGCATGCCGGGAAGCCGGCCGCCCCGCCAGCCAACTCTCCAGCCCCACCGCTCCCGCCGCATACACCACCGGATACGCCGGCAGCATGTAATACCCTCGCCCCTTCGCCAGCGCCAGCAGCACAAGCGGTCCAAGATAAAACGCACTTAGCAGTCGAAACCGCGGGCTCCGCAGCAAGGCAATCAATCCACCCACCGCGAACGGCAGCCCAAACATGGTGAACCTGATTTGGTCGGTAAAGAACCCCTTGGCTCGACCGATCCGCACATCCCGCACATGGACATAGTGCTCCATTTGCAGCGTGATGAAGTGGTGCCGCGCGAGCCAAATCAAATTAGGCGCCGCAACCACCACCGCCACCAGCGCTCCCATCCAGAACCACCGGCTCTTCAAATGCCGCCGCTGCGACGGCAACAGCACAATCCCCACCAGCAGGCTCGCCAGCGGAAACGCAATCGCATACTTCGAGAGCACGCCCAGCCCAACCCCCAGCCCCGCTCCCATCCAGAATCGCTCATCCCCCGTCCGCAGCACATGCGCCGTAGAAAGAATCAGCACCGACCACGCCAGCATGTCGAAGGTGGTGTACTGCATCAACGAACTAATTGTCATGGCCAACGGAAAGCACAGTAACAGCGCGACCACCTGCGCTGACCGCCGGCCACCAAGCTCGCGCGCCATCAACCCCGCCAGCACCAGCGACACCGCATTCACCAGCGCCGCCGGCAATCGAAACACCTGCGGCGAAATTCCAAACAGCGCAATCGCCATCCGCCCGAAGAACGACGTCATCGGCGGATACGCCACAAACCCCCACTGCAGATGCCGCGCATCATCCAGAAACTGCAGTTCATCACGATGAAATCCGTATCCATTGCCTATAAGAAAATGGGCGAGAAGCAACAGGGCAGAAAGCGCGCTGAGGACAAATACGTCACGGCCCAGCGAGGTCGTTGGCTTGGCAGGCAGCATTGCGAGCAGGATACGACGAAACCCTCGGTTTAGTTCCGGAAATTGAATGGCCGGTGGAGTTATGGTCGAGGCTCGCGATTAATCCGCAAGCATGGCCATCAATCCAGCTTCATCGAGCACGGCAACGCCGAGTTGTTGCGCTTTCTCCAGCTTCGATCCCGCCTCTTCGCCCGCCACCACATAGCTGGTCTTCTTACTGACCGATCCCGAAATCTTTCCACCCGCGGCCTCAATCCGCTCTTTGGCCTCATCGCGCGTGAGCGTGGGCAGCGTGCCGGTTAGCACAAACGTCAGCCCGCTCAGCGTGGTTCCCCGCACCTTCCGCTCGGCGGTAAAGGTCAGGCCGTAGTCGCGCAGGCGCTCTACCAGGGCGAGGTTGCGCTCGTTGGAAAAGAACTCGCGGACCGTCGCGGCCACCTTTGGCCCAATGTCGTTGACGCGGGTCAGCTCTTCTTCGGTCGCGGCAATCAGAGCGTCGATCGATCCAAATTCTTCGGCCAGCGCCTGCGCCGTGCGCTCCCCAACGTGCCGAATCCCGAGCCCGAGAAGCACCCGCTGCAGCGACTGCTTCTTCGAGCGTTCGATTTGATCGAGCAACGCATCGGCCGTTTTCTCGCCAACTCGTTCCAGGGTCAGCAGCGCCTCACGATTGACCTTGGTTGGGTCGTACAAATCGGCGATAGAGCGCACGAGCGCCTTTCGAGTGGGCTCTTCGGCAGCATCCTCCGTCGATGCTTCAATGCTCACGGAGTGCTCGGCCTGCTCCTCGAGCGTGTGTCCGAGCAGTTGCGCGACCATGGCATCGCCAAGGCCCTCAATGTTCATGACACTGCGCGAAGCAAAGTGCCGCAGCTCTTCTTCGAGTCGTGCGGGACAGCTCACGTTGACGCAGCGCAAATCGACTTCGCCTGGCTCGCGCACGAGAGCTTCACCGCAGCGCGGACAGTTTACGAGAAATACAATTTCCTTCTCGCCACGCGGATGCTTCGCATCTGAGACGACTTCGGTAATCTTGGGAATCACATCACCACCGCGCTCGACCGACACAAAATCACCAATCTTGACGCCGAGCCGAACAATCTCATCCGGATTGTGCAGCGTCGCGCGGGTCACAGTCGTTCCACCTATGAACACCGGCGCCAATGCCGCAACAGGCGTAACCTTTCCCGTCCGGCCTACCTGGAAGAGGACGCCCTCGAGCTTCGTGATGCCGGCACGCGCCGGAAATTTGTATGCGATCGCCCAGCGCGGAGCTTTGCCCGTAAAACCAAGCCGCTTCTGCTGGGAGATCGCATCCACCTTAATCACTACGCCATCGATTTCATAGGGTAGGCCATCGCGCATGGCGTCGGCCTCGGCGATGAACTTCAATACCTTGTCGATGGAGTCGACAGTTTTGGCGTGCGGATTTACGAGAAAGCCAGCATCGCGCAAGGCCTGAAGTGCCGCACTCTGCGAAGCGAGCAGTGGTTCTCCGGCCGCCTCACCGGCACTCGCTCCGCGCAGCAGGAAGTAGACAAACAGTTCCAGTCGCCGCTGAGCCACGATATTCGGCTCGAGTGTACGGATTGTGCCCGCGGCCGCATTTCGAGGGTTCGCCGCCGGTGCGAGACCCTGAGCCACGCGGTCCTCATTCATCCGTTCGAATGCCTTCTGCGGCAGCACCACCTCACCGCGGACCTCGAACTCCGCGGGCAATCCGGCCTGCTCCAGCTTCTTCGCCGACACATGCAGCGGAACACTCCGGATGGTCCGCACGTTGGTGGTGACATCTTCGCCGATGGTGCCATCGCCACGCGTGACACCAGTCTTCAACGTCGCTACACCGCGTGCGCCGGCCTCATACTGCAGTGCCAGCGAAAGTCCATCCAGCTTGAGCTCGCACACATAGCCCACGCTCTCCGCCAACGCGAGACCACCGACGACGCGCTCCGCCCAAGCCCGCAGCTCCTCTTCGTTGTACGCGTTGTCGAGCGAGAGCATGGGCCGCGAGTGCGCGACCTTTGCAAATCCTTCCTTTGGCTTACCCCCTACACGTTGGGTTGGCGAGTCCGGAGTCAGAAGTTCTGGATGCTCAGCTTCCAAAGCGCGAAGCTGATTCATGCGTGCGTCGTACTGGGCGTCGGTCCACTCGGGTGCGTCCTGTACGTAATACAGATACTCGTGGTGGCGGAGCTCCTCGCGCAACGCGTCGATGCGTTGTTGGGGAGATAGAGCGGCGGCGGGAGATTCTTGGGCCATCGCAAGGATTATAGAAAGCTCCGGGTCGGGTAAACTGGAGATCTTGGATTTGGCAGGAAAAGGAGCTTACCGATGGCGCATATGGTGTTCTGCACGAAGTATAAGGCTGAGATGGAGGGGCTCGACGAACCGCCGTTCGATACCGACTTTGGCCAGAAGATATATAAGAATGTGTCCCAAAAGGCCTGGGGCGAGTGGGTGGAGCGGCAGAAGATGCTGTTGAATGAGTATCGTCTGCAGCCTTGGACGCGCGAGGCGCAGGAGTTTTTAGTGGAACAGATGAACGAGTTTTTCTTTGGAGCCGGCGGCGAACTGCCCAAGGAATATGTCGCGCCAACGACGTAAATCGGCTGAATTCGGGTGCGTTTCGAGCGTGTTTAGCCCGGTTTCGGGTTACTCAGAGGCATACTTAGCCCGGTTTCGGGACGCACACCTTCGAATGGGCGCCCGTCGAGTTGGTGTAGACTGAAGGTACCCCAGCTGCTGGCCCTTTGAGGTGCGAGCGGCAATCGTAACAAGTCGGGACGTGGCTCAGCCTGGTAGAGCGCACCCTTGGGGTGGGTGAGGTCGCTAGTTCGAATCTAGTCGTCCCGACCATTTTTCTTATTTCATCAGATGGATTGATTCAGTACCCGGTTGAGCCGTTGAACGAAGGCGGATGGGTCCTTGAGAGCCACGCCCTCGAGCAGGAGGGCTTGATCGAAGAGCAGCCACGCGGCGTCGGCAACCCTTGCGTCACCGGGATTGGCGAGAAGTTTCTTGACGATCTCGTGGTCGGGGTTGATCTCGAGGGTCGGGGCGGGCTCGGGAATTTCTTTCTGGCCCATGGCTCGCATCATCTGGCGCATGCGCGCACTGGGCTCGTCCTCATCCGACACGATTACAGACGGGCTGTCGGCGAGTCGGGAGGAGGCGCGTACTTCCTTGACGGCATCGCCGAGCGTGGCCTTGATCTTCTCCAGCAAGGGCTTTAGAGCCTCAGCCTTTTCGGCGGCCTGCTCGGGGGCCGAGTCGTCGTTGAGCTCGTCGGGGGTGGACTTGTTGACGGACTTGAGGTCGGTGTCGCCGTACTTGTCGACGTTGGAGAAGACGATTTCGTCGATGTCATCGTCGAGGAGGAGGACCTCGATTCCCTTCTTCTTATAGATCTCGAGCAGGGGCGAGTTGCGGAGCATACTCTCGGAGCCGCCGGTGATGTAGTAGAGCGCTTTCTGCTCTGGCTGCATACGCTCCTTGGCCTCAGCGAGCGACGTGAGGCCGTCGACCTTGGTTGACTTGAAGCGGACGAGGTCGAGGAGAGTTTCGCGGTTCGCGTAGTCGCCGTAGACGCCCTCCTTGAGGGGGCGGTTGTATTGGGCGATGAACTCGGCGTACTTGGCTTTATCGGTTTCGGCGTCGCTGTCGGCAATGCGCTTCAGCTCGGAGAGGATCTTCTTGACGCTGGCGGTCTTGATGGCGGTGAGGATCTTGTTTTGCTGAAGGATTTCGCGGGAGACGTTGAGCGGAAGGTCTTCGGAGTCGATGATGCCGCGCACGAAGCGGAGGTATTGCGGAAGCAGGTCCTTCGAGTCGTCCATGATGAAGACGCGCTTGACGTAGAGCTTGATGCCGCCCTTGTACTCGGCCTGGTAGAGGTCCATTGGAGCCTTAGCCGGGATGTAGAAGAGGGTGGTGTACTCGAGCGTACCCTCGGCGCGCGTGTGGAACCAGAAGAGCGGATCCTCCCAGTCGCCGGTGATGGACTTGTAGAACTCCTTGTAGTCCTCGTCGGTGAGCTCAGACTTGGAGCGCTGCCACATGGCGCTGGCGGCGTTCACCTGCTCGGTGACGCGCGTCTTAATGGACTCCTTCTTCTCGGCGTTCCACTCGCTCTTGTCGTAAGTGAGGAAGATGGGGAAGGCGATGTGGTTGGAGTATTTCTTGACGATCTCCTGCAGGCGCCAGGCGTTCGCGTAGGTCGCGCCCTCTTCGTTGAAATAAATGACGACGGTCGTGCCGGCGACGGCGCGGGCTTGCTCGCCGGTGGCCTCTTCGATATCGAAGCCGGTCTTGCCGTCGGAGGTCCACTTGAACGTTTTGTCTTCGCCCGCCTTGCGCGAGAAGACTTCCACTTTGTCGGCGACCATGAAGACGGAGTAGAAGCCTACGCCGAATTGACCGATGAGGTTGGAGTCTTTCTTCGCGTCGCCGGAGAGCTGGGCGAGGAAGTTTTTCGTACCGGAACGGGCGATCGTGCCGAGGTGCGAGACGAGGTCTTCCTCGCTCATGCCGATGCCGGTGTCGGAGAGGGTGAGGGTCTTCTTCTCTTCGTCGAGCGTGAGGTCGATGCGCGGCGCGTCGATGCCGTTGCCGATGAGCGCCTTGTATTTGTCGTCGGTCAGGGCGAGGTGGCGCAGCTTGTCGAGCGCATCCGAGGAGTTGGAAATGAGCTCGCGGAGAAAGATCTCCGGATGCGAATACAGCGAATGGACGATGAGCTGGAGGAGCTGGCTGACTTCGGTCTGAAACTGTTGCTTTGACATATCAGTTTTAATTATCGCCATAAAGTCGAGCGACGCAAACATGGCTGTAAACGCCGGGAAATGTTGCTTCCACTCAAAAACGAAACTGGCCCGCGCGAGCCTCGTTGAGGTTTGCGCAGGCCAGAGGGTTAAGAGGGTCAGCGGTTGGCTCTCCACCGTTTCTCTACTCGGTTAGTGCTTAGACACGTCGAAGCGGTCGAGGTTCATCACCTTGGTCCACGCCTTCACGAAGTCCTTCACGAACTTCTCCTTCGAGTCGCCTGCTGCGTAGACTTCCGCGACGGCGCGGAGTTGCGAGTTGGAGCCGAAGACCAGGTCAACACGAGTGGCTGTCCACTTCAGTTCGCCGGTTGCGCGATCGATGCCTTCAAACGCGCCCTCCGTTGTAGTGGATGCCTTCCACTCCGTCGCCATGTCCAGCAGGTTGACGAAGAAGTCGTTGGTCAGGGTCTCGGTTTTGTCGGTGAAGACGCCGTTCTTCGAGCCGCGGAAGTTTGCGCCGAGAACGCGTAGACCTCCAACTAACACGGTCATCTCAGGAGCAGTGAGCGTGAGCAACTGCGCACGGTCCACCAGCAGAGCCTCTGGATGTTGGGTATGTCCGAGGCGCAGATAGTTGCGGAAACCGTCTGCCGTCTGCTCCAGCGGAACGAAGGACGACACGTCGGTCTGTTCCTGCGTGGCGTCGGTGCGGCCGGGCGTGAAGGGAACCTTGACGTCGTGGCCAGCCTTCTTTGCAGCCGCTTCCACAGCAGCGGTGCCACCGAGAACGATGAGGTCGGCGAGCGAAACCTTCTTGCCGCCTGCGTTGAAGTCCTTCTGAATTCCCTCCAGCGTGCTGAGAACCTTGGCGAGAACGAGAGGCTGGTTGACCTCCCAGTTCTTCTGCGGCTCCAGGCGAATGCGACCGCCGTTAGCTCCTCCACGTCTGTCAGAGCCGCGGAAGGAAGCCGCCGCAGCCCACGCCGTCGAGACAAGCTGCGAGATCGACAGGCCGGACGCAAGGATCTTCGCCTTCAGCGTGGCAATCTCCGCGTCGCCGATGAGGTTGCCCTCTGCCGCCGGAACGGGATCCTGCCAGATGAGGCGCTCCTTGGGAACTAGCGGGCCGAGGTAGCGATCAATCGGGCCCATGTCGCGGTGGGTGAGCTTGAACCATGCGCGCGCAAACGCGTCGGCGAATTGATCGGGATGCGCCTGGAAATTTTTGCCGATCTTTTCGTAGGCGGGATCGAACTTGAGCGCGAGGTCGGAGGTGAACATCATGGGCAGGTGCTTCTTGCCGGGGACGTGCGCGTCGGGGATGGTCTCACCTTCAGCGACGGCGTACCACTGCCAACCGCCGCCAGGACCCTTCTTCAACGCCCAGTCGAAGTTATAAAGGTTGTCGAGATACTCGCTGTCCCACTTGATAGGGTTGGTTGTCCATGCGCCTTCGAGGCCGCTGGAGATGGTGTCCTCCGCATTACCCTTGCCCGCGGAGCTCTTCCAGCCAAGACCCTGCTCCTCGATGGCAGCGCCTTCCGGCTCCGGGCCAACGAACTTGTTGGGATCGTGCGCGCCGTGGCCCTTGCCGAAGGTGTGACCACCGGCGATGAGGGCATACGTCTCTTCATCATTCATCGCCATGCGGCCGAACGTCTCGCGGATGTCGCGCGCGGATGCGATCGGATCAGGCTTGCCGTCAGGGCCTTCCGGATTCACGTAGATCAGCCCCATCTGCACAGCGGCGAGTGGGTTGTCGAGATCGCGGTTGCCCTGGTAGCGATCGCTGCCAAGCCACGTGTGCTCTGAACCCCAGAAGATGTCTTCCTGCGGCACCCAGACATCGACGCGTCCGCCGCCGAAGCCGAAGGTCTTGAAGCCCATCGAATCCAGCGCGACGTTGCCGGTGAGGATCATCAGATCAGCCCAGGAGATCTTCTTGCCGTACTTCTGCTTGATCGGCCACAGCAGTCGGCGAGCCTTGTCGAGGCTAACGTTGTCGGGCCAGCTATTGAGCGGAGCGAAACGCTGCGTACCCATGCCTGCGCCGCCGCGGCCATCGTGGGTGCGGTAGGTGCCGGCGCTGTGCCACGCCATGCGGATAAAGAACGGACCGTAGTGGCCGTAGTCGGCAGGCCACCAGGGCTGCGAGTCGTTCATGAGCGCGTGGAGATCCTTGATGACCGCGTCCAGATCAAGGCTGGCGAACTCCTTCGCGTAGTCGAAGTCGGGGTCCATGGGATCGGCGAGCTTGGTGTTCTGGTGCAGGACGGCGAGATCGAGCCGGTCGGGCCACCACTCAAAGTTGCGCAGAATCTTGCGCGAGTTGCTCGTTACGGCGCCGTGCATGGGCGACTCTGTCTCTGTAGCGGTTGCAGGGTTGGCGCCGTGTGGCACTGGGCACTTCATTTCGTCCGACATGGAAACTCCTTTGTCTCGTTTAGGGAAAGCAGATGGCTGCTGTGCTGGTTGTGTGGTTGTCGTTGGACTGAAGATTTGTCGGGACCGATCCAGGTTCGATCAGATCCCAAATGCGTTGGGTTAAGGCTGCCGTGCGATTAAATCTGCAGGCGTACGGCCAGCGGAGTGGGTCAACCGGAATCTGAGGAGCTATGCGTTGGGGCGGCGGCGCAGCTGGTGCAAAGTCCGCGGAGAATCACCTCGTACTCGCGAACCATGCGATCGCCGAGGAGCTTGGTAGGGGGTTGGGGGACGTTGAACCACTCCATGTCTTCCACCTCACCGCAACGGTCGCAGATGAAGTGGTGGTGGCGCATACCTTTTACATCGAAGCGCGCAGAGCGGCCTTCAACGGCAACTTCACGGACCAGGCCGGCTTCGACCAGATCGCGCAGATTGCGGTAGACGGTGGCACGTGCTGAGCGCGGATCGAGCCGGTTGACGCCGTCAAAGATCTCCGCCGCCGTGGGATGCCCGGGGTTTTCCATGAGGAAGGCCATCACGCAGTGACGCTGCGTGGTGAACTTCACTCCGCTGGCATCCAGAAGATGCCTGATCGTCTCTCCGTCCATCGCTAGTTTAGATTCTGTCTCATCTGAGAGTTTGTCAAGTCTAGGGTTGTGGAAAGACAGTGCATCCGATTTGAATTGGGCTGCATGTGATGCGCATCACCTTCGCTTGTGATCGAGGAGACCGCGCGCTCGTTTTTGCGGGGAGAGGATCTTATCCATGGGCGGAATATTTACTCTTGCCTGCAAGCTGCTGGTCCTCGACCGGGTTGCGTTCGTAACGGTGCTGGTGGGCATCAGCTTCTTCATCTTTCGGATCATTAGCCGGCGCACGAACAGCACTTCGCACCGGCCCTCTCGGCAACCTCCGATGACAACCAATGCGAACCACAGCTTCACAACGGATACAGACCAGCGGAGGAAACATGCGAACGATCGATCTGCAGACGCAAATCAAATTTGAGCGAATTCTCCTGGCAACGGATTTTTCTGCAGGCGCCGAGGTTGCCCAGGCTTACGCTGTCGGGCTGGCGCTGCAGGATGCGGCCACCCTGCAACTGACGACGGTGGTCACGCTTCCCTCCCTGGACGCAATTTCCGAGTGCGCGCTCGATTCCGTCCGGCACGCCAGCGAAGAGGACTTGCAACGGCTGGCGGACCACCTCTCCGACGTAAAGGTCACGCGGAAGGTCATTGAAGGATTTCAGCGAGCTGGAGCGATTGCGGACGAGGGAATCAGGTCCCTCGCCGATTTGATCGTGCTTGGCACAGCATCCAAACGCGGATTGAAGAAGCTGGCACTCGGCTCTACGGCCGAAGAGGTCGTCCGAACGGCGGGCTGTCCAGTACTGACCGTGGGTCCGCGTGTTGCGGCGCCTCCGCATGGTCCAATCTCATTTCGGAGAATCGTCTATGCAACAGACTTCTCTGCGCAGGCCGCGAAGGGCGTCAAGCTTGCGCTGGCCCTGGGACGAGCTGCCGGAACGAAGGTCTATCTGTGCCATGTCGTTGCTGACCATGGGGCGCCGAAGGATGAGCCCGGCGAAGCGAAGTTCCTCTCTTCCTTGAGGGCGCTCATCCCCGTATCGGCGAACTGTAGCTGCGAGCCGGAGTGCGTGGTCGAACACGGGAAGGCGTCGGAAGCGATTCTGGATCTGGCCAAGCGGGTCAACGCCGATCTGATCGTACTGGGGGCGAGAAAAGCATCCTTCTGGCTAGAATTTATCCAGACTGGCCTGACGCCTGCGCTGCTCGCAGATGCCAGGTGTCCTGTACTTACTGTCTGCTGAATCCTGCTGGGCCGAGGGGCAAAAATCACAGGGCGGAGAGGCACTCTCCGCCCTGTGATTTTTCGTGCATATGGATTAGCGCTTGCCGGGATTGTAGCCGAAGGTTATTGCGACCATGATGCTGCGGCCGGGGAGGATGGTGATGTTGTCCCCACCGTTATACGGAGTAGGGCCAAGCGTGGCGAAGGGATCGGTATACGTGTACGTCACGCCGTTGACGGTCTGGCTCAGTGTGGCGGCGTTGGCGTTACCCGCAATGGTGTTGCCGGTGACGTTGTGCTCGTTGAAGAGGTTGTTGAAGCTCAGGCGGATCTTGGTCTGATCGAACCTGCCGCCGCTGCGAATGGTGTAATTGAGAAACAGATTGGTCACAGTGAACGGATTGACCGTGTATTGATTGTGATAATCCTCGCTGTTGTTGGTGTTGTCGATGTAAAAGGTGCCGACGCGCTTATTGAACAGGCCGAAGTCAAACGCCTTGTGCTGGTAGGTAAGACCCTCTGCCTCGGTGTCTGAAGGTGTCTGCTGGACATTCTGACCGGACGGTGTGGGAACGATGAGCACCGGAGCCGCGGCTGCATTGGCGCCGGTTGGCGTGGCGGCCAACGAGCCAACATAGAACGCCTTGCCGTACGTGGCGTTGAGATACAGGCTGATGCCATAGCCCAGGTAGATGTTGCTCTGCCCTTCTACGCCCTCGCTAACTGAGCTTGGCTGCAGCGAGCACGACTGGTCGTCGCCTTCGGAGTTGGTAGTAGCACAGACATAGCCATTCTGAAAATGGATATGGTAATAGTCCGCGTCGAAGGTTACGCGCTTTAGCTTGAGCACGGTGCCGGTCTGATACGTGGTGTTGAGTTGTTGCTTGGGCAGCACGGCCACTGGGACGAAGGAGCCGGGAGTCGTGCCCTGTGCGTAGTCGAAGACGGCGGAGGGAGGAACAATGGTGCCTCTTGCGACCTGGAAGTAGGCCGACCAGTTCTTCTTGATGCGATAGTTGGCGTTGCCTGAGGGGAGGGTGGAGAAGTAACTGCCACCGTTGGTAACGAAGGTGTTGGGATTGTTGGTGCCAAGTCCGCCGATCGTCTTGCCATCGTCGGCGAACTGCTGCGTGGCGATGGTGAAGTAGGAGAACTTTACGCCGGCATCGACATCCAGATGCTTGGTGACGTGGTAGACATACTCCACAAAGGGCTGGTAGGAGTTGGTATTGAACTTCTCGTTGAAGTTGGAGAGCGGCTGATCCGCCCAGTTCTGGAGGGGATTCGATGGGAACTGGTGACGGTTGGTGTGCGCCCACTCGTACCAGATACCAGCTTTCAGAATCCCGTATTTCGAAATCTGATCAAGCTCGGAGGTCTCGCCATATTTGCGGTAGCTGTTGTATTTATCGACGCCGCACGGGATGGCCGTTACACCCTTCTTGACCACGGCAACGTTGCAGGGTTTGATCGGCAGGCCGAGCGGAGCGTACGTGGTGGAGCCGTCGATCTCGGTGAGTTCCGTGATGGGCGTGGCGTTGGTGTACTTCTCGGAGTTGTCGTAGTTGTACGTGTAAGGCTTCACATCGAGAACGAAGCCGTGCGAGAAGATCTTGTGGACACCAACATACTCGAAGTCGGTGGGCACATGGTAGTAGTTGTATTTGTAATCGAGGTAGTTGACCGGGTCAGAGTTGTTGGTCAGAAGGAAGCTGATCCCGGAGTTGGCGAACGGAGCGAGGGTTCCGGTGCAAGTGTATGCCGAGGTTGCGCCGTACATCTGGCAACGCGTGGCGGAGAAGTTCGGCGTGTTGGCATCGACCCAGATGACGCCAGAGAAGCCGTTGATGGTGGTGGTGTTTGAGAGTTGATATAAGACCTTGATCGCGCCGCCGTTATAGGTCTGGTAGTTGTAGGTTTGATAGCCATCGGACTGGATATGGTGGACATCCATATCGATGTTGAACTTGTGATCGGGCCCAAAGGGGCCGGAATCATACTGCCCATCGTAAATATAGGTATTGAAGGAACCGCCGGCGAAGGTGCCGCGAATATTTTGCAGCGGCTGGAACTCCTTGGACAGGAGGTGGATGGAGCCACCAAAGGGCGCGGGTCCGACCGTCGACGCGGTGCCCGGTGAGCGATCGAAGTCTATGCCGCCGAGGAACTGCGTTGGGAAGAAAGCCCAGGAGTGATGGGTGGGAGTGTTGGTGTCGTAGAACGGGATGCCATCGAAGTCGATGTCATAAAACCCGTCGGGAAAGCCGCGGAAGTAAGTCTTGGACTGGCCCAGACCAACACCATCGCTGCTGGTGGTAAAGGTTCCGGGCGCCATCTGGACGGCCTCACCGAAGTCAGCGACCGGAGACATGAAGTTCTGGATCATGGCCGACGTGATATAGGTGCGCGCAGAAGTCTGGGAAAGGCGCGCATCCATGGGAGCGAGAGCGGCGGCGATGGAACCGGTAGCGTCGGCTTCCACGGTGATGTCGGATGTGGCGGAGCCGATCTGCAGCGTAAGCGCGACGGCGTCGGCGTGGTCGGCCGCCACATGAATATTTTTCACGGACGTTTCGGAAAAACCGGGAGCCGAAGCATCCACGGTGTACGTGCCAATGGGAAGACCTGCGAGGCTGAAGTGGCCCGTGGTGTCGGTTGTGGAGGTCTTGATTCGTCCAGTGGAGTCGTTACGGACGACGATAGTGGCCTTCCCGATAAGGCCCCCCTTTGCGTCGACGACGTTGCCTTCAAGGGTTGCGCCGGCAGGCTGGGAGCTGGCCTGACCATCATCTTCGGCAATGATGGTTTGTTGGGAAGTTTGGGCGATCGTCATCGTGGATAGCGCGGTAAACACGCAGACGCCTGCGATGAACCGAGTGCTGGATTTCAACGCCTGGCCAAAGAACTTCATTTCTCGAACGTTCACTTTTATTTTCCCTCTTATGACGACAGGTTGAAGACGCAGGTTCCCGTTTGAGGCATGCGAAGGGTGTCCTCGCCAATTGCAGGACATCGCCTTCTCAGAACTCTTTGCGGGCCCCAAATGGAACTTCATTCGTCCGACACTCAAACGCAAGAGCGAGTCGAACGATGCTCGTCCTGTTTGTTGGGATCGAAACCTTTTTCTGCAGACACAGGTTTTCCTCCTCGCGCAGTGTTGCAAAAAACTGCGCCCAGGGATTGTTATGTCCGTTTGATCCGCCAACATCTTGACAGTGGTTGTTGCGGTTTTCTGTTACAAGAGGCTTAAAGGAATGTGAATACGGACTGTCCCTGTGAAAAATCCAAATCAAATGACCAGATTGTCATTCGCAATTTACAGAGGCGTGATCGGCCGGAAACCAGAGAAAATCGCGGTCGCTCAAGGAAACGTAAGATGGAGTCGGCTGCCGGGGTTGACTGGCCGACCGCCTGCCGTAGGAGAAAGCATGACGCGAAACACAGGCAAGGTCCATCGCGGAGTAAAAGCTTTTGTCGGAAGCATGATGTTCGTCGCAACGCTCAGTTCTATCGGCCGGCGGGCGACCGGACAGACGGCCGTGGCGACGGCCGGGCCGGCAGAGAAGGTCATCATCGATACCGATATCGGCGATGATGTCGACGATGCGTTTGCACTGGCGCTCGCGTTGTCCAATCATCACCTGCAGATTCTTGGCGTGACGACAGCGTGGGGCGACACGGACCTGAGGGCGCGACTGGTGGAACGCTTTCTCAAACAGACCGGCCACGCGGATATTCCGGTAGCCGCCGGACCGAAGACACAACCCGGCACTGCCTTCACGCAAGCCGCATGGGCAAAGGCGTTTCCAGAGCCAGCCAATGGATGGCCGAACGCCGTCGACTTCATCCTTGATCAGGTTCGGCGCAATCCTGGGCAAATCACACTGATTTCACTCGCACCGCTGAGTACCGTGGGCGCGCTGATTCAGAAAGACCCTGTCACCTTCCGCAAGCTGAAGCGCGTCGTGATGATGGGCGGCTCCATCCGGCAGGGTTACGGCGACCTCGGCTATCTACCGGACAAGGGTCCGAGCGCGGAGTACAACATCAAGATGGATATTCCAGCTGCGAAGGAACTATTCGCATCTGGTGTGCCGATCGACATGATGCCTCTCGACTCCACGCAGCTGAAACTGGATGAGGTATTACGCGCCACACTATTCAGCCAGAAAACTCCGATGACGGAGGCTCTGCATGAGCTGTATCGGCAGTGGGCGGCCTATCCAACCAACGCCACGCCAACGCTGTATGACGCGATGGCCGTCACGGTGGTCATGGAGCCTGCGCTTTGTCCCGTGACACCAATGCGCCTGCGCATCGACGATGCAGGGTTCACGCGCGTTGAAGAAGGCACACCAAACGCCGGTGTTTGCCTGCATTCGAATGCAGACCAGTTCTTCCATTTCTATCTTCCGCAAGTGTTGAGCGGGTCGTATCCGAAGCAGTGATTCGGACGAGCGTCGTTGAATGGGCAAGCAGGGTGCGTCGCGTACGGGACCGTTTTCTGGACTGTACCCTCGTTCGATGGACGAAGTCGGGATCAGGAGGCGTGTCGGCGCGACAGGAAAGGCGATGGAGCGAAGCCGAACCAGCGCAGCACGAACGTATCCATGATCTCCGCAGCGTAGAGCCGTCCAATATCGCTCCAGCCGAACTCTGGCGGCCAACGCGAGGCTTGCTCTTTCCACTGGAAACTATAGTGCTCCAGAATCAGGGCGGTCCGAGGTAGATGGCTTGAGGAGCTGACGACCTCGACGCTGGTCCAACCTTTTTGCTGCATGATCTGATTGCTGAAGTAGATGTTCTGGATCGTGTTCCTGGCTTTGTCCTCAATAACGATAGCGGATGATGGAACTCCCTGCGATTCGGCCAGCGCGGCCATCGACTGGCCTTCGACAAACTGTTTCGTCGTCGCGCCTCCGCTGAAAATGATATGTCCGGCACGTCCGGCTTTGAATTCTCTGACACTCTCGATTACCCGCTCGCGCTCCTCCGGCGAAGGCTGTCCGTTTTGCAGCGTCGGAGCTCCAAGGACCACAATCGTATCGAAGTGGTTCAAGTTGCAGTTTTGTCTCGGGACGGTCACATAGGTCGCGACAAGTACGAAGAGAAAAAGAAGGACGAGCCATCCCAGTCCCGCCAGCACCCGCTTCATCCATCGCAACATATGCTCTCCACCGGCTCCGTGACTATGTTCCGCTGACGGCGATTGTTCCGTCACCCGCGGTCAGTTTGCGGTACTCCCGAAGCATGTTCAAGCGCCAGCGCACAATCATTCCGAAGGCCAGCACAAAGAACAGCGCGCCCGACTGCTCCACGGTTAATAAGGTGTCGAAGTATCCACGCGCGAGGATTCGCACCGCCGCAAGGACGAGGATGACACTGAAGAAGGCGGTCGAACGCTGCATCATGATGACGTTACCCTGCTGCACCAGGCGGGAAGTCTTCAGCAGTGGATATGCGAGAAGGACAGCGCCAATCAGGAACGCCGCTAGGCCCCACCTCCAGGGAATACGAAATGCTGGGACGATGAACATCGAGAACCCGGTCGCCATGCCCATCGGCGGGATCACAATTTTCTTCATGGAAACCGCGGTACGACCTTCGCGAATCCGCCAGACGAGCACAGCAGCCAGTCCTACGAGGGATCCTATGATCGAGATCTTATTCGGATGAAACATCTTCCTCATGATAGCGGGTCGACGGCGGGACCATCGGCCAAACGGTTGGAATCCAAAGGCCCGCCATTGGCGAAATCGAATGATTTCGGCTTGAATTAGGCGCTTTCATGATGCCCAGACCAACCTCGCTGTGATACCGTTTAGCGATCGAAGATGCCTAAGTTAGCACGTGCGTTGAAGCGTACCCATCCAGATTGCAAGCGTAAGCCGCATCCCTCGGGGGGAGCGCGGATCATTTGCTGTGCGTGGATTGCCGCCGGCCTTGTTTACGGCGGCTCGACGACAAGCGCAGATGCCCAGCAATCGAGCACGGCTCCAGTCGTTCAGCCCGGTGCGCCAGGCACGCCGAGCAAGACGCTTCCGCCATCGACCACAGGCGTCGTTCCACTGGATTCGCACGCCGACATAGAGTTCATGCAGGGCATGATCATGCATCACGCTCAGGCCGTCGAGATGACCGCGCTCATTCCGTCTCACACGCAAAATCCAGAGATTCGGTCCCTTGGCGCGCGCATCAGCCTCTCCCAATCAGACGAGATGAAGTTCATGAAGCGATGGTTGGCGGCGCGTGGCCAGCCCGAATCAATGGCCATGCCGGGAATGCCGGAAATGGACATGAGCGGCAATCCCATGCACGCCATGCCAGGCATGCTGACGCCCGAGCAGATGGACGCATTGCGCCATGCCAGCGGCGCAAAATTCGACTACCTGTTTCTGACGGGTATGATTCAGCACCACAACGGTGCGCTCATCATGGTGAAAGATCTATTCGATCACCCAGGCGCGGGTCAGGACGCAGAGCTGTTCGACTTCGCCACCGATGCGGATAACACCCAGCGAGCCGAGATCAGAATTATGCAGAACATGTTAAAGGAGAAACCATGAACCGTTTCCATGCTCCCGCCATTCGTTTCGCCGGTGCGCTGTTTGCATTGGCCCTCCTGTCCGGTGCGCCGCCCGCGCTAAAAGCGCAGACGCCCGATGCTAAGCCCGCAGCCGAGCCACCCAATCCGTTTGCGCCACCGCCAGCGACGCCGCTGCCTCCGGGAATGACAGGTTCGAACACGAACGATCCTCGCGGGGGCCTGAAGCCCGGCTTGTACGACGCTGGCGAAACCGCCATGGGCATGGAGCATCTCGACTTTCTTAAGAAGCCAAGCGCCTTCCAGGTCAATTCCACCGATGCGGACGATCCCTCCGTGCAGAAGACATTGGGTCTGCTCGGAATCGGTAACAGCGCGAAGATTCCCAAGCCAATGCAGCTTGTGATTGCGCAGCTCGCCTTTGCAAACTCGGATTTTGCGTTCCAGGGAAACCACCTCTTCCAGGGCAACTTCTATGGTGTGAATTTTTACGACATCTCGGACCCAACCAAGGTCTCGTTGATTACTTCGCTGGTGTGCCCGGGTGGACAGGGCGACGTGTCCGTCTACGGGCATCTCCTCTTTATGTCGGTGGAGATGCCGAACGGGCGTCTGGACTGCGGTACGCAGGGCTTCCCTCCTCCGCCTCCTCCGCCGCCCGGCCATGAGAAGGAGCGTCCAATGCCGGCCGCGAGCCCTGATCGCTTTCGTGGCGTAAGAATCTTCGACATCTCTGACATCAAGAATCCCAAGCAGGTAGGCGCCATCCAAACTTGCCGCGGCTCGCATACCCACACGCTCGTCATCGACCCGAACGATAAGGACAACGTCTATATCTACGTTTCGGGAACATCGTTCGTGCGTCAGAAGGAAGAGCTCGAGGGATGTTCGGGAGAGGCTCCAGATAAAGATCCGAACACGTCGCTGTTCCGCATCGATGTGATCAAGGTTCCGCTGGCGGCGCCGCAGGACGCGAAAATTGTCTCAAGCCCGCGCGTCTTTATGGATCCACGCAGCGGCGCGATGAATGGTCTGAACAACGGTGGCAGCCACGGCACCGAAAAGGTAGCGGACACCAATCAGTGCCATGACATCACGGTCGACTCTTCGCTGGGCCTGGCGGCCGGTGCCTGCTCCGGCAACGGCATCCTTCTCGACATCAAGGACCCCGTTCATCCCAAGCGCGTGGACGCAGTGAACGATCCCAACTACTCCTACTGGCACTCCGCGACGTTCTCCAACGATGGCACCAAGGTGGTCTTCACCGACGAGTGGGGCGGCGGTTTGCAGCCACGTTGCCGTGCGACGGATCCGATCAAGTGGGGCGCGGACGCGATCTTCACGCTGAAGGACAACCATCTATCGCTGGCCAGCTACTACAAGATGCCGGCGGCGCAGACGGCCACAGAAAACTGCGTAGCGCACAACGGTTCGCTCGTACCGATTCCGGGCCGCGATGTCGAGGTGCAGGCCTGGTACCAGGGAGGCATCTCGGTGATGGACTTTACCGACCCTGCGCATCCCTACGAGATTGCGTACTTCGATCGCGGGCCCATCAGTCCGAAGACTCTGATCCTCGGCGGCTATTGGTCGGCGTACTGGTACAACGGCTTCATCTATGGGTCGGAGATTGCGCGTGGCCTGGACGTCTTCAAGCTGGTGCCGAGCAAGTTCCTGACACAGAATGAGATTGATGCGGCCAACCTCGTGCAGTTCAGCGAGCTCAATGTGCAGAACCAGCCGAAGATCACGTGGCCTGAACAGTTAACGGTTGCGCGCGCGTATCTCGATCAGCTACAGCGTTCCAAGGCTCTTCCGGAGAAGAAGATTGCGGCGCTCGACAAGGCGATCGTGAGCGCGCAGAACTCGCACAACAGCATGAAGGATTTGGCGAAGCTGCGCACGATGGCTGCATCCGTAGAAGCCGACGCATCCAGTGCAACGGACGCAGCGGACGCGAAACGCCTGCACGCACTCGCGCAGATCCTCGATCATCCCGCGGCGTGAGGCTTTCCAACGAACAGCACGGAACACACAACTGAACCACGCATCCGGCTATGAGGAAGTTAGATTTCCTCATAGCCGGATGCTCTTAAGAGGCTCGCTCGAACGACGCAAATCTCCCCAAATGCTATGGCGCAGCAAGCGCACAGAGCGCACATTCTGCAACCTCTGTAAGCCGCTTATTTTCTTGTATTTTTGCTTTTCCCAATGACTAGAAACGAAAACTGGCGTGCTTGCTTGCAGTCTGGGACAAGCTCGTCTCCGGCTGCGTTTCCTGCTATCAGAGAAATTTACAGCGAATCTCGGCTTTTCGGCTTGATTTAGGCCAAGCTCTTGAGGGTACAAGCTTCAGATTCAATTGCATTTATAGCGATTCTTCGAGGCAAAAAATCGAAAACGGAACAGGGGAAAATCTCTTTATCAGAGATTTAGCTTTCCCTGTTCTCTTCTAAAGCAAAGCTTTCTGAAATCTTTTTGATCACCTTGCCGAGAAAACAGCTTTGATTTTCCACTACTACTCAAAAGCCGATTGAGTCCGATTTTTAGGGTCAAATCCTCGAGAGGCTGAGACCTCACTTTAGTTGGTGACCCATGGAGATCGCTCCAACCTATTCCACTGCCACGCGCCCCCCCGTGCGACTCAATACGTCGCATGTCAACCGAACATCAGCAGTACTCGCCCGAAATCCAGCTAGACATCGTCCGATGATATGCGGCGGACCACAACAGGTCGTGCAGGTGTTCCTCGGACCATGGTCGAACCGGCGACACCGCGACTCATTCGTAACTCCTTTGACCCCGGCGTTGCAGAAGGTGGTGGAGCGGGAGGCCGTCAGTCTGGGTATGGCGCATTTGGCAGCACGATGCGGATGTAATGATCGGTGAATGCGAAGTGCGCACCCGGCAAATTAAGCTTCGGCATATGGCATGTCACACAGTTATTCGTTGCTCGAGGGCATGCTGCAGCCTTTGCATGTTCTGGCTTGTCGCCGCGACGCAAATGACAGGCAAGACATTTTGCATCGTAATCCGCGGGAGACGACTTCAAGTTTCGATGCGGATCATGGCATGCAACGCAGGTAATTCTCTCGTCGCTCGGATCGTAACAACGGCTGTTCTCCAAACGGTAGGGTTGGAAGCGGATGTTCCGAATATCGCGAATGCCTGAATCCAATACGTCGCGCGTGGTGCGGTGACAGGTTCCGCAAAAGTCATTCATATCGGCGGCCGCGAGCAATTCGGGGTCGAAGATGGTGGTATCTTTACCCTCAGTTCTGGTCGTTGCAAGCGCCATCTTCGAGGCATGTTGCCCCCCGGCGCCGTGGCAGTTTTCACAAGTTACACCTGGATGCGCCTGATTGACATCCAGCTTGCCGTCGAATATGTCCTCACTCGTGTGGCAGGAGAAGCATTTCCTTACCTCGTCAGCAGGCAACGGCCTGCCTAATGCTGCGAGAAGTGACACAGGTGGTCTATGAGTATGGCCGATGGTCAAGTCTAGATTCGAAAGCGTCTTATAATAGCTCGCTCGGCTTTCATAGAACTTGCCTTCCCGCTCCAGGATGAATGTTTGACCGGAGTAACCCTGACCGAAGATCCATCGCACCGGGACCGTCAGAGTTTCTTTGCCGTCGGACGCGATCATTTGCAAGCCGGCATCGCTGTTCGTCATGGTTACGGTGTATGGTCCGTCCTGATACCTCATGGAGGAATAATCGAGCGAGTTCAAAGCGCGAGGATTCAATGCTGCCATGCCCATTCCCGTCGACGTTTGAGCGTTCAGCCCCATATGGCAACTCA
>Ga0302310_10000694_pt1 | contig 30429 bp, 25 predicted proteins | sample III_Palsa_N1_2_FD_200451 | JGI IMG/M metagenome (GOLD analysis project Ga0302310, IMG submission 200451) | Peat permafrost microbial communities from Stordalen Mire near Abisko, Sweden - III_Palsa_N1_2 | ecosystem: Environmental > Terrestrial > Soil > Palsa > Peat permafrost | place: Sweden...
GACACCGGCCTATCGTCCCGGGCAGTTGCTCGAAACGGTTCCGGGATTGATCGTGACCATCCACAGCGGCGAGGGCAAGGCCAATCAATACCTGTTGCGCGGTTACAACCTCGATCATGGCACCGATCTGGCCACCTTCGCTGACGGCGTGCCAGTCAACGAGCCGACGCATGCGCACGGCCAGGGATTTACCGACTTGAACTTCCTGGTCCCCGAGCTGGCGGGGGGGCTGATCTATACAAAGGGGACCTATCACCCCGACGTGGGCGATTTCGGCGGTGTCGGATCGGTACGCCTGAACTACGTGGATACGATTCCCGATCAGGTGCTGGCTACCACCGGGATATTCAATTTTCAGCGCCTGTTCGCCGGCGGCACGCGGCCACTGGCCGGCGGCAAGCTGCTCGCGGCGATGGAGTTGCAACACTACGACGGCCCCTTCGATGTGTCCGATGATCAGCGCAAGGAGAACCTGATCCTCCGCTATAGTCACTGCGATGAGGACAGCGGATATTCATTGACCGGCTCGTTCTATCACGGCCTGTCGACCAACAGCACCGATATCCCGATCCGCGCCATCGCCGAAGGCGTGGTTCCCGACCGCTTCGGTTCGCTCGATCCCTCGGATGGCGTTCGCGCCAACCGCGGCAACCTCTCCTTTCAAATCCATGAAGCCCCGGGTCCCGGGCGGTTTGCCGCGAACACCTTCTATTTCCACAACGAATTGCATTTGTACAACAACTTCACCCATTTCCTGTTCGACCCCGTCAACGGCGATCAGGAAGAACAGTTCGAATTTCGGGATGTAACGGGCGGGGAGGCAAGTTATGTGTTGCCGGTAAAATTCTTTTCAATCGAAAATGAATTTCTGGTCGGCGCACTCACGCGTTACGATGAACTGACTGTTGGACGAAACTCTTCTGTGGATCGCACGCCGCTGCCGGCGTTTTCAGGTAATGATCCGGCCTCATTCACCAATCGCGATCAGGTGTTTCTGCTCACCGCGGCGGCATACTTGCAGGCGACGACCCGCTGGACGCCTTGGTTTCGCAGCGTGCTGGGGTTCCGCCAGGAATACGCGCGCGGACTGGATACCGATCTTCAGGCGAATGTGCACGAGGCCAGCCCGACGGGCGCGTATAGCAACGGTGGAAAATCCAGCCGCACCCTGCCACAGCCGAAGGGTAGCCTGATCTTCGACCCGACCAATACGCTTGAGTTCTATGTCAGCGCCGGGCGTGGATTTCATAGCGCCGACCTGCGCGGCGTCAATCAGACAAAGGTTCCGGCTTTGGACCTGCCGGGTACACCCTTGCTGGCCAGTCTGGTGGGCGAAGAGGTGGGAATGCGCGCGGAGATCCAGAAAGATCTGACCTTCACGCTGGCGTTTTACAACCTCGACCAGCAGTCCGAAACCATCATCGATCCCGACATCGGCGCAGATTCACCCGGCCCGCCAAGCCGGCGCAGCGGCTATGAAATCAATGCCACCTACAAAATCCAGCGCTGGCTGGAACTCTATGGCAGCTATTCAGGCAACCACACGCGCTTCAGACATGCATTTGATGATGGCACCGGACATCTGGGCACCTATATCACCGATGCCCCGCTGGCGACCGGATCGCTGGCGCTCTACCTGGAAAATCTCGGCCCCTGGAGCGGCGGCCTGGAATATCGCTATCTTGGCAACTTCCCGCTGGCATCGGGGGCTTGCAACGACACGGCGGTACAACGTGATTTTCCGAATTCCTTTCCACATCCAGCCACGCCGGCCAACTGCGCCAACGCTGTCGCCAAGGGTTTGACCACGGCGGGCGAACTTGGTGGAAAGGGTTTTGGGGAATTCAACGTCGATGTTACCTACGCCTTCGTGGAAGGCTGGAGCACATCGGTCGGGGTCTACAACCTGCTCAATACCAAGAGGAACGCGGCGGAATTCACTTATATCGATCGCCTGAAATCGGAAATCTCGGAATACCCGGATGGTCGGGCCGATACGCATATCCATCCACTTGAAACGCTCTCGGCGCGTTTGACGGTCACCAAGAAATTTGGACCGTTTTGAGGACTGGGTGATTCTGCGTGCGAAGCAAGTGTGCTGGCCTGAACCGGATTTTCGCCATGCGGAGTCGCCAGCAGGAGAATGTTTCTCGTAGCGACAACGTCGGAGTGTTCATAACATGCAACGCTTTACCATCTCACTGGAAAATGAGCTTGCGGACCAGTTCACCGCCTGGATCAAACGCAGCGCTTATGGCAATCGATCTGAGGCAATCCGCGATCTGGTGCGTGAACACCTGGCCGAGGAATCGTTGGAGCAGAAGCAGATGCCGCATTGCGTGGCCAGCGTGGTCTACGTCTACGATCATCACGAGCGCGAACTGAGCAGGCGGCTGACGCGGCAGCAGCACCAGCATCACGACATGACGGTATCTACCCTGCATGTGCATCTCGACGAGAGCCAGTGCATGGAAGTCACCGTGCTAAGGGGGGCGGGCAATGCGGTGGCGGCCCAGGCCCAGGCGCTGATCGCCGAACGTGGCGTGCGCAACGGCAAGATTCACATGGTTCCAGCGCCGGCACCGCACCGGCATACGCATTCCCACTCTCACGATTAGCGCCCGCTCGCGCGGCTGATGACTTTGTTCGGCGGACGCGCGGCGTCTGCGGCGGGGCTCGGCAGCAGGGTTCCTGCTAAAGCCAAGGCGGCGTTTGTGCCTATCGACATGCCGCGCAGCGACGCCCTCTCCATCCAGAATAAGTAGCAGAGCGGCGGCTACATCGGTTTGACACCAAACAATACAAGCGTACTTTCAACTAAGAGTTCCAAATGGGTGAGCGGCTGCTTTTCAACGATGAGATTTGAAGATCAAGAGTCCGGATTTGGTCCGTTTAAGACATGGCGCTCCATGCTTGATAGCGAACATCCACCGTAAAATTTTGTCTTTATCGCTGCCAGCCGTCTCACCCGCGGATGGCTGCTTCGGGCTGAATGTCGGCGTTCGGCGGCGCTTTTTGCCCTGGCTGCCGCGGTTATGCAGAGAACCAACTTCATTCTGCAGGCGCTGGCACTTCCCTCTTAAACGTCATTGCGGGTCCGCTGATATAGCTGCGTCCTGGCTGGCGCCAATAGGCAGAGTATGCGCAATCCCCTTATGACAATCGATGCAAGTGTCGCCGGTCTTGGCAAGATATTCGGGTGAATGCTTTATGGCGGCGGAATGGTTTTGATTTGCGAGAGCCATCGCCGTGAAGCTATGACAGCTGCGGCACTCCGCCGAATTGTTCGCCTTGAGCTCCTTCCACACCGCCTGGGCCAATTCGGCACGATGGCCTTCGTATTTCGCCGGGGTGTCAAGTTCACCAAGCATGTGCTGCTCCACTTCTACGCTGGCCTTGACGTGCCGAATCATCCCGGGTATGAATTGTGGGGGGACATGGCAGTCCGCACATACCGCACGCACCCCGGATACATTCTTGTAGTGGACGCTTTGCGTGTATTCACGAAATGGCGTTTCCATTTCATGACAGGAATGTGCGCAGAAGCTCATGGAGCTCGCGTAATGGATGCCTTCAGCGAAGCCGCCGGATAGTCCGATACCTACTGCAAATGCAAGGAAGCCGCCGGCCGGAATCCCCAGGAAAAGCCACCAGCGTGGACGTTTCCACAAGCGCGCGCCGAAGCCGCTTTTTTGCTCCGCTGGCTTCTTGTTGTCCTTCGGGTCCACGGTTGGAATAGTTCGTGTCGTGTTTATTTATTTACTTGGGCGATGAGCCTTCGCTTGCGAAATACTGCGCCAAGGCGCCGAGGTCGTCAGCCGATAACGCCTCTATCTTTGGCTTCATCTTGTCTGGCATCAGGCGCGTTCCTGCCTTGTAGTTCTGTAGCGCTGCCTGCAGATACGGCAGCCATTGCCCAGCCAGGATGCTGGAGTCGTCGTCGGCCACGCTCCCGCCCTTGGTGTGACAAACCTCACAAGTAGTAGCGTGTAGTCTCTTGCCTTTGGCGACTTGTGCCGCGTCCAGACCTTGCTGGGGGGCGGGCACCCATGTCTGCGCCGCGTAGTAAGTTCCAATGTCCTTGATTTGGGCGGCGTTCAGCGCCTTGGATATTGCGCACATGTCCGAGGGCGTGTTGGGACACGGCCGCTGCCCCTTTTGATATGCCTGCATCTGGCCTTCGAGGTAGAAATCCGACATTCCGCCAATCGATGGCACGTCCTTGCTTGCGCTTACCCCTTTGTCGCCATGGCATCCGCTGCAACCGGATACAACTGATGGAGCGGCTGGCGCTGTCGTTGCTGATGCTGCAACGGCCAACAGCAGTAGCGGCAATGCAAGGAAATAACCAAAGCGAGGGCGAGAATGCATTGTGATTCTCCTGAAGCTTGTTCTTGGCGCCGGCAGCGAATCACGGCAGTGGGCGTGCTTCTGCGCGAGACAGATCAACAAGGAAGGTAGCACTCCCCAGCCAGACTAATCTTGACCGTGGTCAAGTCGCCCGCTCTGCGCTTCGGCAATTATCGTGCGCTTGTCGTCTGAGAACTTGACCGCGGTCAATACGCGCCATCTCCGCATCTGGCCTTATAAGACGGGTTCCGTGGCAACGCTCCGAACCTTTCGGCACAGCGGAAGGGGCATACATGCTGACTGGGAAGAATGTGAACCGAAGCTTGATACTTGCTGCGCTGTTGACTGCGCTGGCTCTCTGTGGATGTTCCGGAAGCTCGGGGGCAACCGGTGCTACGGGCCCCAGCGGCCCCCCGGGCCCGGTCACTGGTGGAGCGGTTACAGCCCTGGTACTGACGGCGACCGGAGCCAGCTTGGGGGCGACGTCAAGCGTCGACTTCAAGATCGTCGACCAGAACGGCCTGGGTTACGTTGGCTTACCTCTCAGCACACTCGAAGTGACGTTGGCGAAGCTGATCCCTGGTGTCAACGGTGACGATAACGCCTGGCAAAGCTACATCAACGTTACGGCGCCCCTCACCGCGGGCCTGGGCACCGGCACGCAGGCCACGGTGGAGGCGACAACGGACACGGGCGGCGCCTTGGCCGACCACAAGGACGGCACTTACACATACACCTTCGGCACCAATATCAGCGCTGTAACCCAGCCTATTGCTGTGCCCTTCGATCAGACACTCACGCATCGCGTCGGTATCTCAGTCCGTTCAAGCACACTGCCCCAGGCCAACAACGGAATCTATACCTGGCAGCCATCCACGGGGAATACCACCGGAATCCTGACCCAGGACATGGTGGACAGCACATCCTGCAATTCCTGTCACGATCACCTGAGTGCTCACGGCGGGCCACGCCAAGACCCGCGCCTGTGCGTCACCTGCCACAACCCGGGTAGCGTAGAGCCGAACAGCGGCAACACGCTCGATTTCAAAGTCATGTTCCACAAGATCCATGATGGCAAGAATCTGCCCAGCGTGGTGGCGGGAACGCCTTACGTGATCTATGGATACGGTGGTTCTAAGAATGATTTCTCCGGCGTCGTCTTTCCACAGAGCGTGGAGAATTGCGCCAAATGCCACAATCCCGCAGATACCAATACACCGGATGCTGGCAGATACGCCACTGCTCCCACTATGCAGGCTTGCGGGGCATGTCATGACAATGTGAACTTCGCGCAGGGCGTGGCCGGGGGGCACCCAGGTGGCGTAGTGACCGATAATACGCAGTGCTCGATTTGCCACTCCGCCAATGGAGTGGCCGGAAGCGTCGATCAGTCGCATGCGATAGTCGGAAAGGTCGATGCCGCGAACTTCCAGTACAACATCATCAGCGTCACAAAGTCACAGCCGGGTCAGACGCCGTCGGTCCAATTTTCGGTCACCAATCCAAACAACAACAACTCTTTCTATAACCTGGCAACCGATCCCGCCTGGACGGCGAGCGGCGGCAATTCCAGGCTCGAGATCGACATGGCCTGGAGCACCACCGACTATCAAAACATCGGCAGCGCCACGTATCCCGGACAGCCTGTCTCGTTCAATGCGCTCACCGCCACCAGTAATGGCGATGGCACCTACACGGCCACGTCCCCGACCGCGATCCCAGCCGGCACGACCGGCTCGGGTGCGGTCGCCATCGAAGGACATCCGGCGGATACGACCGTGACGCCTGTGGTGAAGATCCCGGTCACCAGTGCGGTTCAGTATTTTGCCATTACCGATGCGCAGCCGGTCGCACGACGGACCATCGTCGCCACGACCAATTGCGAGAATTGCCATGGCCAGAACGACGGTCTGTCGCTTCACGGCGCCAACCGAACCGACAACGTCCAGCTCTGTGTAATGTGTCATAACCCGGACGCCACCGACCTGAGTCAGCGTCCCACCGATCCCGACGGTACCGTGAATGGCGTCAATACCGCTGCGGTGGACGGTCTGGAACAGCGGCAGATTGATTTCAAGTACGAAATACACGCAATTCACAGCGCGGCGTTTCGCACCGGCGATTTCGTGATCTATCAGAATGGCGGCACGCCAAACAATTTCTCCACCGTGTTGTATCCGGGCATTCTCAATGATTGTTCGCAATGTCATACCGGAACCACATACGAGCCACCACTGGCGGCCACCGATCTGGGTACGACCACCAATACCAACGCGACCGTTGTGCCAAACGCCTGTCCCGCGTCGCCCGGGGCGACAAACTACGCGCCTTGCGCCGCGGTTGAAAACACGGTGCTTTACGGCCGGATATCGCCGACCGCCTCGGTTTGCTCGGCCTGTCACAGCGACCCGACGTCCATGGCTCACATGGGGCAGAACGGCGGTTCAGTAACTCCGTATCCAGGCGTTGCCGAGGCCACGATTGGTTCCAGCACGGTGACCACGGAAACCTGCGCGGTCTGCCACGGGGCGGGAGCGGTTGAGGATGTCGCCGTAGTCCATTCGGTGCAGTGAGCCCTCGCTATCCTGGACCGAAAGAACGATCTGATCATGCCGATACGCCTCCTGCTCACGGCTCTGCTGGTGCTCGGATCGCTCCCTATTTGCGCGTATGCGGATGACGCGGTGGCGGACGCACCGGCGCTTTCGAAAAAGGGCGCGGATACCTGTCTCACCTGCCACGGCGACCCCGCTGTTACGGTGATCTTCAGCACCAAGCATGCGGTCGCGGCGGATCCGCGGACGCCCTTCGCCCACTTGCAGTGCGAGTCCTGCCACGGGCCTGGCGGGGATCACACCAAGAGAATACATCCTGGCGACGTTCAGGCGCCGATGCCGTTTTTTGCTGCCGGTTCGAAGGCGACCGTGGCGGAGAAGAATGGTGTCTGCCTGAGCTGCCACCAGAGCGGCCATCGCGTCGGGTGGCAGGGCAGTGCGCACCAGCGCGAAGACGTTGCCTGTGTAAGCTGCCATCGCATACACGTCGAGCACGATCCGGTTACGGTCGTCGCCGAGCAGCCGGCTGTTTGCTATCAGTGCCACAAGCAGGTGCGCGCCGATTTCGAGAAGTTTTCAGCGCATCCCGTGCGCGACGGAAATATGGCATGCACCGCCTGCCACGCTCCGCACGATTCGCTGTTTCCTGCGCTGCTGACGCATCCGACTCTGAACCAGACCTGCTACAGCTGCCACGCGGAGAAGCGCGGCCCTTTCCTGTGGGAACACGCGCCAGTGGCGGAAGATTGCAGCAACTGTCATGTCCCGCACGGCTCGGTCAACCCTGTGCTGCTGGTGAGCCGGCCGCCATTGCTATGCCAGCAATGCCATGCGCCGGCTGACCACCCAAGCGTGGCTTTCACTGGTTCGGGATTGCCGAGCGGTCAGGCGTCGGGCTTTGTTGTCGGCGGCAGTTGTCTCAACTGCCATTCGCAGGTACACGGCTCGAATGCGCCTTCCGGCGCCGACCTGAACCGTTAGGAGTTCGTGCGATGCTCCGCGCCAGGACGAATCGGGAATATGCGATGAGTTCACGGCGTCAGGCGTTCGGGATCGCTGCGGTCAGCATTTTGCCGTTTTTCTCCGTATATGCCGCTGACGGCGCGGCGGCGCCGGATGTGTCCGGGTGGGCATGCGCCTCTTGTCCCTATAACTACGGTTGGAGTGGTACCGGCAGCCTTGGTTTTGAGGGCGTGACCAACGGCAACTACCGTTTTGGCGAATATTCCGGCTACGACCACAAGGGCCTGTACTTGGCGGCGGATGGCGACGCAGCCTTCAGAGACAAAAACGGGTACTTCTTCGATGTCGCCGGCGGCAATCTGGGGCTGGATTCGCGCTGGATCGACCTTTCGGGTGGCCGTCAGGGGCTGTTTGAATTACATGGGATGTTTCGCGAGATCCCTCAATTTCAGTTCGATGCCGGTCAAACACCCTATCTTGGTGCCGGAGGGAGCAACCAGACGCTGCCCGCCAACTGGGTTTACGGCGGCAGCACCGCGCAGATGACTTCTCTCCCGGCAGCGCTGCAGCCGGTGGGCATCGGCAACCGGCGTCGCACGGTCGATTTGGGGGCAGATTTCACGCCAAGTTCGTCGAATTGGGATCTCCTGTTCGATTTCCGTCACGATTTGCAGACGGGCACCAAAATCACCGGCGCCAATTTCCTGACGACCTCGACTCAGCTTGCAACTCCTCTGGACTATCGTACTGACCAGATCGATGCCTCAGCAGGCTACTCGCGGGATACATGGCAGGTGCGGGTGGGGTATTACGGCTCGTTTTTCAGCGATGGCAATGCCACCGTGGAGTGGACCAACCCGTTCATGCCGATAGTGCCGGGAACAAGCCAGGGACGGATGAGCCTGGCACCGAGCAATGCCTTCAATCAGCTTTCCCTGACCGGAGGATGGCAGATCCTGAGAAGCACCAGGATCATGGCAAGCCTCGCGTACGGACGGGAAATGCAGGACAGCGCCTTCATGCCGTCGACAATCAATCCGACCCTCACCACGCCGGCATTGCCGGCCGGCAGCCTGGACGGGATTGTGGATACGGGAAACTATGTGGTCCGCTTGACGTCCTCCCCCTGGCGGCATCTGTCTTTGACCGGGGAATACCTGATCGATCGCCGTGACAACAAGACGCCGCAAAACGTCTATCCTCAGGTCAATACCGATACGTTCGTGGCTGCCAGCCAGACCAATCTGCCGTACAGCTTCGATCGGGAGGATGCAAAGCTCAATGCAGCCTACCGGATCATGCCGCAGCTCAAACTCCAGGCTGGTGGAGAACAGGAACGCTTTGATCGCAGCTTCGAAGCGGCACTGCGGACCCGCACAAACTCGGTCTGGGGTGAAATAAATTCGTCGTTCACCTCCGGTGTTGACCTATCCCTCAAGTACTCGCATGCCCAAAGGCGCTTCGAGAATTACCAGCCCGTTACACAGGCCTCGTCGGTCGACAATCCTCTTCTCAGACAGTTCGATCTCGCCAATCGCGCCCGGGAACAATGGCTCGCCACCGCTGCATACGCCCTGAGCCCGAAATTCGGCATTGACGTGACGCTGCAGCAGGACGACGACAAATACAGCGACTCGCCGATCGGGCTGACCTCCGACAAGGACTACAGCGGGACCTTGGATGCCGACTGGAAGCCCACGGATAAAATCAGCTCGGACGCCTATATCACTCGCCAATATATAAAGTCCGAGCAAGCCAGCAGCCAAAGCTTCTCCGTCCCCGACTGGAGCGGCACCAACGACGTCGTGATCGATACGGTCGGGATCAGTGGCCAGTGGCTCAATGCACTCCCAGGCGTCGATCTGGGATCGAATTACAGCTTTTCCTACTCGAGGGAGTCGATCGCGGTTGCTACGGGCACCGCGGAGACCCCATTTCCGAACAATGCGGTCAATAACATGGCCGCGAAGCTTTGGTCGCGCTATCACGTCAATCCACGCTGCACTATTCGCTTCGAATATGCGTACGAGCGATTGGATACGAGCGATTGGGCCTTGGACGGAGTCGAGCCAAATACCGTGTCGAATGTACTGGCCCTGGGTGTGAACAGCCCCCGCTACAAGGTCAACGTACTGGGTATGAGATTTCAATATGGCTTTTGACCCAAAGACGGGGTCGAAGAATCGAATTGATCTGCCACCGGTCGCGCGCCATTCGATCCTCCGCGGACCGTTTAAGACGTTGATCAACATAGATTCCGCAACGGATCCGGTTTGAGTCGCGCACCGACAAATAATCAGGTGTCATCTGGTTTGGTCAACGTTAAGGAGCAGCGGTGAACATCGGCAAGCAATTCGCGACGATCATCGCCGCGACTACATTCGGCATGCCGAACCTTGCTTTGGCATCCACAACGGACCCCGGCAGGAATCCGGACACGACGGCAGCCGGCTCAACGATAACTGCCGCAGCACCGGAGACGGACTCGGAAAAGACTGACGCGACGACAACGTCGCCCAATGTACCTGCGCCGCAGGATACGGCAACAATCGGCGCAGTCATTGTCACCGCGCATAAACAGAAGCAAAACCTTCAAGAGACGCCCGCTGCGATTACAGCGATCAGCGGAGCTGCCCTGGAAGCGGAAGGCGTCGGCGATATCCGCGCGGTGGAGGAGTTCGTGCCTTCCGTGCGATTTCAGCAGGAAGGGGCGTCGACGGAAATTTACATTCGCGGCGTCGGCTCGACTCTCGATTTCCCACAAATCGACCCACCCACGTCGCTCAATTTCAACGGCATCTACATTCCGCGTGAAGGAACCAGCGTGGGCCTATATGACGTCGATCAGATCGAGGTGCTGCCAGGCCCCCAGGGAACACTCTACGGCCGTAGCACGCTCGGCGGCGCGGTCAACGTCAATTTCAGGCGCCCGACCCAGGAGCGCGAAACCAGCGCGCTGGTCGAGGCGGGCAACTATGACCTGCTTCATACCGACCTCGTCCAGAACGTCCCGGTGGGCAGGACACTCGCATTCCGAGGTGCTATCGACTACACCAGCCGTAATGGGTATATGACGTCCGGAGCCGATTCGGCCAAGGATTTCGGTGGCAGGTTGTCTCTGCTCTACACGCCAAGCAGTGCTCTCACCGCTTATCTATGGGGGGCGACGGCAAACCTGGGCGGTAGCCCGCCGAATCTGGTTCCAAAAGGAGTCAATCCAGCCAATGGCGCGCTCAGTCCCAACCAGTTCCTGAACAATAATCCATGGGATGACCAGTTTCCCGCCTCATATGCGTCAAAGCTGCCGATGGGTCAGCCGCAGGCCGAACACTGGGGCTACAACAACAAGATGGTCGGCGCGCAGGTCGATTACAAGTTTGGCGGTAATCTCACCCTGACCTATATACCGTCCTATCTGACGCTGCTGAGTTCTCCTGATTACTGGCTCGGGGCCTTTCCGGCGAACAAGACCGACCGATACGAACAGACGACTCACGAATTGCGCCTCGCCGGAGCGGGCAGCCGGCTCAACTGGCTCGCGGGTCTGTACGCCTATAGGCTCGTCAGCCATGGCACCTTCGTGTTCGACGGATTCAGTCTGGCGACCGGAGTTCCGGTCAACATCGTCGATCACAACCGTATCCAGGGTACTGCGGCCTTCGGGCAGGGCACCGCCAGCATCTCCGACCATTTCCGGGTTACGGCCGGCGGCCGTTTCAGCATTGACGATCGAGACGGGGCTGGCCGCTATGCCAATGGCGCGGAGCTGTCTCCCTATACCTATGGGCACAACTTCAATCACTTTGACTTCAAGCTCGGTGCGGATTACGACGTTGCGCCACACGTCATGCTGTATACCTCGGTGCAGACCGGCTACCAGCCGGGTACGTTCAACGCCTATGCCAGCACGCCGCAATCCAGTAACGCCGTGGATTCTTCGTCCATGACGGCGTACACCACAGGCGTCAAGAGCCGGCTCCTCGATGATCGCTTGCAGTTGAACGACGAGTTGTTCTATTACGACTACCGCGATCTATTTGCCTCCGCGTACGATACCGTCACCCAGCGTACGCAGACCTTCAACGCGCAGAAGGTGGAGATATACGGCAACCAGATTGATGTCGTCTACAAGCCGACTGCGGACGATCAGTTCAACATCTCAAATGGCTACCTGCACGCAAGGAACAAGGATTTTGAACTTCCGGATGGCACGGCGAACTATGACGGCTATCAGCTTCAGTACGCCCCCGACTGGACCATTAGCGCGGGCTACTTCCACGACTTCCAGTTGGGTCATGGCTACCTCAGGGCACAGGCCAGCACCCGGTATGAAAGCCCCTTCTACGCCGACTTCAATCACACGCCGGGCGGCCGCCAGAGACCATACACCAAGTCCGACGCGTCCTTGACCTACAACGTGGCAAGTGGCCGATGGAGCATCGGCGCCTGGGTCAAGAACATCGAGAACGTTGCTGTTATCGCGGCCACGGCGGGCGGCAGCAATCTGCCGTTCAATCCAGATGGGGCGACAGCTTTTCTTGAAGCCCCGCGGACGTTTGGATTGCGATTCACACTCTACGACTAGAGCCCCATATGCAGCTTCCAAGAAGAAAGCACGGAGTCGCTTGAAATATGACCTTGGTCCGGGAGTTGACAGTGAAAGCGGAATTACACGAAAAATCGATCATCGTGACCGGTGCTGGCGCCGGAATCGGCCGTGCCGCTGCAATCGCCTGTGCGGCTGCGGGCGCGCGCGTGGTGGTGGCGGATATCAACGAGTCCACTGGGCGAGACACGGAATCTGCAATCAGGGCGCAAGGTGGCAGCGCTACCTACGTGCACGTTGATGTTGCGGTCGAAGCACAGGTTGTATCCATGGTCGAAGCCGCGGTGGCGGTGTATGGTCGTCTGGACGGCGCCTTCAACAACGCTGGTCTATCGCAACATAACGTCCCGCTTCACGAGCTCGAAGCGGAACAATGGCATCGCTTGCAGAGTGTCAACTATGACGGCGTCTTCTTTTGCCTGAAGCACGAAATCCGCGCCATGTTAAGAACGGGTGGGGGTGCCATCGTCAATACATCGTCGGCCTTGGGTCGGGTCGGAATTCCAAATGCCGCGGAATACTGCGCGTCCAAGGGCGGCGTGCTGGGCTTGACGAAGGGCGCGGCGGTCGACTACGCGGGGAAGAACATCCGGGTCAACGCAATCCTGCCCGGCATGATCCGTACTCCCATGGTGGAAACCCTCATCACAGATCCGCGCTTTGCCGATCTGGTACCTGTGCTGTTGGCGCGTCATCCAATCGGTCGACTCGGCCTGCCGGCTGAGGTGGCCGATGCCGCCGTGTGGCTGCTTTCAGACAGATCCTCTTTCGTGACCGGAGCCGAGATGTCGGTGGATGGCGGGTACCTGGCGATATGACCGGCTACTATAAAGGACAAAGGGCGAAGGTTTTACTGCCAGTAGCCAGGCTGTTCATAGTGCTGATACAGGCTCAACTCATGTGCACGTGAGAATTCCAGGCTTGGATCGTATTCGGGAGCGTGCTGCACCGCATCCGGGGTAACGTCGACATTGACGAGTTTGTCGTCCCAGTCCAGCCCCTTGATCCACTGCGGCGGAATGACCACATGCTTGCCAGGCCACCAGTTGTGCGTATCGACGATTAGATATCGTATGGCCCAGCTTTCGTCTTCGACCAGAAAATCCTCCAGGTGGCCGACCGCATCGCCACTGGCCTGAAGATGGTATCCGGTCACTTCCCTGGCGCTTCGCAGATGCCGGTCCGCGGGAGCCTCGGTACCTCCGGGGGGCGCGTCATTGATGTGCGGTACGACGCCTGTCGGCGTCACAGGATAAAGCGACTCGCCCCAGAGCAGGGGGCCGCTCCAGTAATAGGGATAACCGTAGCTGCTGTGAAACTCTATTTCGTGCTGCCGCGAAACCGGTTTGTTGGTGTCGAATGATGGGCTGCCTTTGACCTGTTGCCTGGTCAGATTGACTTGGACGATGCGGTGGGCAAAGTCGATGCTTTTGACGGCAAACGGAGAGATCAGTACCTGCCTGTCATCAAGCCATCCGCCGGTCTCGACCACTAGATAGCGCGCGGCCCAGCGATGATCGTCGAAATAAATGTCCTTCACCTTGCCGATCTCTCCATCGGAAGTCGCAATCGACATTCCGATCAGTTTTTCCATGCGATAAAGCATCGTAGTTCTCCGGAAGGTTGCGGAAACTGAGGATATATGCGCCAGGCCAACGACCCGAAGTGGCGAGGCGGCTTAACGAAACAAGTGCCGAAGCCGGTCACCAGACCGCGATCCGTCGATGTCTGGCGGCCAGCTTCGAGATTGCCGCCTAGGCGTGCGGCGCGACTTTGTAGTTGTTGCGGAGATCGCGAATCAGGTCGTGATTGCGCACGGCGCCATCGTGTTGACGCTGCACGACGATGCGGACCTGCTGCGGCAGACTGGCGGCCAGAGCCTTGACGTATGCTGCCTTGGCCTTGTCCTCAGCGCGTTCGACTTCTTCAAGCATACCGATATTGGCATCGCCGGCTGTCGCCTTTACCTTGGCCCATCCGCGATGCGCCGCACCGGATACCGTACCGCTGTCTTTCGGCTTGCCGCCAAGCGATTCCACCATATGCTGCAACTCGATCACGGCCGACGCGCAATCGGCGGATCGCTGCTGAAACATCGTTTTCAGCTCGGGCTTGGTGGCCTCTTTGGCCGCCTCGGCAAATCCTTTCGTGCCGTCTTCAGAGGTCTGGACAAGATGGTTGAGAACCTTCACCGTTTCTTCATTTTGCATGATTATTCCTGTAGTGGTTGCGCGGGATGCCCGGCAAACTTTTGTCAGCATGGACCTTGGCGTAGTGCGATGTCGGTGCGCTAACTAACAACAGCGATGTAAAGGCGCTGTCTCCCGCGCCAGGCGCAGTTTTTATTTATCTTTGCGCATCCACGAAGCGCTTGGTCGTAGTCAAGATGCCGTCTCATTCCCACGACCGCTAAGAGGTCGAAGTCGAAGCAGTGATGCTTCAATGATGGTCTGCCGCGCCTGCCAGTGTACAGCCGTGAGACGTTGGAGGAGTTGCGGGCGGCTTAGCTGTCTGGGGCGGGGAACGGACCAGCTTCCAACGACACTGCGTTAGTCAGCGTACCGACAAATGTCATAAATGCGGTTACGTTGGCGGCTGAATGCTATGCATGGGTCGGCAAATTGGCAGATGGGTGCCGGGACCGTTGGAATCCAGACGGCCCGATATGTTCACTGCTTTGCGATGAATAAATGTGTTCCGTGCCAGTGCGCCCCTGGCCATGTCGAAAACCATCCGTTGCCGGCAAAGATCAAGCTGAATGCATACGCCTGAGCCGATCTTGCGTGAGAGAACAGGCTTGTGCCAAACGCGCCATCGTGAGTCCTATGCCGTGGGCGTGCTCGCGTTCGATGAAGCGCCACGAAGTTCTGAGAGACCTACGACATGAATCCCCAATCAAAAGCTTATCTAATAGGTGGCGGCATCGGTTCACTTGCCGCGGCAGCCTTCATGATTCGTGATGGCGGGCTGTCCGGTGAAAGTATTTCAATCCTCGAAGCCGCGCCCGTCATGGGCGGAAGCCTGGACGGCGCCGGAAACCTGGCGAGTGGATATTCAATGCGTGGCGGACGCATGTTCACGACCGACAACTACGAATGCACCTGGGATCTCTATAAATCAATTCCCTCGTTGAACCAACACGGAAAGTCGGTATTCGATGAGACCGTGGACTTCAATGAGCAGTACAAAGCGCATTCCATGGCGCGGCTTGTTGACCGTCGCCGTGCAAAAGTTCCCGTGACATCGATGGGCTTCTCCATGCAGGACCGTATCGAGCTGCTGAAGCTCAGCAACGCCGACGAGAAATCGTTGGGAGCAAGCTGCATCACCGACTGGCTATCACCCGGCTTCTTCGAGACCGAATTCTGGTTCATGTGGGCCACAACCTTCGCCTTTCAGCCTTGGCACAGCGCGGTTGAATTCAAGCGTTATCTGCATCGCTTTCTGCTCGAGTTCTCTCGAATCGAGACCCTGGCCGGCGTCAAGAGAACCATTTACAACCAGTACGACTCCCTGATCCTGCCCCTGCGGAAATGGCTGGAAGAACGGGGCGTCCATTTGGTCATGGACTGCAAGGTAACGGATCTCGATCATAAGACCGCGGATGGCAAGTTCTGCGTCACCGGAATCCATTGTTTGCGGCAAGGCAGGAGCGAAGTGCTCGCCGTGAACGATGGCGACCTGGTCTTTATGCAAAACGGCTCGATGACGGATGCCTCCAGCCTCGGCTCGATGGCGGAAGCACCTGCGAAGTTGACAAAGGTGGATAGTGGTGGCTGGACGCTCTGGGAAAAGCTTGCGGAAGGCCGGCCGCAATTTGGCAATCCCGCCGCCTTCAATAGCTGTGTAGCGCAATCCTGTTGGGAATCGTTCACCGTAACGTTAAACAATCCCGCATTCTTCGATGCGATGACCCAATTCAGCGGCAACCAACCGGGCACCGGAGGGTTGGTGACGTTCAAGGACTCAAACTGGTTGATGTCCATCGTTCTGGCTCATCAACCTCACTTTCCGAAGCAGCCTGTCGGCGTCCAGGTGTTCTGGGGGTATTCACTATATCCGGATCGGGTGGGAAATTTTGTGGCCAAGCCCATGGCCGACTGCAACGGCGAGGAGATTTTGCGGGAACTCTGCGGTCACCTGCGATTTGATGCGCAGACCGTTTCGTCGGCCAACTGCATCCCTTGCAGAATGCCCTATATCACCAGCATGTTCATGCCCCGTATGCATGATGATCGCCCGCAGCCTGTGCCCCGCGATTCGAAGAACTTCGCTTTCATCAGCCAATTCGTCGAGATTCCAGGCGATGTTGTATTTACGGTGGAGTATTCGGTGCGGGCGGCACAGATGGCTGTTTATGAATTGCTCTTTATAGACCGCATGATCCCTTCGGTCACGCCCCACGACCATTCTCTAAAAGCGCAGTTTGAAGCTGTGATCAAGGCATTCAAGTGAGAGTGGGGTAACTTGTCCTCCATCCGAGACAACAGCGTACTAAAAGTTCCTTGCGGCAGTTCGTTGAATGCGCTGCTCTGGGTGAGAATCAACCGGCTAGCATTAGCTCTCCTAGAGTTGTTCAGATTCGCCGGTCAGCGCAGGCGCGTGATGACGAAATAGTCAGTGCCGTCAGGTCGATGACTATCGCGGCAGCCAATGTAGCTGATATGCGGGGCTCCTTCGCTATGTGAGCGGATCAATGTCGAATGTTTGCAGCGCCGTCAATGAACCCGTCAAACGCCAAAATGGAGTAGACCTGCCTGATGTGCCTTCGTCTTAACGCTATGAACCTGGGTTGGAATTCAATGTGCGGGCGAGTTAGAGCTCGACCCGCGCCCACGTGGGCGCCTTGGTTGAGCGATGCTGTCCATTTATCGTCCAGATATCCTGTAAAATTAGATGTTCCACGAGCTTCCAGCGTGATCGTGGATGATCTTGGTGTCTAATGACATCAATAGGTTATCTGACAGGCTTAATGGCTACGCGAGATTTTCAGGTGACTGAAAATCCCCGTGTCGGCGGTTCGATTCCGTCCCTGGCCACCATTTAAAATCAACTGGTTACGACGTATTTCCGTATGGAAAATGTCCCCCTGTTTCTTTCACGTATGCCTTGTGTACGCTCCAGGTGCGGCTTTACTCCTCTAAATTTTTGCCGACGACCGCTTTCTCGCGGTGATGTATTGCGCGTAGTGATTCTCCATCGCGAAAAAATCCGACTGGGATAGGCCGGATTTTCTTTTTCGCCCGTACCTCAATATCTAATGCGGTCGCCTTTTCTTCATTTGAGGACGACCTTATGAATTTTGAAACCGGCCTGCTGTCGCAGGTACAGACTACACAGCTACCTCGCAAATCAAAAGCCTGGCTGGAGCGCGGCCACTGGCCCGGAAAGCTAATGTCATAGGCGTAACCTATGAACCAGCTGGTAAAAGAATAATTTTCTAAGTGCACGCGCAACGGCTATGGTTGGTTGAATCGTTCCTAACACCTAACAAACGGAGGAAACATGTCAGACGAATCCAAGTGCCCGTTCGCGGGCGACCGTAAGCACTCTCTGGCCGGGGCCCAGACCAATACGGGCTGGTGGCCGAACCAGCTCAATCTGAAAATCCTGCATCAGAATTCCGCGCTGTCCGATCCGATGGAGCAGGCGTTCGACTATGCCGAGGAGTTCAAGAGCCTCGACCTCGACGCCGTGATCAAGGACCTGCACAAGGTCATGACCGATTCCCAGGACTGGTGGCCGGCCGACTACGGGCACTATGGCCCCTTCTTCATCCGCATGGCCTGGCACAGCGCCGGCACCTATCGCGTCGGTGACGGCCGCGGCGGAGCCGGCTACGGCACCCAGCGTTTCTCGCCGCTCAACAGCTGGCCGGACAACGTCAGCCTGGACAAGGCGCGCCGCCTGCTCTGGCCGATCAAAAAAAAGTATGGCCGCAAAATCTCCTGGGCCGATCTGATGATCCTCACCGGCAACGTCGCCCTGGAGTCGATGGGCTTCAAGACCTTCGGCTTCGCCGGCGGACGTGAAGACGTGTGGGAACCGCAGGACGACATCTACTGGGGCCCCGAAGGCAAGTGGCTGGGCGACGAGCGCTACACCGGCGACCGCAAGCTGGAGAGCCCGCTCGGCGCCGTGCAGATGGGCCTGATCTACGTCAATCCGGAAGGCCCCAATGGCAATCCGGATCCGCTCGCCTCGGCACGCGACATCCGCGACACCTTCGGCCGCATGGCGATGAACGACGAGGAGACCGTCGCGCTCATCGCTGGCGGCCACACCTTCGGCAAGTGCCACGGTGCCGCCGATCCCGGCAAGTACGTCGGCCCCGAGCCGGAAGGCGCGCCGATCGAGCAACAGGGCCTGGGCTGGAAGAGCAGCTTCGGCAGCGGCAGCGGCGAGCACGCCATCTCCAGCGGCCTGGAAGGCGCCTGGACCGCCACGCCGGTGAAATGGAGCAACGGCTACTTCGACGCCCTGTTCGGTTACGAGTGGGAACTGACCAAGAGCCCGGCCGGCGCACACCAGTGGACCGCGAGGGGCGGCGCCGGAGCCGGCAGCATTCCCGATGCCCATAATCCGTCCAAGCGCCAGGCACCGTTCATGCTCACCTCGGACCTGGCCCTGCGCATGGACCCTATTTACGCGCCGATCTCGAAGCGCTTTCATGAGAATCCGCAGGCCCTGGCCGACGCGTTTGCGCGGGCCTGGTACAAGCTCACGCATCGCGACATGGGGCCGCTCGCCCGCTACCTCGGTCCGCTGGTGCCGAAGGAAGAGCTGCTGTGGCAGGATCCGCTGCCGCCGGCCGATCACCCGCCGATCGGCGAGGCGGACATCGCCGCGCTCAAAGGCAAGATCCTCGCCTCAGGTCTGACGATCTCGCAGCTCGTCACCACCGCCTGGGCTTCGGCCTCGACCTTCCGCGGCTCCGACAAGCGCGGCGGCGCCAATGGCGCGCGCATCCGTCTTGCGCCGCAGAAGGATTGGGAGGTGAACCAGCCGGCCGAACTGGCGATAGTTCTGCACAAGCTCGAAACGATCCAGCAGGAGTTCAACGCCGGCGGCAAGAAAGTCTCGCTGGCCGACCTGATCGTCCTGGGTGGTTCCGCGGCGGTTGAGGAAGCGGCGAAGAAGGTGGGATACGCCGTCAAGGTTCCGTTCTCGCCGGGACGCGCGGATGCTTCACAGGCACAGACCGATGTCGACTCGTTCGCTTTTCTCGAGCCGGTCGCGGACGGCTTCCGCAACTACCAGCGCGCGGGACAAAAGAGCCCGGCCGAAGAATTGCTGGTGGATCGGGCGCAGTTGTTGACCCTGACGGCGCCGGAGATGACCGTTCTGGTCGGCGGCCTGCGCGCGCTGAACGCCAACTTCAAGGGCGCCCAGCACGGTGTCTTCACCCGCCGGCCCGGAACGCTGAGCAATGATTTCTTCGTCAACCTGCTCGACATGAAGACGCAGTGGCAGCCTGCTTCCACGGAAGGCCTGTTCGAGGGGCGCGATCGCGCGACGGGCGAAGTCAAGTGGACCGCTTCCCGTATCGACCTGGTGTTCGGATCGAACTCCCAACTCCGCGCCATCGCCGAGGCCTACGCCTGTGACGACGCCAGGGAGAAGTTCGTGAAGGACTTTGTGGCGGCGTGGGCCAAGGTGATGAACCTCGATCGCTTCGATCTCGCCTGAGTACGGGTGAACCCGGTCGGGCTTGAGAGATTTATGCTGGCTGATTGAAGATCCTTCGACACGAAGGTCTCGTTGATCAACCCCCTTGGCGCCGCTCGTGCCAAGGGGGTTTGAACAGGGTCTGCGTTCAAGTGGGCGCAGACCTGAGGGGTCAATTCCTGAGGTTGTACAGGGCAGTGTTGCCGCCGTTGTTGTCGAGCAGCGACAGCATCAGGGTGGAGCCGTTGCCCGTGCCGCTCGGCGCGTCATATGCGGCGATCTGAAACACATTGGCATTGGCAGTAGGCAGCGCGATGCCCGTCGGCCCGCTGTCGAACAGCACGGTGCCGCCGGCGTCAGTGACGCAGATTTCATAGGTGCCGCCGGCTAGCGCGAAGGAAGCCGGCGAAGCCTTGAATGTCGCCGAGCCGTTGGCGGCGGCTCCGACCACGGCGGTGGAGCAGACGCCGGGTTTGACCCAGTAGAAATTAAGCGACGATGCACTTGAGGAGGCGAGCAGCGCTGCATGCACGGGCTGCACCACCGCCTGGCCATTGGTCGGCGCACTAAGCGACTCCTCCACGGGGAAGCCGCCTTCGGTGCCATTGCCTGTCGCCCCATAGGCAAAGACGGTGGTGACGTTGTCATGGTCGACACTGACTCCGTCCACCGTGAAAGTGACGCTGTTGCTGGTGAGCTGGGCCTTGTAGCTGCCGATCGGGGCATCGGTGATGCCGCTGGCGGTACCTATCTCGATGCCGCTGAACGTGGCGATGTTGCTGATGCTCATGTCCAGGCCGTTGGAATCGATGATGCCGTTGCCCACGCGCACCGCGCCGGTGAAGGGCGGGGTGCTGTTTTCGCCGCTGCAAGCGCTCAATCCAAGCAGGGCCGCCCCGACAAGGACGGGGATTCGAGGGTATTTCATGGATGTTTCCTCCGTGATCTGATGTTTGCCGACGCGGCGTTTCTCGCGCCCGACTGTCCCGGTCTTCCGAAAGAGCGGGACGCTCGACCGCCGCATGCCGCGTCAGCGCTCGATGAATCTGAACACCGTGTTCGAAAGGCTGTCGAGGAAATCCTTGACGCAATTGACCCGCGCGGCCTCCGCATCGGGAAGCTGGATCTTGAGCAAGGCTTCCATCGACAGCACCAGTTCCAAGGTGCTCCATACATCCAGCCCAAGGTCTTCGGCGAATCGGGTGAACGGCGTTACGAACTGCACCGGCAGGCCCAGGGTCGAGGCGATATGCCGCTGCAGCGTCCGTTGCAGTTCTGCAATGCTACGCACCTGATCGAGCTGACAGTTGCAATCACCTGCGTTCTCCGGCTGCTCGGGTTCGTTGCTGTTCACGTAGCGGTCCGTCTTCAGTTCTTTAGCCATGGCTATTCAGTCCCATCTGGGTTATTGAAACTGCGCAAGCAGCGCGTCAGCGCCCTTCTCGACACCGGTCTTCGCCGCGCCCAGCGCTCCGAAGCTGGCCGCGATATTCATCGGGTTCGGGTATTGCTTGGTCACATAGGCTTCGAGCAAGCGGTTGCTCGCATCGTCGTAGAGTTCGACGGTGTAGAAGACCGAGCCGCTGAAGGCGCCTTCCCGGCCGCGGAAGGTCTGCGCGACGTTGTAGACATTGCCCGTCAGGTCGAAGTGCGTAAACGGGCCGAGGACCGGCGTGGTGGTCGTCGCACCCGTAAGAGTCAACTTCAAGCGCAGCGTATTCGGCCCCGAATCGTTCGCGAGTTCGAAGCGGCCCCGCAGTTTTTCCGAGAACTCGGTCTGCATGTAGCTTGCGAGGTTCGCTCTGTCGCCCTCGCTCATATCGCCGAACTGGTTGTCGGCACCCCGGTAAACCATGACCGGGTCGATGACCAGCCTTCTGTAATTCCGCCAATCCGCCTCGGCCGAATAGCGGTACGGCACGCGGCCGGACTCGTCCTGCGGATTGGGCTTCAGGCTGGATGAGGAGGCAACCCCCGAATAGGCGATGGGCTGCACGCTTGCGCAATTTGCCAGGCTGGCGCAAGCCAGGGCAAGCAAGGGATGCCACAGGTTTTTCTGCAGATGCATTTGAGTCTCCGGTTCAGATTCCGCGCCCGTCATCCGGGGATCGGAATCGGGCGCGGCAATGCTTGTGTGGCCTTAGCCTAGCAGCGCGTAATCCAAATGTAAACCGTCCAGACGGTTTGTTTATAATCAGGTACGCTGACAAATGCCCTGGATGTTCGTGCGCCATTGCTGCGACATCCGGGTGGGCTGCGTGGGGCGGCCGCTTCGTGCCCTATTTATAATGGCGCTGCTTTTTCAGAGAAATCATGGACAATTCCACTCGTTCCGAACGTTCCCGCAAGGCGGCTATCCAGGCTGCGCTCGCGATCATCGCCCGCGATGGTCCGGGGCAACTCACCTTCGACGCCATTGCGCGCGAAAGCGGCATCAGCAAGGGTGGGCTGATGCATCAGTTTCCAAGCAAGGGCGCCTTGATGAAGGGCTTGCTGGAGCATCAGGTTGAGTATTTCGGGAAGTTTTCCAGCGACTATCTGGCCGCGGCCGGGGCTTCCAAAGCCGAGCCCAGCCTGGCAGCGCAGATTGCGACATTGCGCGAGACCGTCACCGATTCCCAATCCGTCGCCTTTGCCATCCTGGCGGCCCTGGTTGAAGACCCCGCTCTTCTTGCCGTGCCCCGGGAGCTTGATGCAAAAGGAATCCAGGTCATCAAGGCTGAGGCAACCGATCCGGATCTATCGCTGCTGCGCTGGGCCGCGGCCAGAGGGCTTGCACTGTCGGCGCTCTTCGGCCTCAGCCCGTTTTCCGACAAGGAGCGCGAACGCCTGTTCGATCGTCTGCTTGACGATCGCCAATGGGCTGCTTCTTCCAAGGCGGCAAAAAAAACGCGGCCGGCAAGTAAATCCGGGCCTGGCGCTCAACGTCGTTGAGTCCGCTGCGTCCGGCCGGGCAGGTTCCCGCGTCTGCCGGCTCAGCGCTTTTGATTCGGCTCCACCAGTTCGTTGAGCCGCGACAGGAATAGTTTGAGGATCGGCGAGGTGTTCGCCTTGCTGTAGCCCACCGCGACATCGATCGTCGGCGCTTCGCCCTCCAGCGGACGGCTGACCACCGACCAGGGCAGCAGGTTCTTCGCATAGGCCGGCATCAGCGACAGGCCACGGGTGGACGCGACCAGGGACAGGGCCATCGTGATGTTGTCCACACCGTGATCGAGCTTGATGTCGAGGCCCGAGCGGCGCCAATAGTCCTCGGTGACGGCGCGCAATACCGTGGCCTTGTTCGAGCCGCCGATGAAGATCTCGCCGACGAAGTCACGCGGATGGATGGTTTCGCGGGCGATGAGGCGATGGTCGCTCGGCATCAGGACGATCAGCGGCTCCTGATCCACCACTTCGTAGCCCAGGTCGAAAGTCGGCTCGACGCGCATGAAGGCCAGGTCGAGCCGGCCGCGGATGAGCGCCTCGGCGAGGTCCGGCGAATAGTCGCTGGAGACGGTGATCTGGATGTTCTTCAACTCGTCGCGCAGCACGTGCATCGCCCGCGGCAGCCAATTCATCTCGTGCCCGATCTGGAAGCCGATGGCGAACGTCTTCTTTGCCGGTTGCGCCGCCCTGCGCGCCGCTTCCACCGCGGCATCGACCTGCGCCAGCGCCAGGCGGGCATGATCCAGAAAGGCCTTGCCCGCGGCGGTCAGCTCGACGCCATGGACGCTGCGCGTCAGCAATTCGGCCCCGACCTGATATTCCAGGTCGCGAATCTGCCGGCTCAGCGAAGGCTGTGAGGTGTGCAGGCGGCGCTCGGCGGCGATGGTCAGGCTGCCTTCCTCGACCACGGCGACGAAATAGCGCAGGTGCCTCAGCTCCATCGTCGTTCCATGCCTGTGAAGTATGGCCCTCAGCTTACAAAGTCTTATTCAAGACCACCACCCAGGCCTACAGTGGCCGTCATGGAAGCAGGGTAGTCGATAGACAAGCCACTGTTTAAAAAGAAGTTATGTGAATCATTTGAATAGGAGCACCGAAATGAACAAGCCAGTCGTTTTAATCACAGGCGCCCTTACAGGCATAGGCCGCGCAGCTGCCCTGGCTTTTGCCAAGGACGGCGCGCGCCTCGTTGTTTCCGGTCGTCGCGAGGCTGAGGGCAAGGCGCTGGAGGCCGAGCTGCGTGGCCTGGGCGCCGAAGCTGCTTTCATTCAGGCCGATGTCCGCCACGACGATGAAGTGCGCAATCTGGTCGACCAGGCCGTGGCCCGCTTCGGCCGTCTGGACGCCGCCGTCAACAATGCCGGCACCGAGGGCCAGCCCGGCCCGGCCACCGAACAGACCGCCGAGACCTACGCCGCCGTCTTCGACACCAATGTGCTGGGCACGATTCTCAGCATGAAGTACGAGCTGCGCGTGATGCAGGCCCAGGGCTCCGGCAGCATCGTCAACATCTCCTCGGCCTTTGGCCACGAGGGCGCGCCCGGCGCATCGGTCTATGTGGCCAGCAAGCACGCGGTGGAAGGCTTGACCCGCTCCGCCGCGCTCGAAACCGGGATGCTCAACCGCTTCACCGGCAACGCGGAGAACAAGGCGGCACTGGCGGCGCAGGCCCCGATGGCGCGCATCGGCGAGCCGGACGAGATTGCCCAGGCCATCGTCTTCGCCGCCTCCGGCAAGTCGTCCTACATGACCGGCCACATCCTCGCCGTCGACGGCGGCAGGGCGGCTACCTGAGTGTGGGCCGGCACCTGCTTTTGAACAAATCCCAAATCCAAATCTGCTTTCAGGAGATCATGCAATGAGCAACTTAACCAACAAAGTGGCACTCGTAACCGGCGGTTCGAGAGGCATAGGCGCGGCGATCGCAAAGCGCCTGGCCGCGGACGGAGCAAGTGTGGCGTTGACCTACGCCAAGGACGCGAACGCGGCCTCCGCGGTGGTCAAGGCGATTGAGCTCGGCGGCGGCAAGGCCGTCGCGATCCAGGCGGATGCCGCCGATGTCGTTGCGGTCAAAAACGCAGTCGAAAAGGCCGTTGCGACCTTCGGCCGGCTGGATGTGCTGGTGAACAATGCCGGCACCGCCATTCCGAAACCGTTCGAGGAAGCCACGCTGGAAGAGATGGACCGCGTGATCGACATCAATATCCGCGGTGTATTCGCCACCACCCAGGCTGCGCTGAAGCACCTGAATGACGGCGGCCGCATCATCATGATCGGCTCGGCGGTGGGCGAGCGCGCCATCGCGCCCGGCCTGGTGCCCTATGCGGCTACGAAGGCGGCTGTCAGGATGTTTACCCAGGCGCTGTCCAGGGAGGTCGGCAGTCGCGGCATCACGGTCAACAACGTCCAGCCGGGCCCGATCGACACGGATCTGAATCCCGCCTCGGGGGATTGGGCGGTGCCGCAGAAGGCCGCCACGGCGCTCGATCGTTACGGGCGTGCGGAGGAAATCGCCGCGATGGTGGCGTTTGTCGCCGGCCCGGAGTCTTCGTACATCACCGGTGCGAACCTCACCGTCGATGGCGGCATGAATGCCTGAAGCCCAGGCACGCGGCCGCTTTTGCCGCGTGCCGATTCACTGACCTGACAGGAGTTGACCATGACGATTCACACGCACCAAACCGCACCCACCCAGTTCGTCGAAGCCAAGGGCATCCGCTTCGCCTACCGCCGCTTCGGCAAGGCCGGCGGCGTGCCGCTGGTATTGTTCATGCACTTCACCGGCACCATGGACCACTGGGACCCGGCGGTGACCGACGGCCTGGCCCGGGATCGCGAAGTGATCCTGTTCGACAACGCCGGCATTTCCAGCAGCAGCGGCGAGGTGCCCACCACCATCGAGGGCATGGCCGCCGATGCCGCCGCCTTCATCAAGGCCCTGGGCTTGAAGCAGGTCGATCTGCTCGGCTTCTCCATCGGCGGCCTGGTGACGCAGGCGCTGACCCTGGCCGAGCCGCAGCTGGTGCGGCGCCTGGTGCTGGTCGGCACCGGCCCGCGCAGCGGCGAGGGCATGGCTACGCTCACTCCGGAGGCGCAAGCGATTTTCGGCCGCTCCTATGCCCATGCGGATGAGCTGTGGCAGCACGTGCATTTCGACGCCACCGCAAGCAGCCAGGTGGCGGGCGCCGCGTTCCTCAAGCGCTTCCGCCTGCGCCGCGACAACCGCGACCCGGAAGTGAACGAGAAGGTGGCGCCGGCGCAGATCGAGGCGCTGTCCAAATGGGGCGCGCCGCGCGAGAAGCCGTATGCGTACTTGAATGCGATCCGTCAGCCCACACTGGTGATCAATGGCGACAACGACGTGATCATCTACACCATCAACTCCTACATCCTGCAGCAGAACATTCCCGACGCGCAGCTGATCCTCTACCCGGACGCCAGCCACGGCTCGCTCTACCAGTACCCGGAACGTTTCGCCCGGCACGTTTCGATGTTCCTCTCCGAATCAGTTGCGTAAGCGCGATCCGGCCCCCACTCGACAATCAGGAGATTTGATCATGAGCAATCTTTCAGGAAAAACCGCCCTCGTCACCGGCGCTTCCCGCGGCATCGGCCGCGCCAGCGCCCTGGCCCTGGCCAAGGCCGGCGCGCAAGTGCTGGTCCACTACAGCAGCAGCGAGCCGGAAGCCGACGCCGTCGTCGCCGAGATCCGCAAGGCCGGGGGCAAGGCCGACAAGGTCGGTGCCGACCTGCGCCAGGCCGAGGGGCCGCACGCCCTGGCCAGGCAGGTCCGCGCCATCATCGGCGGCCGGCTCGACATCCTGGTGGCCAACGCCGGCATCTCCAAGGCGGCCAGCATCGAGGACACCAAGGTCGAGGATTTCGACAACCTGTTTGCGGTCAATGTCCGCGCGCCGTTCTTCCTGGTGCAGCAGCTGCTGCCGGCGCTGTGCAAGGGCAGCAACATCATCTTCACTTCCTCGCTCGCCGCCCGCGCCTCGGTCGGCACCTTGTCGGCCTATGCCGCCACCAAGGGCGCGGTCGACACACTGGTCAAGCATTTCGCCGCGGCCCTGGGCCCACGCGGCATCCGCGTCAATGCCGTCGCCCCCGGCGTGGTGGAAACCGATATGTCCAACTTCACCAAGACCGAAGCCGGGCGCGACGTCGCGCTGGGCATGCAGGCCTTGAAGCGCCTGGCCCAGCCGGACGACATCGGCGCGGTGGTGGCCTTTCTCGCTTCCGACGAAGCGCGCTGGATCACCGGCGACATCGTCAATGTCGACGGCGGCTCCAAGCTCTGAGTGCTGGAACCGTCCGTCTCCGCGGAGCATGCTGCGTTATCTTGAGCTGCGACGCGTTCAGCCGTCGACGCCGATTTCGATGGCGTCGACCCGATCCGGATAAAACGCCAGGTACTCGCGGATGTCCGACATGGCGGCATACGGCACCTCATAGGTCCACACCGCGTTGACCGAGCGCTCCCCGCCGGCCGGGATGCTGTAGTAGGCGCAATCACCCTTGTAGGGGCAATAGGTCTGGTGCGCAGTCCGCTGCAGCTGCGTCATGTCGACGTCCTTGCGCGGGATGTACTGCACCGGTGGATAGGCCGCTTCCTGCAAGGTCAGGGCCTCGCGGGTATCGGCCAGGCGCTTGCCGCCGAGGGTCACCGTGACGCGGCCCCTGGTCGGCGTGATGGTGATCGGATGATCCGGTCCCGGAATCTTGACGGGCTTGCTGTTCATGATCTTTGCTCCTGAGAATTGGTTTTCATATTGCGTGGCTTCACCGCTCACAGCTCGCCGGTGATGAACTGGGCGCGGCCGCCGCCGAAGCTCCAGTCGGCATCCGCATTGGTGGCGATGGAGACAATCACATCGCTGGAGTCGATGCCGCAGTTGCTCTTCAGTTCCGCACAGAGCCCTTCGTAGAAGGCCAGCTTCATCCGCTCGTCGCGTGGCCGGCTGATCACCGTGACGATGAGCAGGTTTGCGCTGCGTTCAATCCCCAGCCCGGTATCCTCGGCGATCACATGGGCAGCGTCGTGCTCCTGATAGATCTGGTAGCGATCGCGCCGCGGTACCTTGAAGGCCGCGAGCATCGCGCGGTGCGCGGCATCGAGAACATCGCGGATCTCATCCTTGCTGCGGCCCTTGATCGCATCGATTCGAATCAGCGGCATCTGGGGTTCTCCTGAATAAACCTAAGGAAGCGCCGCATCCAGCAGCAACTCCGCCATGGCGCGCGCCGCCAATGCGGCGCTGCTGCTTGCGTCAACGTGGGCCGACACCGATGCGCCGTCGTAGAGCAGCCTGAGCTGTTGCGCCACCCGATCCGGATCGGCGGCGCCTGCCTGCCTGGCAAGGTCCGCAAACAGGGCGAGGTTCCAGGCGCGCGACTCGTCGCATGCGGCCTTGACGCTGCTGCCGGGCCGAGCTTCCGCGCTGGCCCTGGCAAACGCGCAGCCGCGGAAATCCGGCTTCGCCGCGGCTTCCGCCATCGCGTCGAAAACCGCGAGGATTTTTTCCCTGGGGCTGGCATACCGGGCCAGCCGCTCACGCAGCCGGACCTGCCGTGCCTCATGCCGCTGCTGCAGGTAGGAGCGGATCAGCTCCTCCTTGCTGCCGAAGCAATCGTAGAGGGAGGCCTTGGCCACCCCGGCGCGCTCGATGATGCGGTCGATGCCGACGAGATTGACGCCTTCCTCATAGAACAGTTCGTCGGCGGCCGCGAGCAAGCGCTCCCGGGCCGGGCGGCGATCCTCAGACGAAGATTTCATAACCATAGCCTTGACTCTAACAGACAGGTCTGTATGATGCACGAATCAGACAGACCTGTCTACTCACTCGACGCGGGATAAGCCATTGCCATGACGCAACTCTCCAGCTATTCCAAGACCGCAGAAGCTATTGATCGAAATGGCTATTTGTCGCGTAACGCCGCTTTCTACCTGCTTGCTTCGATCACCGTTTCGTTTCTCGCCGGCTCCAGCGCGCCGACGCCGCTGTATGCCCTGTACCAGGCGCAGTGGGGTTTTTCCCCCATCACGGTGACGGTCATATTCGGCATCTATGCCCTTGCCGTGCTGCTGGCGCTGCTCTTCGCCGGCCGGCTGTCCGACCATCTTGGCCGGCGGCCCGTGCTGATTGCCGCGACCGCGACGCAGGCGGCGACGATGGTGTTGTTCGCCACCGCGAGCGGGGTAGGGGATCTGGTGCTGGCGCGCATCATCCAGGGCCTGGCCACGGGTGCCGCCGTCGGTGCCATCGGCGCCGGCATGATCGACCTGAATAAGGAGCGCGGCGCCACCGCCAATGCCGTGGCCCCGGCCTTCGGTACGGCCACCGGCGGCATGCTCGCCGGCCTGCTGGTGCAGTACCTGCCGGCGCCGACCCATCTGGTCTATGCCGTGCTCGGCGTCACTTTCGTACTGCAGGGTATCGGCGTGGCCCTGATGGCGGAAACCATCGCGCCAGTGCCGGGCGCGCTGGCCTCGCTCAAGCCGCAGTTCAAGTTGCCCGCCGCGGCGCGCGGTCCGCTGCTGCTGGCCCTGCCGGTGCTGGTGGCGTCCTGGGCGCTGGCCGGTTTCTACGGTTCGCTGGGGCCGATGCTGTTGCGGGGCATGCTCGGCGCCGGCTCGGCGCTCCTTGGCGGTCTGTCGCTGTTCGTCCTGGCCGCCAGCGGTGGTCTGGCGGTGCTGGTGCTGCAACACCGCGAACCGCGAGCGATGATGACCTTCGGTGCATCCATGCTGGCCCTGGGTGTCGGCATTGCCGTCTCGGCGCTGCCGCATCACTCCATCGGGGTGTTCTTCGTCGGCACGTCCATCGCCGGCATGGGCTTCGGCACGGGCTTCCAGGGCGCCGTGCGCAGCATCGTGCCGTTCGCCGCGCCGCATGAGCGGGCCGGCGTGCTCTCCATCGTCTTCATCGTTTCCTACCTGTCCATGGGCTTGCCGGCAATCGGCGCCGGTGTGCTGGTGGCCCGGCACGGCAACATCATCGGCACCGCCGAGGAATTCGGCGCGGTGGTGATGGCGCTGGCGCTGGCCGCGGTTCTGGCTGCCGCCCTGCGGTTGGTGACGCGCCGCGGCGGATAGGCTGGCGGACGCCGCCTAAAAGCGGCTCATCGCCTCTCCCTCCGGGAGAGGCCGCGCCGCCAGGCGCGGGTGAGGGACGCGCTTTCCGGCTGCGGCACCATGGTCGGAAAGTGCGTCCCTCACCCCCGCCCCTCTCCCGGAGGGAGAGGGGGTAACTTGTATGCACCCGCCATAAATACAAAGGCCCCGCGGAGCGGGGCCTTTGCGGTGCAGCGGAGGCTGTGCTTACTCGACCACGAACGAGCGCAGGTGATTGGCGC
>Ga0302310_10000702_pt1 | contig 30203 bp, 20 predicted proteins | sample III_Palsa_N1_2_FD_200451 | JGI IMG/M metagenome (GOLD analysis project Ga0302310, IMG submission 200451) | Peat permafrost microbial communities from Stordalen Mire near Abisko, Sweden - III_Palsa_N1_2 | ecosystem: Environmental > Terrestrial > Soil > Palsa > Peat permafrost | place: Sweden...
GGCCGTTACTAACATCGTGACAACAACTCTGCTCATAATCTCGCGTCGACTCCCAAAGAACGTTTTGACAAAAATCCGAGCGTAGTATCGCACAGGCGCCTTTCCGATGCCCGTTCGCTGCACTGCAAGGCGACGAAGTGTACCGCTGGTGTGTCACTTAGCCAGGTACATGTGTCACAGCCATGACACGTTTTCTGCTTCGCGATACCTCATGTGGCAGCGCCCAGGCGAGCGACTGCCGCGGTTGTCGTATGAGAGCAACGGCCAACGGCGGACCGGGGTGCTGCACGCCGCTGCAAGGGGCCGAAGCGGGGACAAACCTCGCGGCGCCTGGTTTTTAGCCTCTGCAGCGTCGGATCAAAGGTATTTTTGGGTCGCTGGCACGTTGTTTGCTCCTGCTGGTGAGCGAAGCCATGTTTGGGAAATCCCCACACGGAATTCGGCTTGATCAACACGAAAATCATCAGCATGAGGGGGCAAGATGCAAAGCAGCAACAGAGCGGCATTCAGGCTGGGCATGGCTATTTCGGGAATCCTGGCAGCGTCGGCCGCGAGCGCGTTCGATATCGAGTCGGACGGTTGGAAGTTCTCGGTCAACGGCAATATCAACGTCGACTACATCTATTCCGGTTGCGAATCCGCCAGCAAGGCAGTGACGATTACCACGGTGGGCGGCGCCTGTACGGGCAGCGCGGCCGGCAGCGATGTGTCGAACGTGGGCAACGGTCTACTCCCGGCCGCCATCACGTTCGGGATCGCGACCACGCAGAACGGCTTCGACATCGCGGCTCATTTTGGACTCTATCCGGGCATTGCCAGCAATGACGGGGGTAGTCCCAATCTGCAGTCGGGCGAAAATGCCACCAATGTGGGATTGGCCACCACCGGCCTCGATGTACGCCAAGTGTTCATGACGTTCGGCAACAAGGACATGGGAACTTTCACCTTGGGCCGCAATTTCGGCCTGTTCGCCTTCGACGCCATCATTAACGATATGACGCTGCCGGGTGTGGGCGTGGCCGGATCGGCTTCCACCGCCTCGCCGTCGAACACGACATTGGGGTCCATAGGCTTCGGCTATATTTACGTCGATACGTTGGCGCAAATGAACTACACCACTCCCGACATCGCGGGGTTCAATGCCACCGTCGGAATTTTCGACCCGCTCAATTCGCTGACGGCGGCGGGAACCAACCTGCCGAAGAAGGCGCCCGGCCTGCAGGGCAAGGCGACGTATACGTATAAATTCTCGGACGACATGAAATTTTATGCGTCGGTGTCCGGCCTCACTCAGAAGCAGGATTACACCTCGGCCGACACGGCCTTGGTGCCGGTGGTTCAATACACCAGCGCCGGTGGCGATATGTTCGTCAAATTCGATTTCTATGGCTTGGAAGTCGATGCGTCCTACTATCAGGGCAAGGGCTTGGGTACCACGGGCCTCTTTTTCCTGTCGGATGACGGCTTCGGCAATCCGCGTAAATCCGAGGGCTACTTGCTGCAAGCGACCTATAAGATCGCCGACCTCAAGTTGGGCGTCAATTACGGGGTAAGCAAGCTGGAATACGCCAACTATCAGGATTCGTTGGCGATACCCGATCTGCTCGACAGCAATAACAAGGTCACGGTCGGTTCGTATTACTCGCTGACCAAGAACCTCACCTTGCTGGCGGAAGTGAGCGACGTGTGGACCAAGGCTCATGACGGCGGCGAGAACAAGAGCGTCAACGGCAACGTCGGCGCGTTCCTGTCGTTCTAAACGGCCTATTGCCGCGCGGCCAGTTCATGGACGCGCGGCGAATTCGCGGTAGCACGGCGAATTCGAGACATAAAAAAGAGCGGGAGATAACTCCCGCCCCTTCTTTTCTATCGACGTATCGATAATCGATCTTACGACTGGGCCGCCTTGGTGACGCCATTGACCTTGGCGCTGTTGGCTGCCAACAAGTCCATCAACTGCGGCGACAGAGCATCGTAGGGCTCCAACTTCAATTCCTTCAGACGAGCGCGAATCGCGTCCATTTCCTCCGGCTTGGTGCCGGTCTCGATGACGGATGAGACGAACGCGGCGAAGCCCGGCGCGCTCCAGCCCGGGGTTTCCAGACGCTCGGCATGCACGAAGGTCAGGCCGTTGAACGCATGCTTCGGATTGGAAATGGGTCCATGCATGTGCACGCCGCAGGCCGTGCAGGCATTGCGCTGAATGGTCTTCGACGGATCGACGACCTTCAGCTTGTGGCCGTTGGCGAGGACTTTCACCTTGTCGGTGGGCACCACCGCGATCATGGAGAACAACGTGCCCGCCGGACGCCAGCACTGCGAACAGCCGCAGACGTGGTTGAACAGGACGTCGCTGGCAATGGATACCTTGACCGGATCGGTGGTGCATTTGCACACCAAGGTGCCGCCCGCGTAGCTTCCGCTTCCGGCTTTGACTCCGTTATCGACGGCGGGGTGAATCTTTACAGACATAATAGAATCCTCTCTTGGTTGACCTTGTCGTACTTAGTAAATGACGACACTGCGAATCGACTCACCGGTGTGCATGAGTTCGAAGGCGTCATTAATTTTTTCCAGCGGCATCGTATGGGTGATGAGATCGTCGATGTTGATCTTCTTATCCATGTACCAGTCCACGATTTCAGGAACTCCGGTGCGTCCGCGTACGCCGCCGAATGCCGATCCTTTCCAGACGCGTCCCGTGACGAGTTGGAACGGACGGGTGTGGATTTCCTTGCCGGCAGCGGCGACACCGATGACCACCGAAACGCCCCAGCCGCGATGGCAGCATTCGAGCGCTTGGCGCATTAGGTCGACGTTGCCGATGCATTCGAAGCTGTAATCCGCGCCGCCACCGGTCAATTCGACCAAGTGAGCCACGAGATCGCCTTTCACTTCCTTCGGGTTGACGAAATGCGTCATGCCGAATTTTTCCGCGAGAGCCTTGCGCTTCGGGTTGATGTCGACGCCGATGATTTTATTGGCGCCCACCATTTTGGCACCTTGGACCACATTGAGGCCGATGCCACCCAGTCCGAATACCACCACGTTGGAGCCGGGTTCCACCTTGGCCGTGTGGATGACCGCGCCGAGACCGGTGGTCACGCCGCAGCCGATGTAGCACACCTTGTCGAACGGCGCGTCCTCGCGAATCTTGGCCACCGCGATTTCCGGCAGCACGGTGAAATTCGAGAAGGTCGAGCATCCCATGTAGTGATGAATCATTTCCTTGCCGTAGGAGAACCGGCTGGTGCCGTCCGGCATGACGCCCTTACCTTGGGTGGCCCGAATAGCCGTACACAGGTTGGTCTTCTGCGAGGTGCAGGATTTGCATTGACGGCATTCCGGTGTGTACAGCGGAATCACGTGATCGCCTTTCTTGACGGAGGTCACGCCAGGACCGATATCGACCACGATCCCAGCGCCTTCGTGACCGAAGATGGCCGGAAATAATCCTTCGGGATCTCCGCCCGAGCGGGTGAATTCATCCGTATGGCAAACACCGGAGGCTTTGATTTCCACCAGCACCTCACCGGCGCGCGGACCTTCGAGATCCACTTCAACGATTTCGAGGGGCTTTCCAGCGGCCCAGGCTACTGCAGCTTTGGTTTTCATAAATTTCCACGTTTTGGCATTGGGACCGAGCGGGCCGGTCGCACTGACCAGCGCCTAACACTTTCGGGCGAAGCATAGTACGCATTTCGCGTACAGCATAGTGCGATTTCAAGCGGCATAGTGTACGCGCGAACGCGGCGCGCTTCGGAAAAGTCTCGCGTGAAATCGTTACACGCAAATAGTACGTTGGTCATTCTCTGGCCCCCAGGTTCGAGATATGGAGCTGGGTGTTCCAAGAGTGTGTCACAGCCGCGCTACATGCGTCAGAAGTACTACACGATCAGGGAGCGAACGTCTGCCGGCAGTGATCAAACGTGACCGGTCGTCGGGGTCACGATGCGCGTAACCGGCTACTAGAGACGTCAGGTCGCGTGCGTGCAACCTCTTGAGGAGCGCCGCATCCCCGTTACGGGGGCGCGCAGGCCAACGCCTGTGATAATCGGATTTCTGGAGGTGATGGCACGTTGCTTGCTAATCGATCTTGGGAGATTTAAGTGTTTTGGGCCTAACCATTTAAAGATATGCAGTGTCAGACACCAGTGGCGGGACAAATCCCCGGTCCGGATGCGAGCAATGATGTGCCGTCGCGATGGGGAGACTCTGCTGATTGCTTCGCAGCATGTAATGCGTCTGCGGATTTTCGTAGCGAGCGATGGCCTGGTTTTTTACGAATACCTATTTCTCCGATATATACCTATGATGGCGCATGCGTTGCTGATCCATGGTAAGCCCACGGTGGAGCGACACTGGTCCTGACTGTTGGCGACGATATAAACACAAACGACATTGTGACGAAGGGGGTTTTGCAAAGTAATGACAATCAATAAAGCAATCATTTTTCCGGGCGGCACTCAGGTACAGGACTGTGTGCACGCCGTTTCCCATGGAAGCGGCGATAGGCTTACCAAGCAGGAGGAGTATTAAGATGAAATGGCTCACAGCAAAACAACAGGTCAAAATGCTATACGCCGCAGTGGCGTTGGTGACGACCTGTGGCACGGTTCTGGCCCAATCGGATACCGAGCAATTCCAACGCTTCCAGGATCCCAACCAATGGGGGGCGCCTGCGGGCAATCTGAATCTGACCCGCTATAGTTCTTTGAAGCAGATCACTACTGCCAACGTCAAGGACCTGCAGATGACCTGGTCTCAGTCGAGCGGCACGTTGCGCGGCCACGAGGGGCAGCCCCTGGTCATCGAAGATGTCGGTGGCAAGCCGATGATGTTCCTGGAGAGCGGCTGGCCGAACATCGTACAAGCGCTCGACCTCACCGACCCCGATCATCCGGTGCAATTGTGGAGCTACACCAAGACGAGCGGCCGAGATGAATCGGCGGTGCCGCGGGCCTGTTGCGACACGGTCAACCGCGGTCTGTCCTACGCCGAAGGCAAACTGGTATTCGGTACCTTGGACGGCTATGTCATCGCACTGGATGCGGCCACCGGCAAGGAAGATTGGGTCGTCAAGAGTGCCTATCCCGATCACGGCGAGACCATCACGCCGGCTCCGATCATCGCCAACGACAAGGTCATCATCGGCTTTGGCGGCGATGAGTTCGGCGCTCGCGGGCGGGTTACCGCCTACGCCCTCGCCGACGGCAAGAAAGTGTGGGAGTGTCACTCGACCGGCAGCGATAAAGACGTATGCCTGACGCCCGACACCAACAAGGCTCATCCGGAATACGGCAAGGCGGGCAAGGACCTCGGTATCAATACCTATCCCGGCGATGAGTGGAAGCGGGGCGGCGGCGCCGCTTGGGGATGGTATGCGTACGACCCGGCCCTGCACCTCATCTACTACGGAACTGGAAATCCCGGCCTCTGGTCGCCGCAGTATCGTTGTGCTGAGCCGCTCACGCAGGCGAACTGCAACAGCGGGAAGTTCGACAACAAATGGTCGTTGAGCATCTTCGCCCGCAACGTCGACACCGGCGAGGCCTCCTGGGTCTACCAAATGACTCCCTTCGACCAGTGGGACTACGACGGCATCAACGAGCCCGTTCTGGTCGACATGACCATTGACGGCAAGATGCGCAAGACCTTGGTGCATTTCGATCGCAACGGCTTTGCCTATGTGCTCGACCGCACCGATGGAACGCTGCTGCGTGCCCATAAGTTCGTCACCGTCAACTGGGCCGAGAAGGTCGACATGAAGACCGGCAGGCCGGTGAAAGTGGAAGCGCATTCGCCGCTCAAAGTCGGCGGCAACACCCAAGCCTGTCCCTCCGCGATGGGCGGCAAGGATCAACAGCCGGTGGCGGTGGATCCGAACGATCCGACGAACTTTTATATTCCGACCAACAACTGGTGCATGGAAGACGAGCCGCAAGCCCGTTCGCACACGCAGCAGGGCACGGTCTATGTATTTGCCAACGTTTACATGTATCCGGAGAAGCCGGGTGTGACGGGCAAGTTCAAAAAGTTCAACGTGGTCACGGGTAAGACCGAGTGGGAGATTCCCGATCCGTATCCGAATTGGGGTGGTGGATTGGTCACCGCGGGCGGCCTGGCATTCTATGGCAGCCTTGGGGGCGACTTCCGTGCAGTGGATCGGGCGACGGGCAAGATCGTGTGGTCGCGTAAGCTGAGTTCCGGAATCATCGGCAATCCCATCACCTATTCGGTGAAGGGTAAGCAGTACGTGTCCGTGTGGTCCGGCATTGGCGGGTGGATCGGACTACCGGTGACGGCGGGCCTCGATCTGAGCGATAAGTTCGGCGCGATCGGCGCTACGGCAATGGCGAAGGCCGCGGGACTTAACCACATACCCCAGGGTGGCACGCTGTTCACCTTCAGGGTTGGGGATGTCTCGACGGCGGGTCAGCCAATGGCGACATCGGCACCGATGGCCGCTGAGTAAGATCAAGCCCGGCGCGTCGCAGCGCCGGGCTTTCTCCTTGGCACATCATCGTTCATGGGCGCATCATCGTCCATGCGCCTGGCGGACATTCGGTCTGCCAGGCATCTGAAACCTTTTTTGTTCGCGCCTGTCACATTACTGTATGTGGGGAGATAGCCATGAATTACAAAACCGTCGGGACCACTCTGCGAACGGTACTCATCACCGGGATGCTGACTAGCGGGGGAGTCGCCATGGGCGCCAGTCTCCAATCGCTAACCGTCTGCGCCGATCCGGGCAACATGCCCTTATCCAACCAAAAGGGAGAGGGATTCGAGAACAAGATAGCGCAGGTCGTCGGCAAGGCGCTTGGGACTGGCGTTCAGTATTACTGGAGACCCTCGATCGAACGCGGCCTCATGCGCACCACGCTTGGCGAGGGCAATTGCGATCTTTGGATGGATATGGCTTCCGACACCGAAGGCGCGGTGGTTCTGGCCCCGCTGTATCGCTCGACTTTCGTTCTGGCCTATCGGAACGACAAGGGCATCGATATCAAGAGTCTTGACGATCCGGCTCTCAAGAAACTCCGCGTCGGGGTATTTCAAGTGTCCGCCATGCGCGAGGCCTTGTCCGATCACGGTGTACAAGCCAACACGGTGATTCATTATCTCAGTCACAACGCGGATATCGTGGAGGACAATCAGCCTTCCTACCAAGTTCGGCAAGTCATCGATGGAACGCTGGATGTGGCCGCCGCCTGGGGTCCGATGGCGGGCTATTACAAGGCCGTGGAGCACGCGCCGCTCATCATCCAACCCGTCAATCGGATGGATGACAAGGTGCCGTTGGAATTCGACATGTCGCTTGCCGTCCCGAGGGGCCGGCCTGATGTGAAAGCGGCGGTGGAACAGGCTCTGGATCAGCATCGAACCGAAATACGCCAGATCCTCATCGACTTCGGCGTGCCTCTGGTGAAGTGCGACAAGTGCCTCGTCAGCGGCGATCTGCCGTCGCACGGCCCCTACGCCGAGCCGCAACCGGATGTGCAAACCGCCGCGGCCGAAGTGAAAGAGCGGGCGCGAACGCGCGCCGCGAGAATGGCTGAGTTGAAGAAATCATTGGCCGCGGGAGCGAATCCGGACGACGAATTGAACAATGCGGTGATCGCCAATGATGTCGATCGAGTACGGTATACGCTGCATCACGGCGCGCACGTGGACGCGGTCGACGGCGAAGGCATGAGCCCCTTGACGAATGCGGCGCGCTTCGGATTTTCCGACGTCTCTGCCTTTCTCCTCGACCATGGCGCCAACGCGAATTTCGTCGACCGCAGCAGCTGGACGCCTCTCATGTACGCTGCGTGGGACGACGATCCCGGTTTGGTGAAATTGCTGTTGGCCCACGGCGCGAGCCTGGTTGCGGTGGACAATACCGGGCTGACCCCGTTGGGCATTGCCGCGCAAAACGGCAAGGTCAAAGGCGCCGCCACACTGGTGGCGGCGGGAGATGAGGTCAATGCACCGGTCGCGAAGGGAAATTATACTCCCCTGATGCTGGCGTCGATCTCCGGGTCCAGTGAGATAGTGACCAACCTGCTCGGCCGCGGCGCGCAGGTCAACGCGGCGAATCCGGGAGGCGTCACTGCTTTGATGATCGCCGCCGCGAACGATCATCCGAATATCGTCGAATTGCTGCTGCGATCCGGCGCCGATATCAACGCGCGCAGCCAAGATGGCCGTACCGCGCTCGATATCGCTCAGACGAAGAACAATGAAAACATGGTCAAGATGCTGCAAGATGCGGTGCGGCGCGGCAACGGCAAAACAGGCTGACGAAGGCAAAACGGAGAAAACGTGGTGACGAATAGGGTTCTGGTCGGTTGTGTGATCTGTCTGGTGGCGATGGCGGGGGCGATCGGGTCGCTGGGAAGGGTATGGGCGGCTGGACCGCAGGATGCGGCGGTCGACTACACCAAGATTCTGCCCGCCGCATTAGTCAAGCAAACGCCTAAAGGCAAGCTGTCCAATCCATACAAGGATACTCAGGCCGACATCGTTGCGGCGGGACAGACACTTTTTCGCAATTATGGATGCAGTGGGTGCCACGGCGGTACGGGTGGGGGCGGCATGTGTCCCGCGCTGACCAACGATATATGGGTGTACGGAGGAGACGATGATACGCTGTTTCGACTGGTGACCCTGGGTAGCGACGAACTTCAAAAGGCGGGCTATACGCGGATAGGCCACGAGAACGTCGTGGGTCCGATGCCTCCAATGGGCGTCATCATCACGAGCGCCGACGACCTTTGGAAGATCCTGGCCTTCGTGCGATCGAACTACCATGGCGATCCTGCGTATAAGTTTGGTGCGCCGGCAGCGCCGCCCGAACCCACCGACCCCTGACGCACGTGGGACGAAACTCATGTCGAGCGATGCACGCGGCATGAGCGCCCGGCCAGCATGAATCGCCGGCAACTGCAGGCCTTGCCGGCGGTAATTCTGGTCATCTGCGGTGCCGCGCCTGTTCTTGCTGCGGCCGAGGAGCAACAACCTCCGGCCGGTGCGTGGGAGTTCCTTCGTGCGAAATACTACGGCGACAGAGAAATGGGCGTGGTCGACGAAGCGCACATGAGCATCGAGGTACCCGCCAATACGCCGGATCCCGCCGCCACACCGCTGACGTTGCGCTTCGCGAGCGCGCCGGGTCGGCGGCCGCGGCGAGTCAGGGTGTTCATCGACAATAATCCGTCGCCGCTCGTGGCGACCTTCGATTTCACCGATGCCGCCGTGGCACAGATCGATATGCGCGTGCGTATCGACCGGTTTACCTCGGTGCGGGCCATCGCCGAGGAGTCCGACGGTAGTTTGGAGATGCGTAGCAGCTGGGTGAAAGCCAGCGGAGGATGTTCCGCGCCTCCGAGTCCGGCGGCCGGCGGCGCATTGGGAGAGATTCGCTTGCGGCCATCGATGGATGCCAAGGCATTGCTAGTCAGCATCCGGCATCCCAACAGTTCGGGCTTCCAAATCGACCCACGGAGCGGCGATACGATTCCGGCTCATTACATTTCTCATATCGCCGTGAAATCCGGCGGCAAGTCGTTGCTCGAGGCCGAGACGGGCATTTCGTTGAGTGAAAATCCGACCCTGCGATTCGCCGTGGACGCACCTTTACCGTTGCCGGTCACGGTGGATGCGCTGGATTCGGTAACGCAGGCGCATTACACGGCCGAGTGGGATGGTGCAAACGACGCCGCGCCGCATGGCGGCCGCTGAGCGCCTCCCGTCCATCCAGGGAACCAGGCTGTCCGCTTTGTTGTGGGTTCTCACCTTGGCCGGTGCGCATCCGTCCCTCGCCGGCGCAACGGACACATTCAATCTCGTTCAATCCGCTCCCGGCGTGTACGTGCATGTCGGGCGACAGCTGGCGCTGACCGTCCCCGGTCATGATGATGTCGCGAATATCGGATTCATCGTGGGGCAACAGTGCGTCGCCGTGATCGATACCGGTGGTTCGGTAGCCGTCGGCCGCGCGTTGCGCGCCGCGATCGGTCGTACCACGCAGGTTCCGGTCTGCTATGTCATCAATACTCACGTACACGTCGATCATGTTCTCGGCAATTTCGCCTTCGCCAGCGACCGACCCAGCTTCGTGGGCCACGCCGAACTTGCAGACGCGATGGCGCGCAGCGCGAATTTCTTCATGACGGAGTATCCCGAGGATTTTTCAGGGCCGCCGATTGCGAGTCAAGTGATCGGCCCCGATCGGCTCGTCGAGCACGAAATTACCCTCGACCTTGGGGAGCGGCGCATTGGCCTCCGCGCTTGGCCGAAGGCGCACACTGATTGCGATCTGACCGTATATGACGAAAGCACCGGAACGTTGTGGACCGGCGATCTACTATTCCGCGAGCGACTGCCGTCCGTCGATGGCAGCGTCAAGGGATGGCTCGCGGTGCTAGCCGAATTCGAACACCTGCACGTCAAGTTGGCGATACCCGGACATGGGGCGCCCACCGACAATCTCGCCGCCGCCGTCAAGCCTGAGCGCCGCTACTTGCAACTTCTGATCGGCGGAGTTCGCGAGGAGCTCATTGCCGGAAAGCCCATGCAGGAAGCCATCGGCGAGGTCGGCATCGCGGAAAAATCGCATTGGCTGCTGTGGGACGGCGTGCATCAGCACAATGTCGCCCGTGTTTACCAGGAACTCGAGTGGGAGTGAATGCGGTGCGCCGCCGGCAATTCCTGCAGGTGGTCTCGGCCGGCGCTCTCGGTGTCTTTGGCCGACATGCCCGGGCTTCTCCCGAATCGACCCGGACGAAACCGACGGTCATCGTCGTGGGTGGGGGCTTCGCGGGTTCGCAATGCGCGCTCACGCTGCGCCGATCGGACCCAAGCATTGCGGTCGTGCTGATCGATCCTGACGCGCGCTACGTCACCTGTCCCATGAGCAACAGCGTGATCGTGGGCCTGCGCAGCTTGGAATCCATCACGGTGCCGCGCAGCGGTCTCGAACACGCCGGTGTGCGGGTGATCCGCGACCGAGTCGACGGGGTGGACGTTCGCAGGCGCCGCCTGAGGCTCGCCGGAGGCGCCGTGCTTGTCTACGATAAGCTCGTGCTGGCGGCGGGCATTCGCTTTCTCTGGGGACGACCGCAGGGCTACGACGAGGCGGCGACGCGGTTGATGCCGCATGCCTGGCAGGCCGGTGTGCAAACCGAGATGCTGGCCGCGCAGCTGCGCCGTATGCGTGACGGCGGTGTGGTTGCGATCAGTGTGCCCGCAGGCCCGATGCGCTGTCCACCGGGCCCGTTCGAGCGCGCCAGCCTGATTGCGAATTACCTCAAACAGCACAAGCCGCGGTCGAAAGTGTTGATATTCGACGCCAACAACCAATTTCCCAGACAGGACTCGTTCAACGAAGCCTGGCGTAATTTATATCCCGGAATGATCGATTGGATTCCGGTCGTGAACGACGGCGCTGTCGTACGCGTCGAGCCGGCCAAGATGACTCTTTATACCTCGGAACACACGCATCGAGTCGATGTGGCCAACATCATCCCGCCGCAGGCGCCGGCATGGCTGGCGGTAGAGGCAGGTCTAGCGTCCCAGCACGGTTGGTGTCCCGTCGTGCCCGACACGTTCGAGTCCACGCTGATCCGAGAGGTCCACGTCATAGGCGACGCGTGCATTGCGGACCCAATGCCCAAATCCGCGTCCGCGGCGAACTGCGAGGCAAAACAGTGTGCCCTCGCGATTGTTGCCGCCTTCCGCGGCGATCCGCCGCCGGAGCCGCGCTTCGATAGCGTGTGTTACAGCTTGCTGGCGCCGGGCCGCGCTTTGTCGATTCACGGTCGATTTCGTCGTGCAGACGGCGCGATCGAAAAATTACCCGATTCTCAGGCGGCGATCAGCCGGACCGGCGACCTCGACGCGTATGCAGCGGAGGAGGCGCAAAACGCCGAGAACTGGTATGCCGGTATCGTGGCGGATTCATTCGGAACGGGAAGCGGAGCCCGGGCGTAATTTTCGCCACACGCGTTGCGCGCTCTCGATACTGGCTTTCGGGTGCTCGAGAAAGAATTCCAGGGAGGTGCCGCTCGAGAAGCAGTACCGCGCGCCGTCGTCCGGATCGATCCAATTGAGCGAGCAGTCCGCTTTGATTTCAGCGCCGGCCGCCAAGCCAAGAGGGTCCAGACCATCGAACTCGGCCTTCATGGGTTTTGCCGGCACCGCGGCTTTCCAAATCCCGCCGACATGCGGATCTGCGCAGACATGGGCACACACACCCAAGGCGAAGACCGCACACGCCGCCGACACTGCACGACTCCTCATGGGTCCATTATCACACGAGTTTGACGTGGAATAAGGGCGGAGTATCATCAAATCGGGAAAAATTCCCGAGATGTTCGGGATAATTTCCCGATCGGGGGACGCCAGCAAGTGAAACGCGCTGGGCTAAAAAGAAGAGCATCGCCAGTGTGCATCACGCTTAAGTCAATCGAGTCTCAGGGGGATCGCCGCCCGACCACTGAATGGATGAGCGCGCTCGCGGCCACGATACTCATTGGCTCGAGTGCCGGCTGCACCCATTATCAAGCGTTGCCCCTTGCGCCCGAACTTAGCGCCAGTGCTTTCGCCGCGCGACGGCTCGACGATGCGCAGCTGCGCGAGAAAGTCAGTCGAGTCATGCCGGCGGCGACGACAGAGTGGCCGCCGCATGCATGGGACCGCGCCGACTTGTTGGCGGTGGCGCTGGTGCAAAATCCCACGTTGGCGGTCGCCAATGCGCAAGCGCAGGTGAGCCTAGCCCACCAGATAACCGCGGGAGAGCGGCCAAACCCCGACGTGACCTTGCAATCGGAGTACGCGCGCCACGATCCGTATCCCTGGCTGTATGGAGTGGAGTTCAACTGGCTGCTGCGCTCGCCCGAACGCCGGCGTCTGGAAATCAAGGTGGCGCAGCTCGACACGGATAATGCCCGCTTGGAACTCATGGAGCAGGCGTGGAACGTACGTCATGAGCTGATCGCGGCTCTCTCCGATTGGGAGACCGCGCGCCGCCGTTCGGTCTTGCTCGATCGGTTGGCCGGGGCGCAGACGCGATTCGTCGAATTCCAGCGACGCCGAATAACGGTGGGCGAAGACGCGCCCGGCGATTTGATCGCGAGCGAACACGCGTTGCTCGAGATCGAGCAGGAGGGGGCGGAAGTCAATGCGGCGGCGGACACGGCCCAGGTTGCGGCCGCCAAAGCCTTGGGCCTTCCGCCGAGAGCGCTCGACGGCGTGCCCGTGACATGGCCGGACTGGGGCGAACCGCCGCCTGCCAATGAGGATGAGCTGCGCGGCCTGCGCGAACAAGCGCTCTTGTCTCGCACCGACGTCGGGATGGCCATGAGCGATTACGCCGCTGCCGAAGCGAAGCTGCAGTTGGCGGTAGCGCGCCAATATCCGGAATACACGATCAGTCCAGGCTTTTATTGGGATCACGGTACGCCGAAGTTTCCCTTCGATGTGAGCTTCGCGCTGCCGTTCAATGGAAACAAGGGTGAGATTGCGGAGGCGCTGGCGGGGCGCAACCTTGCCGGCTCGCACATGCTCGCTGTCCAGGCCAACGTTTATGAAGATATTGCGGCCGCGGAACGCGCGGAAGGTATTGAGCGCGCAAGTATGGAGGCGGCCGAACACCAGCTGGCATCGGCACGTCGCCAGGAACAGCAAGCGGAACTGGGGTTGCGTCTCGGCGCGACGGATTCCTTGGAGCAAATCGGCGCCGAGATCATCGCCACGCGGGCGGAGCTCGAGGTCGTACAGTTTCGTGCGCAGCTGCAAGCCTCGCGCAATGCCCTCGAGGATGCGCTGCACGCGCCGCTGTCCGGCCCGGAGCTGAAGTTATCGATATCCGATTCCACGCTCGCCTTGCGAGCGGGCTCTTGACCATGCCCGACCGGCGATTGCTGCGCCTGGCGATCGGCATCGCCATGATCGTGTCAATGTCGAGAGCCGTCGGCGATGACGACGACAGGGTCGCGGCGTCCGATAAGGGCGGAATTCCGGTTCTAAGCGACCAGCAGAAGCGAGCCGTCGGCATCGCCGTCGTGCACCCGCTGGCCGCGAATACGCCGGATCGCATGCAGGCCCTTGGACTGGTGCTAGATCCCACACAGCTGATTGCCGACCTTGGGGAAGAAGACTCCGCCGATGTGGCGGAGCGTTCGTCGTCGGCCGAACTCGCGCGGTTACGTGGGCTGTTCTCGGGAGGAGCCAATGCCTCGCTGCGCGCGCTGGAAGCCGCTCAGACCGAGCAGGCGAAGGCCCGGGCCGATGCCCAGTCCGCGACGGCGCGAGTCAATCTTCACTGGGGGCCGATTGTTGCGCTGTCGCCCCAGGCGCGCGCCAAATTGCTCGATGCCGCTGCGAGTGGACACAGCTTGTTGGTTCGTGCGGAACTGCCGGGTCTTCACAGTCTTGGCGAGTTGCCGGCGAAGGCGATGCTGGATGTGGACGGCATCCAAGTGCCTGGACATGTTCTCGGGGCGCTTCGCCAGTCCACCGAGGTGCAGGGCGTCGGCCTGTTGATCGAAGTGCCACATGCTCCTGTCGGTTTGGGTCCGGGAGCTCGTGTCCCCATCGACTTGATGACGCCGCCGCGCAAGGGCTTTCTGCTGCCTCGAGACGCCGTGCTTTACGATGAGAACGGTCCCTATGTGTACAAGCAGATGGCCAGAAAAGCGGGTGTGGACAAATCGCAGTACACGATGGTGAAGGTGTCGCTGCTGCAATCGTCCGGCGGGGGATGGCTGGTCGAGGGCGTCGATGACGACGACGAGATCGTCGTGAGCGGCGCCGGCGTGTTGTGGTCCATGCAAGATGCCGGCGCCCATGCGGTTGACGACGACGACGACTAGGGCAGGAGCGAATGCTGGCAGCCATCGTTCGGGCCTCGTTGGGCAATCCTCGCATCGTCACGGCGCTCGCCTGCCTGATTGGATTGCTGGGCGCCGCCGCATTGATGTCGGCACGCTTCGATGTATTCCCTGATTTCGCGCCGCCTCACGTTCTGGTGCAGACCGAAGCGCCGGGGCTCGATGCGGTCCAGGTCGAGGCGCTGGTGACGCGGCCTTTGGAGCAGCTGTTGGCCGGCACCGAGAACGTACAATCCGTGCGGTCGACCTCAAGTCAGAGCCTGTCGGCGATCCAAGTGGTGTTCGATCGCGGCGGCGACCCCTATCGCCAGCGGCAGGTGGTCACCGAGCGTCTGGCTGATTTCGCCGGAGCTCTGCCTGTCGGGGTGGGCGCGCCGCTGTTGTCGCCGTTGAGTTCCTCGATGGAATACCTGGTGCACTTTGGCTACACCAGCGATCGACTATCACCGGTGGAATTGCGTGATGTGGTCCAATGGATCGTCAAACCGCAAATACTCGCGGTTCCCGGAGTTGCCCAGGCGCAAATCTTCGGCGGCGAAGTGCGCGAGAGGCAAATCGACGTGGATCTTGGAAAGCTCGCCGCGGCGTCACTGACGCTGGACGACGTCTCGAGTGCGGTGAAGCGGGCCACGGCATTGATTGGTGGCGGCTATGTGGAAACGTCGACCCAGCGAATCGTCGTTCAGGCGCAAGCTTTCGGCACCTCCGCCGACACGCTGGCGCAGGCGGTCGTCGGCACCCATGATGGCCTGCCGGTCCGTCTCGCCGATGTCGCGACGGTTCGCGATGGTTCCGAGCCCCGCTTCGGCGATGCGTTGATCGCCGGCAGGCCGGGGATTCTCATCGAGACCTCCACGCAATTCGGCGCCAATACACTGGAAGTTACCCAAGCCCTCGAGCAGCGGCTCGACGCACTCGCTCCGGCGCTTGCCCGACAGGGGTTGCAGTATCATCCGGGCCTACTGCGTCCCGCGAGCTTCATCGAGAGTGCCATTGAAAAGTTGCGCAACTCACTGCTGATCGGCGCGGTATTGGTGGTTGCCTTGTTGTTGGTGACGCTGCGTGACTGGCGAGGAGCGCTGGTCTCGTTCAGCGCAATTCCACTCGCGCTGTTGACCGCCGCCTGGATATTGGAGGCGCTTGGCCTCAGCCTCAACACCATGACGTTGGGCGGTTTGGTCGTGGCACTCGGGGTGGTTGTCGACGATGCCGTGATCGACGTGGAAAACATTTTGCGCCGCCGTCGTATGGCCGAGGGCAGCGTGAACATTTCTGCGCTCTTCACCTCCGCCTCGCTCGAAGTGCGGCGCCCGGTGTTCTACGCCACCGCGGCCGTCGCGGTGGCTTTTCTGCCGATACTCATGTTATCCGGATTGCAGGGCGCTTTTTTCCGGCCGCTGTCAATTTCATTTTTACTCGCCGTCGGACTGTCCTTACTGGTCGCGATGAGCGCCACACCAGCGATGTGTGCCTTGATCATGGCCGACCACCAGCCTCGCCCCGAGGCAGCCTTCCTCGGACACTGCAAACGCTGGCAGGCCGGCGCCATTGCCTACCTTGGCCGGCGGCCGGCGGTATTGCTGACGATCGCAATCGGCAGCGGCATCGCGGGAATCGTGTTTCTGCCGATGTTGGGCGCCCGTTTGCTCCCGGACTTCCGAGAGAATTATTTGATCACTCACGCGTCGTTGCGTCCCGGCGTGTCTCTCTCCGAAACCACACGAGTGGGATTGCTGATTTCAAAAGGCCTCCTGGCCATCCCCGGAGTCAAGAGCGTTGCCGAGCAGATCGGGCGCGCGGAAAACGGACAGGATCCCGATGGGCCAAACAAGAGCGAATTCGAGATACAAATCGATCCTGCGCAGGGCCGCAGTGTCGCCGAGATCGATGCGGCGATCCGCCATGTATTCGACAACTTTCCGAATCAGCTGGTGGAAACTTACTCTGTGTTGGCTGAAAGAATTGGGGAGACTCTGTCCGGCGAGACGGCGCCCTTCTCGATCAGCGTGATCGGCTCCGACCTCGATACGGACGATCGAGTGGGCGCGCAGATCGTCGAGTTGCTGCAACATATGCCGGAAACCGGTGCCGCGCGTCTGGCGGTCCCTCCGCGAGAAATCGAATTGCACGTCGAGCTGCTTCCGCGGCAACTGGCCATCTACGGGCTGCAAGCGGCGGACGTCCTGGAGGCCGTGAACGCGGCCTATCATGGCAGCGTGGCGTCGGAATTGAATCAGGCGGATCGCACGGTGCCGGTGGTCGTGACGGTATCCGGCGCCGGCGCCGACCCACGTGCGGTTGGGATGTTGCCGCTGCGAGGACGCGATGGTGCGGTCACACGGCTTGCCACCGTCGCTAAAATCAGCCTGGGATTGGAACGCAGCGTGGTCGACCACCAGGACGGACTACGCCGGCAGATCGTGGTGGCCTCGCCCAAGGGGGCGGATCAGTCCGGATACGCCGACGCGGTGCGACGGGCAATTGCGGCGAAGCTTACCCTGCCGCCGGGAGTGTTTCTCCGCTATGGCGGAGCGGCGGAGACCCAGACGGCCGCTGCGCATGAACTGCTGCTACATTCTGCCGCGGCTTTCGTGCTCATCGTTATCTTGTTGGCGCTGGCTTTCGGGCAGGCCAGACACGTGATTCTGGTGCTGCTGGCATTGCCGAGCACGCTCATCGGCGGCGTCGTAGCCGTGGTGCTGGCGGGCGGGACGCTGACCATCGGCGCCATGGTTGGTTTCGTCGCGCTCTTCGGCATGGCGGCGCGCAATACTATTCTGCTCCTCTCGCATTACGATCACTTGGTGCGCGAAGAGGGCCAGGCATGGAACATGACGACGGCCTCGCGAGGCGCCGAGGAGCGTCTAACGCCGGTGGTGCTCACGTCCCTGCTGACTGGGTTGGCGCTGCTGCCGGTGGCATTGCAGTTGCATCAACCGGGACATGAAATTGAAGGGCCGATGGCGGTGGTCATCCTCGGCGGTTTGGTGACGTCCACGTTGGTCAGTCTGTTGCTGATTCCACCCCTGGCGGCGCGATGGCTGTACCGTCACTAGCGCATGGCATACACTCGCAGGCGGTGAGTTATTTCATGAGGGATCGCCCATGCCGACGATGCTGCGTATGCCGTCGCTATTGTTCCTGGTCCTGATTGGGGCGTACCAAATCGTGCTGGGCAACGCGCTGGACGGGGGGGCGGCCGCTGGGATAGGCGCGTTGTTGGCCGGTAACTACGATAACTCCGCGCAAGTGGCCCAAGCTGGTAGCCCGCACGTCACGGTCATGATCGAGTCGACACAACGACCCGACTGGGAGCTCTGGCGCGTGCACATGGACGTCGACCCCGCGGTCGCGCTTGCCGCCAGATCGGCTACCGCGCTCGATGTCGTTTGGGCCATGAATATTGCGAGAGGCAACGACAAATCGCTGCAGCTCATTCCTTACACCTTGCGCCCTTCCATCCAAGAGTCCTCGCTGAGCGCATCCGCTTTCGACGAGAAGCAGTGGCTGTCGCTCGAGGCCTGCGCGCTGTTGGGAGATTTCGGGAAATCGCACATTGTCGCGCAGGTGGCGGGCGATGAAATGTGCGTCGCCGCAGCCATGGGGCTGGGTGGAAAGCGTGCCTTCCTACCGAGTTCAATCGAGCGTGAAGCGGACTGGTTGCACGTTCAAATCACCTATCTCGGTAATCCCCTGCTCGTCAATGCGCTTCGCGTCATCGGCTAATCTCGATCGCAGGGCTGAAATCAGTCGGTCTTCTGTCCCCAGCAGCCCATGAAATAGCCGCCCTTAACATCCTCCAGCATCATGCGGTACTGGCCCGGGCAAGTTGGCGGGGGGCTGCTCGCACGAGGAAACATTTCTGATGTTGGATGGCTCGGCAAGTTCGGCAGAGTTTGATGGCACCCATGCAGCGGCGCCGCCAGGATCAGCGCAATCGAGCGGCAGATGAGAGGAGAGACTTTCATGTACCCGCTGGTGCTAGGGCCCGATTTTGCCGACTTACCGTCCCTTGGCGATGGTAACTCCCCACGGGCTGGTTCCGGCCTTGACCCGCGCCACTTCTTTTTCCGTGGTCAGGTCGACTACGGATATGTCGTTGGACGGGCCGTTGGCGGAGAACAAATACTTGCCGTCGGGCGACAGCTCGATTCCCCAGGGTCTCGCCCCCACTTTGATGCTGTTCAGCAATTCATAGCTATGAGCATCCAACACGGAAATCGTCCCGGCGCGTCCCTCGCTGATGTAGAGCTTCTTGCCATCGGGCGCGACCCGAACGCGCATCGGTCGTGAGCCGGGTGGCAGCTGAATGGTCTGCAAGACTTTGAAGCCGGCGGTGTCGATGACATTCAACTCGCCCGCAGACTCCGACGGAATGAATCCGATGGGGGCGCCCGGCAGGAAATCGACGCTACGCGGGCGACCGTTGACCTTGAAGTGTCCCGCTACTTTGTAGCCGGCTGTGTCAATGACGAAAATGTCGCCGCCCGCTTCACACGTGATGTAGAACTGCTTGCCGTCGGGGGTCGTCGCCACTCCCTCAGGTTCCTGGCCCACCGGAATGATGTTTTCCACCTTGCCTGTGGCAATATTGAGAACGCTGGCGGTTTTGACGTCCTCGTTCGATATGTAAATTCGCTTGCCGTCTTTGCTCAAGGCGAATTCTTCAGGGTCTGAGCCCGCGTTCAACTTGGTTATCAGCTTCCTGCCGGCAACGTCGATAACGCCAATTCCGTCCGCCGCCTTGTCGGCGGTATCCCCGTCGTCGTCATCATCGTCCTTGCTCTGGCCCTTCGAGAAGACAGGATTGCCTTTGGCGTCGATTTGCGGCGGCGCCTTCACCGGGGTGCCGCTGAGGGCTACATACACGGTTCTACCATCTGGGCTGCTGTGAATCCCGCGCGGGCGCTTGCCCACGGGAATCGTGGCCGCCACGCTGAAATCCGAACCGTTGATGACGGTGACGTTTTCTGACTTCTCGTTGCTGACGAAGATCTGGTAGGAAGGGTCGGCCCGGCTCGAAACCGGTGTCAGAACCACTGCCAAGAACCCAAGAAGCGACAATATGCTCAGTCCAGCCACGTGTCTCTGTTTTGCCACTGGTATGCCCCGTTGTTCGTAGTTGCGTAGTCGCCGAAGTATAAACGCGACCCACGCCCTGCACACTATGTGAGGTAGAACCCGCAAAATCCGCGCCACGACCATGTGTCGGTTCTGCCACATGTCGCGCGACGGATATCAACGCTGCTTCATTTGACTTTTGGTGGTGGGATCGCGATGCTGCCGTCGAGCCACGTAACTGCGATGCAGCTAGGGATCAGCGACGGGCTCGAGGGGAGTTCGCGATGTCAAATCAAGAAATGGAATCTGCGTCCGCTCACGCCGCGACAATAGTCGGCTTTGTGCGGGGCGATGTTGCAGAAAAGATCGGAGTCAGTTCGGCCATCGGTGCTTCGTGGCGACGCTGCATGATCGACTATGCGCTGGACCCGATGCGTGCCCAGGAGCCCTTCGTGCTCGACGGCCATACTCTGAAGGAGTACCGCAGCCGGCACGAGCACCTCATTCAGGTCGCTTCCGCGGAAATTGACTGGTTATACGATCATATTGCCATGTCGGGCTGCGCGCTCATGCTCACCGACGCAGGCGGTATTGTTCTTTATGAAAAGGCTGATCCGACCATCCTCGATACCCTGAGCTCGGCCGGTTTGCAGGTCGGCGCGGACTGGAGTGAGTTGCGTCAGGGCACCAATGGCATGGGGACCTGCATCGCCGAGGATCGACCGGTTATCGTGCACCGCGATGAACACTTCCGAGCTGTGCATATCGGTTTGTCCTGCACGGCTGCACCCATTCACGACCCCGACGGTTCGCTGGTTGCCGTCTTGGATGCGTCGACCCTAAACCCCCAAGGGACGCGCGACAACCAGACACATGTGATGGCGCTCGTCCACCTATCGGCGAAGCTCATCGAAAAATGTTTGTTCCTGCGCCATTTCCAACGCGGCAGCGTGCTGCGTTTTCATGCGCGGCCCGAGTTCGTGAATTTGCAGCACGACGGCGCGCTGGCGCTGGCCAGCGATGCCACCGTCATCGCTGCCGATGAAATGGCCATGCGTCTATTGGGTGTGGGCCAGCGCAGCGAACTCATCGGCCGCCGCGTCGACGAGATATTCGACATGCGAGCCGAGGAAATCATGGAGTCGGATTCGACGAGTTCCGAGGGCCTGTGGCCGGTGCGGGACGCCGTGCTGGGCAGACGGTATTTCGCCAGCCTCAGCCATGAGTCCACGGATATGGGCTTTGCTCGTTACCGAGTGCGCGGCAGCCGAGGTTCCGGGGTCATGCAGCTCGCACCACCGCCGGCACCCAAAGAGGTGTTGGCGCTCGAAGACCTCGCGGGCGAGGACCCACAGATGCTGCGCATCGTGCGCTCCGCGCGCCGCGTCGCTGCGTCCTCGGTATCGGTCATGATTCAAGGTGCGACCGGCACGGGCAAGGAATTGTTCGCGCGCGCTCTGCACGCAGCCAGCGGCCGTTCGCCCTTTGTGGCGCTCAATTGCGCGGCCATTCCCGAGTCGTTGATTGAAAGCGAATTGTTTGGCTACAAGTCGGGCGCCTTCACCGGCGCACGCCGCGAGGGTATGAAGGGCACCATCCTTCAGGCATCCGGCGGCACCCTGTTTCTCGATGAAATCGGCGACATGCCTCTGGCCCTGCAGACGCGGCTTCTGCGTGTGCTGGAAGAGCACGAAGTGGTCCCGCTCGGCGCGGACAAGCCCATGAAGGTGGATTTGCGCGTGGTGTGCGCCTCGCATCAGCATTTGCGATCCATGATTGCGCGCGGGCAATTTCGCGAGGATTTGTACTATCGACTCAACGGCATCACGCTGGAGCTGCCGCGCTTGGCGGAGCGTACCGACAAGGATCAATTGATCCGCAAGTTGTTGGGGGCGGAAACCAGCGACGGGCGGCCGGTGGCCATCGAGACCGATGCGTTTCAATGCCTCTTGGACTACGACTGGCCCGGCAATATTCGAGAGTTGCGCAACGTCATCCGCACCGCATTGGCCATTTGCGACGGGGGCGTGGTGCGCCTACGCGATTTGCCGAGCGAGGTGCGTCACGGCGCCGCGGATGCGATCGCGGCGGCCCAAGCTCCGACGGATGAGGCCGGCGAGGGCGACATGCCGGAGCATTTGAAGAGCTCGCTGTCCCCCATTGAAGCCGCCGAGCGGCAGGCTTTGGTGAAGGCCATCAAGACCACGGACGGCAACATGGCTCGGGCGGCGACGCTGCTCCAGGTGAGCCGCAGTACGCTGTATCGACGCTGTCGACGTTTGGGAATCCCTCACAGAGGTTTGTAACGTGAGGGGGATGGCATGCAACCTGCTTACGTTCTGCAGGTATGGGGCAGGTCCACGACCAGAATCGTCATGGAGGGGGAGGCCGCGTCAGATTGGCGCCGGGCGTCGTGCTTACCTGCGAGGCCGAACCGGAGACCGCGACACTGGTGCTCATGGACGGCAAGGTGCGTCTAAATGAGCATGCTTTAGCGATCTTGTCGCTGTGCGACGGATCGCGAAGCCGGGACCGAGTGGTCATCGACGCCATGGTCCAGACGGCGGGGAGCATGCGAGCGGCCGACGTGGTTGAATTCTTGGAGGCGGCCCAGGCCCGCGGCTGGGTGGTCGACACCAAGTGACAGTGTACTCAGGTTAGCTTCTGGTGCGGCGCACCATTCCTGATACGCTGGGGAATCGGGAGTTGCCCCACAGACTGGCGTGCATTGCGCGGCCTAATCTTGCTGAATGGCTGACGCTGGATTGAATTTTCAGCTGCTTTTCGAGGAATCGCCGGACGTACTCCTGGTACTGCTGCCGGATTCGCCGCGTTTTACCGCCGTAGCGGCCACCCAGGCGCGATTGACGTCCACCCGTATGACAAAAGAACAAACCCTCGGGCGGGGTTTGTTCGAAATATTTCCTGACAACCCGGACGATTCGTCGGCCACCGGCACCACAAATCTACGGGCATCCTTGGAGCGAGTCCTCGCCACCAAGGCGCCAGACACCATGGCCGTTCAAAAATACGATATTCAAATGCCCGATGGGCTATTCGAGGTCAAATACTGGAGCCCTCGGAACATTCCTGTGCTGTCGCCCGAGGGCGAGGTGCTGTACATCTTGCATCGTGCCGTGGACGTCACCGATTTGGCGCGCGCCAGTGAAGAAGGCCAGGAGCTACAGGGCCGGACCGCGGAAATGGAGCGCGAGGTGGTGCGCCGCAGTCTCGAGCTGGACGCCGCCAACCGTCGCTTGCGCGAGGCCAACGACAAGTTGAGCCAGTTGGATGCCGCCAAGATGGCCTTCTTCAGCAACATCAGCCATGAGTTTCGCACGCCACTGACCCTCATGTTGGGGCCGCTCCAGGATAGTCTGACCGACACGACGCAGCCCCTCAGCAGTGCGCACCGCTGGCGATTGCAAGTGGCGAACGACAATGCCAACCGACTGCTCAAGTTGGTCACCGCGCTCTTGGATTTTTCGCGGCTGGAAGCCGGGCGCATGCGCGGCAGCTTTGCGCAGGTCGATCTGGCCGCCGTCACCCGGAACCTCGTGGGCATGTTTCGTACCGCCTTCGACCGGGCGGGCTTGAGCCTCACCCTCGAATGTCCGAATCTCACCGAGCCCGTGTGGGTGGATCTCGACATGTGGGAGAAGATCGTCCCCAATTTGCTGTCCAACGCGTTCAAATTCACCCTCTCGGGCGGCGTGCGCGTGCGTCTTCTGGATACGCCGCGCAGCGCCGTCCTGGAGGTCATCGACACGGGCACGGGCATCTCGGAAAGCGAGTTGCCGCGGGTGTTCGAGCGTTTTCACCGGGTCGCGGGCTCGGTAGGCCGCACCCACGAGGGAACCGGCATAGGCCTTGCGATGGTGCGGGAATTGGTCGCCATTCACGGCGGGACCGTCGAGGTCCAAAGCGAGGTGGGCAAGGGCAGTACCTTTAGGGTCGAAATTCCCAAAGGCAGCGACCATTTGCCTGCAGATGCGCGGCTCCAGGAGCCGCATGCGCCGGCCGCCGGGCAGACTGCCCGCATCCTCCTCGTGGATGCTGCCCAATGGGTTGGTCGGGTCGAGCGGCAGGCACCCATAGCGGGTTCCATCGCCGACCAGTCGGGCATCAAGCCCTTGGTTTTGGTGGTCGACGACAATGCCGATCTGCGCGATTACATGAGCGGTCTGCTGGCCCCGAATTATCGCGTGATGACCGCCAATGACGGGCGAGCGGCGCTCGAGGCGATAGCCACGCAGCTGCCGGACATTATTTTGAGCGACGTCATGATGCCGCGTATGACGGGTATGGAGTTGGTGCGGGCCCTGCGCACGGATGCGGCCACGGCCGACGTGCCGATTGTGTTGCTGTCGGCCCGCGCCGGCCAGGAGTCGACGGTCGAGGGGTTGGACGCTGGCTGCGATGACTATCTCATCAAGCCGTTCACGGCGCAGGAACTGCTGGCGCGGGTGCGTGCCCATGTGCGCCTCGCCCAGGCGCGCCGCAAGTTCACCGCCGAACTCGAATCGGCGAATCGCGAGCTCGATGCCTTCAACTACTCGGTGGCGCATGATCTGCGCGGTCCGCTGCGCTCGGTGGAGGGCTTCAGCGAAATGCTCCTCAAGGAGAACGCGGATGAATTGAATGACGAAGGGCGCCGCCGGCTGGAGGTGGTGTGCTCGTCGGTGCGGCGCATGTCGCAGCTCATCGAGGACTTGCTGCGTCTCGCGCAGATGGGACGGCGCGAGATCCGCCGCATTCCCTTCGAACTGTCCTGTGTGGTGCGCACGGTGGCGCTGCAGATGCAGCAGGGCAAGTCGGCCAGCGCGCGGCAGCTGACCATCGAGGAAGGCGTCAACGTCAACGCCGATCCGCACCTCATGCAGATCGTCCTGGAAAATCTGCTGGGCAACGCGTGGAAGTTCACGGGTAAGCGTGATGATGGCAGGATCGAATTCGGCTGCACCCGCGTCGACAGTGAGATGTGCTACTTCATTCGCGACAATGGCGCCGGCTTCGATATGAAGTACGCGGAAAGGCTGTTCAACCCCTTCCAGCGCTTGCACACGGAGGGCGAGTTTCAAGGCACCGGCGTCGGCCTGGCCACCGTCAAGCGCATCGTGAGTCGCCATGGCGGCCGGGTGTGGGCCGAGGCCGAGGTGGACAAGGGAGCCACGTTTTATTTCACCCTGGGTGAGCTGGGAAACGTCCTGTCCTAGGGTCGGTCGCGGTTCGCGGGTAGGGGGCGTATAATTCCGTCGTCCCCTCGCTAAACACCATGAACGCCCTTCATTCGTTCCATCCTGCCGTTGCCGCGTGGTTCACGCGGACCTTCGATGCGCCCACCCCGGCGCAGGAGCTGGCGTGGCCAGCCATTCAGCAGGGAAGGGATGTGTTGGTGGCGGCGCCCACCGGCTCCGGCAAGACGTTGGCGGCCTTTCTCGCGGCCATTGATCACCTGGTCAAGGAGGGTAGTGCCGGCCCCCTGCCCGACGAGACGCGGGTGCTGTATGTGTCACCCTTGAAGGCGCTGTCGAACGACATTCACCGCAACCTCGAAGCGCCGCTCAAGGGCATTCGCGAGGCACTGGCCGCGCTCGATTTGCCCGATGTGGAAATTCGCACGGCAGTCCGTACCGGCGACACCTCGCAGGCCGAGAGAGTTCGCATGCGAAAGCAGGCGCCGCACATCCTCGTCACCACGCCTGAGTCTTTATACGTGCTGTTGGGCTCAGAGTCCGGCAGAACCATGCTGTCGACCTGCCGCACGGTCATCGTGGATGAAATTCATGCCGTGGCCGGCAACAAGCGCGGCGCCCACTTGGCGCTATCGTTGGAGCGGCTCAGAGCGCTGACGACCCAGCCCTTCGTGCGTGTGGGTCTGTCGGCGACTCAGACTCCCATCGAGGAAGTGGCCAAGTTCTTGAGCGGCGGGAATGCCGGCGCGCGCGAGTGCACCATTGTCGACAGCGGCCACGAGCGCAATCGCGACCTGGCGCTGGAACTGCCGCCGACGCCGCTGGAGCCCGTGATGTCGGGCGAAGCGTGGACGCTGGTGTACGATCGGCTGGCCGAGCTGGCACGAGAGCATCGCACCACGTTGGTGTTCGTCAACACGCGGCGGCACGCCGAGCGAGTGGCACGCCACTTGTCCGAGCGCATCGGCGAGGAATTCGTGGCCGCGCATCATGGCAGCCTTGCCAAGGAGCGGCGCTTCAAGGCCGAGCAGCAATTAAAGCGCGGCGAGTTGAAGGCGCTGGTGGCCACGGCGTCGCTGGAACTGGGCTTGGACATCGGCGATGTCGATCTGGTCTGCCAGATAGGTTCGACCCGGTCCATTAACACCTTCCTGCAGCGCGTGGGACGCGCCGGCCATGCGGTGGGGGGCACCTCGAAGGGGCGATTGTTTCCCTTGTCGCGCGACGAACTGGTGGAGTGCACGGCGCTGCTGCATGCGGTGAAGCGCGGCCAGTTGGACCGGCTGGAAATACCCACCAATGCGCTGGACGTGCTGGCCCAGCAGCTGACGGCCGAAGTCGCCGCCCGCGAGTGGCCGGTGGAGGAACTCTTCGCCTTGGTGCGCGGCGCCTATCCTTTCCGCGATTTATCGCGCGCGGATTTCGATGAATGCATCGGCATGTTGGCGAAGGGCTTCAATAGCCGTCGCGGGCGCCACGGCGCGCTCCTTCATTACGATGCCATCAATGGGATGGTGCGCCCACGCAAGGGCGCTCGCTTGACCTCGCTCACGTCGGGCGGCGCCATTCCGGACAACGCTGATTACAAAGTGGTGCTGGAACCCGACGGCTTTGCCGTAGGCACCGTGAACGAGGATTTTGCGGTCGAGAGTCTGCAGGGCGATATTTTTCAATTGGGCAATACCTCGTATCGCATCCTGCGCGTGGAACGCGGCACCGTGCGGGTGGAGGATGCGCATGGGCAGCCGCCGAGCATTCCCTTCTGGCTGGGTGAAGCCCCGGGTCGCAGCGACGAGTTGTCGGCGGCGGTGTCGATGTTGCGCGCCGAAGTGGCAAAGCAACTCGACGAGGGCATTCCGGCCGCCATGCACTGGGTGAGAGAGGCCGTGGGTCTCGATGCCATCGCCGCGGCGCAGCTGATCGAATACCTTGCGGCGGGACGCGCGGCGTTGCAGGCGCTGCCCACACTCGACACCGTGATATTCGAGCGCTTCTTCGATGAGAGCGGCGGCATGCAGCTGGTCATTCACTCCTGCTTCGGCAGCCGCGTGAATCGAGCCTGGGGTCTGGCGCTGCGCAAGCGCTTCTGCCGCACCTTCAATTTCGAATTGCAGGCGGCGGCCACCGAAGACCACATCGTACTGTCGCTGACCGAGTCGCATAGCTTCGAACTCGCGGCCTGTGCGCGCTACCTTCACTCGAACACCGTGCGGCAGGTATTGGTGCAAGCTCTGTGCGCCGCCCCCATGTTTGGCGTGCGCTGGCGCTGGGTGGCGGGTATTTCGCTGGCCCTGCCGAGATTTCGCGGCGGCAAGAAAATTCCGCCGCAAATCGCGCGCATGAATGCGGAAGACCTCCTGGCATCGGTGTTTCCCGATCAAGTCGCGTGCGCGGAGAATCTCCCCGGCGACATTGAAATTCCCGATCATCCCTTGGTGAAGCAGACCATTCGCGACTGTCTCGAGGAGGCCATGGACGTCGAGGCCTTCGTCCACGTGCTCAAGCGTTTGGAGAGCGGTGACATACGCGTCATTGCATGCGATTTGACCCAGCCTTCGCCGCTGGCCTTGGAGGCGCTGAACGCCCGGCCTTACGCCTATTTGGACGATGCGCCGCTGGAAGAACGGCGCACGCAGGCGGTCATGGCGCGGCGTTGGATCGATGCCGCGGCGGCGGCGGACCTGGGGCGCTTGGATGCGCAGGCCATCGCCCGAGTACGCGAGGAAGCCTGGCCGGACCCCGGTACGGCCGATGAACTCTCGGATGCGTTGTCCTGGCTCACCTGCATTACGGATGCCGAGGTGCAGAGGTACGGTTGGCGACTCCACATCGAAGCGCTGAGCCACCAGGGCCGGGTCGTCAACATCGCCGCCGCCGATGGACTGACCTTATGGGTGCCTGCGGAGCGCCGGGAGCTGTTTGTCCCTCAGGTGCCAGCCTCGGATGAGGCGCTGGTGGATATTGTGCGGGGCCGCCTGGAAGGGCTGGGCCCCGTCACGGTCTCTGCGGTAGCTGCCTCATTGGGCCTCAGCCCCCCTTCGGTGCTGCCGGCCTTCGCAGCCCTGGAAGGCGAAGGCTTCGCCTTACGTGGAAGGTTTACCGCCGATGGCCTCGAGGAAGAATGGTGCGAGCGGCGACTGCTGGCGCGCATTCATCGCTACACCGTGAAGCGCCTCCGTGCCGATATCGAGCCGGTCCAGGCCAAGGACTATCTGCGCTTCCTCTTCGATTGGCAGCGAGTACTGCCGGAGGCACGGATGCAGGGGTCGGACGCGGTGGCCGCGGTACTGGCGCAGCTGGAGGGCTTCGAGGCTCCCGCGGCCGCGTGGGAAAGCGATATTCTGCCGACGCGCATATCCGGGTACGACCCGCATTGGTTGGACGACCATTGCCGCGCGGGCCGTTTCGCGTGGATGCGCCTCGAGGCGCGCAAGAGCGATGCCGAACGGGGCGCGGGGCCGATTCGTTCCACGCCCATTACCTTGCTGGGGCGGCGCAATGCCAAGGCGTGGGTGCCGCTCACTCAGGCGCATGATATGGAACTCTTGAGTTACAAGCCGCGGGCGGTGCTCGACTTCATTCGCGAACGCGGCGCTTCGTTCTTCGACGACCTGGTCGACGGGGTGGGCATGCTGCCGGTGGAGGTCGAGGAGACCTTGGCGGAATTGGTGGCGCTTGGCCTCGTGACGTCGGATAGCTTCGGTGGACTGCGGGCGCTGCTGGTGCCCAGTGCGCAACGCGGCAGGCACGCCGGGCGCCGCGGGCGCCGTGTGAAAATTTTCGACATGGCGGATGCCGGACGCTGGGCGGTGGTGCGGCAGGAGACGGCCAAGTCGGGCCAGCGGCCGGATGAAGAGGCCGTGGAGCATGTGGTGCGGACGCTGCTGCGTCGGTGGGGCGTCATATTTTGGAAACTGCTGGCGCGCGAGGCCGCTTGGCTGCCGAGCTGGCGCGATATTCTCATGTGCTGTCGGCGCCTGGAGGCGCGCGGCGAAATTCGCGGCGGGCGGTTCGTGGCCGGCTTCGCCGGTGAGCAGTATGCCGCCTTGGACGCCGTGGAGGCGCTGCGAGCGGCGCGCCGGCGGCCGTTGCCCGCGGGCGGACATTTTGTCTCGGTGTCGGGAGCGGATCCTTTGAATCTCGTGGGCATCGTGACCCCGGGAGCGCGACTGGCCTCGCTCACCGGGAATCGCGTGCTCTACCGGGACGGCTTGCCCGTCGCGCTGTACGCGGCGGGCGAGGTGAGCTTCCTGGTCGACATGGACGCCAAGGAGCAGTGGCAGGCGCAGAACGGGTTGCTGCGACGGCATCTGCCGGATGTACTAGTGGACGACGACAGCCCTAGCGAGCTGCCGTCCTAGCGGATCGCTGTCGGCAGCGCCGCCGCGTTTCGCTACAGCTTCGCCGCCGTCCAGCCGCCGCCCAGCGCCTCGATCAGCGCGACGCTGGCCTGCAGGCGAGTGGACAGCACGGTGAGAGCGCTCTCTTCGCTGGACAGACGCGTGGTCTGCGCGGTGATGACGCTGCTGTAGGGGACGGTTCCCGCCTTGTACTGATTAAGGGTGAGCTTCTCGGCTTCCAACGAGGCCATCACCGCCGCATCTTCCACCACTTGTTCGTTTTCGAGCACTCGCAAGGTGACCAGTTCGTCCTCCACCTGTTCCAGGCCGGAGAGCACGGTCTGCCGGTAGTTGGCGATATCGGCTTGATAGGCGGCGCGCGCCTGCGCCACTTCAGCGCGACGTAGGCCGGCATCGAAAATAGTTTCGGCCAACTGCGGGCCGATGGCCCAGATGCGATTGGAGGCGCCGATCAAGTTGCTGAAGGTACTGTGCTGGTACTGATCCGAGCCCGACAACGTCAGCGTCGGAAAATAGGCCGCGGTGGCGACACCAATCTGTGCGTTGGCCGCCGCCATTCTTCTCTCGGCTTCAGCGATGTCTGGGCGCCGTTCCAGCAGCGTCGAGGGCATCCCCGCGGGCACCGTCGGCACATCCGTGCGCATGGGCGTGGGGGCCAGCGAAAAGTTGGCGGGCTGCTCGCCGATCAGCACGGCAACGGCATGCTC